>Ga0315901_10008569_pt1 | contig 11868 bp, 8 predicted proteins | sample LakEriMetagenome_10_FD_203761 | JGI IMG/M metagenome (GOLD analysis project Ga0315901, IMG submission 203761) | Freshwater fungal communities from buoy surface, Lake Erie, Ohio, United States - Buoy 2 MA116 | ecosystem: Environmental > Aquatic > Freshwater > Lake | place: USA: Lake Erie, Ohio...
TCGACCGGACGGACTTGCAATGAGGGCACTGGAAGCGAAACGTCGACATCGATGCTCAACCTGACTGTTTGACGCCGATATGTATTAACTGACCCTCTTCCAGCGACTGGCTGATCGCCTGCTTGATGCGATCGACCTCACCGTAGCGGACCGATCCCTCGGACTTGATCAGCACTTCGGTTTTGCCGGTACCAAGTCCCTCTTCGATGTACTGCGCAATCTCGGCTTCCTGCTGCTGGATATCGTTGGAGAAAGGAGCCCCCTCGGGTCGCGTCACGGCGGCCACCTCTCCAGTGCCTCGTTTGAGGACCAGGATGATGCAGTTCTTCTCCACCACCGATCCGCCCTGGGTTGCCATCGGTAGCGTCACCGGTTCACTGCGTCCAATCTTGGATGCTACAAGAAAGAAAATCAGAAGCAGGAAGGTGATGTCGATCATCGGAGTGATATCCATCTCGTCGTCCAGAGGCGCTTGCTTGCGCAGCGCCACCGGTTCGTCGATCTCCTCCTCCAGGTCGTCTTCTAGCTCGTCGCTCATCGATCACCAGCCCCATGCATTCCAGTAGCTGTTTTTCACCCAGTGGCAAACCTGCCACAAGCAAGGCAACTTCTTCCCGTGCTGCGTCAGGCCGATCTGCGGTCGCTACCCGTTTCCCGTGCCAGACCCGCCTTGAAGGCTTCCAGAAACCGGTTCAGCCCTGCGCCGACCAGATCCTGCATTTCCCGAATGCGGTTGGTGATCATCGCCATGGCCATCACCAGCGGAATGGCAATCAGCAGACCGATGGCGGTCGTTTCCAGGGCCACGCGGATGTCACCGGCCAGCTCGTCCGGCTTGACATTGTCGCTGCTGGCCAGCTTGCCGAACGCGCCCATCATCCCCAGCACCGTCCCGAAGAGTCCCAGCATCGGGGCCGTTTTGATCACGGTGACGATCCAAGCCATGCGGTTGTCGAAATCGGCCAGGACATCGCGCTGAAAGCGGTCGGTCACCAATTGACGCACTTTCTGGTAACCCAATCCGCGATTGAGGCTTGCTAGGTGCATCATCATGGGCAGCGCTTTCTCGTTCCCCTCGCATGCCTTCTCTACCGCCGCAAAGTCCCCCGCCCGCAGCGAAGGCTCCAGCTGATCCAGAAAGGCATTCTGCGCATCCTCGTTCTTGAATCGTTTTCTTGCGACGCGAGACAGCACCACGACGACGCAGAAAAGACCCCACAGCGCTACGGCGGCGAGGAAGAAGTAATCCAGAAAACTGACAAAGTTAAAAACGTCGGTCATGCTCGATCTGCTTTCATCAACGAACTGCTGTTGGACTTCAAACGAATAATCGAACCGGATCCTGGAACCTACTTGCCACCGGCTACCGCGCGGTACCGCTGGTCGATCACCACCCACTCGTACCCACCCGACCCTTTGGCCCGGCTTTCAAAAACGGTTTTGGCGATTTCCTTGACCTTCACGTTCTTCCCCTTTTTCTCTCGGGCGTAAAGCATTTCACGCTGCGCGAGGTCTTCCTGCAGAGGATCGGGGATGAACTTGAGAACCATGCGGCGTCCGGTCTGCACGCCCCCTTTCTGAAGCAGCTGGCGGTCGTATTGCAGAAGTGGACCTTCCTGCCGCCACATGAAGTAGAGTCTTTTCTCTGCGTCCCCGGCACCGCTTCGCTTTTTGGCGGCGCCGGTGAAGTTGGCGACGTAATCGACTGTGGAAACCCCACCGCCGATCGCACCCAGTTCAATCTTGTAGAAGTCGAGCTGCGATGCGTACTGCTGTTGGCTGCGCGCTAGAAACTTCAGCTCCCATCGCTCGTACCGAGGCACGATGTCGTCCCCTTCCCCAAGCGGCCCGGGAGGACGCGAGTCCCCTTGGCCGGTACCTGGGGAAGCTGCCAAAGCGGAGGTGTCCAGCGAGTCGAGGGACGCCAAGACGGAACTGAGCGTTTCGGTCACCGCCTCCAACGTCTGTTCCAGCGACGGCTCGCTGATCTCCTCCACCTCTTCCGCCCCAGGCGGCTCCAGATCCCTGGCAAAGCCCGCTGCATGATCCCCACGCCCCGCAATTCGCTCGGGCTCCAGAACAATCTTCTCCGGACCCCATTTGTAGTTATGCAAAAAATAGATCGCCCCCATCATCGCCACCGCTAGGCCGATCATCAGCACCAGGCTCAACAGCATGCTGGAGACTAGATCCACCTTGCTGGTGCGAAGCAGGTCGTATTCGCGCACATCCGACGGAGAATTGCTGCTCGGCTCGATCACGCTCATCGATCACTGCTCCACAAACACAAAATCGGGCCGCACTCCCTGATACCATTCCTGCCATAACGCGACCGCTTTCTTGCGGTCAGCTTCGTTGGGCGGCTGATCGATCGGAAAGACGCGGGTCGTCATTCTCCGAGAAAGAATCCGAAGGGAGTTTTCTGCATACTTCGGCACGTAAGGATCGGGATCGGTCAGCGCATAGATCAGTGCCGGCACAAAATCGAGGTCATCGCCTCGCCCCAATAGCTTGGCAGCACCCCGGCGTGCCATGGGATCCTTGCCGCTGAGGAGTCGGCTGAGCCGGTTGAGCTGTTCTTTGCGACGCTTGGGATCCGCGTCCAGTTTCATCCGGTCCGAAACCAGTGCGTCGTCCATCTTGGCGGTTCCTTCCGCCTCCATCATTTTGAGCATGTCATCCAACGAAGAGGTTTTGGTCTTGTCGACCACCTTCCCATCCACCGATCCCGCGTTGGCAAGATCCTTGGGCAGTTCAAAGCCACCCATCAGCACCCCTTCATTGATTTTACCGATCGCCTTCTGCGTGCTGCGGATCAGGTAGAGCACCGCGAAGGAAGTGCTGACTTCGGGAGGCGTGTTGTCGCGATCTTCTGCCAGAGCCCCAAAGGCGCCGGTCGCGGGATCCTGCACCTTGCGAAACTCTTCGACGCCGCGGTTGTACCATGCCGGGCTTTTGATCTGCTTGCCCTGCCGAATCTCGAGAAACGCTTCGCATCGCTCTTCGCTGTAGCGAAAGTAATAATGCCATCCACTTGCCGCGGCCCGGGTGTAGGGATTCTTGGCAAACATCCCCACCGCATTGTTGATTGTTCCTTCCACTTGTTCGCGCTGCATCGTCACCTTCTTGCGAGGATTGTTCAAATCCTCCTCCACCACCCGCTTGAACGCCTTAGGAATGTAATCCTCTTCGGCGTCCGCCTTGCGGTTGCGATAGAACCCAAGAAAGTCCCCTGCGACCAGCACTGCCGAGAGACCCGCTGCCCCCATCCGGTGATCGATAAACCCGCCGCCAGCCCCTTCGTTGGAGTTGGGCTGATCGCCTCCGATGCGTCCCTGATAGTTCCAGCTGCCCGACGCCAGTTGCTCCGCCTGCAACCACTTCAAACATCGCTCCACCATATCCACCTGCACCGGAACCCCCATCTGATCGAGGGTCCATAGGGCCAGAATGACATATTGCACCTGGGAGGTGTCACCTGTGCGGGCGTGGGCGCCTGCTAGGTAACCGAAAGCGCCATAGGGTCGCTGAACCTTAGAAAAGAAGTCTCGCAGAGTCTCGCATTCCTTGCGATACACATCGACATCCACCGACGCCAGCAGCATCGCCGCCACAGCCGCCTCGTAGATGATTTTCTCGTATCCTCCTCCCGCATCCGGCCTTCCAGTCCGGTTGGTGACATCCTTGGCCAGAGCAATCCCCCGCTTGACCAGCGCGTGATTCGAATCGCTCCTGACCTTGTAATGTGCCAGCGCCATCAGCATGGTGCCGCCTTCGTACTGGCCGATGTTGCCGGCCCCCGACTTTTCCAGATAGTCGACCGCCTTGTCGACCATGTCTCGCACCACCGGGTGGTCCGGGTAGTAATCCTCACCGCGCACAGGTGTCGACCCAATCGCCAAAACCATCGCGGCGACCAGGAAAGTCCGCAACACCCTATCGATTCCGATTCGCAGCCACCAACCGCCGAATCCTGACATCACCTGATCCCCCGCGTTTCCCCCTAGCCGTACGGAACGCCCACCTGGCCTTTCCAAGGTGCTGAGCCCTGCCATCCTACCTCGTCGAACCGGCCCGCTGCTCGGCGCCGATTCGACCATCCGGTGCACTCGCCGCTGTCCACGGCAAGCAGGTGGCCCACCCGATCGCTTCGACTGGTCCAGGCCCTGTCCACCGCGCAGATGCCCCCATCCTCCCGGTCGCTTCCGATCGAATCGATGGATAGATTTCTCCAACGATCGGCACGATGGCTTCTTTGGGTCGATTCGCTCAGGAAAAGCCCCATCCAGGGGAAGCGACATTCACCAGAATCCAGCCGGTTCCCAGACGATCTGCCACGGCACAAGTCCCGTAGGTACGGGAGCCTTTCCACGGGATCGCCACAGGGAGCCACCAAGCCCATTTTCTGATGCTCGTTCAGTGTACTCGTTCCGCGCCCGGTTTGCACGAATCGGCCTCGCTCTTTTAGGTCGAAAGCCCCAAGCGATCGGCACGCTCCCCTTGTTGGGCGACAGCACCGATCACCTCCCTCACCGGATCGGTCCGCCTGCGATCTGCCCCAGGGGCGATGGAGCGGGAAAGAAAATCCTCGGAACGTGAATTGACAACTCCACCGCACTCCCACTAGCATCGTTGATCCTGGGGCCAGATAGCTCAGTTGGTAGAGCAGAGGATTGAAAATCCTCGTGTCGGCGGTTCGATTCCGTCTCTGGCCACTCTCTTTCTTCACCCCACCCTCCGCGTGGGTCGGTATCGAAATGGTTCGCCTCCGTTTCACATGCTGCCGGCGATTCCGCCAACGCCGATGAATCGTACCGCTCGGTTGGTACCAAAGCCTCCGTTTCCTCGGCTTTGCCAGCGGCTAAAATAAAAGCAGCACAATAGGGCCGATGACCTCAAGCAATGGTCGCTGATTGCTTCGACGTACCTAGCCAACCCTTCCCTCCAGGTCGCTTCCATGTCTGCACCCACCTCCTCAGGCCGAAAACGCTCTGCCAAGCAGATCGTCGACGCCGAATACCTTCTGGCCCGCAGCAAGATTCTCGAACTGGCTGCGACCCTTGATCGCATCGATCGCGGCCAGGCAACCGAGGATGCTTCGGCGGAGAGGAAGCTGCTGGAAGAGGCGATCTGCATCCTGCAATCCCCAGGCCCCGATCGCGCCGAACGCCTTCAATTGCTTCTCAGCCGCCCCTACGATCCCCAGTGGCGCAGCCACATGGGCCTTTGAAGCTCTGGCGATCTGCAAACGAACCATCGAACGACGATGATTCGGCAAAGCTTTTTCTCAGTGAAAGACAACGACGATGGATTACATCGATCCCCACATTCACATGGTCTCGAGGACCACCGACGACTACGAAACGCTGGCCCGCATGGGCTGTGTGGCGATGAGCGAACCGGCGTTCTGGGCAGGGTTCGATCGCGGCAGCGTCGATAGCTTTCGGGACTACTTTCGCCAGCTGACCGACTTCGAGCCCAAGAGGGCAGCGCAGTTCGGTATCCACCACTACACTTGGTTGTGCATCAATGCCAAAGAAGCCGAAAACGTATCGCTGTCGCGTGAAGTGATCGCGATGATTCCTGAATTCCTCGATCGTCCCAACGTCCTCGGTATCGGTGAAATCGGACTCAATAAGAACACCCGCAACGAAGCGACCATCTTTCTAGAGCATCTCGAACTGGCGGTTCGACACGATCAGCAGATCCTGATCCATACACCCCACCTGGTCGATAAGTACCAGGGCACCCGCATGATCCTCGATATGCTGCTGGGCGATTCCAAGATCCAGCCCCATCGCGTTCTGGTGGATCATGTCGAAGAACATACGATCCGGCCAGTTCTGGAGGCGGGATTCTGGGCCGGAATGACGCTCTATCCTGTCACCAAGTGCACCCCCCAGCGCGCCTGCGACATGATCGAGATGTATGGCCCCGAACGACTCCTTGCCAACTCGGCCGGCGATTGGGGCCCCAGCAAACCGACCGCCATCCCCGACCTGATCTTTGAAATGCGGCGACGGGGTCACCCCGAATCGCTCATCCGCAAGGTCGTCTACGAAAACCCAAGGCAGTTCTTTCTGCAAAGCAAGAATATCGTCCTCGAGCGACCCGCCTGAAACTCTACCTCGCCAACCGGCGCTAAGCCCAGGAGCCACCATGCGCACTGTCTCAACTGCATTGCTCTGCGTGGCACCGGTACTGGTCTGCCAAACCTCGCCACCCTGCCAGGCCCAAAGCTGGGAGGATAGGGTGCTGCCGATCGAACTGACGGTGGGATACGCTGTTCGCGCCATCGACATGAATGCCGATCGGAAACTCGACATCGCGATCGTCGACAGCAAACGAATCGTCTGGCTGGAAAACCCCTCCTGGACGGCTCACACCATCGATCAGACTCCTGACGGCCAGGCGGACAATGTCTGTTTTGCACCCCTCGACATCGATGCCGACGGCGACCTTGATCTTGCCATCGGGGGAGACTGGCAACCTAACAACACCACCTCCGGGGGCTCCCTAGCCTGGCTGGAAGCCCCTTCGGACCCGACCCAGCGATGGACTCGGCACACTATCGCGGACGATCTACCTACCCTCCACCGGATGCAATGGGCCGACATCGATGCCGACCAACGGATGGAACTGATCGTGGTGCCACTGAAGGGACGCGGCTCCCAACCCCCCGGCTGGGACGACCAACCAGTCGCCGTCACCCGCTGGAACCCGCCGGCCAGCCCGGCCACGATGGCATGGAAATCGGAAATCATCGAATCGACGCTGCCGGTGATGCACAATTTCCAGCCGATCGATTTCGATGGCGACCGACGCCATGATCTCCTTCTAGCCAGCTTCGAAGGGGTCCACCTTTGGACCCAGCCCGACCCCAGCCAACGACGCCAACTGGTTCACCTGGGTGCAGGGCATGCCGGCGCGGCGCCAGCGAAAGGTGCCAGCGAGATTCGGTTGGGATTCCTTTCGAAGTCGCAGCGATTTCTTGCCACGATTGAACCGTGGCATGGCAATCAAGTCGTCGTCTACGAACAGCCATCGGAAGACCAACCTCTGATAGAGACCCCTTGGCCTCGAAAGATACTCGACAACCAGCTTCAGTGGGGACATGCCGTCGCCTGCGCCAACCTCGACCAGGACGCCGAAGAAGAACTGGTGATCGGCGTTCGCGACAATCTAGAATCCCACCGCTGCGGTGTGCGGCTCTATGACCGCAAGCCCGATGGCAGCTGGTCGCGCACTCTGGTAGCACCAGGACAAGTCGCTGTCGAAGACCTGACCGTCGCAGACCTCGATGGCGACGGCCGACAGGAAATCATCGCCGTCGGCCGGGCCACCCACAACGCGGTGATCTATCGGCAGGTTCCTTGACGAACGGCATCACTTCGCTTCCCGCACGATCAACTCCCCCTGCATCGCCATCCAGTGCCCCGGGAAGGTGCACAGGTAGGGATAGCGACCCGGGGTCGAGGGAGCCTGAAAGTAGATCACCATCTCCTGCTTTGGCTCTACCACGTCGGTGTGGCAGATCACCTTGGAAGACTGCGGTACGTACTGCTTGACGACCGCCTCGGGATCACCGATCAGCCGATTGGCTTCCTCCCCAACCTCCTGCTGGGCACCCGGCGCCAGAAGCACCCAGTTGTGCGGCACCACATCGGGATTGACCAGCCGCACCGCCAGCCGCTCACCGACCGTCGCCTCCAGACGAGTCTGCAAGTAGCTGAGGTTCTTCCCCGTCTCCACTCGCAACTCCCTGGCCCCTTCGATCTTCTTGCCCCAGGGGTTAGGAATCTTGCGCACCACCATCACCAGATCCTGATCGATCGGATGCGAGGGGAGCTGACGCGGTTCCGTCGCGACGCCAGGCAACCCATCTCTGGGTGCCGCCATCTGGTTCACCGTCGCGAAAAGATCGACCCAGCGCCCCTCGGCCACCTGCAACTGGAGATGCAGTTGGTTGCAAAGCGGCAGATCGGGGATCTCCAGGAACAGCTCCCGCCCGTCGCCCGATCGATGCGAGGAACGGATCTCCAGCCGGTCGTGACCCCGAACTCCATAATGCCTCGTCGAGTATTCGGCCGAACCATAGGCCGATGAATATCGATAGTTCCAAGCCTGCGCAAAATGCCGCTCGGACGACTCCTTCACCTCCCCCGAAATCGGCTCGCTGAATCGCACCCAGACGCCATTCTCATGCGCTTTCCAAGCAATTGGCAGGACGACACCACCGCCTGTATATCGAACGCGGTGCAGGCAACCATGCTGCGGCGTGTAGCTGCCCCAGCCACCCATCCCGCCGACATAAAGCTGGCCGTCTCGAGGCGAAAACCTTCCGCGATGCGCCCCGGAGAGAAATTCACCTGCCAGCGGCACCACCGCCCCTTGCCACTGTCCCTCCACCTGATCGCGAAGCAGCAGGAAGTGACTTCCCGTGCCAAACGAAAAGTGGACCATCTGCCCTTGGACGGGCCCCCAACGATCACTGTCGATCGCCACCTGCCCGCCCGAGGAATTGTCCAGGCCGCGCGGCAGATAGACCAGCGGCAATCGCGGTCGCTCGATCGGCCTCCCCACGAATCTCGCTCCCCGATAGCCATAGAAAGGAGGCTGCGCCGAGGGAAGGTCCTTGGAATCGACCGCGCACAGCATGCTGGTGGGAGTCCATTCTCCCTCGGAACAAGGCACGGTCACCGTCCCATCAGGATGCAGTCCCAAACCATCAGGATTGCGGAACCCTTCAGCCAGCACCTCGGCGCTACGGCCATCGCGACTGATCCGCACCAACCCCTGATTGCCACTGGCGGTGTAAAACCTCCCCTGATCGTCACGCTGAAGTCCGCAGATAAAGTCGTGTCCCGCAGGACTCGTCTCATACGCTCCACTGAACCGCTGATAGAAATCGATCTCCTCATCCCCATTGAGGTCGACCAGGCGCGTCAGTTGATCGCGCCCCAGCACAAACAGCCCCTCCTCATCCCACCAGATCCCAAGCGGCTGATGGAGCCCCGAGGCGATGCGGCGCCATGTTGCTTGTAGAGGCACACTGCCCTGGGGATCCTCCTGTGGCAAGGTAAAGCCAGTCCCCTTCCAGACGTCTCCCTGCATCGTGCAGACGATCACTGAACCATCAGGGAGACAGGCGAGGTCACCACAGAACATCAGCGCCTTCCAGGGATTCTCCCACGGCAGCCCGATCGTATCGGTTGCGTACGGAGCCCCATGTCCAGGTTTCACTTCGGTGACGATCCGCTGGGGCCACTGCGGCGGTCCTTTCGCCAGATGATCTCGCATCGAATGGGTCGCCCTGGGGCCCACTTCATTGACAAATCGATCCCCTTCCGCCCATGGTGCCTCGAGGTATTCAACTTCCCCCACACGATACGCAAAAACGACGCGCGGCCCAACGCGATAAAACCCCAGGTACTCATGCGCCCCCTCAGGCCGCTCGCTGGCCACCACCGGCTCCAACTTCCCCTTGGGAAGCAGCCCATCCATGAAACCATGCCGCACGGTCGAAAAGCCGACGAACCCATCTCGCCACTGCGCTTCGTATCGCCATCGATCGGGATGAAAGCAAACCGCTAGCTGCTGCTGATCCCCCAGCCTCAGACAGATCGCCCGCCCAATCGGCTTGCCGTCGATTCCATGAAAGACCCCGGAAAGCATCGACCCAAGTTCGGTCTGGTTCCAATCGCCATTGGCCCATGTCTCTTCCTTCTGATTTCCCCAATGCCCATACTTCCCCCGGTCCATCCCAGGGTATGGCTCTAACAATCGCGCCCTGCGATCCTGCTCCCGAAAGTAATTGGCCTGCTTGGTGTAGTAGTCGTAGACGCGATCCCGATTGACGAACGCCTGCCAGGATGGCCACGCCTGCGGATCGATCGGATCCCGATCGTAAGGAAATGGTGTTGGATCGTGAGGCTGCGCATGGGAAAGCACCGCTTGCCCGATCTCGGCACGAAGCTTCTCATGCTTCCCCAGATCGGCCAGGTAGGCGATCAGGTCCCATTGCGACTTTTCCGGCAGACTTTCCATCAGCCCCTCCGGCATCAGACTGGGGGCCTCCTGCATCCGCTCAATCTGTGCCCGCGGCCATGTCGATGTCTCGCCCCGGTTAGGATCCCTCAGCACCACCTCCCGCTCGCTCTCCGACTCCAGAAACCCCCGTACCGTCTCCCCCTCGTCGGTCAGCAACTGGACGACTCGGTACTTGGCGTCGACCTGGTGGTTGGGGAAGTAAAGCGATTGAGCGATCTGGTCGCTGGACCGCTCGACCCCCAGACGGTTCAATTGCGGTCCCACATTTCCGCCATGCTCCCCAATCCGATGGCAAGACAGGCAGGCAAGCTTGGCCGATGCGAAGACCACCGCCCCCCGCTCGGCTGATCCCTCTTCGATCGCTCGCTTGGCGACCTGCGGCATCTGCTCTACTTTCCACTTGGGTTCCAGGTTCCTTTGCGTCGTTTCGATCGATGCCTCGGCTTTGCGTGGTATCGCCTTACCATCAACGAAATCCCATGCGGCCAGCGGGTTGCCCGAATCGATCCACCCCGCTCGTTCGATCGCCGTCACCGGCAGCAGTCCTGCATCGATCGCCACACGGTCGATCTGGCCAATGCACTGCAGCGATCCCTCGACCAGCCGGCCAACCGCCAACTGCCCTGGCTCGCCCTGCCGACCCGGCTTCATGGCGATCGCCGAATCCAACACCAAGCGACCATCCACCCACAGCCGCATCCGGTTCGCTTCGTAACCCATCGTCAGCAAATGCGACTTGCCATCGCAGACATCGACCGAACTGGTGAGAATCGACGGCTCACTGCCAGGAACATAGACCGCCAATCGACCACTACCCGCCTCGGTGTAAAGCTCCCAATGCTCCCCACTGCTCTTGGCATCGGAAGCCACCAGAATGTTGTACGCATCGCGCTGATCCAGCCGCGCCTGACACTGCACGGTGATCGGTGGCAGCCGGAGAGCAGGGCGGCTTTCGAACAATAACCCGCCCCCCAGCGTCGGCTCCGCAGGCAATTTCCACGTCGTGAAGGCGATCGATTCGGGACGGTCTGGAGATGCATCCAACAACCAGTCTAGCCCTCGCAGGTTGTCTTCCAGGCGCGCCTGAGCATCCAAATCGGTGTGGTTGAGGATTCCGATCGGTCCGCGATACCCGCTAGCGGCAAGAATTTGGAGCAACCGCCGATCCTCTGAACCGCCACCCAAGGGAACAATCTTTTGCCCCTTGCGATCCCCCTGGGGAATCATTCCGTTGAGGTTCACCGCGATCAGATGTGGCAGCATCTTCTGAAGCAGCGATTCGAAGCGATCGATCTGATCGTGCCCATGATGCTGGTTGTAGACAATCCCGACGTTGGACATTCCCAATGCATGGATGATCTCGATCTGATTCTCCGGCTCCCCGAACCAGCCTCCGTGGTTGTAAAGCCCCACTTGGCAACCGATCCGCTCGGCCGCCTCCGCAATCGGCCTCAGCCTAGCCACCTCACCGGCCACCCGCTGCGTTTGCTCCTGAGCACTGGCCACCGGTCCCCCTCCGCCGGTCACCCACAGCTGCGTCTTCAGATGATGCTTTTCCAGCAGTGCCAGAATGCCCTTGGCCTCTTCATTCAGCTCCCCCGGAAACCACCATGCCGTCAGCTCGATCCCATGCCTAGCAAGCTGCTGAATCTCTTCTTCGAACTGCGGAATATGCTCGGCCCGGTAATCGTAAGCCAGCCGCTGAATCCCAAGTTCCTTCAGCATCCGAGCCCGCTGTTCGGGGGTTCGCTTGGAGGCATCGAAAGGAACGATGCACCAAGCGACCAGATTGTCTCGGGCAAAAAGTGCCGCCGACTC
>Ga0315901_10008573_pt1 | contig 11864 bp, 10 predicted proteins | sample LakEriMetagenome_10_FD_203761 | JGI IMG/M metagenome (GOLD analysis project Ga0315901, IMG submission 203761) | Freshwater fungal communities from buoy surface, Lake Erie, Ohio, United States - Buoy 2 MA116 | ecosystem: Environmental > Aquatic > Freshwater > Lake | place: USA: Lake Erie, Ohio...
TCTTCCCGCCAGTTGGCGGGAAGACGAGCCGGGGCAAGGAGGTAGTTAGATTCTCTCCTTTTGTAGCCGCAAGTCATGGCCCCACCGGCGTGAAGCCGGGTGGTGGCCCGTGAAGTTTTACCCACGATAATTCCTGAGGAACCATTTTATGGTTAAGGATCTCATCGATCGGAAAAGAATCGATCTGATATTCTCTGTATTTTGCTATCAAGTCATCGAGGGAGCATTTTTGTTCCGAAAACTCCCTTATCCATTCGAAAGGCTCGATACGATCGTCTTGAGCATTTCGAACAAAGGGTGCTTGTCCTATCGGATTTTGAAGCCCCCATCCACGCAAATACAGCGCGAGGATCGAAAGAGTTCCGACGATTTGAGAAGCAAGTGATCGTTTGGTTTCTCCATCGGGGATGTGGGGTAACACCGTGGCGCTGATCAGTTCACCGCACTTTTCAGCAGTACTGAGTTTCTGTGCAGCATGTTCAAGCGTTAGTCCTTTGAGATTTCCTCCAAGATCATGAATCATTTGAAAGTAGTTTGGGACAAGTACACGTTCGACAGTCTCTGTCCATCCGATCGCTTGAGGTGCACTGACTTTAAGTGTTTTGGCCATGTGATCGATCATTTGCTTTTCGAGTCCATCGACATCACGGATCCAATTGATGGCTGGTGGATCGTGGGCTGTTGATCTCGGGCCATTGACTAGGTTTATTGCGGAAAGTCTTTCTTTGAGCGCAGGGTGCGAATCATAGATATCGCTTTTGGATTCCTCCAAAGCTTGCTTGAGGGTTTCCTCGACAGCTTTCTTGATCTCCGGTGCATCAGCGTACTGACGAAAGCCTTGGGCCATCGGCGGCCTGTATCCACGCTCAAGGGCAGGGGAGTACTCATTTTGCCAGTAGCCATCGAAGGCCATCGCTTGCGAGTGCACGACCTTGAGCGCTTCTCCGATCGCTTGTGGACCGACGATTTTTGCAGCGAGCGCGTCGGCAGTGAACTCCTGTTGCCGAGAGACCTTTTGCGTCAATCGCAAGAAGAGTTTCAAATACCATTCGAAGGGAAGATACAGGATGGATGATCCGCTTGAAGCAAGATTCATAACGGTTCGAACGATCGCCGATCGGGTCACGTAGAGCCACGGTCCAAGCTTGGTGTCGCCTCCGTGATAGTGACCAAATTCATGGGCAAGAACTCCGCGAAGTTGTTCTGAGGAGAGAACTTGCATCAGCGGTATTCCAATACCCATGATGCGGCGAGATCCGATCCCCATAATTCCGCCCCGATTGGCCACCCATGCATTCATTTCTGGAAGAGCGTAAACTTCCGCCGGCATCGTTTGCTCGGTGCTCTGAGCGACACTTTGAAGTTGCCGAAATAGTTCTGGCTGATCTTTTTCGGTTAAGCGAGGACCCGGTGCGATAAAACGATCCCAACGAGGCATAACCGACCAGAGGATCATGCATCCTCCTATGAGCGAAAGAATCGCAAGCTTTATAGGAATACGATTGGCGAAAACCACCATGCCAATTGGCAGAAAAATCAACATACCCGCAAGAGCCAAGGCGAGCGTGTAAAAACAAAACATTAAGACCAAGGCAAGAATGATACGTCCGGCGAAGTTCGATTTATCGTGCATGGCGTGCTCGATGAAGAAAAGGATTTTTGGATCATAGAAAAACTCGACGAGAAATCTATCATATCACACGTTCAGAGTGATGTGTGAAATTGGATCATTCAGATGGCTCTTCATGAATTATCGTGGTTAAAACTTCAGGGGCACCACCCGGCTTCACGCCGAAGGGGGCCATGCTTAGACTTGCTCGATTTAAGCACTAAGCCAGCCAGGGGGGGAGAACACCCGCTGCCGGGAGTTCAATCCACTGGGCTTTCTTGATCCCATCGATGGAAACGAGTTCCTCTAAGGCTGCTTGCGGTGGACGAGAATCCAGATTCAATACCCCGATGGCCAACCCACCCTGTTGTTGCTGGACGCGTCCGACGGACATTTGCCCGATATTGACCCCGTGCTTGCCAAATACAGTTCCGACCTTGCCAATGATCCCTGGCACGTCGTAGTGAGTGAAGAACAACATGTGCCCATCGAGATAAGCTTCCATGCGATACTCGTCGATCGAGATCAACCGAGGCATGCTATTGCCAAAGACGGTCACACCTGCCCGAACGGTTTGCGATCCACCGGAAACCTCTGCTGTCACGGAGGAACTAAAGGCACCCAGGTCGCGATTGCGATGCTCGATCAGATCGATGCTGCGCTCTTTGAAGAGCATCTCCGCGTTGATGATATTGACCTCGTCGGCCATCGCTCGCTGCAATAGCCCTGCACAGAAAGCCGATGTCAATAACTTGGTGTCCTTGTCGGCAACCTCACCGCGATAATGCAAACCGCAGGAGCTGACCGTGCCGCTGTGCCACTGGGCCATGAGCAATCCAAGACGGTAAGTGGCATCGAGGAATCCACGAAGTCCTTCGAGCATCTTAGGATCGAGTGATGCGACATTCACTGCGTGGCGTATTTCCCCGGTCTTGAAGAAATTCATCAAAAGCTGAATTCCTTCGATCGCAACTTGCGTTTGAGCCTCCTCGGTGCTGGCCCCCAAATGGGGAGTGCAAACCACACCGAGCATTCCGAATAAAGGACTGTTGGTACAAGGTTCCTCTTCAAACACATCCAGTGCGACCCCTGCGATGATCCCTCGCTTGAGTCCTTCGACAAGTGCTTCTTCTTGATAAATTCCACCTCGAGCGCAATTGATCAATCGTATGCCTGGCTTAAGCAGTTCAAGTTGTTTCATACCAACAAGGTACTTTGTTTCCTCGGTCAAAGGGGTATGAACCGTCAGGTAATCGACCTTGGGCAACATCTCTGCAACGGTTTGGACTTTCTCCATATGCAACTTAGCGGCCTGCTCATCGGACAAAAATGGATCGTAAGCGATCACGCGCATTCCGAATGCTTGGCCTCGTAGTGCAACCTCTCGACCGATGCGTCCAAGGCCGATCACACCGAGGACTTTGTCTGCAAGCTGAGCTCCCATAAACGACTTGCGATCCCATTTACCACAGCACAACGACTGGTAGGCAGGTGAAATCGACCGCGACAGAGCGAGCATCAATGCAAAGGCGTGTTCAGCGGTACTTAGAGTGTTTCCAGCAGGGGTGTTCATCACAACGATCCCTTGGCGGGTCGCTGCGGTCTTATCGATGTTGTCGGTACCAACCCCTGCTCGAACGATCGCTTTGAGGCGTCGATTTCCTTCGAGCGACTCGGCGGTGATCTTAACACCGCTGCGAACAATCGCTCCATCGAATTGTGCTAGCGAATCCTTGAGCTCCTGACCTTTGAGTCCATGCCTTTCTTCGTACTCAAAGGCCGAGTCAGCGCGAAGCATCGCGAGACCTTCAGGTGCGATCGGATCCAAAACCAAAATGCGAGTCTTCATGTCGTTGTATTCTGAAACGTAAGCGGTCATTAAAGGTCGAAACGACTAAGCATGCTTGGATGCAAAGGAGTCCATGAGTTGGACGAGCGTTTGAACGCCTTCAAGAGGCATGGCGTTGTAGATGCTAGCACGAATCCCACCAACACTGCGATGGCCCTTAAGGGAATCCAAACCGAGCGTCTTTGCCTCGGCCAAAAACGCATTCTCTAAAGAATCATTCGGGAGTTTATAAGTTGCGTTCATCAGCGAACGATCCTCAGCCCTCGCGTGACCGATGTACATTTTCGGGTGACGATCCATCGCTGCATACACCAAGCGGGCTTTTTCTTGATTGATCCGGTGCATCGCCTCCAGACCGCCAACAGTTTCTTCGAGCCACTGGGCAACGAGTCCCATCACATAGATGCCGAACGTCGGCGGAGTGTTCCACATCGAGTCCTCTTGGGCATGATTGCGATAACTTAAGTATCCTGGCAAGTTATCTGCACTGCGCTCAAGCAAGTCCTTGCGAATAATGACAACAGTGACTCCTGCAGGTCCAGCATTCTTTTGCGCACAAGCATACACGATCCCATACTTGGATATCTCCAGCGGACGATACATAAAGTCCGAGGAGCAGTCGACCACCAATGGACAAGCGACTTGCCAGTCCTCTTGGAACTGAATCCCCTGAATCGTTTCATTGCTCGTCAGGTGCAAGTAAGCAGCATCTGGTCGAATCTTCACTTCAGTTGGCTTTGGTAGTTGGGAATAATTGTGGCTCGAGCCATCGTAGATCACTTCTACGGTGCCTTCCTTCTTGGCTTCTCCAACCGCATACTTGCCCCAAGAACCAGTCACAATGTACTGAGCCGGTGTCGAAGAACCTCGCAGTAAGTTCATCGGCACCATGGAAAACTGAAGTCTCGCTCCACCTTGGAGAAACAACACCTCGTGCGTTTCGGGAATCTTCAGCAATCGGATCAGTCGCTGCTTGGTCTGCTCTTGGATCGCTATGAACTGTTTGCTTCGATGCGAAATCTCCAAAATCGAGGCTCCGCAGCCTGGCAGGCAGAGCATTTGGTCACGGATCGTCTCCAAGACGCTCACGGGTAAGACGGCTGGTCCCGCGGAAAAGTTGAATAAACGTTTTTCTGTCATTCTCAAAGCTTCAAAAGAGACTCGCATGAAGGGACTGCTTCGAGTCCGATGCGGACGGATTTTAAACCAATCCAAGCAGAACGAAAGGACTATTGACCTGAGGCTGTTTTTTCGATCTGAGCTCGTAACCAGTCGATTGCCATCGGTTGGTTTGTAAGCTTTCCGTCGAGTTGCATCGATCGAGCTTGGGCTAGTAGTTTACCGAATACTGGCCCGGGCCTTAGACCGGCTTGGATCAAGTCACTACCGGTAATCCAAGGGGGGGGATTCCACTCTTGGATCGGTTGAGCGAGACGCTGCATGCAATTTTGAATTCCATCGGTTGGCCATTGGCGTAGAGCATTTAGACACTCAGCAAGAAGAACCGATTCGTCAATCCATCCTCGTAGCAGTTTGGGTTGAACTTGCGACCAAGCCAGGTTATCGGAGTTGGCGATGACACCTGAGGCTTCGACGCAGACACAAGCGGACTCGAAGAGTTCGTTAGGGAGTTTCCAACGATGTTGGATTGTCTCTAGAATGGATCTCCAACAAGGAGCATCGATGAGTTTCTGATCTCTGGTATTCACGCCGATTTGCCCCCAGGGATGAACCAATGATGCAAGGACAACGGCAAGAGGGAGTGGCTCTTTGGGCAGGGAAGCAAACAATTCGCAACTGCTTTCAGGCAGGAGTTCGGCAGCGATATGTTTCAGAAGGCCGCAAGCATCGAGTTGATGCCAAGCCCAATGCCTGTTGGGATGCTCGAGGATTTTTTCGAGTTCCATGCCGATGCGTTCGCCGCTGACGAGCTTGATCCCCGCGGAGGACTCTTGGATTGCAAGTCGCGTGGAAGACTCGAGTGCAAAGCTATACCTGGATGCAAAGCGAATCGCGCGAAGCATCCTGAGTTTGTCTTCACTGATGCGAGCATACGGGTCTCCAATGGCCCGCAGTACTTGGCTTGCAAGATCCTCTTGGCCGCCAACATAATCGATCACCTTCTGTGCGATCGGATCATAGAACAAGCCGTTGATCGTAAAGTCGCGTCGCTGGGCGTCTTCTTCGGCCGTTGCGTATTCGACCCAATCAGGACGTCGTCCATCGGAATAGGATCCGTCGGTCCGAAAAGTGGCGACTTCGACTTGGCAACGTTTTTTTGCGATCCGTCCATGCACCAGCACCACGCCGAATGCTTCGCCTACGGCTCGCGTATGCTCAGGACCAAAAATTTCTCGGACTTGGTCTGGGGTAGCATTGGTCGCTACGTCAAAATCCTTGGGTGTTAATCCTAGCAGCGCATCGCGGACACAACCTCCTGCGTAATAAGCGACATAGCCACGGTCGACCAATCTGCGAACGATTTCGTGCGCGAATTGCCGATCGATCGAACTTGCAGGAAAAAGTGGTCCTTCAGATGCCATCGTGCTTGTTGTGTGTTCCGTTGCTTTGGACTTAACCCTATGATGATCGGTTGTGATTGATTGAAAGCCTTTAAAGAAAGTGTCACATGAGCTCCGAAACGTCGAATTCTAGCGAATCAGAGTCTCCTCGGCAGCCTCAACAGTCTACTGAAGATCCGTCAGGGCAGGGGGCATCGCGGGATCAAGGTCGCCATGCTGTTGTCGGGATTCTCTACGAAGACCGACACTTTCTGGTCATTCGACGTTCGCAATTTGTTCGAGCTCCAGGGCTTATTTGTTTCCCAGGGGGTGGAATTGAACCAGGAGAAGACCTCCACACGGCCGTTAAGCGGGAGTTAATGGAAGAACTCAGCCTTGCGGTTCGCGTATGCGGGCACCTGTGGACTAGCCAGACCCGTTGGGGAACAAAACTAGAGTGGCTCGTTTGCCAGCGAGTCGCCGGGCAAGAACCCATCGCCAATCCCCAAGAGGTCGAAGAGTGCTTGTGGATGAGTCCCCAAATGCTTCAAAATCGCCAAGACCTCCTCGGTAGCATGCCCGAGTTCTTAGACAGTTTCCTCGCCGGGCATTTCGATGAGCACTTCTCAAATGTCGGAAGACTTGAAAGTTAAAGGACACACATGCAAATCAGAGTGATCGATAGCCATACCGGGGGCGAACCAACACGCACGATCGTCTCGGATGTACCCTTGGTCGGTTCGAGTGTTGCAGAACGACTATCGGACATGCAAAATCGCTTCGATGATTTGCGCAAGGCTCTGATTCACGAGCCTCGTGGATCGGAGGTGATGGTCGGAGGGCTGCTGTTACCCCCGATCGACTCTCGAAACGCCGCCGGGGTGATCTTCTTCAATAACGTTGGTTATCTCGGCATGTGCGGCCATGGCACGATCGGTGTCGTCGAGACCCTGCGTTGGTTGGGTAAGTTACAACCGGGCGTTCATGTCCTGGAGACTTGCGTCGGTGAGGTTCAGGTTCTGCTTCACGAAGACCGCCGCGTGACACTCGACAATGTTCCGAGTTATCGAATTGCCAAAGACCTTCCTGTGACTCTATCATCGGGTGAATCTCTGCTCGCCGATATCGCCTACGGTGGAAACCATTTTGCTCTGGTGGATATTAGCCACACCGACTCGATGAGTCGCGGCCCGAATTTCCTAATTCAACTCAGCACCGAAATTCTCCAACTGGTTCGACACAGCTATCCCGATGTGGATCATGTCGAATTGTTTGACAGACCAAGTTCTCAAAAATGCAATTCTCGCTCCTTCGTACTATGCCCAGGTGGCCAGTACGATCGATCTCCTTGCGGCACTGGAACGAGTGCCAAACTGGCATGTTTGGCCGCTGACGACAAACTCTCGCCAGGGGAGATTTGGCACCAAGAAAGTTACATCGGGAGTGTGTTCGAAGCTTCGTACCAGTGGGTTGACAAAGTGTCAAAATCGATTCGACCTTCGATCACTTCCAGAGCGTTCGTCAACGGCGATCTGCAAATCATCGTCGATCCCGAAGATCCTTTCTGTTGGGGAATTCCAACCTCAGAACGCTGATGCGGTTTTCGTTTTCCCGGCTTCTAGGTATGATGCTCATAACTTATCATTCATAGTTGCGATACTTAGCAGAAGGAAGGATTCGATGGCCAAACGATGGATCTTTCGAGCCCATGATTCTGGTAGTTTCTTGGAATTTGCAAATGAGCTCAAGATCGACCCGGTGGTGTCTCAGTTGCTCTTGTCACGCGGGATTTCCCAAGTCGATGCGGCCAAGCTTTTTTTGGAGTGCAAATTCTCTGATTTGAGAGACCCTCAGTATTTGCCCGGGATCGATGCGGCGGCAGAGAGGATCTTGCGAGCAGCCCATGACCGTGAGCCGATTGTGATCTATGGCGACTACGATGCCGACGGAATGTGCGCGACGTCCATCCTAGAGTCGTTCCTGAAAATGCTCGGAGCCGATGTGACTTACTATGTCCCAAATCGGCTTGAAGATGCCTATGGCTTGAGCTGCGAATCGATCACTCGACTCGCAACGCTTGGACGCAAGCTGTTAGTAACCGTCGATTGCGGGATCGGGTCGCATCGAGAAGCTCAGTTGTGTCGCGAGCTCGGGATGGACCTGATCATTACCGATCACCATGCATGCGGTGAAGTGCTTCCCGATGCGTTGTCGATCGTCCATCCAAATCTCCCCAATGCCCATTATCCTTTTCATGGTTTGTGCGGTGCGGGAGTGGCCTTCAAACTAGCCTGGCGAATGTGTCAGATCTTGGCCGACAACCGCAGCAAAGTCGCTGTGGAACATCGCGATTTTCTGCTTATGGCAATGACCATCGCCGCCATCGGTACGGTGGCCGATGTGGTTCCGCTGATCGATGAGAACCGCATCCTCGTTCGAACCGCCCTGCAGTGGATGTCCAAGCACGGACCGCTTGGCTTAAAAGAACTCTTGAAGATCACCAAGCTAGATGCCAAGCAAGCAATCAGCGCCGAGGATATCGCGTTTACCATTGCCCCTCGGCTCAATGCAGCCGGAAGGCTTGGACAAGCTCAACTCGGAGTTGAACTCCTGACGACCAAGGATCCAGCGCGGGCCACTGCGTTAGCACAGTATCTGGATCGCCTCAATGCCGATCGCGATTCGATCGAACGGAGCATCACACTGGCTGCTAGCAAGCAGGCCAAAGAGCAGCTCGAAGCTGCTGCGGAACCGGCTTTGGTTTTGCATTCGCCCGGTTGGCATTTGGGAGTCATCGGAATTGTCGCTGGTCGGATGGCCGAACGATTTCATCGACCAGTGGTGATTATTTCCTCGGACCCTATGGGACAAAAGCCTGCGACAGGTTCTGGAAGGTCTGCTGGTGTGGTCGATTTGCATCGAGCGTTTGTCGCTTGTCGAGAGCATTTAGAAAGCTGTGGGGGGCATGCGGCTGCTGCAGGATTGCGGATTCAGGATCGCAAGATCCCGGAGTTTCGCGAAGCTCTTTGCGATCATGTCCGTGGGGCCGTGGGCGAAAGAGATCCCGAGCAAACATTGCTCGTGGATGCGGAGGCAACTTTCCAGGAACTGAGTCTCCAAACAGTAACGATGATTGAAAGCATGGCACCTTTTGGCGCTGGGAACCCAAGACCAGTGTTTGTTGCAAGCAATGTTGAATTGCATGAACCGGCAAAGCTTTTTGGACAAGGGGAAAGGCATGTGGGAGTTCGGTTCAAACAGCATGGGCAGATATTGCGAGCCGTTGCGTTCTCTCAACCTGAATGGGCTGATAAGATCAATGCCCATCAAGGTTGTTTCGATCTAGCCTTTAGACCCAACGTCAATGAGTTTAATGGGATGCGCAAAGTGGAGTTGCAGTTGGTCGATTGGCGAGCCAGCGATTCGTCGGTTAATAAATCCTAATCGTGCAACTTGGATTTAGTCGTATTCGTACTCGAAAGCCTGCAAATGACAGAGCCAATCTTTGAGCACGAGTCACTAGAGGTATTACAAACGATCTAATGGGCTTTCGATGCCGCTTGCAGCAGAGCGACTGACATGCGTGTAGATCATGGTCGTCTTCGGTCCGTTTAGCGACGTGTAGGTTGCGAGCGATTCGGCGCACTTGCTCGACGAGTTTTGAGTCCATTACAGCGGCAAGCGATTTTGAATCCGCGTCCATGGGTACTTTGCATATCCTGAAAAAGCACAATTCCGTATAACTCAGAAACCACAAATTCAATATATCCTGCCGAGCACCAAGCGGCAACTTCTAAGCTAAGATCATTCTGACAAGGGATTTAGGGTCTCAGGACTGTTGCGGCACTGTCTGGTCTATAGTAAATTGTGGTTTTGCGGGGTTATGGTAAATTCCGCATACTACATGTTATGCCTCAACGGTTAAGTTCACGGTGTCCGCATGAAATGTCGCAAATGTGGCACACGATGGTCCTCTGCGAATACGTCGGGGCCTGGTGGCGAAATGTCGTCTGGTGGATACTTTTTTTCCTCGGTCGCACTGTCTGGTGCCGCGATCGCAACTGCCTACTTCACAAACTGGTACGTGACAATCCCCTTCTTTCTGCTCAGCGCTTACTGTCTGACACTCTGCACTGGGCAGTGTGGATATCGTCCATCGGACAACAACGGCTACGGCTCCCATTGCCCACAATGCAATGAAAGACATTTCATCCATTTCTGGAATCTATAACCGACATCGCTGATCATGATTCTATGCTCTGATTGTCCGTTACTTTTTCCACGACAACGCTCAACAACAAAAAAAGGCAACGGACACCATGTCAACGGCTCTGTAATCAACGTCTGGCCAACATCTTCACCAATCGAAACCGCAGCGAGGCACTAAATGCGGATCAGTGTTTCTGGTTTCAGGTGAAACCGATATTTACTCGCAGCGACGAACAGGGCATAACAATGCAATGCACACCGAGCTGCGGTGGTGCGTTTTTTACACTTTGCAACGTCACTCGCCGCAGCCGGGTGATTGCAAGCGTTATGCTTGCGAAATTAGGATTCCTTAGCGTAGAGAGGTTAGCTGTGGACAATGGTTCGAACGCAATAGTTTTCTTTTTTTGGTCTATTCTGGGCGGCGTCGTTAAACTCTGTTGCACGCTACCGCCCTTTTGAGACGGCAAGCTTTTGGTCACCAACGGATCGTCAATATGCCTTTCGGCGCTTTGTTTTAGCTATCGTAATCCTTAACCTTCTTCCCGTCTTTTGGCTCTGGGTCTTGTTTCAGTTCATTGTGCCGAAGTTGGCCGGATTCTTTCCTGTGCTTTCCGCTGCGATTGCATCGCTGTCTATATTTGGCATACCGAGACTTTTTCACGCGTTTGTCGCAACGGATCGAGGCAATGGAAGGTTTTATTCGAACGAGGAATACATGGAAATTACCAAACGATGGCGCGAGGGTTCTGCAAACACCTTTGTTTCTCACTTTGTACCTGGAATCTTATATTTGATCGTCTTCGCGATTCTGGGCTATCTCCTGGGGCGGCTCAGCTAAGGAGCTGACGAGCAAAAGAAGAGCATAAATCGGGTAAGGATGCCCGTTTCCGGGCACCCTCCCCACACCACCTAGCATGCGGGTCCGCACTAGGCGGTTCCACGAAGATGAGCAAGTTCTGCCCATAGGGTTTTCAGACTCAAGACACCCTGCGAAGCGAACCAATCATTCGTCATCCCGACACCACTTGCGATCGTCTTGGCCATATGCCAAGGTCCTTTGCGACTCTTGCCGTGTCGGATCGCTTGCCTACGGGGCACATGCATCGCGATGAGTTCCCGGATGCGTGTGCGAACATGTCGCCAGCGCTTCCAGTAACAACAGCGAATGCGTCTCCCCCTAGCCTTCTGCAAGAAAGAACACCGTCACTGTTCCAAGCTTGCGAACAGTTTCAATTGAGAGGCAAGTGCAAAGTACCCCATCCATCCTCGCACATAGCGCGCGAGTTCCTGCAACCGGTGATCCATCGAGATTCCGCGGCTACGCCCGGTGATCTCACGGATACGGTGCCTGAAACGATGGATGGACTTCTGCGACACGTTGATCGTCGCTCGGCTACCTACGAAACGGAACCCGATATATTCGAGTTCCTCCGTAGTAACGAGTCGGCTCTTCTCCAAGTTCACAACAAGGTGAAGCTTGCTTGTCAGATAACGATGGACCGATGCAAAGACTCGTTCTGCGCTGCGCTTTGTCCTCGTGAAGATCACGAAATCATCCGCATAACGCACGAAGCGAAGTCCTCGGTTCTCCAGCTCTTTGTCCAGGTCATCCAAGAGGATGTTGGCTAGGAGAGGAGACGCGGGGCCGCCTTGCGGCGTTCCCTCGGTCGTTGCTTGGAAATGCCCGTCGACCATA
>Ga0315901_10008585_pt1 | contig 11857 bp, 19 predicted proteins | sample LakEriMetagenome_10_FD_203761 | JGI IMG/M metagenome (GOLD analysis project Ga0315901, IMG submission 203761) | Freshwater fungal communities from buoy surface, Lake Erie, Ohio, United States - Buoy 2 MA116 | ecosystem: Environmental > Aquatic > Freshwater > Lake | place: USA: Lake Erie, Ohio...
ATAGTATGGGAACATTAATAATAAAAAAATAAAATATGATAGCAAAATCCGATTTAACATCAATTATTTCAAAATATTACCTAGGAGGTCTAAACGAATCTGTAAAATGGACTATTCAAGATAATCATCTTACTATTAATTTTGCCTCTCCTACTCGCGAGATGATAGGCAAAGTAGAATACGATGATATTGAATTAGAAAATTCTACAATAGCTATTAGCGATACTACTAAACTTAATAAATTAATATCTATATTAGGCCGCGATGTGAAACTTGATTACCAAAAACATAAAAATATCCCAACCAAACTGGTTATTTCAGATAACCAATTTAATGTAGACTATGCTTTAGCCGATTTAATGATAGTTCCTAAAGCAGGAGAAATAACAGGAGAAATCCAATACGGGATTCAAGCTAATCTTGAACCTGAAACAATTCAAGCTCTAATTAAAGCCAAATCAGCACTACCAGAAAGCGATACTGTAGCTGTTAAATCGTGTATGGGAATAGCAGAAGATGATCAAATACAATTTGAATTTGGAGGCAATATTGAATACGGAAATAAAACATCTTATTTTATCCCCCACGCAACCTTTGAAAATTCAAGCAAAACATTCAGAATGTACTATAATTCTGATTTATTAAAAAATATATTAGGTAATAATAAAGATGTAGATAACGGAAACATTTACATTACAACTGAAGGATTAATGAAATTAGAATTTTATAAAGAAAATTTAAAAAGTGTCTACTACCTTGTAGCAAGAGAAAAATAACTATGCATAATCATTATGATTTTACCTCAGAAAGATGGATTAAATCTTTTAAAGATTTAAATATATACCCTAAAGAAATATTAGACATAGGAGCTAATGTAGGCCAATTCTACCAAAAATTTAAAAATATCTTTCCAGATAGTAACATTTTAAGTATTGAGGGGAATCCAAATTGTAAACCTCAATTATTTGAGGTAAATCCTAATTCTATAATTACTCTTTTAGGAAAACAAGATGGAGAAACAACTTTTCATATTCCTGAATATAATAGCATATGTAGTGGGGGTTCTATATATAAAGAAAATACGATATGGTATGAAAATTATGTAGAATGTGTCCTTCCTATTAAGACTTTAGATTCACTTAATAAAAAATTTGATTATATAAAAATAGATGTTCAAGGTGCCGAGTTAGATATAATTAAAGGAGGATTAAAAACTATTTTAGATTGTGATATATTGCAATTAGAATTATCTATTCTTAAATATAATGCTGGAGCTCCTTTAGCTAGTGAAATCATATCGTATTTATACAATTTAGATTTTTATATTTATGAAGTAGGATCTCTTTTTTATTGGAATCATCGTTTAAATCAATCTGATTTTCTTTTTATAAATTCAAGAAAACTTGGAAATTTATTAGATCTTTAGTATATTCACAGTATGAGCAAATTAAGGACGCTTCTAAAAGTTTTAAAAATAAAAAGCTATGAATAAAAGAAAAACAAAATCTGATTCTATCACTACTATTAGTGATCCTTTAATTGAGCCTTTCTATATTAGTAAGGATCAACATTGTTATACTGTCTTTGAAAACGTAAGTTCATCTGGGGATAGTGATAAACAATATCAAAAAGCTAAGGGTCACTATTCTAGTTTTGGAATGTGTTTAAAGGTAATCGCCCAATTGAAAGTAGAACAAAAAGAAAATTTTAATAATATTAAAGATTATATTACAGAATGGAAACAAATACAACAAAAAATTAAAACCTTAATAGAACTATGAAATTAGAAGCACTTTACAATGCCGTTATCGTAAAACCCTATGAAGGGGAAGAAACCACTTACGGCAATATTATTGTTCCTGACCTAGGGAATGAAAAAAACAAATTAGGAAAAGTTATAACTGTTGGTCCTGGATACTACTCAGCAACAGGAACATGGATTGAAACCCTCCTTAAAGAAGGAGATATTGTAGTATTGCCTACTATGGGTTTTAGCAAATTAGAATATCAAGGTGAAGAATATTGGATTGGCCCTGAAAATCAAGTACTTAGTAAATTAATTGAAGAATAATATGAAAAATAAAATAATTGAATTTGGACCCGATGCTCGAAAAAAGATTTCGGATGGAGTAAATACGTTAGCAGACGCAGTAACTGCGACTTTAGGACCTAATGGCCGCAATGTGCTTTATTCGGATGGACACTCTACTTTATCTACTAAAGATGGAGTAACAGTAGCAAAATCTATCTCATTAAAAGATCCTATTAAATCTTTAGGAGCAGAATTAGTTAAACAAGCTTCTATTAAAACAGCAGATGCTGCTGGGGATGGAACTACTACTGCTACTTTGTTAGCTCAAGAAATGGTTAATGCTGGATTGAAATATCTTAATAATGGGGCTAATGCTGTTGAGATTAAAAGAGGAATTGATACTGCTGTAAAAGAAGTTGTTGCTTCTTTACGTAAAGATATTGCTGAAGAAATTTCATCTGAAGATCAACTTAAGCAAGTTGCTACTATTTCTGCAAATAATGATTCTGAAGTAGGTGAATTAATTGCTACAGCCATGCAAAAAGTAGGCCGTGAAGGTGTTGTGTTTATTGAAGAATCTAAAACAGGCGAAACATATCTTGAAACAGTAGAAGGTATGCAAATTGATAGAGGTTATAAATCTCCATATTTTGTTACAGATAATAGTAACATGTCTTGTATATTAAATGATGCTTTAGTTTTAATTGCTGATAAGAAATTTACACAAGTAAAAGAATTGCTACCCATTTTAGAAGCAGTATCTGCTCAAAATAAATCATTGCTGATTGTTGCAGAGGATGTTGAAGGTGAAGCATTAGCAACACTTATTGTAAATAAAATGAGGGGTACAATTAAAGCTTGTGCTATTAAAGCTCCCGATTTTGGTGATCGAAGAAAATTAATCTTAGAAGATCTAGCAACTTTAACAGGAGGTCAAGTATTTAGTACCGACAAGGGAATGAAGCTAGACAAGTTCAGTTGGGACTGGTTTGGCGAAGCCCGAGTGGTAACAGTAACAAAAGAAGAAACAACAATAGTCGATGGCAAAGGTTCAGAAGAAAAAATTAATGGAAGAATCGAAGAACTACAACTTCAAATTGAAAAAGCCCAATCGCCCTACGAGCGCGAAAAGCTTCAAGAAAGGCTCGCGAAGCTGGTCGGAGGAGTAGCCGTTATTCACGTTGGTGGAAACACCGAAGCTGAATTAAAGGAGAAAAAAGATCGGGTAGATGATGCCCTCAATGCTACGAAAGCAGCTATTGAAGAAGGAATTGTACCTGGTGGGGGTGCAGCTTTACTTTACGCTAAAGAAGCTATTACTAAAACCCGAGAAGAACTAAATAGCGATGTTCATATTGGAAAAAGCATTGTTCATAAAGCATGCTTTGCCCCATTCATGAAAATTCTCAAAAATGCCGGCTACTCAGATAGCGAATGTTATGGATTGATTAATCAAGCTAATCCCACTAGAACATGGGATGGATTTAATTTAAAAACAGAAGCTTTTGTTAATATGAAAGAAGTAGGCATTATTGATCCAGCCAAAGTAACTCGATGTGCTCTAGAAAATGCAGCTTCAATCGCTGGTACAATTTTATTAACTGAGGTAGCTATTGTAGAAGAACCAGAAGAAAAGAAAACTCCTAATAATGAATTTGGAGATCTAGGAGGAATGTATTAATTTTATCGTAATGGTAAAAGAAACAAATATCCTAATAGCTGAGAGAGTTCCGCCGGGCGACAGATGGTCTTTAGTAGGTGACGAAAAAGTCCATCCGTCGCTCACGGATGCTCTAAATGCTTACTTTGAAATGGCAACTTTAAAACCAATAGCATATAGACTTGAGCCTATGAACAGTAAATTATATGCTATTAAAAATTCAACAGAACCTGATCCTGAACCGAAAAAATATTCAATATACGGAGACTATACAATTTAAATGAAACTATTAGCTACACACCCGATTAAAAAAATGGATTTAGGTTTTCACGGAAATCTATTTGGAGGTAAACTATTATCTTGGGTAGATGCTGCTGTAGCTGCTTATGCTATGGAAGTATGCCACTCTAAAAATATGGTTACAATAGCTATTGATAAATGTATCTTTAAAAAATCAGCCAAAGAAGGTTCATTACTTAAAATATATAGTGAATTAAACGATATAGGAAACACATCAGCTACATTTGATGTTGAAGTTAGGTCATATAATGTGTTTAAAGAAGAAGAAGTTATTATATTAACTACATCTATGACCTTCGTTAGAATAGATGATGAAGGCGGACCTATACCAATCTCAGAACAAGTTAAACGAAAATTTAATGAATCTAGGACAACTGATAGAAGCAAACAATAATTACTATCAATTATACCGAACAATAAAAGAACCAAAAACATTACCTAGTGAAATGGTTAATGAATTAAAGGATCTTTGGTTATGCACCCATACGTTTAGAAAAGATGGTATGTTATATTTCTGTCGAGAAGTACAAACAATTGAATATGAACAAATAAATTAAAATAAAATGAATAAACAACCACAACAACAACTTAATATTGACATTAAAACTACAACCCCCATTAAATCACCTGAAGGTAATATGGTGTTTCAAGAGGGTGTTATTTTGCGAAAAGTATCCAAATTTATTGCGGGTACTGCTGAAGATGGTATTGTCCCAGTACCTGTATTTTTTGATATTAAAACAGGTAAAGTACTAATTGAGCTATTACCTAAGGAACTTAGAGAAGAATTTCAAGAACTATACGATAAAGAAGATGCAACAAAATAAAACCAGAGAAATAGAAGTAACAGATTCTATTGTAGATACAATTGTAGATAAATTTGTTTCTAGAGCTAAATTTGGTAAAAACAAATACGGAACTGATTTAGATAGAACTGACTTATCAGTAGTAGACTGGATTACACATGCTCAAGATGAGCTTCACGATGGTATCTTATACCTAGAAAAATTAAAACAAACCCTAAGTGGCAAATAAAATCCCACAAATACTAAAAGATATTAAAAAATACAAAGTTTCAGAAGTAAATTACGCTACTCAGAAAACTATATCTTTTAGTCAAATTCAAACCTATCATCAATGCCCTAAAAAATGGGCATTGCAGTATAGAGATGGACATGGGGTAACAGACTATTCGATTCACATGACCTTTGGAACTTCAATACACGAAGTGATACAACATTATCTAACTACATTATATGAGAATAGTGTCAAAGCAGCAGACAAATTAGATCTAAATGCTTACTTCAAAACTCGATTTTCAGAAAACTATTTAAAAGATTATAAAAATAATAAGAAGGTTCATTTTAGCGATCCAGCAGAAATGAGTGAATTTTATGAAGATGGGGTAGCTATATTAGATTTTCTTAAAAAGAAAAAAGGAGCATATTTTAGTAAAAGATATTGGCACTTGGTAGGATGTGAGATACCATTAGTAGTTTCGCCTTTACCCCGTTTTTCCAACGTAATGTACAAAGGTTATATTGACCTCGTATTATATAATGAAAATTCAAATAAATTTTATATTTACGATATAAAAACATCAACTAATTCTTGGGGCGATAAACATAAAAAAGATAAAGTAAAAACATCTCAATTATTATTTTATAAAAGATTTTTTGCTCAACAATATAATATTCCTATTGAACAGATAAGTGTTGAGTTTTTTATAGTAAAACGTAAAATATGGGAACAAAGTGAATTCCCCCAATCAAGAATACAAACATTCAGACCATCAGATGGAAAAAATAGTATGAATTATTCTGCTAGATTAGTAGAAAGTTTTATAGAAGAATGTTTTAATTCTGCAGGTAAACACAAAGATACAGATTATCAACCTCAACCATCAGAACAATGTAAATGGTGCCCTTTTAACAATAGGTCTGATCTTTGTAATAAACAATTAATTCTTTAAAATTTTGACAATATGTATATTCAAATATACGTTATCTAAAAATAAAAATTATGAGTACAAAAGCAGAAAAAATATTAACAAGCGTAAAAGTACAAAGCGACTTGTTTGAAGAATTCAAAATCAATACAATAAAATACAAATTCTCGTTACAAAAACTTGTAGATCGAACGATTCATTTGTATAATACGGACGAAGGATTTAGAAAAATGGTCCACAATCACATCAATTTAGATTAAACATTTTAAAAAGTTTTATGAATAATAGTTTTAAACATTTGCCTCCCGAAAAGAGGAAAAAAATTCTTTTAATATGTGATGATATTCGGGTACATTCCGGAATAGCCACTGTAGCTAAAGAAATAGTCATTCACACTGCCCAACACTTTAATTGGGTCAATATTGGAGGAGCAATCAACCACCCCGATGAAGGTAAAAGATTTGATCTATCCCCTAGTACTAATGAAATTACAGGACTAACTGATAGTTCTGTATTTTTATATCCTGTTACTGGATATGGAAACCCCGAAATGATCCGTCAACTTATGCAAGTAGAAAAACCAGATGCTATAATGTTGATTACTGATCCACGTTATTTTATTTGGTTGTTTCAAATTGAAAATGAAATTAGAAAACACATTCCAATAGCATATTTGAATATTTGGGATGACTATCCCGCTCCCCATTACAATAAAGCGTTTTATGAAGCGTGTGATCTATTAATGGGAATTTCAAAACAAACAGTAAATATTAATAAACTTGTTTTAAGTGATAAAGCAAAAAATAGAATTATAAAGTATGTTCCCCACGGATTAAATCACAAAATATTTAAACCATTAGAGCAAGAAGATTCTCAACTTGTAGAATTTAAAAAACAATTATTTGGGAATAAAAAATACGATTTTGTTTTATTCTTTAACTCTAGAAATATTCGCCGCAAACAAATTCCTGATTCTTTACTAGCATATAAATTATTTATTGATTCATTATCTGATGAACAAGCTAAAAAATGTGCTTTTGTATTACATACAGCAGTAGTAGATGATGCTGGAACAGATTTAGAAGCAGTTAGAGAATTATTGATGGACGATGATAGATATAATATTATATTTTCTAGCATGCCTCTTCCTCCTGAACAAATGAACCTATTATATAATAGTTCAGATGCTCAGATTTTATTAACATCAAACGAAGGATGGGGATTATCATTGACAGAAGCATTATTAGTAGGTAATCCTATTATAGCTAATGTAACCGGGGGGATGCAAGACCAAATGCGTTTTGAATTTGAGGATGGTAAATGGGTTGAGTTTGATGCTGATTTTCCTTCTAACCATAGAGGCACAATTAAAAAACATGGTGAATGGGCATTCCCCGTTTATCCAACTAGTAGAAATCTTGTAGGCTCTCCCTTAACCCCATATATTTGGGATGATTTGTGTAGTGCTGAAGATGCAGCTAAGCAAATAAAAGCAATATATAATTTAAGTAAAGAAGAGCGTAAAGCTAGAGGAATAAAAGGTAGAGAATGGGCTTTAAGTCAAGAAGCTGGTTTTACAAGTGAAATACAAGGTGAAAGAATAATAAATGCTTTTGATGAACTATTTGCTACTTGGCAACCTAGAGAAAAATTTGAACTAATCAACGCAAACACACACCCAAATAGAGTTATAAACCATAAAATAATATATTGATGAAACCATTATTTATAATTAGTTGCCCTATAGACACATACTCAGGTTATGGAAGCCGCAGTCGTGATTTAGTAAAAGCTATAATCGAATTAGACAAATACGATGTAAAAATACTACCCCAAAGATGGGGAGGAACACCTTGGGGATTTATTCAAGATAATCCTGAATGGGGATTTTTAATTAAACATATTTTACCGAATAATCAAATCCCTCGCCAACCTGAAATTTGGGCCCAAGTAACAATCCCAAATGAATTCCAACCAGTAGGAAAATTTAATATTGGGTTTACAGCAGGTATTGAAACTACAGTTTGTAATCCTACATGGGTTGATGGATTGAATAGAATGAATCTAAACATTGTATCTTCAAAGCATGCTAAAGACGTATTTTTAAATGCTAAATTTGAAGAAAGAAACCAACAAACAAACCAAGTTGTAAGAACAATTGCTCTTGAAAAACCAGTAGAAGTATTATTTGAGGGTATAGATTTAGATATTTATAAATTATTAGATAAAATCCCTCAAAATGATCTATATAATTCTTTAAATTCTATTCCTGAATCATTTGCTTACTTATTTGTGGGCCATTGGTTGCAAGGTGATTTGGGAGAAGATAGAAAAAATGTAGGTTTACTAATTAAAGCCTTTTACGAAATATTTAAAAATAAAAAACAAAAACCAGCTTTAATTTTAAAAGCATCAATATTAGCTGGGGCCTCATATGTTGACCGGGAAGAAATTCTTAAAAGAATCAAACAAATTAGGAAAACAGTTAATTCTAAAGATCTACCTAATATTTATCTTTTACACGGTGAATTTACAGATAGCGAAATGAATGAGATTTATAATCACCCTAAAGTAAAAGCTATGGTTAATTTAACTAAGGGTGAAGGTTTTGGACGTCCACTGCTTGAATTTACTCAATGTAAAAAACCAATCATAACAACTGCTTGGAGTGGCCATACTGATTTTCTTGATCCACAAATGTCTGTTATGATAGGGGGTCAACTAACCCCTGTTCATCCTAGTGCCGTTAATGATTGGATAGTAAAAGATAGCCAATGGTTCTCAGTAGATCAAGCTCAAATAGGGCATTATTTAAAAGATGTATTTGAAAATTATAAAAACTATACTGATGGAGCTAAGCGTCAAGCTTATAAGAGCAAAACAGAATTTAGTTGGGATAAGATGAAAGAAAAAATAGACCAAATTTTAGAGGGCAATATTCCTGAATTTCCAAAACAAGTTCAGCTAAAGCTTCCTCAACTTAAAAAAATTGAACTCCCGAAACTTAATAAAGTAGAAACAAATGGATAATCTAACTATATGTCCTTGTCAAAGGCAAAGCGATGCTTGTTATGTGCAAGAAGTATCACCTGAAATTAAAAATTATATGTGTTATGGATGTGGATTTATTTCAAATTCACTAATGAAAGAAGGAGAAAGATTCTATGAAGAACAAATAGAAGTACTTCCTGAATTATATAAAGATCTATTTTGGACAGATGACGATGAGAAAATATGGATGCCTTCGGTAGTAAATGAACCTACTAAAGGTATGGTATTTGCAAATGGTTCATCAACATCAAATTGGATGTGGGGAGCTGTACAAGCTGTTCCTGTAAAAGATGAAGAAAAAGAAAAATATCCTATTCCTGGAAAAAAAGACCAATATTACCAATTTAGAATGGATATGACTACTTTAAAGAATTTTGATAAATTTGAATTTATAGAGGCTCTTTCGTATATTGGTGTACTACCTGAATAAATTATGAAAATAAGTTACGCTATAACAGTAAAAGATGAATTAAACGAATTACAGCGTTTGGTTAATTTCCTTATAGATTGGAAACGAACCGAAGATGAAATCGTAATTCTATACGATTCAAAGGGGGGGAGTGAAGCTGTAGAAGAATGGCTAAGAGCCAATTCTGTACCAAACCAGAAATATAGATGGTATAGTAGCAAATTTAATAATAATTTTGCTGATCATAAAAATTATCTAAATATGCTATGTACGGGTGATTATATCTTTCAGATTGATGCTGATGAAACCCCTCATGAAAATCTAATCGAAAAATTACCCTTTATTCTAGAACACAATTCTTCAGTTGATCTATATGTTGTGCCTAGAGTTAATACAGTGACTGGCTTGACCCAAGAACACATTCAAAAATGGGGTTGGAATGTAAATGAAAACGGATGGGTGAATTGGCCTGATTATCAAACTCGTATTTACAGAAAATCTCCTGAAATAAAGTGGGTGAATAAAGTGCATGAAAGACTTAGTGGGCAAAAAGAATTTGCATATATTCCTATGGAAGAAGAATGGGCATTATATCATCCTAAAACAATAGAAAGACAAGAAAAACAAAACAATTATTACGATACTTTATAATGGGACACAAATATGAACCTCTACCCCATCAAGGTGAATTACATCCTAAAGCTTGGGGATATGAATTATGGATTGTAAATAATGACGAATACTGTGGTAAGCTTTTAGTATTTAATCAAGATAAAAAATTTTCAATGCATTATCATCTACTTAAAAGAGAAACATGGTATATAGCTAAAGGTGAATTTGAATATCATTGGATTAATACTGAAAGTGCAACACCAAAAATAACTATAGTAAATGAAGGTGATGTTATAGATTTAGAAAGAGGGCAACCTCATCAACTAAAAGCACTAACAGAAGGAGCTACAATATTTGAAATATCAACAAAACATTACGAAGAAGATAGTTATAGAGTTTTAAAGGGGGATAGCCAATATGAATAAAAAAGTTTGGATAAATGGCTCATTTGATATTCTTCATATAGGCCATATTAAATTATTCGAATATGCTTCTTCCTTTGGCACAATCAGAGTAGGACTAGACTCAGATAGACGAATTAAGGAAAAAAAAGGAAATAAACGCCCCTTTAATAGTTTAGAAGATAGAGTTGGATTTTTAAAAACAATTAAGTACATTACAGATGTAGTTACTTTTGATTCTGATGAAGAACTAATCAACCAAATCAAAAACTACACCCCAGATATAATGATAATAGGAGATGATTATACTTATGAATCTATTATAGGTAAAGAATATATTCCTGAAATAAAATTTTTTCAAAAAATACCTAATAAATCCACAACACAAATATTAAATAATGAATAAAAGAAAATATTTACCTACGTTAAGTGAACTAGTTGATAGATTGTCAATAGTTCAACTTAAAGAAGTGTTTATCACTGAACACAAAGAAGAATATGCTAAAGAAATAGCCGAAATAACCCATGATATCCAGCTTTTATTAGATGAACAAGATGGTAAAGTAACTGCGGAAACCATTCGTGCTATAGTTGTATTATCACAAATGAACCTGCATATATGGCACAATGAGTCAAATTATAGAAAAGGTATTAAAGATGGTAATAATTTAGAATTAACACATGGTTTGAATGGTATTCGTAATGTAGCTAAAAATAGAATACAAGAAATAGTAGGCGGTAGAAAAGATTACAAAATTGATTGTCTAGCAGCTGAATTTAAAGATTGGGAAATATCATGGTAATTTTAAATAATTTTTATAATTAAGTTAAAAAAATTCAATATAAAAATTTAACATGGGACTTTATAGACATCCAAATGAGCAAACAGCTAGAGTTCATAATGCTGATACTAAAGATATGACAGAGTGGGCTGAGGTTAATCAACATAATTATACAGCCCAAAGATTAGAAGAACAAGCTTGGAAAAGCAGATATGAACATGAAGCCAATATACTTAGTAACATTATTAATCAAGTTGGCATATTTAAAATTTTAGAGCTTGGTCCGGGCCCTGGTGCTTTAGCCCAGGAAATATATAAAAAAGTAAATAATGAATTAGAATATCATTTGATTGATAAACCAATAGCTAAACAAGTATTTGAACAAAAACAATATAAAGGTAAATTTTTTATAAAAGATATGTCTGAAGGCTTAGATATAAAAGATTTAGATAATGATTATCATATGGTTGTAGCTAATGATTTTCTAGAACATGTTTTTAATCCTTCTCATATTATAAGGCAATCTTATAATATTTTAATAGATGATGGGCTATTTTTTGTAAGTATACCTAATTGGAGGATGGGTCACAATTGGATTTATAGGGGGTTATTTGATTATGATAACTGGAGGTTATTTATGGAATATCATAACTTTGAATATT
>Ga0315901_10008586_pt1 | contig 11857 bp, 8 predicted proteins | sample LakEriMetagenome_10_FD_203761 | JGI IMG/M metagenome (GOLD analysis project Ga0315901, IMG submission 203761) | Freshwater fungal communities from buoy surface, Lake Erie, Ohio, United States - Buoy 2 MA116 | ecosystem: Environmental > Aquatic > Freshwater > Lake | place: USA: Lake Erie, Ohio...
TATTCAAGGCCTTGGCAAACAGGCAGTTTGCTTTGGCGAAAGAGTTGTTGTGGTGATTGGGGTTGTTTATCTACTAATCAGGATTATTATTTTGAATACAGCTCTTCTCTTAAGTCAAATTATGTTGTTCCCGTTTGTGAACCTCTCTATCATGTAAATCAGGGACTTGGTAATCATCGCTCTGATCTTTTATCCAATTCGGAGGTGGTTTTAAATCAATTTGACCTACATGACTTCGTCTTTAATAGTATACGCCATAGCTTGGATTGTAAATCGAGAATTCTTTTGTTTCATCGAATATTGCGAAGCTTGTTGAAGGTGAATGAAGAGTGTATTCCATCTCAAAGAACTACTGCATGGCAAAAATCTGAGGCTATGTATCCATTTATGAAGTTGTTTTTTAGAAGGAATGAGTTTTTAGAAATATTTCATAAATTATTACAACATACACCTTATCGTTTATATTTCTGATGTGTCGTTTTTTGGGAAATATTGCATTTGAAAGTAATATTTTGTCTCAAGAAGATTTTATTACACTAACCTTTTTATCCAAGAAAGGTGGTCCAGACCATACTGATTATTTTTTTAATGATTTCGTTCAGTTAGGATTTAATCGTTTGGCTATTCTTGACACAAGTTATAGAGGTAAGCAACCGATACATAGTCCAAGTGGTCGTTTTGTGATAATGCTTAATGGTGAAATTTACAATTTCAGCGAACTTTCGAGAAAATACGGTTTGATGGGACTTCGCTCTAGTTCTGATGCTGAAGTTATTGCTCATCTTTTGGATGTGCTACCTTTTGATACGGTTATAGCCCAGTTGAACGGTATGTTTGCAATATCAGTTTGGGATCAAATTGATCGACGGTTGTTTCTTGTTAGGGATTTTGCCGGGATAAAACCCATTTTTTATGGTATTACATCATCAGGTTTTGTTTTCGGAAGTCAGTTCAATCAAATATTATTGCACCCGTGGTTTCAAAATTGGTCGTTTTCAGCTAGAGGCTTACGTGAATATTTACAGTTCGGATTCATGGATGCACCCAATACTGTTGCAGAGGACGTTTTTCAGCTGAGGCCGGGTACTTGGATGGTCTATTCAGCAGAATCAAATTCCGTTGAAATGCATGAATACCAAACATATTTTAAGAATGATTTACCCGTTCGTATCGAAACCGACATTTCTACAGTGCATGAATGTGGTAATATACTTAATGAGGCCGTTAAAAGGCAACTGACTTCGGATGTGCCCTTGGGTGTGTTCTTATCTGGCGGAGTTGATTCAAGCCTGATAGCGGCAATTGCATCGCGTTTACACCCCGATATTCAATCTCTCACCATCGGCTTTGAAGAACTTGATTTTGATGAATCAAATGTAGCTGCAGAGTATGCACGATTCTTAGGGATTAAGAATGAGTGTATCATGTTTTCTGATACTGAATTGTTGAAGCTTTTTGATGAACACAATGCAGTTCAAAATGAGCCACTTGCGGATTGCAGTACACTTCCAACGTATTTGATTTCGAAGGTTGCTTCTTCACGTTTTAAGGTAATGCTTTCTGGTGATGGTGGTGATGAATTGTTTTGGGGCTATCCTCGATTTAAAACTTTTGCCAAATCAGCTCCATTTTTTGATATAAAAAGTCGCTTTTTACGCAGGGTGATAATGAGATTCATGAAGCAAAGTGGAAATGATATTACATCCTTTTTAGGGCAGTCAACGATTGGTGATGCGAATCTTGCTTTCCACAGTTCAATCAATTCGAAATTACTCGATAAATTATTGTCTGGTTCTCATCTTTCTGATAGCTTGAAAAACGATTATCGTTTTCAATCAGTAGGTTATCAGGATGTACTTCTTCATTTACGATTCAATGAATATTATCATCATTTACAGCGTGTACTAGCAAAAGTGGATAGAATGAGTATGTCAAATGGTTTGGAGGTTCGTGTTCCTTTCTTAGATAGACAATTGCTGGAATTTACTTCTACTATTTTGCCTGCATGTAAAAACGACGAACTAAAATATATTCTTAAAAATTTGCTTTACCAATTTATACCTAAAAATAATGTTAGTGTTTTTAAAAAAGGATTTAAGCCGCCTTTAGATGCTTGGGTTAGTACGGTTTTGAATGAGTCAGTACGGAGTACCTTACGTAATGGTATAGATTTAATCAATGGAAATGTTGATCTTGAATTACAAAAAGTTTTTGATTATGCATTTGATTACTTGGATGGGAAACATTCAAATCTTGAAGGTTTTTGGTCGGTGTTTGCTTTTTCAAATTGGTTTTTCCAACAAAAGCAACTTGAGCAAAAGTTGAAAATTGGACACTATTAATATTTTGAATTCGACTGTCAAAATCGCACTTTTATTAAGCTCTAAACAATCTATTAGTGAAGTATTTATTCGGGAAAAAATTAATGGTTTAAGAAAATATAGTTTCATTGTTGTCGACTGTTATTATGACAATTATTTAAAGGGTTTTGGGAAATTGAGGTTGTTTATTTATTTTATTAAGATGTTATTTTCTTTTCCTCGTTTGTTTAAATTTTATTTTGGCTTTGGCAATTCATCAGTAAAGCAAAAAATCGCCCAAATATTTTTAAATTTACCTTTACTTACATCTAATAAACGTTATGATTTTATTCATTATGGCTTCGCCAATTTAATTTGCAATAGAGCTCATTTAGGAAAAGTGATTGGAGCTAAGACTTCCATAAGTCTAAGAGGATATGATATAACATATTATCCGATTAATCATCCCGATTGTTATGTTGGTGTTTGGAAATATGTTGATAAAATACATTACAATAGTTACGATTTATACGCTTGGGCTCTTAGATGGGGGGCTGATCCTAAGATACCGTCAACATATATTTCTGCAGCAGTAAATGATGACATTATTGCCGAAAAACGTATTCATACTTTAAAATCTAAATATAAATTTGCAAGTATTGGACGATTACACTGGAAGAAGGGTATTGACTTTGCTTTGCTTGCACTTCGCGAGATTAAGACGGCTGGAATCGAATTTGATTATTCAATATATGGTATAGGTCCGGAAACCGAGAAATTAAATTTCTTGATTGATCGATTAGGTCTCAGTGAAAACGTTGAAATCAGAGACTTTTTGAAGCATTCCGAAATTCCTGCTTGCTTAGATAAAATTGATGTGTTAATTGTGCCAAGTCTTCAGGAGGGCTGTAGCAATATTACCTTGGAAGCACAAGCACGAGGCTGTTACTGTGTTGCATTTGATTCTGAGGGGATGAATTCTATAATTAAAGAGAATGTATCTGGTAAAATTGTGCCAATTGGTGATTGGAAAAGCCTTTCAAGTGCTTTAATTGAATACAGTAATTTAAGTTTAGAGGAATATAATTATAGATCAAAATTTGCAATTGATTTTATTAAAAATAATTTTTCGAGGAGTACTCAAATTCAAAAATGGGTGGAGTTTTACATATAAATATACCATCAGAATATGCTTTACGTTTATCGTGATTTTAAATATTTGAAATTTTGTTTCTTTTTTTAAAGTACATTCAACCAACATGGTATTATCGTTTGGTTCGCTTCTCGCGAGCACCTTTGTTGCTTGATATTGAAAAACATAATGATTCAATCACGCCTGTTTGCCAATTTGATAGATCCTACCATGAAATTTCTTCGTCTAAATTAGATTACGCATACCATGCCCTTTTGGGTGGATTCATTCCTGATTGTGATAATTGCCTTCAGTCCGATGATGTAATGGAAGTGAGTGATGTTAATGACAACTACCGATTTATTAGAAAATATTTTGCATTGCATTGGTATATTTATACTTATATTCTTCGCTTGTTTACATTTAATAATCCTTTCTTTGAAACTTGGTATTTCTTGAAAAACTTTCGCGTGAATCGCGTTTTCCCTTACAAAGTATTCGATTCTTCGAGTACTGCTGTTTGTGAGTATATTTTATCATGTCAGCCGCTGGTTTCAATTGTTATTCCAACACTTAATCGATATGAATACCTGCGGGATGTATTAATCGATTTGGAGCGACAGGATTATTCAAATTTTGAAGTTTTGATATGCGATCAATCCAATCCTTTCGATGAATTATTCTATAAGGAATGGAAGCTTGATATTAAACTAATACGGCAGGAGCAGAAAGCCCTTTGGCTTGCGAGAAATACGTGTATCATGCATTCCAAAGGGGATTTTATTCTTCTGTTCGATGACGATTCTCGAGTTGAGCCAGATTGGATACGACAACACTTGATTTGTTTAGAACGTTATGAGTCTAGTATTTCAGCAGGTGTGACCCATACCCTTGTTGGCCATGGACTTTCTCCCAAAGAAAGTTATTTCCACCTAAGCGATGTTTTCGATACTGGAAATGCCATGGTCAAACGGGAAGTTTTTGAAAAGGTGGGTTTGTTTGATAGGCAATTTGAGAAACAAAGGATGGGGGACGGGGAGTTTGGTTTACGTGCTTTGCTAGCTGGTTATCAACTTATTTCTAATCCTTTCGCTAAACGAATCCATTTGAAAGTAGAGACAGGTGGTTTGCGTCAGATGGGAAGTTGGGTTACCTTGCTCGAAAGTATTTCGGAAATACCAGTGCTGCTTTGTTTGCTTTGCAGAACATCCCCTTTTCATTTATACCATATAGTTTAAAGAAATACCGCTTGCTTAAATTGATTTTCGTTTTATTTACTCCATTTCTATTGCCTGTTATGATTTATGATGGCCTAATATCCTGGCAACAATCAACCAAAAAGTTAAGACAAGGAGCAATTATCGAAACTTTAGTTTGATGCTAAGGTTGTTTGTAGTTTCTTCAGAGTTTCCACCCGGTCCCGGAGGAATTGGGCAGCACGCTTTTAATTTTTCATCTTTCTTGTCTTTTGAACGTTCTGTTTTTGTTTTAACGAATGGAGATTATACTACAAAACCTCAATTAGAAGAATTTGACACAAATCAGCCATTTCGGATTCTTCGTTTTAAAAGGGTTGGACCTTTTAGCCAAATATTACGTATCGTTACTTTAATTAAACAACTTTTTAAGCAAAAGCCAAGTTCTGTGCTTTTCACTGGGCTTTTTTCCATTTGGATGATGCCATTTTGCCGACTTTTTTTTCCATCGGCTAAAAGGTTTGCTATTCTTCATGGACATGAACCGATTTTTGGGCATTTTGTAATGCGGACATTAACCCGTTTTTCCTTGTCTTTTGCTGATAAAATCGCAGCTGTTTCCAATTTTGCTGCTTGTAATTATAGAATGGATTGGCAAAAGGATAAACGAATTTGCATTATCCCCAATGGTATTGATCCAGATGAACTTTCTAGATGGATTTCTAAAATTGATTTTTTGAAAATAAAACACTCGTCTTTTGCCACTAATGACTTCTTTCCAACTCTACTTACTGTAGGCCATACTTCCCCCCGCAAAGGCCAACACAATGTAATTGCAGCTTTACCTTTCATTAAAAAGCGGTTTCCTTCGGTCCGCTACTATTGTGTTGGTCGGGATGTACGTAATGAATATCTTAAGGAACAGGCAAAAAAGTTGGGTGTTTCAAATCAGGTGGTTTTTATTCCACCATGTAAAATGCGTGCTGACCTTGGCAAATGGTATATGCAAGCAGATATATTTATGTTATTGAGTGAAAACCAACCCAATGGTGATGTGGAGGGTTTTGGTATCGTCGCTTTAGAAGCAAATTACTTTGGTGTGCCTGTTATCGGAGCTAAAGGTTGTGGCGTTGAAGATGCAGTGCAAGATGGAGTTTCGGGTATTTTGGTAGACCCTACTAATCCAAATGAGATAGTTCATGCTGTTTCAACCATTTTGGCCGATTGGCAAGGGTTCAGCAGCCGATCCAGAATCCATGCACGTGAATTCGACTGGAATAAAATTAAAGTTCAATACATAGACTTGTTTACCTGATATGTGCGGAATCGCTGGATACTATTCTTCAGATTATTTTCATGATGGAAGTGTAGTAACCAATGTTCTTAATTCGCTTTTTCATCGGGGTCCTGATGGACATGGTATGGATGTTTGTGATTTAGGATTTATGATCCATACCCGGTTAAGTATTTTGGATCCGGGTTCAGGTGGCCATCAGCCATTTCGGAAATTCGACGGTAATGTGATCTCTGCACACAACGGTGAAATATACAACCATGTAGATTTACGCAAGGAACTGTCCGATGAATATTCTTTTGATGGACAAAGTGATAGCGAAATCATCCCCTTACTTTATCGGAAATTAGGTCCTGATTTGCTTTGCAAACGTTTGGAGGGCATGTTTGCCTTTGTCGTCTTTGATAGAAAGAATAGAGCAGTTTATTTATGTAGGGATACGTTTGGTATAAAGCCTTTGTACTACAGTTTAGTTGGAAAGGGTATTGCTTTCGGCAGCGAGATGAAGGCTCTTACAACTATGTCTTGTCATTATCGAAAAGTACGTACGCAAGCTGTTTATGATTTTCTTTGCTTGGGTTATATTCCAGAGCCTGAAACCATATACGAAGACATTAGCGCCATCCCCAGGGGATCTTATTTGAAATTCAGTTTGGACTCTTCCTCGATTGAGATCCATAATTATGCTCCTTCTTTAACAACACCAGCTGAATCCTGCGATATGGAAAGGTTGGATTCTTTGTTTAATCGTGTAATTGTTCAGCAAAGTGTTGCCGATTTCCCCGTCGGATCTCTTTTAAGCGGTGGAGTAGATTCCACTTTAGTCAGTGCCTATTATGCTCAATGTACTGAACATCCAAAGACCTTCACCGTTGCTTTTAATACGCTAGGAAGAGATGAATCCCATATTGCAAGTTCATCAGCTTATCATATTGGTTCAAAACATACCGAAATCAATATAGGGTCGTCCATTGAATGGGATACTTTCAATAAACTTTTATTGCATTTCGACCAACCTTTTGGTGATTTATCTTTCTTGCCTACCTATGTTGTTTGCGATGAGGTTCGAAAACAAGTTAAAGTCGTTCTTACCGGCGATGGTGGCGACGAATTCGCCGGTGGTTATGCAAAGTTTCGCCATTTCCGAAATTTATTGAAACTACAGTTTATCCCGCGCTCTGTCAGAGTTTTTTTATACAAAACTGCTAAATCGCTCGGTCTATCTTTTCGTGTTCAGAAATTTCTTCGCTTATCTACATTAGCTCTTTCGGATCAGATTTATGGACTTTCTGTTAATGCTTCTGAGAATTTGGTTCGGTCCTTTTTTAAAAGATCTAATGAATATACATCACCTGTCCGGTTCTTTAGTTATGATCCCAAATTGGATTACACTCAGAATATCAGTTTGAATCAATGCAATACATCGCTTCTTTCAAAAATGCTGCCCAAAGTTGATCGGATGAGTATGTTGGCTGGTATTGAGGCCAGGGTTCCACTTCTTGACACACGCTTAACCCGGTGTTTGTTTTCATTAACACCTTCAGAAAAGTTGCATGGTAAAGTAGGCAAGTTTATTTTTCGAAAACTACTTAGGACGAAGGTGCCAAAGTATTCAAACAGGGAAAAGACCGGTTTTGATTTCGATCATAGAGAGATAACAGCCAAAGGATGGACCAGTAGAATGATTGAGAATATCAAGCGTTCTCAAGCTAGTGAGAATAGGCTTTGGAGGATACTGGACAGCCAGCCCGTAAGTCAATGGTTGGTTCGGTACGAAGCAGGTGAAATAGTGGACATGAGTCGGCAAAGCCAATTTCAGATGGTAGTGAATTTGTATGCCTTAGTTGTCTGGTTCGAGAAAAGGTGATGTATCGTAAGTTGGTGGTGATTTCACATACCCCTCATCGCATGGGGAGGGATGGTCAGTTAAGGGGATGGGGGCCAACGGTACGCGAATTGGATAAAATAGCGAATGTATGGGCTGAGGTGGTACACATTGGCGTTTTGCTCAGAGGTCTACCCGAGGCTAGTGATCTGCCTTATTCAACCCAAAATATTCGTTTTAGGGCAATCCCACCGTCCGGAGGAGCGAAATGGTTTGAAAAAATTTCAATCATCGGTACAACTTATACCATTCTCAAAACTATCCATTCAGAAATCAAGGACGCGTCCCATGTGCAGGTTCGTGTTCCAATGGGTTTTGGTTTATACCTTATTCCTTGGTTTGGTCTTTCATTCCATCGTAAATACTGTTTATGGTTCAAATATGCTAATAATTGGATCGCGAAATCAGTGCCCCCGGGTTATCGTTTGCAGCGTTGGATGCTACGCCATAATTGGGCTCGGTGCAAGGTCACCATCAACGGCCATTGGGCTGGTCAGCCTCGCCATTGCTTGAGTTTTGAGAACCCTTGTCTTACTTCAACTGAAATCGCAGATGGGTTTGTCGAAATTTCTAAAAAATCATTTGAAAAACCATTTGAACTCGTTTTTATCGGTAGGTTGGATAAGGAAAAGGGTGTACCGGAGTTGGCTCGGGCTTTACAAGCCGCACCGGACTCTAAAATATCCCGTGTCCATATCATAGGTGTGGGGCCATTGAAATCAAGTCTGGAGGATATTCAGAGAATAAAAACCTTCCCAATTCTTTTTCACGGATGGCTTCCCGGGGGTGAGATTCGTTCTTTGTTGTCCTCTTCCAATTTCTTACTGCTTCCATCTCGGTCGGAAGGATTTCCTAAAGTCATTGCGGAGGCCTTTTGCTACGGATGTATTCCGGTTTGTTCGGATGTGGGTAGTATCCCGCAATATGTGGACGAGGGGAACGGTTTTTTGTGGAAGTCAAAAGGCTTGGAAACATTTGGCGATGTACTTCAAATGGCTCTAGATACTCGGGCAGACAAATTATCCGAATTGGCTAAAAATGGGCATACCCTGGCCAGTCGATTTAGTTATGAGGCTTATTTGCAATCATTGCAAGAGCGAGTTTTTAAGGATAATAGGTGCTGAGGTACATGAGTGATTCATCTTCGCTGAAGCCTGTTTTGTTGTTTATCGGTTCGGTCAATTATGGAAAGGATCCACTGGGTGGTGAGGAATTCAAAAACAGGCTGTTGTTGCCGATGCTGCGGCGTTATTTTCGTGTGATTCTCCTCGATACGGCTCATTGGCGAAATACACCCCGAACATGGTTCCGCATGTTGTGGTATTCGTTTCTTCAGCCTTTGCCCAACCGAATTCTGATATCTGCATCTTCCGAGAGTACCTATCGTTTACTACGCCTATGGCATCTCAGGAAAGCTTTATTGGAGCGTTCCGTTTACCTGGTTGTTGGGGGGTATTTCCCGGGGGCAGTAGCCTCTGGCCGTTTTCGCGCTGAGGTGTATCGTCGCCTTGCCTCTATCTTGGTTCAAGGGTCTTCACTTCAGACCGATCTGGCAAAGAACGGCTTATCCAGGAATGTAGGTGTTGTTTCCAATTTTAAACCCATGGTTCCTGCATTCGGTGATTCAGGAAGATTTAATGAAATCCCACCTTTACGCTGTGTGGTGCTCACCCGTATTTCTAAAGATAAGGGCATACCGTATCTCTTTCAAGCTATGGAGCTGTTGGGTGATGCCCCAATTCAAATTGACCTTTTTGGGCCGATTGATGATGCCTTCAGGAGGGAGTTCAATACGTCGCTCTTGAAGGACTCTCGTTTCCAATACCAAGGCTACCTCGATCTATTGAATCATCCGGAAGAGTCATACAAGAAATTGTCAACCTATCACGTGTTATTGTTCCCCACGCAATGGGTGGGCGAGGGGTTCCCGGGTGTAGTTTTGGATGCCTATCTTGCCGGGTTGCCGGTTATCGCTACGGATTGGAATATGAACAGCGAGGTGGTTATTCCCGGTGAAACCGGATGGCTCATTTCCCCTGGAAATCCACAGGCCTTGGCAGATGCGATGATGACAGCCGTTTCATCACCACCGAAATTAGCAGAGTTCAGTAAAAACTCCCGGGAAAAGGCTTCACTTTATGATGTGAAACGGATCTTCATTGAAAAACTATTACCAATCCTATTTCCGGATGCCATGGCGACCAGCTGTGAAATGAACGGATAACGCATGTTCCTCAAGTCCATTCTTAATCCACGCTATAACCTTTCCTGGACCATCTTCCATTGTGTATTGGGTGCGCTTTCTACAATCACGCCCTTTGCTCTTATCGCCTGGTTTTATTTGCTCTTTTTTACCAATTTGCCATCCAGCTTGAGTCGCTTTACCCAACGAAAAGACTTTCATTTCTTGGCTTTGCTTTTCTACCTCATTTCTTTCGAGCTGCTTGATCGTATGGCCAAAACTTCCCCATTCTTACCCTATGAATTGGGAAAGTATATGCTGTTGGCAGCTCTTGCCCTGGGCCTTCTGGTGCGGGGAGTCCGATTCGGAACAGGCATGGTCATGGCTTTGCTGATCACTCCTGCTGCTTTTTATGATTTTAGTGGTCAACGCATGTTTTTCGATCTGGTCAATAACTATTTCGGTCCCTTGTCTTTAGCACTTGGATTAGCATTATTCTATCGTTCTCCAATTCAAAGAGGACAGTTGGATCAGTTGTTACGGCTTATTTGGTTGACCTGTCTATCCTCGTTGATCTTTACCTATTTGAAGACCCCTGACTTTGATGAGATCTCCTTCAGTTTGAAAGCCCAATTCGATACCACAGGCGGCCATTCCAGTAATCAGGTATCTACGATATTGGGTTTGGGCATGTTCCTTTCATTTTATTCGGTGTTCCAAAAGCTGAAATTCAGTGGCAAACGTTTCTTAGACATACTGATCATGCTGGGTTTTACTTTTCAGGGATTACTTAGTTTCTCAAGAGGCGGGATGATCACCGGATTGTTAGGCATGTTCGTTATTTTCTATTATGCAAATCAGGCCAATATGCGACGTAATGCAGGCCGATATGTATTTATTTCAATTTTCGCTGCAGTTAGTCTTTTTTTCGTTTTTAATGTTGCAGATCGAATAACCGGTGGGAAACTGATGCTGCGTTACAAGGGGGAGACAGAGGGTACGTATGGTGGTCACAAGGAGAAAACGGCTGATGTTGTTTTGTCAGGCCGTTTAAGCATCTTTTCCAGTGATTTTAATGTTTGGTTAGATAATCCTTTGCTTGGTGTTGGTGCAGGTTCGAGTGCTAAGCTTAATGGAGTAGCATCTCACATTGAACTTAGTCGATTGCTTGCCGATCATGGTGTTTTTGGGTTGATATTTTTTTTGCTGACTTTTTATACCTTTTATAGATCATTCAAATTAGTAAAAATTAATCAAGATAAGGCTTTGTTATTATCATTGTTTTTATTAGCTGTATCTACTTCATTCCACGCAGCTATGAGAACTTTTTTAACACCGGCATTTGTAATACTCTCAACTTTTTCTATCACATATCCCTCGACTAGGATTCAAAAAGCTTTGAATGAATCTTCGTAAAGAATGAAAGATTTCATAATTGCTCCATCAAGGTGGTATATAAATAGGCTGGAAGCTGATTTTATAATTGGTGAGTATAGCGTTTACATTGATGGATGTAATACTAGATTTTTCGAGGAGGAATTATTTATCGATTTTAGTGATTCTTTGCTGGGTTCAAAAAATAAAGTGACTGATGTAAAATGCAGTGTTAGTCTTTCGATTAATGGTCAAACACGTTTTTGTGCAGATAAACTAAATAACCACCCGTTTTATTATTTTGTCCACGGACGAAATATTGTTTTAACATCGAATCTTTTTTTATTAAAAAAATTAAATATCAACCTTGAAATTGACCCAGTAGGATTGATACAAAGACTTTCTGGCCCCGATTTCACATCGTTTGGCGAAAGAACACTTTTAAAAAATATTAAAAAAACTTTGCCCTTCAAGGAATATATATTTAATAATGG
>Ga0315901_10008587_pt1 | contig 11856 bp, 12 predicted proteins | sample LakEriMetagenome_10_FD_203761 | JGI IMG/M metagenome (GOLD analysis project Ga0315901, IMG submission 203761) | Freshwater fungal communities from buoy surface, Lake Erie, Ohio, United States - Buoy 2 MA116 | ecosystem: Environmental > Aquatic > Freshwater > Lake | place: USA: Lake Erie, Ohio...
AACTATAATGCGGTATCCCTGTACTGGACAGGAAATGCAACTGCTGCAGTTCCAACCTGGCAGGCCGTAGAAGGAAACCTGAGCCTTCCATCTGTCAGAAGTTGCGAGATCATGGCAACCACCTCGGGTGTTGAGTATTATGTTGGCACCACAGTGGGCCTGTTCAGCACAAGGACCATTTCTGAAAACTCTACCAACTGGACCCGGGAAGATGGTGGACCTGGCGGGATGATGAATACGTGTATCATACAGTCTCTGGTCTCCCGGTGGAGAGACAATACCCTGCTTGTGGGCACACATAGCAATGGAATGTTTGCAACCAACATAGGCGGTGCGATCACAGGCCCCACCAGCGTGAATGACCCCATCAGGAACGACAAGAATTTCATTGTAAAAGCCTTTCCAACCATCACCAGTAACACCATCAGTTACCAGGCTGGAACGATGCTGAGCATTAAGAGCATCCAGGTACAGGTGTTCACGCTCGGCGGGCAGTTGGTTCACAATCAGACATCAGCTTATGGAAGCGGGCAGGTAAATGTCAGCACATTACCGAGCGGACCATATATACTCACCATCACGAGCAACGACAGGAAATACCAGTTTGTCCGAAGGTTCACCAAATCTTAATATAAAAAAGAGGATCCCGGTCCTCTTTTTTTATGTAATTCACATTAATAGTTCATCTTGACATTATGAAACCTATCCTATTTATACTATGCCTGATCGTCGCCGGCGAGGCACGGAGCCAGAAGCTCCACGCGTATTCCCAGCGAATCGTGCCAGGTACCCGTCAGGCTACCTTTGACAAGGATGGCAACTTGAACATGGAAAAACGAAAGGAAATATGGCAACATCCGCTATACCTTGAAATACCTGCCGGAAAAGACATTCGCGTTACAGAGGTATGGCTGAACGGGGAAAGGTATGCCTTTGATACCGCAACAGTGAAAGGACCGGTTGTGGAAGAAACCGGACTCTCCGTCCCCGGCCAATCCGGGAAAATACTTATCCCCTCCACGGATAAAAAAATACTTCATATCATGCTGAAGGGCAAAATAGATGTAACGGATAAGAACAAACGAAAAATAACGGGGCGAAAAAAAGTGGTAGTTTACTACACCAGAAATGGAAAAACATGCTATCGTTCATCCAACAAAATACAGGAGTTACAGGAGATGCTGATGCAATAATTTTCCTATCTTGACCGAAATTTTTTTCGAATGGCTGTTCAACCATGGCGTACAGGCATCGTGGTTTCTATCGCAGAAGAAGCACCACTTACTCACCGGTTCCTCATCAAAGTACCCGAGCTTGATTCATTCGATTTCCTGCCCGGCCAATTTGTAACACTCGATCTTCCCATAGGAGAAAAGAATTCAGAACGCTGGCGCAGCTATTCCATTGCGTCTGCGCCGGACGGAACCAACTGCTTTGAACTGGTGATTGTTCGCGCAGAAGGCGGAAAGGGCACAGAATATATTTTTGATAATTGGGTGGTTGGATCTGAATGCAGTTTTCGGGGCCCCCAGGGCAAGTTCACATTGCCCGAACAGATAGAACGTGATCTTTTTCTCATTTGTACAGGCACTGGTATAGCACCTTTCCGCAGCATGATCCACTACATTTTCAAACACCATATACCCCATAAACGCATCTTCCTTTTGTTCGGCTGTCGTAAGCAGTGCGACCTGCTCTATTCCCAGGAAATGAAAGAAATGGAGTCGAAGGAGCCGAATTTCAAATACCTCCCCACCCTGAGCCGCGAAACCTGGGAGGGCGATTCCGGTTACGTGCACGACCTGTATAAGAAACTGGTGGCTGACAAACCCCCGGCTTACTTCTTCCTTTGCGGATGGAAAAACATGATCAATGACGCGCGGCTGAACCTCCAGGAACTGGGGTACGACAAAAAAGATATTCATTTCGAACTTTACGGCTAACATCACACCGTGTTCATTGTTTCCAAGATCATAGGTTTCCTGCTGGATCCGTTTCTCTGGATCCTGGTGATGGCTGTGCTGTATGTTTTTGTAAAGGATGATGTTTATAAAAGAACGTTACGAACAACTGCAGTTCTGGTGTTCCTGCTCTTCTCAAATCCATACATCATTAACAATATATGGTACCGATATCAGTCGAAGCCAAACCACCTTGTACAAGGTTACCAAACGGGAATTCTTCTGGGCGGTATGGCAGGGCATGATGAAATGACCGGTGAGGGATATTTCGGGTCAGCTGCTGACCGGTTCATCCAGGCAGCAAGGCTGTATCACAGCGGACATATCAAAAGAATACTGGTCACTGGTGGAGATGCAACCTTTTTCAAAAAGAAGGAGTATAACGAAGCCGATTTTGTTGCAAAGAATCTGGAAGATTTAAAGGTGCCGCGGGAGCATATTCTTGTAGAGAGAAAAGCTCGTAATACCCTGGAGAATGCATCGTTCAGCAAAATAATGCTTGATACCGCAGGTAACAGTTCATGCCTGCTCATCACTTCTGCCATCCACATGCCGAGAGCGATTAAAATTTTTTTGAGAGCAGGGATCCCGGCCCAGCCCTTCCCTTGTAACTACAAGGTTCTGCCTTCAGACACCGCTTTCACCTGGAGGAGCCTGATCCCTTCCGGGGAATCCTTTTCCAAATGGACGATACTTCTCAAAGAATGGGCCGGGCAAATACAATTGGCGAATTGACGGATTAAATCCGCCAATCCGCTAATCCGTTAATCCGCTAATTTTTGACAAGCTGTTTAATCGCGCTGATAGCGATCCTTTCCTGCTGCATTGAGTCCCTATGCCGCACGGTCACGGTATTGTCTTCTTTGGTCTGGTGATCCACGGTGACACAGTAAGGCGTGCCGAGGGCATCCATCCGTCTGTAGCGTTTACCAATACTGTCTTTCTCCTCGTAGAAACAATAGAAATCCTGGCGGCAATCCTTTATGATATCCCTAGCGATCTCTGGCAGTCCGTCCTTCTTGGTGAGGGGCAGCACGGCGAGTTTGATGGGGGCAAGCTTTGTAGGCAGGCGTAGTACTACCCTGCTGTCTTCGGAACCATCCTCCTTAGTCCATTTCTCCTCTGCATAGGCGTAGCTGAGGGCCAGCAGGAACATCCTGTCTAACCCGATGGAGGTCTCGATCACATACGGAACATAGTTCTGGTTGATCTCCGGATCGAAATACTGCATCTTCTTGCCACTGAACTGCTGGTGGCTGGACAGGTCAAAATCTGTACGGGAATGGATACCTTCCACTTCTTTCCATCCGATGGGGAACTGAAACTCAATATCTACGGCGGCATCAGCATAATGCGCAAGTTTGGTGTGATCGTGGAAGCGATACATATCGGCAGGAAAGCCCAGGGACTGGTGCCATTTCATACGCTCTTCCTTCCAATAGGCATACCATTCTTTCTGCGTGCCGGGCCTGATAAAGAACTGCATTTCCATCTGTTCAAATTCGCGCATACGGAATATGAACTGCCTTGCCACGATCTCATTCCTAAAGGCTTTCCCAACCTGCGCAATTCCAAATGGTATTTTCATACGTGCGGTCTTCTGCACGTTAAGGAAGTTCACAAAAATACCCTGTGCCGTTTCAGGCCTCAGGTAGATCAGGTCAGAATCTTCGGCTACGCTACCCAGTTGGGTAGAGAACATCAGGTTGAACTGCCTTACATCTGTCCAGTTGACCGTACCACTGACCGGGCAGGGGATCTTATACTCTTCGATGAGCAGCTTAAGGCTGTCGAGCTCATTAGATGCCAGTAACTTATCCATTTCCGCCACCAGATGCTCCGCCTGCTCAGTTTTACCACCTTTGGCAAGATCGTCTGCAAAACCTTCTATGAGATGGTCGACCCGATATCGCTTCTGGCTGTCTTTGTTATCGATCATCGGATCGCTGAAATTATCAACGTGGCCGGATGCTTTCCAGGTGGTGGGGTGCATAAAGATCGCCGCATCAATGCCCACTATGTTATCGTGCATCCTGGTCATCTCGTTCCACCAGGCATCCCTGATGTTCTTTTTCAACTCGCTGCCCCAGGGGCCATAGTCGTACACAGCACTCAAACCGTCATAGATCTCACTCGACGGGAAAACAAAACCGTATTCTTTAGCATGCGAAATGATCGCCTGGAACTTATTGTGGTCAGTCAGTAACATGGTGCAAAAATAATTGTTAGGGAGCAAGGGCGGAAGCCCAGATCAGTTTATTTCAGTTTTTCGTTGTTTTTGTGCCGGTCACTGTCGCGCTTCGTTTTTTTCTCGAAGTTCTTCTCAAGGGCTTCGGTCAGGTTAACTCCGGTTTGATTAGCCAGGCAGATCAACACAAAGAGCACATCGGCCATTTCATCTCCCAGGTCGGCCTTCTTATCTGATTCCTTGAACGACTGGTCCCCGTATTTCCGGGCCATCAGCCTGGCCAGTTCTCCCACTTCCTCTGTGAGGATAGCCATGTTGGTCAGTTCACTGAAATACCTCACCCCCGTAGTGGTGATCCATTCGTGTACCCTTGCCTGTGCGCGATCAATGGTCATACTATTCCTTCTGTTTTGAATCGATAAAAATGGTTACCGGGCCATCGTTCAACAAACTCACTTTCATATCGGCCCCAAATACACCCGTCTGGATGGGCCGCCGGAGTTCCTCTTCCAAAGCGGCAATGGTCTTCTCATACAGGGGCACGGCAACCTCCGGTTTTGATGCCCGGATATAAGAAGGCCGGTTGCCCTTTTTAGTGGCGGCATGCAGGGTGAACTGGCTGACCAGCAAAATCTCCCCGCTGATGTCCTTCACGGAAAGATTCATTACCCCTTCATAGTCGTTGAAGATCCTGAGGTTCACGATCTTAGCAGCGAGCCATTGGACGTCCTCATCGGTATCGGCATCTTCTATGCCCAGCAGCACCAACAGCCCCGGGCCAACCTCTCCCCTGATTATACCGTCTATCGTAACGGAAGCCCATGAAACACGTTGAATGACGACCCTCATATGAAATCAGCCTGTGAAATTGTAATTTTAAGCGATGAAGATAGATATAAGCCGTGAATTGGAATTTCGCACGGCAAGAAGCGGTGGCAAGGGCGGGCAGAATGTCAATAAGGTGGAAACCATGGTGGAAGGTCTGTTCCATGTAGACCGGTCGGCGGTATTGAATGATGAACAAAAGAAAATCCTTTGGGAGAAATACGGTAAATTGATCAATAGCGAAGGATATCTCACGTCAAAGTCGCAGGCAACCCGTTCACAGTGGCACAACAAGTTGCTGGTGATCGAAAAGTTAAATGTGATCATCAACCAGGCACTGGAAAAAAAGAAGGCCCGCATATCCACCAAACCCACAAAACAGTCAAAAGAAAAAAGGATCGCGTTTAAAAAAAGGCGATCAGACGTAAAAGACACAAGAAAAAAACCTGGAAGGCATGAAAACTAGATCGAACATAACACTGACCATTCTGGCACTCATGGCTATACTGGCCAGTTGCCAGAAAGACAGCAGTTCCGAAACGGACACGGCCCCCCTGACCATCAGTTTTTCCCTGATGGCCTATGGTGCACCCATCGATACGGCGTTTCAGTATACCAATTTCAGCGGTGAGAAATTCAATATCAGCAGCTTCAAATTCTATGTCACCGGGATTGAATTCGCGAATGCCACCACCAGTGCATCTGAGAAAAGCATATATCACCTGGTGGACCTTGCCCAACCTGCATCCCGGCAATTCAATGTAAACCTGAAAACAGGGATCTACGATAAGATCAATTTCATCATTGGCGTCGACAGTTCGCGGAATGTGAGCGGTGCGCAAACAGGTGCGCTGGATCCAACCAATGGTATGTTCTGGACCTGGAACACGGGTTATATTTTTGCAAAACTCGAAGGGAGGTCTCCCGCGTCTCCTGCTCCATTCCAGAAACTGACCCATCATATAGGTGGTTTCAGGACCGGCGAAAATGCGATCAGGAAAGTAAGTCTTGCCATTCCCTTTGAAGTGGGCAGGACCAAAGAACTGGTGATCAATGCGGATGTGCAGAAATGGTTCGATGGTCCACATCGGATCTCCATTGTGTCAAATGCGTCGGTCATGTCGCCCGGGGGCGTAGCGCTACGGATCGCTGACAATTATGCCGGAATGTTCAGCATTAATAAGGTGGTGAACCCTTGAAAAAACTGATCTCCATATTGACTATGTTGTTGTTTACCTGCGGTATCCTGATCGTGGATGCCTGCAAGAAAAACGACACAGATAATTTTACCACCACCCCCCTGCAGATTGCGATTCCAGAGGGATTCCCAGCGCTGGCGGACACATACAAAAACAACCCGATCACAAAAGAGGGATTTGAACTGGGAAGAAAGTTATTTTATGATGGTCGGTTGTCTGTTGACGGGAACTTTCCCTGTGCATCCTGTCACCAGCAGTTTGCAGGCTTCGCTACCCTGGACCATGACCTCAGCCATGGGTTTAACAACCAGTTTACTACCAGAAATGCGCCCGGGCTGGCCAATTTAGCCTGGTACAAAGAGTTTCACTGGGATGGCGGGATCAACCACCTGGAAGTGCAGCCCCTTGCTCCCATCACCGCACCGAATGAGATGGCTGAAACTGTTGAAAACGTGGTACGGAAACTGAATGAAGACGCTGATTACAAAGAGATGTTCAGGAAAGCATTCAACAGCAGCCAGGTGAACTCGCAGCAGATGCTGAAAGCCTTGTCGCAATTCATGGGGATGATGGTGTCTGCAAACAGCAAGTACGACAAAGTGAAAAAAGGTTTGGAAACATTTACCAGTGCAGAGCAAAGGGGCTACCAGCTCTTTATACAAAAATGCAACAGCTGCCACAGGGAACCGTTGTTCACGGATCAGAGTTACCGAAATACCGGGATACCCATGAATAACGTGTTGAAAGATGCAGGCCGAATGGGTATTACGAAGAAAGCTGAAGACTCCCTGAAATTCAAGGTGCCCACGCTCAGAAACCTGTTCCTAACGGGCCCATACGGGCATGACGGAAGATTCTTTTCAGTGGGCGCAGTCCTCGACCATTATCGTTCCGGTGTGGTGAACGGGCCTACTACTGACCCACTGGTCAGAAACAGGATAAGGATCGACGATTTTGAAAAAGCTGATCTTACCATCTTTCTGAGAACCCTGACCGACACCAGTTTTGTGAAAGACAAGCGATTCTCCCAGCCTTAGTTTTTTTTACCTTTCCCTGCTTTTTCAAGAAACGTTGCCAATGCTGACTTTTTGGCTTCCAGATCAACACTCAGGTTGATCTGATCCTGCTTGAGTTTTTCGATGTCTTTATCCAGATCGGCCCTTTTCTTCTCCAGTTTACCCTGGTCCTCCAACAGGCTACTCATCCTCTTTTCTGTCCTTTTGATCTCTTCTTCCTGCCTTGTCTTCACTACATTGAAATCGTGCTCATCCAGCGCGGGGGCTATGCCTCCAAGTATGGCACCAGTGCCCAAACCTGCTCCCAAGGCCAAAGTACTGTGGGAGGATGTCCTGTTTTCAGGAGCTTCACCAGCTTCGGTAAGTATCACATAGATCTTACTATCGTTCTTACCATCTTTTACCACTTTGTAATAGACATCACCGGTTTTATTTCCCAGCTGATCCATTTTAACTTTCTGGGCTTCGAAAAAACCACTTTTCTCTTTGACTTTCACCCCTTTCTTCTGGAACATATCTTTCATGCCATCTTCAACCTGATCGGCAGGATAGGGAACATCAAATACAGTTGCATCCTGCTCAGTTTTCTGGTACTTGACCTTACCCGAATACTGTCGGCTTGCTTTCTGAGCCGCAAGCTGAAGAGAGCAGAAGCAAAGTACAAGTAGTAAAAAAAATGAATGTTTCATATGCTGCATTTGACGGCAATGTACCCTACAAGTTGCATCCGGGACCTAAATTTGACGAATTGAAACAAGTTTGTACACATAACTCTAAATTTGCTCCAAAGCATATCCTATTTGAGCAGCATAAAAAAACTTGCTTCACAGACCTTCTGGTACGGCTTCAGCAACATCTTCGGAAGGTTCCTGAACTACCTCCTGACACCATTACTGACGACCATTTTCGCATCTCAGAAATATGGTGACATCTCGATCCTTTTCGCTTCGGCCGCTTTCCTGCAGGTGGTTTATACCTATGGAATGGAGACCAGCTATTTCAGGTTTAACAACCTGTACCCGGAAAAAGACGTATACAACACGGGGCTGAGCACCATCGTGATTACCACGCTGGTCTTTACGGCTGTGTTGTTCATACCGGTGCAATCGCTCGCGAATTATATGGAGATCGGCAGCCATCCGGAATACATCAAATGGGTATTGCTGATCGTGGCCCTTGACACCCTGGCCGTACTCCCATTTTCCAAGCTGAGGTTCCAGGGGCAGCCCAGGAAATTCGCCTTTATTAAAGTGTTGAACATCCTGATCAATGTGGGCCTGGTGGTTTTCTTTCTGGTCTATTGCAAGGGCCAGCATGAGAAAGGAGCAGAGAACTTTTTCGCCCTCATGTATGACCCGGCGATCGATATAGGCTATGTGTTCATTGCGCAGCTCGTAGCCAGTGCGATCACCCTGATCTTACTGTGGAAGGAGTTGAGTTCGTTCTCTTTTTCCTGGAACGGCAAACTGATCAGGGAGATACTCCTGTATTCATCACCGTTAGTCATTGTTGGGTTGGGCGGCATGGTCAATGAAACGATCGACAGGTTCATGATCACCTCACTATATCCGGGCAGTTCTGATGAAGCGCGTTCCGCGAACGGCATTTACAGCGCAAACAGCAAATTAGCGGTAATAATAACCCTGTTCATCACGGCGTTCCGGATGGGAGCCGAACCTTTTTTCTTCCGGCAGTCGGCCGAAGAAAATGCGCCCCGAACCTATGCGCGTGTGATGAAGTTCTTTGTGATCACTTGCTGCCTCTGCTTCCTGATGGTGATGCTTTTCCTCGACATTTGGAAGTATTTCATGGGTGTAAAAACCCATCCCGAATACCTGGAAGGCCTGAAGGTTGTACCCCTGCTGATGCTTGGAAAGATCTTTCTGGGCATCTACTACAATTTGTCCATCTGGTACAAACTCACAAACCGGAACATGATGGCAGCCTACGTCACCATCGCCGGCGCAGGCATTACGATCCTGATCAACTGGCTGTTCATTCCCCGTTTTGGCTATATGGCCTGTGGCGTGGCCAGCCTGGTATGTTACGGCTTTATGATGGCGGTGAGCTACACCCTGGGACAAAAACATTACCCCGTCCCTTATGCATGGAAAAAATTAATGGCCTATATCGTCATCTGCATACTGCTGTTCCTGATACACCAGCTATTCAGGAGCTACTCGCCGAACATCTGGCTGACACACGGTTTTGGTGTATTGCTTTCGCTCGCATTTGTAGCGTTTGTTGTAAAAATCGAGAAACATGAGCTTAGGAAATTGGCTAATTAGCTCATTGGCTAATTGGCTAATTCTGAAATGCGGGGGGCTTGTAAGATCTAGCAGATCCCTTTGTACAATTAGCTAATGAGCCAATGAGTTAATCAGTCAATTGAACAAAGGGATTCGTCCTCTTTTCCACCCCTACTTTTGTTGGCGAGCCGTGGCCGGAATAAACGACCGTCCCGTCCGGGAGTGTGTAGATCTTGTTCCGAATACTGGCTGAGAGGGTGTTGAAATCCCCCATTGGCAGATCTGTACGCCCAACACTGCCCTGGAACAGCACATCGCCGCTGATAACAAACCCCTGCTGTTGCGAGTAGAAGCTGATGCTCCCCGGGGAATGCCCCGGCGTGAACAACACCTTGAGGGGATCACCCTCCAAACCGGTTTCATCGCCTTCCTCGAGGTAATCGACCTCGCCCGTATAGTTATCGAATGGAAGGTTCCACATCAGGCCGGCAACAGGCGCATAATCGAGCACCTGCTTCTCAAATTTGTGGATTTTGGGCTTCAGAGCCCATTTTTCAGCAACGAACTTATTGCCGAATACATGGTCAAGGTGGCAGTGTGTATTGAGTAAAAGCCTGACCTCCAAGCCACCAGAAACAATATAGTCTTCCAGTTGTTGTTCCTCTTGTTTACCATAACAACCCGGGTCAATGATTATGGCTTCTTTTTTGTTGTTCGTCAACACATAGGTATTTTCCTGAATTGGACTAAAGATGAAAACTTTAACGTTATACATTGGAGCTCTTTTATAGGCTAAAACCCTTAATTTTAGTATAATTATAGCGCATTTCCGACGAATTGCAGAAGATCCTAGAAACAACAGATTATGCGAAAATTTTTCAGGCTGTTTTTTGTTCTCATCATCATATCTACCGGTTCATCTGCACAGGTCAATACTGTTGAGTTCGGAAAGAACAGGGTTCAGTACAAAAAGTTCAAGTGGAGGTATTACCAGACCAGGAATTTCAATACATACTTTAACCAGGGCGGCCTTGCGCTCGGAAAATTTGTGGCCCAGGTAGCAGAGGAAGAATTACCCCAATTGGAAGAGTTCGTTGAATACGGCCTGCAAAGAAGGGCAAACCTGGTGGTCTACAACAGTTTTTCGGACATGAAGCAATCCAATATCGGGATTGGAATAGAGTGGCAGAATACCGGTGGTGTAACCAAACTGGTCAACAATAAAGTAGTTGTTTACAACTCCGGCGATCTCAACAACATGCGGATCCAGGTTCGCCAGGGTATTGCAAAAGTGCTGGTGGACAATCTTCTTTTTGGTGACGATCTTGGGGAGTTCGCAGGAAATGCAGCCCTCCTCGATCTTCCTCAATGGCTGATCGACGGCTATGTTGCATACGCAGGAGAACCCTGGAGCGCAAAACTGGATGACCAGCTGAAATCTGAACTTCTTTCCGGCGAGTACAAGAATTTCTATCATTTCGCTTTCAAGAAACCCGAACTGGCGGGCCACGCTTTTTGGCGCTTCATTGCGGACAACTACCGTAAAGACAATGTCACTTATTTCCTCTATCTCTCCCGCATTTACAAGAGCCTGAACTCTGCATCTATGCGGGTGACCAAAAAGAAATTCAAGGAACTGCTCGCGGAATTCATGGAGAAGGAAACGGATAAGTACCAGTCAGATCTAAAAGGCAGACGAAACCAGCCCCGTGGTAATGTGGTCGCCATTGAGGAACTCAAGAAAGATGTTGACTTCTACCGCTTCCAGGCGAATCCTATACCGAGGAACAACAAATACGCGATGGTGCAGTACCGAAAGGGTATTTACCGGGTCATCCTTGAAGACCCCACCGATAAGCGGAAGACGTTGCTGAAAGCGGGCATATTGAACCGCCAGGCTGAACTCAATCCAAATTATCCGATCCTGGCCTGGGACCCGAAAGGCTCCATGCTGCTGGTGATCTATCCCGAAGAAGGAAAGATCAGGATGTTCGTCTATGACCTGGTCAAGAAACTCAAACTCAACAAGCAGGAGATCGAAGGGTTCCAGCTGATCCAGGACGCCAGGTATATGCTGAACAACAACACCCTGGTCATGAGCGCCGTAAAGAATGGCCAGTCTGACATTTTCACATACAACATCAAGGACAGGACCGTAACCCAGGTGACGAATGACGTTTACAACGACATCGATCCTTCGTTTGCCGCATTCCCAAGTAAGACCGGTATCCTGTTCTCATCCAACAGACCATCAGGGGACGCATCGCGCGCGGATACGGTTGTGCCTTCCCGTTATCGCTACAACATCTTCATGGTTGATAACAATGTGAAGAGCGACTACCGCCAGATCACCATGCTGAGCAACATGAAACACAGCGATGCCCGCTACCCATTACTGTACAACGTGAACCATTTCAC
>Ga0315901_10008595_pt1 | contig 11846 bp, 13 predicted proteins | sample LakEriMetagenome_10_FD_203761 | JGI IMG/M metagenome (GOLD analysis project Ga0315901, IMG submission 203761) | Freshwater fungal communities from buoy surface, Lake Erie, Ohio, United States - Buoy 2 MA116 | ecosystem: Environmental > Aquatic > Freshwater > Lake | place: USA: Lake Erie, Ohio...
ACATTTCTTCGGAACTTCTTGCATAGTTAAGTCAGAGGTCAACCCCAGGGCATCTCGGTTAGCCCCGCTCAACTGTGGCGAAATGAGAATCGAACCAGAGTCTTCAAACGTAATTAGCCCCTCATCGAAAAGCCGATCTAACCCCGCCTCAAGTAGTAGGCCGTTATAGGGATCAATTCGCTCCCGATCATTTGAGAGCCGCCAAGATTTAATATGCGACGCTATAAGAAGTCTTCGGTCGGTTACGCCACTAACTGCACACCTCCCACCCCACAGCTTAATAACTGTCTCCCTAAACTTCTGCTGACCGACCCGTACTTTCTGAGTTCTATCTGCGGTAGTCACGGGCCCGGGAGCATCCGCCTCGACTGCACTGGCAAGGATCTGATCGACATCTACCTGACGTCCAATACGGTCCAAAACCTGCCTGGCTGCGGCTGGATTCACAGCGAAGAGATAGCCTAGTTTCCCTCGTCCATCGACTGCCAGAGGGCCTTCATCTTCTGATAACAACGGGAATAAATCCGAGAGGTTGTCAACCGGATAAGGCTCAGGTAAATCTGCATAAGCCACATCCACCCTTCGTCCCTCTCCGACCCAAAATTCTGCATCCCGGGAGTCAGGTTGGTCCGACGAGTAGGCAGTACTCTTCGCAATACTGGTAGCGACAATCTTTCGCCCGACGGATGACAACACAATGTCGCCGGGCTGAACCTCGGCCATGGTCTCCCAATGGCTCTTCTTGTGCCCTGATTTGTCTCTCAGAGGCGCCCAGAGATAGCCGCCAGCACGACTACGTGTGTAACTTTTGTTTTGAAAAACCCACCACACCGCCATATGAGTCTCCTAATGAATAACCTTAGGTGCCCACGGCTTACCGGGTAGTTTCTGACTGGCACGATTTAAGAATGCGTTGATGTACGCCCGCCGCTCCTGCTCGGTCGCCCCGGTCTGCTGAATTAAAGTTTCCCTAAGCGGATGATGACTGCCGATGTAGTACTCATTTCTGAGGTGGAGGCGCTTCACGAGGTCAGTGGAGGGAACGCTCATAAATTTACCGTCTTGGCCCCGGTTGCAGGCTCGACATGACAGGACAAGATTCCATATTCGATCGACTTCCTCAAAGCCTCCTGCAAGTTTTAGTGCATGAGGAAAGAAATGATCAACATCGGCGGTAACCGGCTCATCAATTGAGATAGAACAGCGACAGTAAAAGCACCTGCCACGCTGATACCCATTTAAGGCTGATCGACTGCTGGTAACGGCCTTTCGTCTAGACCCCGGCGTAAAGGCAAATAAACGACCCTCCTTCGGGTCGTGGTGAATGGAGAGCATGCTGCTTGCCACCCCCAATTCCCAAGACGTCTCGACTAAGTTCCAGCGGGCCTCCACCTCGTGGGGAAGGTTTTTATGCTGGATAGACTCGAGAATTTTTGAAAACTCATCGGTAATTCTTAAGCCTGCATTCGCCTTACGTTCATCCAAGAAAAAAGGTCGATCTAGTGGGCCTGATCCCACAACATGAAAGGCATCAATCACGTTATTAAAGCCACCTTTCAACGTGGCAGACACCAATCGATTCTGATCGTTGTCCTGATTAAAGGATCGACAGGCATCCAAAAATTGGCTTGATCTGGAGGTGCCCTGCTTCGGTGCTGATGAGAGGTGTCGGGCTAGGTGCGTGGCATAGGACGGGGCAAGGTCTTCAAGTTTCAGTAAAGACCCGGCCTTGGGCTTCAGTTCTAGAAGCGCCGCAGCAAGGGCGAATTTATAACTCTGAACGTTTCGGCCGTACAGGACAATTGCCCGCCAGTAATCCTCTGGCTCAGCGGATCGGGCAACGAAGAGGTTAGTCATTCGGCTTTATAAAAACCCTTGCCGGGGATGACGTGTCTTATGCCCCCGCGGGGGTTCTCGACATCCCCCAAGCGACGCGGAATCAGATGAATATGGCAGTGAAACTGAGTCTGTCCAGCTGCCTCTCCAGCGTTCATCCCAATATTAAAGCCCTGCACCGACTTATCAGACCGTAAGATTGCCCGCCGCTGCTCGTGCAGCAGTCGGTTGCAGGCTAAAACCTCCTCTTCAGTCAAATCAAAAAAAGTCTCGGCGTGCCGCTTTGGAATGACTAGGGTGTGACCGTCAGTCACCGGAAAACCGTCGCGAATAGCGGAACAAAGATCGTTTTCGGCAATGATGCGCTGACGATCCGTAACCAGAACATGACAAAACAGACAGTCTTTGGACATGACGCGTTCAAAAAAAGGGGCCAGGCTACCGGTGCCTCTGGTGCAGCTTCTAATCATTACTCTATAGGTAAAGCCTGCAGTTGTGCCACCTCACAGCTACTCGGCACGCTGTGACCCTTACAGCTCTCCGACTCACGAGCTTGTGGTCGATTCGGGGCTCACGGGATGATCCCGAGACGGGACCCGAAAAGGGGGCTCCGCTGGAATGAAAGGCCCGGGGGAGCTACGACGCCAGATCCTTCAGCAACGGCTGGCGATTTTGGTAACTATTTTGGTAATCAGCGCGGGAGACTGCCGGAGAGCCTTATAAAAACTACTTGACTGGCGGAGAGGGTGGCCACTAAGCTACTTACGTAGCCTGGGCTGTATCGGTTTCGAAGAGACGTACTTAGACAATGGATTACTCGCTCGAACGCCGTCTTTATTCATGAGTTAACTCGTAATCACAAACTTAACGGCCCAGCTCCTACATTTGGCTCCATAGCAATCCAACCCATTACGGAAGGATTTCTTGGTAAGTCACTTGGTAACCAAATTTGGGGGTCGATATGGGCAAAGTGTTAGATGTTCAAACCGTTAAAAACTTAACTAAACCTGGCAGATACACCGATGCACTTGTGCGCGGACTGCACCTCTGGGTCAAGGCGGGGGGAGGTAAATACTGGATCTTTAGATACACCTTCGAGCGAAAGCAGCAAGATCAAGCACTAGGTGCATTTCCTGCTCTGTCAATCGCCAAGGCGCGCTTACGGGCTCAAGAGGCACGCGATAAACTAGAAGCAGGGATCGACCCAGGGGCCGAGAGAAGACGTCTTCGGGAGGCCGAGCGCGAGCCCAAATCGCGGGCAATCACATTCGACGCCTATGCCTTGGCCTATGTGCAAAAGATGCGACCTCAATGGACGAATGAAAAGCACGCAGAACAATGGGTAAGCACCCTTCGGATGTACGCCTTCCCTACCATGGGTGCGAAACCACTTGAGGCCATCAAGACTCCTGACGTCCTCTCCGTGCTCCAGCCAATCTGGAACACCAAAACAGAGACAGCGTCGCGACTGCGCAGCCGTATTGAGCTCATCCTCGCGGCAGCGACTACCGAAGGACTTCGCGAGGGGCAGAATCCGGCTCTATGGCGTGGACACCTCGAGACGGTATTGCCTTCGCCGAAAAGAATAAAAAGAGTCGAGCATCACGCAGCACTACCGTATCAGAAACTCCCTTCGTTAATGGCACAGCTGCGAAAAATGGATGCGATCGGGGCGATGGCCTTAGAGTTCCTAATTCTCAACGCGTCCAGAACTGGCGAGGTGATTGGGGCACTCCGAGGGGAAGTAGAGGGAGACATATGGACTATCCCCGGGTCAAGAATGAAGGCAAAAAAGGATCATCGTGTGCCACTTTGTACCCGATCCCTAGAACTGATTAATGCCGCACGAGGCCAAGATCCGGAAAGTACGCATCTATTTTCACGTGCCGGGAGGCCACTTTCCAATATGGCAATGACGGAAACGCTTCGTCGCCTTGGGGTCACTGAAACGGTACACGGTTTTAGGTCAACTTTTCGGGACTGGGTCTCCGAGGAAACCGATCATTCACCCGAGGTTGCTGAGATGGCACTGGCCCATACGATTGGAAATAAGGTTGAGGCTGCCTATCGGCGTAAGGACCTACTGGAGAAGCGTCGCAGGCTCATGGCCGACTGGGAGGGATTTTGCAGCGGTGCTCAATACGGTAACGTACTAAAACTCAAGGTGGCCTAGGGGGTATCGTGAACAACAAAGAACTGATTTCCAAAATGCAGCAGGAACTACAGGAGCTTGAATCTATTCCGAATCCGAATTCGGATACTAGGAAATGGATTGGGGAGCTCACAGAGATCTTGAGAACAGCGCAAACAGACGGATATCAATCAGATTTAGCACTCTTCAAGTACTCATTTCTCAGGACACCGATTCCGAGGGGAAAACAGAATCGTAATATCGACGAAATCATTGAGGCTGAAGATTACGTAGACTTATTGACTCAATATCAACGATACGCAGGTGACGATAGCCTTATAAAGGAATTTTTTAGTCAGTCATTTTTGAACGATCTGGGGAGGGACTTAGAGGATGAGTTCAAAAATATGGATCGAGAGACACTTTTGCAAACCACACTCGAATACGCATTTGGAAATGAGTTTTTGAGCAGAAAGTGTGAGGTGTTGCTAGAGAGGATTAAATATCTTGAGAATAAACTTAATCCGATAAGAGCTAAGCGACTTTCAACGGCGAAGAAGAAGGGTGCGGGCCGTATCAAAAAGTTCCAACCAGATACGGAATTTGCAACAGTAATTTATCAACGCTTTGTTGCCGAACTCAAACGTAAAATTGAGCCTGAGGATTTTTCTGAATATTTGTTTCGTATTCGAGAGGGACGTGCTGTTCCACAGTTCATACCAAAGGCAAGGCTCACAGCTGAAGAAAAAGATCAAACTCTTACAGAGCAAGAAATAATACGCGACGTAAAGGCTCGTAACGAATGGTCAGAGGCACGTCTTCGTAAGCTATTCATGAAGTTAAGTGGCTTGAAATCTACAAAAAAATCACGAGTTAAGTCATGAGGTAATTCGTGGTGGTAAATACAAAATCACTGTGCGACGATAGCTCTGTTATCAAAAAAAAGGAGAAATCATGAACGCAGGCAATCAGTTAATCCGTATCAAAGATGTTTCTAAATTAACTACACTCGCCCGAAGCACGATATGGGCTAAGGTAGCGAATAATGAATTTCCAGCGCCGATAAGACTATCGCCCGCCATCTGTGTTTGGCGAGAGTCAGAAATTGAGCGATGGATTAACAAATGCGCGACTACGGCAAGTAAGTAGCGTGCACGTATTACTGGTGTGGATTGCCAGATAACGAAAAACAGTCAAACCGCCAGGGCAGCAGCCCGCAGGCCACTGTGAAGTGGTCATGCAAATAGGCAAGTAGCCACCCCGAGAGCATGTGCCTCATCTGAGGACCGCCGCCGGAGATCCAAAGCGTTTCAAAACCTTGGTCCGATCCGATTACGGATCGGTGTGACTACTACTTATTTTTTGGATTTTTATGACTAATAGATCATTAAGCATTTCCGGCTCAAGGCGGGTCAAAGGTAACTTTATTCAGCTCGTTCGGGCTTCAAAGTCAACGCGGCGAAGCCACTCAGCAACGCCAAAGCGTGAGAGCCCTTATCGGCATCTGCCAGAAGAGCTCAAGAGCTCCAAAAACTTCCTGCTCTATAAGCTTCAACCAAAAAGCGCGCGCGGTAAGCGCGGCAAGGTCCCGGTGAGCCCTACGACGGGCCTACCGCTTTCTAGCTGGCAGCACCCTGAGAGCTGGTTAAGCTTTTCCGAGGCCCATGCGCTGTATCTAAAGCGCCCTGACCTCTTCGATGGCCTTGGGTACGCGATGTCCGGAAACCGTCTAATTTGCGTCGACATTGATGAGGCAAGGGATGAGCATGGCGGCTACACCCCCCTGGCGATGGAGCTATTACGGACCATCCCCGGCTGGGTTGAGGTGAGCACCAGCGGCAACCTGCACATCTGGACCCGAGGCGAGTGGCCCCAGGGTAAGTCGGTTAACCCCGAGCTCGGGATAGAGATCTTTTACGGCAGTGGATTTGTAGCGCTCACGGGTAACTCCTACGAGGAAGGCCGCTCGATTCCAGAGGCCGACATCGACCTGGGTATGTTGGAGGCCTACGTCAAACGAACGCCTGCTGCAGAGCCTCTAGACGCGTTTGAGCGTTACTCAAAGCGGGAGGCTAATCTGAGCCTATCTGACGCCAGGAAGATTCTGATGGAGGAGCTGCCGCTAACCCCACATCGCGAAGAATGGCTGCGCGTAGGCATGGCGCTGCACTTCCAATTTGAGGCTGCATACGAGGCACTGGAGCTCTGGGACGAGTTTTCTCAGCGGGAAGACTGCGGCGAGTACCTTGGGTTCAGTCACCTTGAGGCCCAGTGGAACTCGTTTAGCTTAAACCACCCCAACCCGATTACGTTTTCAAGCCTACGTGAGCTCATCAATAAGACAAAAATCCAGGAAATCGTACTCGCCGAAAATCCATACGCTTCACTGGATCTGACCAAAGAGAAGCCGGTGCGCTACTTACTCAACGGACTCATCAATGAAGGTATCGCACTTTTTATCGGCGCATCCAACGCCGGTAAGACCACCCTGCTCCTGGATCTGGTCTGCGTGATCGCCCAGCTCTGCCCCGAAGATCACTTTCTTCGCATCAAGGGAAGAAGAAAGGTGATTTACATCACCGAGGACGTAGAACAAATTGAACGGCTCCTGATCGGCAAGCTAAAGTTTGGCGGACTTGAAGCCAGCCCCGCAGAAATTAACGAGTGGTTTAAGGTTATCGAGGCTAAAAAATTTGATCACCACGAGCTTGCTGCGCTTTTAGCCTCAATCACAGAAAAAGAGACGGTAAGCGCACAGGGAAAAAGGGGGGTGATTCAGCTGCCGCCACTTTTTGTAATCGATACAGCCTCGGCAAGCTTAAAAATTGAGGATGAAAACAGTAACAGCGAGGTCTCGGATTACATCGCGACACTAAAGGCGGCAATATCGCGATGCGGCTCCTCTGTCTGGGTCACTGCCCACTCCCCTAAAGCATCATCGAACGTCGATGCGCATGATCTCTCCGCCCGCGGCGCTGGGGCCTGGGGGGCTAATGTGCAGACCGTGGTAGGAATCAAGAGGGACGTAGTAGCCATCCAGACAATCCTCTCGGTGAGTAAAAACCGTATCCAAACCCAATTTAACGAGCTTGAGTTCAGCACGAGTTTTTTTGACTCAATTGTTGAGGATGACTACGGAGATATGCAGACGATCACCTACGTTATCGGTGAGCTGAAAGCGTCTTCAACAAAAACACGACTCGAGGAGAAAGATAAAAAGAAGGCTGAAGGGGTCGCTCAGCGCCGTACCGATGCGATCTCAGAATGCATGAGTCGGATCATGGAATTTGTGAGGCTCAATCCCCTTCAGAACCAGCAATCTCTCCGTGAGCATTTAGGTGGCAGCAACCAAGTTCGTGAAGCGGCGCTAAGTCGCTTGATTAAGGAGGGCTACCTCAGCCGCGATAAAACCACCCCAGAGGAGCGAGCCCAGTCCGGCAGACAGGCGGTACTAAGGCTCACCGAACTGGAGTATCCGCCTAGTGACTGCGGGGTCCAACTTTCCCTCTTTTGACCTGGGACGTCCTTCGGACGCCCCGCGGGCTCGGAAAAAAGACGGATCTTTACGAGGGGTGAGAGAGAGCTTCGCTCTCTCACCCCGTAAAGTCTATTCAGTTGTAATTCCCTCCCTCGTTAATTCTTTAGGGGTTTGGGGAGGGAGGGAAACAATTCGGCAGTATTAAGGGCTCCCGGGGTGACGGAAGAGCCGCGCCAGTCGTCATACGCGCGCGCGAGAGCCGGCTTGGGCGCTCACCCAGCCCCAAAACCAATCCGCCTGACCCGCACCCCCAAAAAGTACCAACGAAAAACCAGAGCATCAGGACCGATTCCAGAAAGGATCCCCCGATGCCCTACTTTCAACCCCCACTCTCCGGCCATCGGTGCCTATACCGCGGCAAACGCTTTTACGTGTTCGAGGTGGACGCCCTACACCCCTATTTGGGCCATGAGGCCCGAGCTGACGTGCTGGTCTACGATAAGCGGGTGGGCGCGGTGGTGGCTTTTTGCGATGCAAACTTAAACGGATACGTAGCCGCAGCGGCCTGCCCCAATGAAGTGCCAATCTACGGGGCCAACCCCAGGGCGCTTGTGCGGGAGGTCCAAACCGCGCTAAAAATCCTCGAACGAACTGCCTGCGGGGTGGCGCCATGAGAGAGATCGGAGACGAGGTTATCGAGCTGGCCCAGCACCAGCGTATGTCGATGGTGTCATCCTGGACCGAGTACCTGACGCTCTCTAGAGGCGCCCACAAGAAGTACCTGCTCGCCCATGCCTGTCACGAGGCACTCGCGGAGGAGAGCGACTACTTCAATCAGGAAAAAGACGACTATGAGCTCCCCGAAGAGATTAACGGAGAGCCCGTGTGGGTGGAGGATGGATGTCTGGTAAGCGGTAGGCTCATAATCAACATGGACGACATGGGGCTAGAGTTTGATGACCCAAGCGAGCCCGAGGTAGCAGCCTGGCTAAATGACTTCGGCTGGACTGAAAACGTTAGCGTCACTGATCTTAAGAGAGCCATTCGATGGGGAGGATCGCAGAAATGATGAAAACAATCATTGCGTTAGGTCTCTTAGCGATTGTGCTGACCTCTTGCGAAACTCGTGAAACGGCTCAGTACGATGTCTACTTCTGGCCATCGCCAAGCGGCAAAGAGATGCTGATCGGAAACGTTCGCGGCCTCTCAGCTTGCCAGATTACGGCACGTAACTATGCTGCGCAGCAGAATGGAGGAAATGCCAATTACGGATGGTCATACATTTGCTGCCTTAACAAGCCACATAATTCTTGTGCCGAAAAACACAGATAGGATTGGAGAAGCGAAAAAGCTGCTACTAAAATGCATTTATACGCCTGCAAACTATCCCTCTGCATGAGTCCCCATGCCCGGGCGGAATTTAAGGGGCAAGAGGCAAAGGATTATGTAAAAGATAAACATCGAGTCGATGCAAAGGACTTAGCAAAAGCTCTCTAAAAGCATCATAGTGCAAAGTATTCATAACGTTAGGAGTAGCTATGGTCAAACCAGTTATTTTTTTAATCTGTTTGGTTTTGAGTCTTTCAGCCTCTCATGCACAAACCGGTCCAGTTACTGCAGAACTCCGAGCTAGGGAATTTCAAACCAAATTTCGGAATATAACGCCTGGGAGAACACAGGAGAACTTCTGTGCCAAAGAGTACAAGGAACTTAGATCTTCATTCCTTCAACTCCTCTATCAGATCGATGCGAATCTGCCCGCCATATCGGAAAGCAAAAGAAAGAGATTGGCTTTTATTATTCAAGAGCGTCGTGACCGGAGGGGAAAGTCTGACGAATATAGTCGTAACCTGTGGGCTAAAGAGATGTTGCCAGATGCTGACTACTGGCAACTTAAACTTGAAAGTGAATTAAAACCACTGATAAAAAAGATGGAAGGTTTAAGCTGGGAAGATGACCGAAAAATCTTGAACGAATATTTAAATTTATTGCGAGGAAAAAAATATTATTCAACTGCGGAGCAGTCGAAAGCTACGAATCTAGTCGCGTATTACATTGATATCCATAGGGATAGTTTTAGACTATTTGAGGTTCTATCAAGTGTCGCAGACGACTTCCGAAGACTTTCGCAAGCGAGCAGACTCGAAAAAACCTTTGGGGACAACCACTTTGAAAAGCTTGCGTATCTTAGGGGAGTTATGCCGCTTGAAATAAAGTACGTTATCGAATGCAACCTTGAATTTCTAGGCACTTTCTAACTTCTATTGGCACGCTACTGTAAGACTAAGTGAGACAAGCCAAGCTTTAAGATTAAGAACACACAAACTAGGGAGAGTCACGATGATTGACAAGTACACAAAAGCAATTCTCACGGTAATTGCCGTAAGCCTCGTAGTGATTATTCTTAGAGATATTCCCTTAGTGCGAGAAGCGTTCGCGCAGTCTGGCTACACAGGAGGGACGGTAGCGGTAACTATCCGCGGCATCGACGAATGCCCATCCTGCCGTTGGGAGCCACTTCCTGTCAAAGTTATCAGATAGCACCAAGCGAAAGAGCATACAAGAATGCTGCAATCGATCACGGCAATGCTAATTTAGACGATCTCTGGAATGAAATTTCACAGTTGAGAGGGATGGCAGTTTAGGAAATTTTAGTTGCTATCGATCACCTGGCGGAGACATAGTGTAGGGATCTCCTCTGATAGCCAGTGCTACGCAGTCTCAGAGGTATTTGAGCTCAGACCGACCGCTCCTGCCGCTTTTGTTCCTGCGCGAAGAGGTTTTGATGCCGCTCTGGATACTTTTCTAGCGGCCTCTGCGGCTTTTTCCCCTTCGAGAACCTCGCGCTTTATCACCTCGTTTACTAGTACATCCTTAATCTCTAGGCTGTCAATCTTCACATCGGGTGAAACTCTTCTTAACTCACGGCGAATCACATCGAGTACCGTTGCAGTTTGAAGCATCGCACCTACGAAAAATCTCGACAAAGCTTGTCTCTGGGTATGGTATTCCCCAAGAGCCGATTTTTGCCAGCCTTCCTTGCACAACAAGAAGAGGGTCTCTACGTCTTTCTGAATCTTATGGCTGAGAGTCATCACATCGAACTCAATAACCAGTTCCTGATCTATCGGTTTGGAAAAAACTAGGTGATAGACCCGCCAAGAAACGCCATTTGTTAGAAGAACCCAATCGACACCCTGGTTTGCAGCGTAATCTACTGCCTGCTTTACGTGCTGCTCCTTGAGCTCAAGTCCTATTGCCTTCGCCTCAATTAGAAGCGAGACCTTATTTTCGAGCCGTATTGCGAGGTCGCAAAAGGTTCCTCGGATAGCAAACTCCGATGTAATCTCGTGATACTTGTCGTACCCAAATACCTCGGAGAGCATATCTTTGATAATGGTTACCGTATCCGCCTCTCCCACATCACGCGATTTCGCGGTCGCTAGAATCGGTTGATACTTTTTCATGCCTGAGATGATCCGCTCAAGCACTTTTTTATTTACCTTACTCACGTTCCCACCCTATTTGAGAAGATTGTTTTGGCGACTGAAGCTCCTGTGCCACGACTCGGAAAAGTCGCACCCTTGGAATTTAGCAATTTTTTATCAAATATAGTCGATCTCTCAGAGTAATTGTCGTGCCTTGCACTTGAGTTGGGGCTTGCCGTTCGCCCGTCTGAAGGTAACCGAGAGCAGAAGAACACGATTTTTCCGCCCCAAGCCCCTTAATCCGTCCACAGCAGCCCTATATTTCGGTAAGTGACTCTCTTGGAACTATGCATTTTTGAAACCACTAAGGCCGCGTAAGTGCCCTGTCTTTCGCCAAAGTTTGACAACTACCGTCCATATGTAGGCCATCCAGTTAAACCAGGATTACCGCCCGGGAGAGAGTCATTCTGCGATGACCACGATGGCTGACGTTCGTCGGACTGTTGCCGTCTCAGACGATCTATTTGGTCCCGCTGATCACGTTGCGTCCTTCGCAGAGCCTCGATGTCCTGAGCATTTTGCACGCACTCTCTGTACTGCTGTCGTTGCCGCTGCCACTGCTCTAAATTACCGTTGTACAGAGGGGCATTGCACTGGGCGAAAGCTATTTCTGCAAAAAACATCGGGACCAATCCAAAGGAGATTGCGCTGAGCTTCATCTCACCCCACCTTTCTGTCTATATTTCTTTTTGTTAATTATATTTCAAGATTCTGTACTCGAGCGAAAAAGATTAAGTCTGTGAAATAGGAGATACGGTAGACATTTCTTCGGAACTTCTTGCATAGTTAAGTCAGAGGTCAACCCCAGGGCATCTCGGTTAGCCCCGCTCAACTGTGGCGAAATGAGAATCGAACCAGAGTCTTCAAACGTAATTAGCCCCTCATCAAAAAGCCGATCTAACCCCGCCTCAAG
>Ga0315901_10008603_pt1 | contig 11839 bp, 11 predicted proteins | sample LakEriMetagenome_10_FD_203761 | JGI IMG/M metagenome (GOLD analysis project Ga0315901, IMG submission 203761) | Freshwater fungal communities from buoy surface, Lake Erie, Ohio, United States - Buoy 2 MA116 | ecosystem: Environmental > Aquatic > Freshwater > Lake | place: USA: Lake Erie, Ohio...
GCCGTTGACGAGCAACAGCACAGGCTGGCCGCGTGGCGGGTTCAGATCGTTGAGCACGGCGTCGAGCAGTTCATCGACGATGGCGCTGGCCGGCTTGATCAGGGCGCGCCGGCGCCCCGGCTCGCCGTGGATGCCCACGCCCATCTCGATCTCGCCCGGACCGATGTCGAACGTCGGCACGCCTGCGGCCGGCACCGTGCAGCTGCTGAAGGCCACGCCCATCGTGGCCGTGCGCGCGTTGGCCTTGTCGCCCAGGCGCTTGCACTCGGCCAGGTCGGTCCCCGCCTGCGCGGCGGCGCCGACGATCTTCTCGACGACCAGGGTACCCGCCACGCCGCGGCGGCCACTGGTGTGTGTGGAGTTCTCGACCGCGACGTCGTCGTTGACCAGCACGGTCAGGTGTTCGATGGCCAGCATTTCGCTCGCCATCTGGAAGTTCATCGTGTCTCCGGCGTAGTTCTTCACGATGAACAGCACCCCGCGGCCCCGCTCCACGGCTCTGGCGGCTGCCAGCATCTGGTCGGGCGTGGGCGAGGTGAAGACCTGGCCGGGGCAGGCGGCGTCGAGCATGCCGTGGCCGACATAGCCGATGTGCATCGGCTCATGGCCTGAGCCGCCTCCGGAGATCACGGCCACATGCCCCGCGGGCTTGGGCTCGCGTCGGGCCAGGAAGGTGGGGTCCAGGTGCAGCTGCACCAGGTCGGCGTGCACGAGGGCAAAGCCGCGCAGGCTCTGCTCCAGCAGCGTGTCGAGGTCGTCGAAGAATTTCTTCATCGCAAGTCCGCCCCTCCGGCAAGGTCAGCACCCGGTGTGTTCACGCCAGGTTCTCCGCGGTCATGATCTCCACGCGCGGGCTGCTCACCGCCAATGCGCCGCGCAACGACTCGCACAACGCCCGCAGCACCCGCGTGGCCGACAGCACGGCGTAGTGCAGATCCTGGTGCAGCACATAGGTGACCTGGCCTGACACCAGCATCGAACGGTGTGCCTCCAGCAGATCGTGCACCGTGACGGTCAGGCGGGCTCTGCGGCCGTGGGCAGCGAGCGCGCCCAGCACGCCCGCTGCGCCGGTGCCCAGCACATAGGCTGCAGACACAGGTCCCCGTTCCTGTGCGGCCAGGGCTCGCCGAACATGCTCCAGGACCTCGTCTTCGTCGGGGGGCAGGTCGGCCAGTGTCCACACGGCGGCCTGAGGATGGCGCTCCTGCATGGCATGGGCAAAGCCGATCTGACGGTCTACATGGGCGGCAAAGCGGCTGTCGGTGCAGAACATGCCCACCGTCTGCGCGCCCTCGTCCGGGCCCAGCGATCGGCCCAGCAGCAAGGCCGCCGTGCGGCCTGCCGCACGGTTGTCGGCGCCGACGAAGGCTGCGCGCATCGACCCGGGCACGTCGGAGAACAGCGTCACCACATGCACCCCGGCACGCACCAGGTCGTTGATGGCCAGCTTGACCGTCGGCACGTCCGGGCCCATCACGGCCAGGCCATCGAAGTCGGTGAGCCGGGCCAGGGCTTCGGCAAAGTCAACCGGGTTGTCGGCTGGCAGGCGATGCGTCACTTCGGTGATGTGCTGGTGGCGGAAGTCTCCCGCGGCCTGCGCGATGACGCGGTCGACCTGGTCGGCAAAGCCCAGGCGCTCGGCCGGCAGCACGATGCCGAAGCGGTAGTTCGCCGACTTGGGCGGGCGCCCGCGCGACGGCACCCCGGCCCCCATCAGCTGCATCGCGGCCTGGACCTTCTGCACCGTCGCGGGGTTGACGCCGGGCCGGGCATTCAGCACCCGGTCAACGGTGGCCGTGCTGACGCCGGCCGCCTCGGCGATCTGGGTGATGGTGATGGAGTTGGCCATGAGAGATGCAGCCGGATGATGGTCTGAACCTCAGGTAAATGCATCAGCAATGACCCCTTGGACAGGCGGTGTCTTGCTGGGTCGTGGCACGCACCCGTGGCCAGAGCCCCAGGTCAAACCCGATCAGGGAAAGCCATGTTTGATTGATTTAATTAATGTCTTAATGTCGAGTTTGGTGATGGCTTCGACCAAGGTTCATCACCCTCCAAGACGCGCAGTGGATCGCCCACCCGCTCGGCTGATCAATAACCGGAGACTGAAGATGAATCCCTTCCTCAGGGCGGCCGTCGTGGCCGCCGCCACCTTGACCCTGGGCTCTGCCGCGCAGGCGCAAGACAAGACCATCACGCTATGCTGGGCCGCGTGGGACCCGGCAAACGCCCTGGTCGAACTCTCCAAAGACTTCACCGCCAAGACCGGCGTGAAGATGAAGTTCGAGTTCGTGCCCTGGCCCAACTTTGCCGACCGCATGCTCAACGAGCTCAACAGCAAGGGCAAGTTGTGCGACCTGATCATTGGCGACAGCCAGTGGATCGGCGGCTCGGCCGACAGCGGCCACTACGTGAAGCTCAATGACTTCTTTGCCAAAGAAGGCATCAAGATGAGCGACTTCGCGCCGGCCACGGTGACCGGCTATGCCGAGTGGCCCAAGGGCACGCCCAACTACTGGGCCCTGCCGGCGATGGCCGATTCGGTGGGCTGGACCTACCGCCGCGACTGGTTTGCCAAGCCCGAACTGCAGGCCGAGTTCAAGAAGAAGCACAACCGCGATCTGGCCCCGCCCAAGACCTGGACCGAGTTCAAGCAGGTGTCCGAGTTCTTCCAGGGCCGGATGATCGATGGCAAGAAGGTCTACGGCGCCTACGTCTTCACCGAGCGTGGTAGCGAAGGCATCACCATGGGCGTGACCAACGTGCTGGTGCCCATGGGCTTCAAGTACCAGGATCCGAAGAAGCCGTATGCCATGGACGGCTTCGTCAACTCCGCCGACGCCATCAAGGGGCTGGAGTTCTACAAGTCCATCTACAAGGGCAGCACGCCTCCTGGCCTGACCAACGCCTACATGGGCGAAGGGCTGGACGCCTTCAAGTCGGGCCAGGTCGCGATGATGATGAACTGGTTCGCCTTCTTCCCGGGCCTGTACAAGGACCCGAACGTGGGCGGCGACAAGATCGGCTTCTTCGCCAACCCTGGCGACAAGGCCAGGGGTGTGCAGCTGGGCGGCCAGGGCATCTCGGTGGTGTCCTACTCCAACAGCAAGAACGAGGCGCTGCAGTACATCAAGTGGTTCGCCGACCCGGCCGTGCAGAAGAAGTGGCAGGCGATCGGCGGCTCGTCGGCGGCCAAGGCGGTGCTGAACGACCCGGCCTACCCGAAGAGCACGCCCTTTGCGCAGCCCTTCCTGGACTCCATGGGCATGGTGGTGGACTTCTGGGCTGAGCCCTCGTATGCCCAGCTGATGCTGGCGATGCAAAAGCGCATGCACGACTACGTGGTGGCCGACAAGGGCACCGCGAAGGAAGCGCTGGACGGGCTCGTGGCCGACTGGAAGAAGGTGTTCAAGGAGGACGGCAAGCTGAAGTGAGCCGCCGGGAGGCTGGTCTCAGGCTCATCCGAACCTGAAGCCAGCCCCGCCCCCTTGACCCCCGCAGCCTGCGCCTCCATGAGCCTCAGCACCCGTCCCCTGGCCCAGGCCGCGGCCCGGGCCACGCCGCCACCGCTGGCCAGCCGCATGCGCGGGCTGTCCGACCGCAGCCTGGCGTGGCTGTTCATCGGCCCGACGATGGTGCTGCTGCTGGCCATCAACATCTTTCCGTTGATCTGGACCGTCAGGCTGTCGTTCACCAACTTCCGCGCCAACCGCCCCAACGCCGAGGTGCTGGGCGTGGGCCTGGACAACTACATCGCCGTGTTGACCGACCCCGACATCTGGGCGGCGATGCAGACCACGGCGCACTTTCTGTTCTGGACCATCCTGCTGCAAGTGGTGATCGGCTTTGCGCTGGCCTGGCTGGTGGACCGCAAGTTCCGGGGCCACGGCTTCTGGACCACCCTGATCCTGATTCCGATGATGCTGTCACCGGCCGTGGTGGGTAACTTCTGGGCCTTCCTGCTGCAGCCGCAGATGGGCCCGTTCAACCACCTGGCCGGCCTCCTGACGGGTGTGTCGCCGTCGTCGTTCTCGATGCTCGGCGAGGTGAAGCTGGCGCCCTGGGCCATCGTCATCGTCGACACTTGGATGTGGACACCCTACGTCATGCTGATCTGCCTGGCCGGGTTGCGCTCCATCCCGGACTACATCTACGAGGCCGCCGAAGTGGACCGCGCGTCGCCGTGGCGGCAGTTCTGGTCCATCACCCTGCCGATGGTCCTGCCCTTCGTGATGCTGGCGGTGCTGTTCCGCGGCATCGAGAACTTCAAGATGTTCGACATGGTCAACCTGCTCACCTCAGGAGGGCCGGGTTCGGCCACCGAACTGGCGTCCATCACGCTCAAGCGCGAGGCCTTCGAGAAGTGGCGCACCGGGTACGCCTCGGCGTTTGCGGTGATGCTGTTCGTCGCCGTGTTCGGCCTGGCCAACATCTACGTCAAGGCGCTCAACGCCGTGAAGAACCGCTGAGCACGGGCAAAGGCCATCACCATGACCACGGGCTCCACAAAGGGCATCAGCACGGCGCACTCGGTCGTCGAGCCGACCGCGCGCACACGGCTGGTGGCCGGCGTGCTGGTGGCGCTCTACGCCTTCATCACCATCGCGCCTCTGGCCTGGATCATCCTGACCGGGTTCAAGACCCCGTCAGACGCCATCAGCTACCCGCCCAAGGTGGTGTTCACGCCGTCCACCGAGGGCTATTGCAACCTGTTCACCACGCGCTCGCGCCAGACGCCGGAGTACATCGCCCAGCTGCCGCCCGCCGACGACGCCTGCGAACACAACGCCCGGGCCGCCAACATGGTGGTGGTGGGCCAGTCCAACTACGTCCCGCGATTCGTCAACTCGCTGATCATCGCCGTGGGCTCGACCGTGCTGTCGGTGGGCTTGGGCGTGATGGCAGCCTATGCGTTCTCGCGCTTCAAGGTGCCGCTGAAGGACGACCTGCTGTTCTTCATCCTGTCCACCCGCATGATGCCGCCCATCGCGGTGGCCATCCCCATCTACCTGATGTACCGCGAGCTGGGGCTGTCGGACACCCGGCTGGGCATGATCCTGCTGTACAGCGCGGTGAACGTCTCGCTGGCCGTGTGGCTGCTCAAGGGCTTCATGGACGAGATCCCGCGCGAGTATGAAGAGGCCGCCATGGTGGACGGCTATACCCGGCTGCAGGCCTTCCGCAAGGTGGTGCTGCCGCAGGCCACCACGGGCATCGTGGCCACGGCCATCTTCTGCCTGATCTTTGCCTGGAACGAGTACGCCTTTGCGGTGCTGCTGACCTCGGGCACGGCGCAGACCGCACCGCCATTCATCCCCATCATCATCGGCGAGGGCGGGCAGGACTGGCCCGCGGTGGCCGCGGGCACGACGCTGTTCCTGGTGCCCATCCTTGTGTTCACCGTGCTCTTGCGCAAGCACCTGCTGCGCGGCATCACCTTCGGGGCCGTACGCAAATGACACGCTCGTCCTGGCCCAAGGCGCTGCGGCGCGGCCCGATGGAACTGCTGGCCTGCTGCGTCATCGCGCTGGGCATCTTCATGATGCTGCAGCCGTTTGCGATGGTTCTGTACACCTGGTCTTTCGTGACGACGCTCTTCGGCACCGTCATGTTCATGCTGGTCTCGAAGTTCCCCGATTGACGTCACTGCCATGGCACAGATCCGTGTTCACAAGCTGCACAAGGCCTTCGCCGAGTTCACGGCGGTGCAGGACTCCACCTTCACGGTGGCTGACGGCGAGTTCTTCTGCCTGCTCGGCCCCTCGGGCTGCGGCAAGACCACCACGCTGCGCATGATCGCGGGCCTGGAGCTGCCGACCTCGGGCCAGGTCTTCCTGGGCGACGAGGACGTGAGCTTCAAGCGCGCCTCGGCACGTGACATCGCGTTCTGCTTCCAGATGTTCGCGCTGTACCCGCACATGAACGTGCGCCGGAACATGGGCTTCCCGCTGGTGTCGCAGGGCCTGCCCAAGGCTGAGGTGAAGCGCCGTGTGGAAGAAGCCGCGGCGATCCTGCGCATCACCCACCTGCTGGACGCGGCCGTCTCGGGCCTGTCCAGCGGCGACCGCCAACGCGTGGCGCTGGGCCGGGCCATCGTGCGCCAGCCGATGGCCTTTCTGATGGACGAACCCCTGGGCGCCCTGGACGCCGAGTTCCGTGAGGTGATGTGCCACGAACTGCGCGCCCTGCACGACCGCTTGCATGCGACCACCGTGGTCGTCACGCACGACCAGACCGAAGCCATGTCGATGGCCGACACCATCGCCATCATGAACCGCGGCGTGATCGAGCAGCTGGGCGCGCCGGTGGAGGTCTACGAACGGCCGGCCAGCGTGTTCGTCGCCGATTTCATCGGCTCACCGGCGATGAACTTCCTGCCCTTTGAGGCTTCCCTTGGTGCCGGCGCAGACACGGTGCAAGTGGGCCCGGCCCGCGTGGGCGTGCCGGCCTTGCGCCAGGAGGTGCCGCACAGCGAGCTGCTGCTGGGCATCCGCCCCGAGAACGTGCGCCTGTCCGACGACTCGGCCCTGCGCGCCGAGGTGCTGGGCACGGAGTACCTCGGCGTGAGCCAGATCGTCACCGTGGCCACGGCCTCGGGCGCCACCTTGCGCGCGAAGGTGCATGCCGACGCACCGGTGGCGCGTGGTGACCATGTCGGGCTGCTGTTCGATGCGGCGGCCGTGTCGCTGTTCGACAAGACCAGTGGGCGGGTCCTGAAGACGGCGCGCGACGACGTGGCGGCGCCGTGGCATCCGCGCCGCCAGCGCGCGCAAGCGGGGGCCCACCATGGCTGATCTGCAGCTGCGGGGCGTGAGCAAGCGGTTCGGCGAGGTGCAGGCGGTGCAGGGCCTTGACCTGGACATCCGCAGCGGCGAGTTCATCGTGCTGCTGGGCCCCAGCGGGGCGGGCAAGACGACCACGCTGCGGCTGGTGGCCGGGCTCGAAGCGCCCGATGCAGGCACCGTGCACATCGGCGGGCGTGATGTCACGGCACTGGCCCCCGCGCGGCGCGACGTGACCTTTGTGTTCCAGCAGTACTCGCTGTACCCGCACCTCTCGGTGTTCGACAACCTGGCCTTCCCGCTGCGCTCGCCAATGCGGCCCACACCGCGGGCCGAGATCGAGCGCAAGGTCAACGAAGTGGCGCGCATGCTGCGCATCGAGGACAAGCTGAACAACCCGGCCACGCGACTGTCGGGCGGGCAGATGCAACGGGTGGCCATTGGCCGCGCCCTGGTGCGGAACCCGGCCGTCACGCTGATGGATGAGCCCCTGTCGTCACTGGATGCCAGGCTTCGCAACGACCTGCGCCTCGAGCTCAAGCGCATCCAGCAGGACATGGGTGCCACCATGCTCTACGTCACCCACGACCAGACCGAGGCGCTGACCATGGCCACGCGGGTGGGCGTTCTGGACCACGGCCGCCTGGTGCAACTGGGCTCCGCACGCGAGATCTACGAAGACCCGGTCAGCAGCACGGTGGCCTCGCGCCTGGGTTCCCCGCGCATCAACCTGCTACCGCGCGAGGTGGTGGGCAGTCTGCCTGGGCCCGAGCGCGCCACCCTGGTTGGGATCCGCGCCGAACACCTCAGCCTCAGCCGCAGCACCGACGAGGCTGCCAGGCTCACGGCGCGCGTGCTGCGTGTCGAGCGGCTGAGCGACCAGCACCTGGTGCATGTGCGGGTCAGCGGGAGCAGCAGCGAGCATGAACTGGTCTCCGCCACACCCGTCGCCACGGGCCTGGAGCCCGGCAACACGGTGCACCTGCGGGTGCAGCGTGCACTGTGGTTCGACAACGCCGGGCGTCGCCTGGTCGCTTGAACCCTTGTCCACACACATCACGTCCTGCCATGAACCACACCCCACTCATCGAAGCGGCCACGCAGACGCTGATTGACCATGTCGACGAGCTCACCGCGCTCGACCAGGCGATCGGCGATGGCGACCATGGGTTGAACATGCGGCGCGGCGCCCAGGCCATTCAGGCCAAGCTCGAGTTGCTTCGCGCCCAGAGCTTCAACGAGGCGCTCAAGACCATGGGCTTGACCTGCATGTCCACCATCGGTGGCTCGTCGGGGCCGGTGTTCGGCACCTTGCTGATCACGCTGGGCAAGGAACTGCCCGCTGAGCCGAGCACAGCGGACATGGCCCGCGCGCTGGATGCCGGCATCCAGGCCCTGACCCGCCTGGGCAAGGCCCAGGTGGGCCAGAAGACGCTTCTGGACGTGCTGGACCCGGTGCGCCAGCTGCTGCAGGCACCGGGCGATCTGTCCGGCCCTGCGCTCCTGGCCCGCGTTCGCGAGTGCGCCGACGCCAGCGTGAAGGCCACGGCCCACATGGAGGCCGGCCGCGGCCGCTCGTCGTTCCTGGGCGAACGCGCGCTCGGCCACATCGACCCTGGTTCGCGCTCCATGGCCCTGATCATCGGCAGCGTCTGCGCCACGCTCTGAACGTTTGCTGGGATCTGCTCACCGCCCGCCCGAGACCCAAGAGGCCCCTGAATGAAGAAACTCATCAACCACGTCGACACGGTGCTGGCGGAGTCCCTGAAGGGTTTCGCAGCCGCGCATGCCGATATCGTCACGCTCGATCCCGACCTGCGCTTCGTCGCCCGACGCACGCTCACGCCCGGAAAGGTGGGGCTGATCTCCGGCGGTGGCTCTGGCCACGAACCGCTGCACACCGGCTTCATCGGCCACGGCATGCTCGACGCCGCCTGCCCGGGCCAGGTGTTCACCTCGCCCACGCCCGACCAGATGCTCGCAGCGGCCCAGGCCGTGGACACGGGCGCTGGTGTGCTGTTCATCGTGAAGAACTATTCCGGCGACATGATGAACTTCCAGATGAGCGCCGACATGCTTGTTCGGCCCAACGCCACCGTGGTTGTGAATGACGACGTGGCGGTGGAGAACTCGACCCACACCACGGGCCGACGTGGTGTCGCCGGCACGCTGATCGTCGAGAAGATGGTCGGCGCAGCGGCCGAACGCGGGGCCGACCTGCAGGCCTGCAAGCAGGTTGGTGACGCTGTCAATCGCGCCACCGCGTCCATGGGCGTGGCGCTCAGCTCCTGCATCGTGCCGGCCGCCGGCAGTGCCACCTTTCAGCTGGGGCCCGACGAAGTCGAGATGGGCGTTGGCATCCACGGCGAGCCCGGTCGCCGCCGGGTCAAGATCAGCAGCGCCGACGAGACCGCCGCCGAACTGTGTGCTGCGATCCTGAAGGATCTGGCCCCCAAACCCGGCCAGGAGGTGCTGCTGCTGGTCAACGGTTTTGGAGGCACGCCCTTGCACGAGCTGTACCTGATGGTGCATGCCGCCCGCAAGCAGTTGCACGCCCGCGGTGTGTCGGTGGTACGCCACCTGACCGGCTCCTATGTCACCTCGCTCGAGATGGCGGGCTGCTCCATCACCGTCACCGCCGTCGACGAGGAGCAACTGGCGCTGTGGGATGCGCCGGTACACACACCGTCCTTGCGCTGGTAGCCACGTTTCCTGGCGATCGAGGGCGGGGCTGCCGACCTCGGCGTCGATGTGGGCCTGGGGCTAGAAGCCCGAGCCCGGCTGCTTCAGGAACTCCACCTCCTCGGGTGTGGACTCGCGCCCGAGGATGGCGTTGCGGTGCGGGTAGCGGCCGAAGCGCTCGACGATGGCGCGGTGGCGCAGGCCCGACTCGTGGTTCTTCTCCAGGCCCGGGGTTGAGAACAGCTGTTCCGACAGCACATGGATCGCGCGCGATTCGCTGTGCATGTAGGGCATGTACAGGAAGGCGCGGCGCGGCACGGGCAGCGCCTGGTCGTGGCCGCCGGCCACGGCCTCTTGCGCCAGCCCCAGAGCCATCGGGTCGGCCGCAAAGGCGCCGGGCGTGCCGCGGTGGATGTTGCGCGAGAACTGGTCCAGCACGATCACCTCGGCCAGCCGGCCCTCGGGCGTGGCGCGCCAGCCGTGCAGCTCGCCGGCCGTGGCGGCGCGCAGCACCTCGCCGAAACGCTCGCGCACCTGGGCGTCGAAGGCCGGATCGGCGCGCCACCACTGGGCGGGTTCGATCTCGTCGAACCAGAAGCGGAGGATGTCGGCAGCGTCCATGGTGGTCTCGAAGCGGAGCCCGATGCTGCCATGCCCAGAGCGGGGTCAATTCCTGAACTTTCACGAAATACTGAAAGTTCAGTCATCGTTGCGGCTGCCGAAAACCCGGCCAGCCATGTCGTCAGCCCTCACGCCCCTCGTTCGCAGCTTCGTCTCGCATTTCGGCGAGATGGGCAGCCGCTGGGGCATCAACCGCACGGTGGGGCAGATCTACGCCCTCATCTACGTGTCGTCGCGGCCGCTGAACGCCGACGAGATCGCCGAGGCGCTGGAGTTCAGCCGCAGCAACGTCAGCATGGGGCTGAAAGAGCTGCAGGCCTGGCGCCTGGTGCACCTGCGCCACCACAGCGGCGACAGGCGCGAGTACTTCGAAGCGCCCGCCGACGCCTGGGAGGTGTTCCGCACGCTGGCCGAAGAGCGCCGCCGCCGCGAGATCGAACCCACGCTGACGATGCTGCGCAACGCGCTGCTCGAAGAAGCCACCACGCCCGAAGACCGCTTTGCGCAGGCCCGCATGAAGGGCATGCACGACCTCATCGAGCTGATGACGAGCTGGTTCGACGACGTGCAGCGCCTTGATGCCGCCACGCTGGCGCAGCTGATGAAGATGGGCGCCAAGGTGCAGCGGCTGCTCGAACTCAAGGACAAGCTCAAGCTCGTGCCCGGCGGCCGCAGCTGACCACCGAAAGACAAGACCATGGACGCCCTCTTGCTCGCCCGCATGCAGTTCGCGGCGAACATCACTTTCCACATTCTCTTTCCCACCATCACCATCGCGCTCGGCTGGGCGCTGCTGTTCTTCCGCCTGCGCTGGCTGAAGACGCGCGACGACGGCTGGCTGATGGCCTACCGCTTCTGGACCAAGGTGTTCGCGCTGAGCTTTGCGCTCGGCGTGGTCAGCGGCATCGTGATGAGCTTCCAGTTCGGCACCAACTGGCCGGGCTTCATGGAACGCGTGGGCAACGTCGCCGGGCCGCTGCTGGGCTACGAGGTGCTGACGGCGTTTTTCCTCGAGGCCACCTTCCTGGGCATCATGCTCTTCGGCCACGGCAAGGTGAGCGAGCGCGTGCACCTGATCGCCACCGCGCTGGTGGCCTTCGGCACCACGATGAGCGCGTTCTGGATCCTGGCGCTGAACTCGTGGATGCACACACCGGCGGGCGTGCAGATCATCAACGGCGAGTTCTTCGTCACCAGCTGGCTCGAGGTGGTGTTCAACCCCAGCTTCCCGTACCGCCTGGTGCACATGCTGCTGGCCAGCGGGCTGACGATGGCCTTTCTGGTGGCCGGCGTGGCGGCCTGGCAGCTGCTCAAGAACAAGGCCAACGCGAGCACGGGCAAGTCGCTTCGCTTCGGCCTCACGGTGGGCGCGGTGCTGATTCCGCTGCAGATCCTGGCTGGCGACTTCCATGGCCTGAACACGCTGCAGCACCAGCCGGCCAAGGTGGCGGCCATGGAAGGCATCTGGGAGACGCAGCGCGGCGCGCCGCTGCTGCTGTTTGCCGTGCCCGACCAGGAAGCCCGCACCAACCACTTCGAGATCGGCATCCCCAAGGGCGCGGCGCTCATCCTGAAGCACGACGCCGAGGGTGAACTGCAGGGCCTGAACGACTTCGTCGGCGCGCACCCGCCCGTGGCGCCGGTGTTCTATGCCTTCCGCGTGATGGTCGGCACCGGCATGCTGATGTTGCTGGCCAGCTGGGGCGGGCTGTGGCTGCTCAAGCGCCGGGGCTGGAACGGCGCGGCGCTGCCGC
>Ga0315901_10008605_pt1 | contig 11838 bp, 11 predicted proteins | sample LakEriMetagenome_10_FD_203761 | JGI IMG/M metagenome (GOLD analysis project Ga0315901, IMG submission 203761) | Freshwater fungal communities from buoy surface, Lake Erie, Ohio, United States - Buoy 2 MA116 | ecosystem: Environmental > Aquatic > Freshwater > Lake | place: USA: Lake Erie, Ohio...
GTACGTCCAGGGCAAAGGCGTCCCGGCTGGCGGCGCCGCCGAAGATGTAGAGCTTGCCGTCGATCACCCGATAGGCGTCGGCATCGCCGCCCCAGGGGATGCCGTAGACGATGCCGTTGGCGCAGTATCCGCCGTACTGCGGCAGGTACTTCTGAGGCGCAGCGTCGAACAGCGCCTTGTGCTCGGCACTGGCAAAGCGGAAGGTCACACCCTCATAAACGCTGCGGTGTGCCGGGATGCCCGGCACGTAACGGCCTTGCGTGAAATAGGCCACCACGTCGGCGCCCTGGAGCATCAGCCGCTTCTCCTCGCCTTCGGCCACCGCGTTGACGGGCCGCAGGGCGCTCGAAGGGTTCTGCGCCACGAGCGCCGAGCATCCTGACAACAACACCGCCGTCGCCAACACGCCGGCTCCCAGCAGGCGTCTGGCAGGGGACGACCAGGGTTCGGGCTGAGGCTGGCTCGAGCGCAGGCGGTTCGCGCTGTCGTGGTCAGGCAGCTTGGACATCGGGAGAAGCTCCATGGGGTTGTGAAGAATGCAGCAGGGTGGACGAGCTGGCGTCCACCGCTTGGTCCTGGCAGGGCGCGGGCCACCCCAGCAAGGCACTGGCCTGCACCGCGCGCTCCAGCATCTGCGCACGGTCGCGCCCGCCCAGGTGGACGAAGCCGTGGTGGTGGTTGCCCGTCCACTTGAAGTCCCGCGCCAGGGCTGCGCCGGTTTTCGGGAAGCTGAACATGAGTGCGTCCGGAAACGTGCGCGCAAAGTCGGCTCGCTGCGCCGCGCTTGGCGCGGGCGGCACGGCGTGGGGGTCGAAGGCGCGGTAGACCAGGCTGGCCGCGACGCCCGCGGTGGGTTCGATGCGAGGGAGCGCAGTGGGGTCTTCGCCGAGCGCCAGTGCCACGCCCATGGCGTGCGGGTCGATACCGTGCACACGGCGGTAAAGGTCACCGAACTGCGAGGCCAGGCGCGGGTTGCACTCGATCACGCTCAGCCGGTCGGTGGCGGGGTCGTGGAAGAACTCCAGGTTGAACAGGCCCCGGGTGAAGCCGATGGCGCCCAGGAAGCGTCGCGCCACGTCGAGCGCACGCGCCTGCACCGCCGGGGCGAGCCGGCTCGGCAGCTCCCAGCGCATGAAGGCGCGGGTGCCGGGGTACATCACAGCGTCCACCACCCCCAGGGCGTGCACCTGGCCATCGGCCACCCAGCCGTCCAGGTTGTACTGGGGCACGTGCAGGGGCACGGGTTCCTCCAGCAGCATGCGGTGGGCGCTGCCCGCCTGCGGCAGACGCACGCGGCACAAGCGGTCGAAGGGCTCGACCAGATGGCGGATGACCCACAGCTCCCAAGCACCAAAGCGGGTGTGGGCCTGCAGCGCGGCGCGGTTGTCCACGGTGCGGGCCAGCACCGAAAACGCCGCCTTCACCGGTTTGACGAAGGCGGGGTAGGCCAGGCCGTGCGGAATGTCGTCGCCGTACGCGGCCTCCAGCTCGGCAAAGCGCAAGTTGGCCTCGGGCGCCACTTGCTGCAGCACGCGGCGCGCGTGCAGCTTGTGCTGCGCCGCCAGCAACGACGCCACGGGCGTGCCGGGCAAGCCCAGTTTCTCGGCCACCAGCGCGGCGGCCACCGCGCCGAAATGTTCCTGGTGCGACAGCACGGCGCGCCAGCCCAGACGCCGGCCGCGCCGGGCCTGACGATGGGCAAAGCGCTCGTGGTCGTAGAAGGCCAGCGCCGCGTTGCTAGGGAAGGCGAAGAGGTCGAAGCCGGCATGGTCGAAGTGCGCCCGGCCCTGCGCCTGCAGCTGGTCGCGCGCACGGCCATCCCAGTCGTGGGCGAACAGCCAACCCACGCGCGGGGGCGTGCTCACCGGTCCGCTCCAGGCCCCATGACAGGCATCCAGAAAAGCGCCAGCTGAGGCGCCCAACAGGACGGGGTCAAGCCATCCTCACGCATTCATGCGCCGCCGGGCCGCGAAGCTCAGGGCGTCCACCAGCGCCACCAGCGCCAGCATGGCGCCCAGGATCGTGGCCGTCTTGCCCATGTGGAACAGCCCCATGTGAAAAGACAGGAGCTGCCCCAAACCGCCGGCGCCCACCACGCCCAGCACGGCCGCGGCGCGGATGTTGTTCTCCCAGCGGTACAGCGTGTAGCTCATCAGCTGCGGCAGCACCTGCGGCAGCGTGGCGTACAGGAACACGCGGCCGTCACCCACGCCCTGGGCACGCAAGGCATCACCCGGGCCGCGAGGCGCGTTCTCGATGGCCTCGGCAAACAACCGGCCCAGCACGCCTGCGGTGTGCAGCGCCAGGGCCAGCGTGCCAGCAAAGGGGCCCAGCCCAGCGGCGATCAGCAGCAAGGCCGCCCACACCAGCTCCGGCACCGAGCGCAAGGCATTGAGCAGCAGCCGGGTGGGCGCGCGGGAAATGGCTGCGTCGCCCTCATGCAGCCGGCTGGCAGGCAGCGCCAGCAGCAGCCCGCCCACCGCCGCCAACAGGGTGCCCAGCGCCGACATGGCCAGCGTCTCCCAGGTGCCCACCAGCACCTTGTGCAGGAACGGGGCTGACAGATCGGGCGGATAGAACTCGCCGACGAAGCGGCCCATGCTGCGCGCCGCGTCCAGCGACAGGAACTGCGCCCACTGCAGGTCCAGGCTCCAGAAGCTCGCCACCACCAGCGCCAGCACTGCGGCCGTGAACCAGCAGGCCTTGCACCGTGCGCTGAACAGCGGCGGGGGCAGGCGTTGCGGAAGGCTGGGGCTGGGAGAAGGGCGTGTCACAAGCGCTCACCCCAAAGCCCGACGAAGGCCGGCACTGATGCGGTCGGCCAGGGCCACCAGCGCGACGAAGACTGCAAGCATGGTCAGGACCTCGCCGCCGTTGAACATCTTCATCGAGTTGTCCATCTGCTGTCCCAGACCACCCGCGCCCACAAAGCCCAGCACCACCGAGCTGCGGATGGCGCATTCCCAGCGGTAGACGGTGTAGCTGGTGAGCTCGGCCGCGTTCTGCGGCAGCAGGCCGTAGAAGAAGGCCTGCAGACGCGAGCTGCCGTTGCGCAGCAGGGTCTGTGTGGCGTGAGGCTCACCGCTTTCCAGGATTTCGGCGTAGACCTTGCCCAGCATGCCGCCGTAGGTGAGCGCAATGGCCAGCACGCCCGCCGTGGGCCCCAGGCCCACCACGCGCACGAAGACCAGCGCCCATACCAGCTCCGGCACGCTGCGCAGCAGTATCAGCAAGGCCCGCGCGCCAAAGCGCACGACCGCCGGGGCCCGGGCCATGCGTCCGCTCAGGGCGGACACCGACAGCACGCGGGTGCACACCAGCGTCAGCGGCACGGCCACCACCAAGGCCAGCGTCATGCCGGCCGTGGCGATGGCCACCGTGCGCCAGGTCTCCCTCACCACCATGCCCAGGAACTCAGCCCCCACCGCCGGCGGCAGGAAGCTCGCCAGGAAGTTGCCCGTGACCTTCAGGTTGCTGGACTCGAAGAGGATCCAGGGCTTGAACTCCGTGGCCACCAGCAGCGGCCACAGCACCACCAGACCGGCCCCGGTCCAGAACACGCGGCCGAGCCAGGCTGGGTCACGCTCCGGCGCCGGACGGGCGCCGGCGCCCGCGCCGCCGGGGCTGCCCGAGCGCCCGGAAGTGGAGCCGACGGAGTCGATCACGGGACGGATCACCCTTCAGCGGCAGTGCATGATCGCCGGCGCGGCGGCGGGCGCTGCAGCCTCTGCAAGCGGCGCGGCGCCCATGAGCGCCGCCGCGGCCGACGGCGCCACCAGCTCATGCTCGTGCTGCGCGTACAAGTGCGCCAGGCGCTCAGGCGTCACCTCGGCCGAGGGCAGGTCAAACACCAGACGGCCCTCGCGAAGGCCAACGATGCGCGGAAAGTGCGCCAGCGCGCGGTCCACCTGGTGCAGCGTGGCCACCAGCGTGGCGCCGCGCTCACGCGCTTGCTCCACCAGCGTGGCCAGGGCCTGCCCGGCACGCGCCGGGTCCAGGGCCGACAGCGGCTCGTCCACCAGCCACAGACCAGCGGGGGCCACCAGGGCCCGAGCCAGGCCCACGCGCTGGCGTTCGCCGCCCGACAGGCGGTCCACCCGGTCGAAGAGCTTGTCCTGCAGGTCAAAGCGCTCCAGCGCGGCGTGTGCAGCCGGGATGTCCGACGGGTAGAACAGGCTGCGCACGCTGGCCCACAGGCTCTGAGCCGGCAACCGCCCGGCCAGCACGGCGGTCACCACGCGCTGGCGCGGTGGCAACGGCGGCACCTGTGGCGCCAGGAACAGACGCCCCCGCAGGCGCTGCAGTTCAGGCCGCGTCAGGCTCCAGGGGTCGCGCCCGTCCAGCGTGAAGCGCCCTTGGGCCGGCGGCATGGCGCAGGCCAGCACCTGCAGCAGCGTGGTCTTGCCCGCGCCGGACGGGCCGATCACCGCGAGCTGCTCGCCCGCCGCCACGCTCAAGGACAGGCTCTGGAGCGCGGGCGCGGCGCCCTCTCGGGCCATGGGGTGGCGCGCGGCCACCTCGCGAAGATCAAGCTTCACGGTGCAGGTCCTGAATCAGGTCAGATCGGCGCTGCGCCGCTCAGATCAGTCCGGCGCTGCGACCGGCCGACTCCAGGCCCTTGTAGTTCTCAGGTGAGGTGGGGATGTAGCGCGTGGCGCGGTTGAGCTGCAGGATCTCCTTGCCCTCGGGCGTGGCAGGGTCCAGGTCCAGCAGCGCCTTCCTCACGCGCTCGCGCAGCTCGGCCGGGGTGTCCAGGTGCATGGACCAGTTGTAGTTGAAGAAGGTGGGCGTGGTGTGGAACACGTCGACCGCCTTGGTGTCCACCCGGTTCTCGGCCACGAACTTGCGCCATACGGTGATGTCCAGCGCGGCGGCGTCCACCCGGCCGCTGACCACCGAGGCGATGGTGGCGTCGTGGGCGCCGCTGTAGGCGATGCGCCTGAAGTCCTTCTCCGGGTTGATCTGCGCCTGCAGCAGGAAGTGCCGCGGCATCAGATGGCCCGAGGTGCTGCTCTGCGAGCCAAAGCTGATCTGCTTGCCCTTCAGATCGGCCAGCGTCTTGATGCCCGAGTCGGTCTTGGCGATGAAGACCGACTGGAACTTGGTGTCCTCCTCGCGCTGCGCGATCGGCACGATCTTGCCGCCCGAGCGCAGTTGCGCCTGCACGTGGGTGAAGCCGCCGAACCAGACGAGGTCCACCCGCTTGTTGACCAGGGCCTCCACTGCCGCGGGGTAGTCGCTCACCGGCGTGAACTCCACCTTCATACCGAGCTGCCGGCTGAGGTAGTTGGCGATTGGTGTGAACTTGCGCACCTGCTCGGTCGCCGCCTCCTCGGGGATGGTGGTGACGCGAAAGACCTGCTGGGCGTGCGATAGCGAACCGAAGGCGATGAGCGCACAGGTCATCAAGGCCTTGAGGGTGCGAGAGGGGGACAGGCTGATCATGAAGGGCTCCAGAGCGAGGTCAAGTTGCAGGTTCAAGATGCGGGGAGGGACCCGGCATCGCGGACGGCGGCCGGTCCGCATGCGGGGCAGGGGCCTCATGTGTGGCCGAGGCCACCCGCGAGCTCAGTCGCACGAGATGCCGCACTCTATCCGCGGGGGGCTGCTAGAGTGAGCCGAAAGGACTTGGCACTGCAGCGCCGCTGCACAAGGCTTCACGATGACGCCCGACTTCATCCAGCTGCACCACGGAGACGACCAAGCCCTGGCCGATGAGGCCGCCCGGGGGCTGCAGGCCGCCCAGGCCAACGTATCACCCAAGTTCTTCTACGACGGGCTGGGCTCAAGGCTGTTCGACGCCATCACCGAGACGCCGGAGTACTACCCCACGCGCACCGAGGCAGCGATCATGGCTGAGCACGGCGCGGCCATCGGGGAGGCCGCGCGTGCGGTCACGGGCCCGGGCCCAGCGCTGGTGGACCTGGGCGCAGGCAACTGCGCCAAGGCCTCGAAGTTGTTCCCGCTGCTGCAGCCCGGGCGCTATGTGGCGGTGGACATCTCGGTGGAGTTCCTGCGTCAGTCCTTGCAGTGCCTGCAACGTGAACACCCGCAGATGCCCATGGCCGGCGTGGGCTTGGACTTCTCGGCCGAGTTGGCCCTGCCCGCGGGCTTGGCGTCGGGGCCCGCGGTGGTGTTCTATCCCGGCTCCAGCATCGGCAACTTCGGGCCGGAAGAAGCCTTGCGCCTGCTGCAGCAGGCGCGCGCGGTGGCCGCCGGTGGCGCCTTGCTCATCGGCGTGGACCTGGTCAAGCCCGTGGAGGTGCTAGAGGCAGCCTACGACGACGCCCTGGGCATCACGGCCGCCTTCAACCTGAACCTCCTCAACCACCTCAACCGCCTGCTGGATGCGGACTTCCAGCTGCGCGAGTGGCGGCACCTGGCGGTGTTCAACGCGGCCGAGTCGCGCATCGAGATGCACCTGGAGGCCCGGCGCAGCCTCACCGTGCGCTGGCCGGGTGGCGCCCAGAAGGGTGCAGGCGACGGTGCAGCCTGCGAAAGGCGTTTTGCCGCCGGCGAGCGAATCCACACCGAAAACTCCTACAAATGGACGCCCCAGGCCTTCGAGACCCTGCTCAACCGGGCCGGTTACACGCACACGCCGGGCTGGACCGACGAACGCGGCTGGTTCGGGGTGTGGCTGGCCTGGGATTGAAGCGCGCGCTTCACGCCGCGCGCAGAGCACAGGTGCGAAAGCCCGCCGGCACATCGTTGCGGTGGGCCTCGAAGAAGTTGCGGTAGCGCAGGTGGCGCATGCGCGGCTGGGTCATGAAGGAAGACCCCTTCAGCACCGGCCGGCCGTCGAACCAGGGCGCCGAATACTCGCGGTAAGGATGGGCCTCGAAACCGGGAAACGGGGCGAACGGGCTGGCCGTCCACTCCCACACCGCCCCCCAGGCGAAGACTTTGGGGTGTGCGCTCGCCGCGCGCTCCCACTCGAACTCGGTGGGCAGCCGCCGGCCCGCCCAGGCGCACCAGGCCTGCGCTTCATGCCAGGTCAGGTGGCAAGCCGGTTCCGCCAGGTCCAGCAGCGTCCACCTGCCCTGGCGCCAGACCTGCCAATGCCTGCCGTCCCGCCGCAGGTAGCGTGGCGCTGCGGGGCCTGTCGCACGGGCCTCGCCAACCTCTCCAGCCAGGCCAGGCGGTTGGGTCCCGCCCGGCGCACCCGTCTGACGCCAGGCCCAGCCGGCAGGCGTCCACCAGCGGGCCTGCTCGTAGCCCCCTGCCTCCACGAAGGGCAGGAACTCGGCCCAGCGCACGGCCTGAGGGTCGATCGTGAAGGCCGATACCTCCTGCTGCATCTCGCCCAGCTCGTTGTCAAAGCTGAAGCCCGGCGCCTCGGGCCGCGTGCTTCGCCACCTGCCGGCCGGCACCGGCAGGGCAGGTTGAGGCTCGGGCAATGTGCGGTGCTGCCAACGGGGATCGTCCACGGGCACCCCCAGGGCCTGCGCCATGTACAGCGCAGCCTCGTGGTGCATGTCCTCGTGCATCAAGGCCAGGCGGAAAAAGTAGAGGGCCTCGTCTGTGGAGTCCTCCTGTGCGGCGTTCTGAGCGCCCTCCTCTGCGCCCTCAACGAGGCCCCCCAGTTCGATGTCCTGCGCGTGATCTGGCACAGCGCTTTCGCTGGCACCTGTCGCCATGTTCCGCAGCAGTTCCAAGGTCGCGGCCAAGCCTTCCGACAGATCGCGGCGAGTGCGCTGCGCATCGGGCAGGTTCAGCTGCCAGCGCGTGGTGTGCGGCACTCGGGTGGAGTCGTACAAGGCATCCGCCTCAGGACGATGACCTGGAGCCTGCGTCAGCCGCGGCACCAGCGGGTCCGCGTGACGGCCGCGCGAGCGCTCGGCCACAGGGTTGCGCGCGATCCAGAAATTCTGGAACCAGCCGACGTGACCCAACTCCCACAGCGGCGGGTTCAACTCGTGTGCGTACGGCACCTGCAGGCTGGTCAAGGCGCGTTCATAGGCAGCAAAGGTGGCCAGGGTGTCGCGCCGGCTGTCCTGCAGCGCCTGGGCCAGCGCAGCAGGGCCACCGCTGCGGGCCAAGATCGCCTCGGCGCTGTGCGAGAGATCCGGCTGAACAGCCGTTTTCTGCACACCGGGCGCTGGAGATGCCCCCACGCCACCCGCAGATGTCAGGCCGGTTACGCTTGATCCATGCATACGGCATCGATTGTGATCGTCACGCCCGCGCTGGCCGATGCGAACAACGGCAACTGGCAGACGGCGCGACGCTGGCGCAGCATGCTCGCGGCCCACCATCCCGTGCACCTGGCGGCGGCGTGGCCGACCCCGCTGGCAGGCCGCCCGTCGCTGCCCTCCTCACGGCCCACACCGCTCGGGGTGTCCGTACGGGCAGGTTCGGCCTGCTCGCCAGACACGGCCACACTCATGATCGCGCTGCACGCGCGGCGCTCGGCCGCCTCCATCGCCACCTGGCGCGAGCAGCACGCCAAGGCCCCGCTGATCGTGGCGCTGACGGGCACCGACCTCTACCGCGACATCGAGCATGACGCCAGCGCGCAGCGCTCGCTGGAACTGGCCGATGCCCTGGTGGTGCTGAACGAGCTGGGCGCGCAGCGTCTGCCGCTGGCTCTGCGCCCGAAGTGCCGGGTGGTGCTGCAGTCCTGCAGCGCGCGCCAGCCCTTAGCGCACACAACCCGCCATCTGCGCGCGCTGATGGTCGGCCACCTGCGCGCCGAGAAGGACCCGCAGACCTACTTCGCCGCGGTGCAGCGACTGGCCCACCGCCCGGACATCCTGCTGGACCACGTGGGTGCCGCCCTGGACCCGCAGTGGGCCGAGCAGGCCACGATGCTGGCCGCGTCACACCCTCAGTACCGCTGGCTGGGCGGCCTGCCGCACGAGACGACGCGCCGACGCATCCAGACCGCTCACGTGCTGGTGCACCCCAGCCGCATGGAGGGCGGCGCGCACGTGGTGATGGAGGCCGTGCGCAGCGGCACGCCCGTCATCGCTTCGCGCATTGATGGCAACGTGGGCCTGCTGGGGCCCGACTACGCGGGCTACTTCGAGCCTGGCGACGACGCCGGTCTCGTGCGCCTGCTTGAGCGCGCCCGTGACGATGCCGATATGCTGCCGCTGCTGCGCCGCCAATGCCTGGCCCGCGCCCCACGGTTCGCGCCCGAGGCGGAGGCCACCCAGCTTCAACGCCTGGTGGACGAACTGCTCGCGCGCCAGCACCGCTGAACCCTGCGCCCCGACCTTCTTCGTTGTTGCCAGCACTCGCATCCGCCTTCGGTCCCAACCCCCTCCAAGGAGACCCTCATGAACGCCCCCGACAAACTCGCCCCCGCCGCCGAACCCCGCCTGACCTCGCTGTCCCACGGCGGCGGCTGCGGCTGCAAGATCGCGCCGGGCGTGTTGTCCGAGATCCTCAAAGGCACAGCCGCCATGCCCATCCCAAAAGAGCTGATGGTGGGCATCGAGACGGCCGACGACGCCGCCGTCTACAAGCTCAACGACGAGCAGGCGCTGATCGCCACCACCGACTTCTTCATGCCCATCGTGGACGATCCGCTGGACTTCGGCCGCATCGCCGCCACCAACGCCATCAGCGATGTCTATGCCATGGGCGGGCGGCCCATCCTGGCCCTGGCCTTGGTGGGCATGCCCATCAACGTGCTGTCCACCGCCACCATCGGCCGCATCCTGGAAGGCGGCGCCTCGGTGTGCCGCGCGGCGGGCATCCCCATTGCCGGCGGTCACACCATCGATTCCGTGGAAGCCATCTATGGCCTGGTGGCCCTGGGCCTGGTGCACCCGGACCACGTCAAGCGCAACGCCGACGCGCAGCCCGGCGACGTGCTGGTGCTGGGCAAGCCCATTGGCGTGGGCGTGATGAGCGCCGCCCTGAAGAAGGGCCAGCTCGGCGAGGCCGGCTATGCGCAGATGATCGCCACCACCACCAAGCTCAACACCCCCGGGCCCGACCTGGCCGCACTGCCGGGCGTGCACGCGATCACCGACGTCACGGGCTTTGGCCTGGCCGGCCACGCGCTGGAGATGGCGCGTGGCGCGAAGTGCGAAGTGCAGCTGGACTGGGCCAGCGTGCCGCAACTGCCCGGCGTGCGTCAGCTCGCCTCACAAGGCTACGTCACGGGTGCTTCCGGCCGCAACTGGGCGGGCTACGGACACGACGTGGTGCTACCCGCCGGCTTTGCTTCTGAAGACCAGGCCCTGCTGACCGACCCGCAGACCAGTGGCGGCCTGCTGGTGGCCTGCGCGCCGCAAGCCGTGGACGCCGTGCGCGCCACGTTTGCGCGTCATGGCTTCGAGGCCGCGGCCGTGGTGGGGCGCTGCGTGGCAGCGCCGCAGTCGCGGCTGGTCGTGGCGTGATGCCCTGACCTGCGGCCTGCAGGTCCCGGCTCCAACACTGTCAATACATGCCCGACCGGCACCACGGTCGTGGACGGCCGCCGGGAACAGCGTGCAGAAGGCAGCCGCCGATGGGCAGCCCATGTAACCGCCAAGCCCCTTCCGACGAATGACCCTCCAGCAAGCGCCGGACGCCTTCGAAGCCAGCTTGGCGCCGCTGTGGCAGCGTGCCCAGGCCGGTGACGATGCCGCCTACCGTTTGGCCTTGCAGAAGATGGCCGACCGGCTGCGGGCCTACCTGCGGCGCCGGCTGACCGACCGACCCGAGGATGTGGAGGATCTGGTGCAGGAGACCTTGATCGCCGTGCACGTGCAACGAGGCACGCACGATCCGGCCCTGCCCGTCAGCCATTGGATGCATGCCATTGCGCGCTACAAGCTGGTGGACCATTGGCGCCGCCACGGCCGGCGCGAGGCTTTGCACGATGCGGTGGACGACTTTGACGACTGGCCGGCAGAGGACGCACCGCAAGAGGCTGCGTCGGCACGGCGGGACCTGCGCACGCTGCTGGCGCAGCTGCCGCCCGCGCAGCGACGCGCGATCGAACTCACCAAGCTCGAAGGCCTGTCCGTGGCCGAGGCCGCGCTGGAGACGGGTGACTCCGTCTCCGCGATCAAGGTCCAGGTCCACCGGGGGCTCAAGCGCCTGGCGGCGTGGGTGCAGCCCAGCTCCCCCAAGCCGCCGGCAGGAGATTGAACCGATGCACACCGATCAACTCATCAACACCCTGGCGCACGGCGCCGGGCCAGCGCCACGCCGTTCCGGCTGGCGCGCCATGGGCCTTCCGCTGGCAGGGGCCACCGCGCTGGCCCTGGCGGGCGGGCTGGCCGTGCTGGGCGCCGCGCCGGCAAGCGACTTCGCCACGCCCGCACCCTGGATGAAGCTGGCCTACACCGGCCTGCTGGCCTGGGCACTGGGGATGGCAGCCTTCCATGCCGGGCTGCCGGCACGGCCCTTGCGCTGGCCGCTGCGGGCAGCGGGCAGCGTGTTCCTGGTGATGGCGGCCATCGGCTTCATGGTCTGGAGCCAGGCGCCCACTGCCCAACAGGCCGCCGCGGTGCTGGGCCGTGACGGCAGCTGGGTGACCTGCGCGCCGAAGGTGATGCTGCTGGCTCTGCCCGTCTTCGCGGCAGCGGTGGCAGCCCTGCGCCAACTGGCACCCACCCGGCTGCGCGCCGCGGGCGCGCTGGCTGGCGGCGCGGCCGGCGCCTGCGGCGCCTTCGCCTACGCGTTCTGCTGCCCGGAATCTTCGGCTGCCTATGTCGTCATCTGGTACACCGCGGGCATCACGGCCTGCTCAGCATCGGGCGCCCTGCTCGGCCACCGGCTGCTGCGCTGGTGACGCTCGCACGGGCTGGAGCTTCAGGCCGCAGCCACGGGCACTTCGCTGCAAGAACTTGAAGGGCCTGCTTCGGATTGATCGCGTCGGTGTAACCGTCACGG
>Ga0315901_10008613_pt1 | contig 11832 bp, 20 predicted proteins | sample LakEriMetagenome_10_FD_203761 | JGI IMG/M metagenome (GOLD analysis project Ga0315901, IMG submission 203761) | Freshwater fungal communities from buoy surface, Lake Erie, Ohio, United States - Buoy 2 MA116 | ecosystem: Environmental > Aquatic > Freshwater > Lake | place: USA: Lake Erie, Ohio...
CCTTATCGAAGTTCTCAACCAATGCAATCAGTCCAATCACCAACAAGCCGACACCAGTTGCAGCAAGTGCAATCCTGAATGCCTTCATTGCGCCGGTCGAAGTTCCAACTACTGCGGCATATCCTGCCTGTGCATTAGTCAGCACCAGTGTCTTTATCTTGCTTTCCTCAAGCAATAAGTTCGCAACTTGCTGCACACCGTTGGCAATGGCTGTTGCTGCCTGCACCTTTAGCAATGCCTTCTGCAAGTCTTCGCTCTCTGAGCCAAACAACGCAGCCGCACCTTGCGCAATCTCGAAGCCTGCCGCAAGTCCTTGCGTGGCTTGCACTGCCGCATCAAACTTGAATGTATCGCTTGCAAGGTTTGCAACTCGAGCCCTGGTATCTCCAATCTGGTCCTCAAGTCTTGCGGCCTCAAGTGTCAACTGCCGGAACTGAGCCGTCCCACCTTTGCCTGATGCCTCAAGCAATGAGAGCTCATTCTTCAATCCCCTAAGTTGTCCTGTTAAGGTCTTGCCCTTGGATGTCAACTGGTCGAATGCTTTGTTCTGATCTGCCAGGGCTTTCTTCACTTCACCGCCTGAGAACGCTGCGGCGATGCTCTTGCCTGCGCTCTTGTAGGCATTGGCAACCTCTTTCGAGCTTTCCTGTGCCGATGCGACAACCGCATCATTCGCCTTGTTTACTTCGTTGACTGTTGCCTTCAGGCTCGTCGCCTCGGCTTCATAGATGATCTCAACCTTTGTTGCCATTTTGAGCCTTTATTGCTGCCTCAAATTTAAGCAAATAAACTGAAACATCGGAGGCCATTAACTCATTGAACTCAGATATGCTACCACCAGCCAAGCTCATCACTTGCTCTCGGAATCTCTCTGCTGTCCTTTTAGCCCTGCTTTGCGGTGAGAACTCAGCTGGCGTAACGCCTCGCTCAGCTTTTGAATTTCCACCGTGTTGTATTCCCACAATGTCTGAAACTCTTCGGGAGAAATATTGAATAAGGGCATCAGCGGCTCGATACCCAAGCTGTAAAAAAAATCGTGAGCCGCCCCCTTGCTCAACTCTTCGAATAAGGTTAGCTTCTGCTGATGCACATCGGGATTCACCACAGCCGGATTCTCGTCTTCGCGGATTATCCAAGTCGCTGCGATGTTGAGCAGAAGATCGCGATGAATCACTGTGTTCTGCCTTTCGCGAATCACGTGGATGTATGCGCCCATCAATGCCGCTGTCTTTGGATTGCTAAGTCCGGCAGCAAGTGCCTTCTCCATCTCTGTAAGTATGCGCTCCATCTCGCTGCCTGATAGCCCAGAGCTCAATCGCTCAAGCAGTGTCATGCTCATGGCGAATCTCTCAAGCGGCATATTCAATTCCTTCGGGAAGCGATAGTACCTATGGCCGCCGTGCTTGAATACCTCAACAAGATTGTAGTTTGTTTTCTTACTGCGTATAAAAGTTGATCGCAGTCGCTCTCCTAATCTTTTGAATAATTTCATCCAGTGTGTTCTTTGTTGTGACTTCTTTGTCAGTGCTCAAAAATGTGATGAAGCAACGCTCCGCTTCATTGTCCTCATGCACTGTGCTTATGTCATGTGTGTTAATCAGTAAATCCGTCCACCTTTCTTCGCGCTCAAGCAGCTTGTCGATTTCATCATCAATGAGCAATGCTTCGACAATGATGAACCCGGTGAGCATATTACCAGCGTAACAACGGGCAGGCTTCATCTGTCAATCTCGTCTTAGCTGGAAGGAAGCAGCCGCACTCTCGGCATGTGTTGGTTGCCTTGATGCGATAAGGACACTCCTTGCAAATCTCCATGCGAGGCTTCGATACCTCGCGGCTCTCCTTGGTGTCAAACGCCCACAACGCCCAGCCGTGCGCGATATTCTTTAGCACTCTAAACATTCGAGCAAGTTTATGGTTTGTGGTTCGTCAACATCCATGTTCACAACGCTGAAGCTGATGCAGTCATAGAGCACATCGCAGATGCTGAACTGGTCGCAGTTCAACCTGATGGTGTAGCCTTGCAGCGCATCCATCTTGGCCCCGATGATCGTGATGATGCCATCGATGTCAGATGTCACCACGAAGCTTTGAATCCGCTTGGTGGCATTGTGCGTGATGGTAACGGTGTATTCAGTTTCAGGCGTAACCAAGCCGAAGCTGATGCCTGCATTGCAAGCCGCTACATTGATGCCTGAATCAAAACATGGACTGCATACGCTCATAAGTAACGCTTTAGGATTGCGTTCACAAAGTAACGAAAACAATCTAAAAAGTCAGCACGCTCCGCAATATTTTTCCTGTTCGTCTTTATGATACCTCCATTCGCATCGCACTGCACTTGCTTCGCATCAAACACGAATCCCTTGCACCGCTTGGAGTTCACGCGAATGTCCAACTTGCGCAGAGCAGCATTGCAATCAATCCTGCTGTTGTAGTGCGTGGGATTTGCCGGAATCAAGAACTGGCTGTCACTCATGCCGAGCCGCCGCTTGATCTGCGTGTACGCGCTGGAGTTGTCACGCTGCTGCACTGTTCCGCCCTTGCCCATCGCATCACCAGTAATCCTGATGAGGCCCATCGGCACGCCAAGCGCAAGGACCGCATCGCAGAAAGCATCCACGCTGCCCTTCTCAATCTTTATCTCATCCACCACCACTGCGCCCCTGCCCACATGCTGAATCACCAGTGCACAAAGCGGATTGATGTTGAAGTCAACAGAGACATGCACCGGCACATTGCGGTTGAGCTGCACGCTGTCGTCGATGTGCTTCTCATCAGCCCACTCATACAGGAACGGATTCGCAACGTCATCCATCACATCCCAGTCACCCTCCACGAATCGTGCGTACTGGACCGGTGGCAGTTCCTTCAGAGATTCGAGATACTCAGCAGGGATGTGAGGGTTGTCGGTTATCTTGGAAGGAATGAAGCTCCAACGCTCAGGCAGTGTGCCGTCCTTGTAGCGTTCGTAGATTATGCTCTTCACCCAGTTGTTCGCTGGGTTGCAAGTTGCCATGCAGACAATCGGCGGCCTGCCTTCAGCCTTGTTCCAAGATCCGATGCGCTCCTGCACTTTGTAGAACGTCTGCTCCTGCAATTCATTCACCTCATCCAGTCCGGCACCATTCACCTCAAGCCCTTTGAAGCGGTTGAGGTCTTTGTCATCATCGTAACTCTCGGCCATGAATAGCAACTCCGATCCGTTGATGAACGTCACAACTTGCGTGTCTCGGTTCCAACTCTGCACGTATTGGTTGATACCGTCATCGAGAATTGCGCTGAAGCTTGGGAAGGTTGTGCGCTTCAGGTCCGGCAAGCTGCGGCGAATGATGACCCAACGGCTGCGCGGATATTCCAGTGCAAGGTAGCTGAGAGTCAGCAGCAGCCAGTACGTCTTGCCGCCTCGAATCGCGCCTCCAAACACCACCACGCGATGAGTGCCTGAAGTTGCCTGGTTAAATGCTTTGGTTTGCCTCTTAGTTAAATTGAAGGCCATAAGTGATCATCGTCATCCTCTGGATGCTCTTTCATGAAGGACTGCACCGCAAGGATGATGAACCAGCCGAACGCTGCACATAGCAGCAAGGTGGCAATCGTTATCACTGCGCCCTTAATCATCGGAGTCTTTTGTCTTGATTATCACAAGCGGCTCAGTAGTCTTGAGCGTGGTCTCGCTTGTCTGCTTCGGCTTGCCATACCCTCGATCAAGCAGCAACTCCGCTGCTCTGGTGTCGCCCTTCTTCGCCTTCGCATGAAGTGCAAGCAGTATCTCCTCGGCAGCAGTCAGCCCGTCCTTGTTCTCCTTGCCCAGCACGTTGGCCAGCAAGATGTGCAAGTCGGGAAGCTTGGGAGGTCTTCCACCTGCGCCTGTTCCTCCAGTTCTTAGCTTGCCTCCGTTTCTGCCTTCTCTCATGGTTTACGATGTTTAAACGATGTTTAACTCATGAATAGCACAGCCTGTGCGTCAGTGTTTTGCTCAATTTTATCGACCTGCTCTCGGCTGTTGTCGTAGTGCAAATCGATATCCAATCGCTCAACTGTTCTCCACTTGTCTGCTCCGTTGGTGAAGTAAATACGCAAGCGAGGGATTCCAAGTTTCGTGGCTATTGTATACACCTCAGCAGATGCACGGCCTTCATTTCGGGCTGTGATGATAAACACATCATCGTCCTTATCGATGGCACGAATCGCAATATCTTGCCCTGCTAAGGTGTCCAGCACTCCATCGATGTCGAATGATACTCTCATCGGCGGTTGCGTGCTTTACGGAATTTCTCAGCCTCTGACAGTGCAATGGCTGCTGCTTGCTGTGATGAATATCCTTCGCTGATAAGCTTGCGGATGTTCATGCTGATAATCTCCTGGCTGTCTCCTTGGAATAGTGGCATGCTACAAATTTACTAAATTTTCGAAAAACAAGCTTTCTTGTGTGACATTAATCGCGTGGCCCTTGTATATGATCTCATCGAGTTGCGATTGATAGATGAACAAATCGTGTATTTTGCCTTCAATAAAAGCTTTGACAGTGTGACCAATTACTCCGCTTTTGTCTGCTGTTGGCGTAAGTATTCCAAAGTGATATTGCACATCCTTCTCTTTGCTCAAAACAAGCTTATTGATCTTGCCAAGCTTTCGAATATCATCAACATCAAAGGCCACAGCAACATCGTAGTCAATTGCCGGATGTGTTAAATATCCAAAATAGCAATGGTCCTTCATGTATGCTGAGTCGACAAACACGCCAGCTCTGAGCCGGCGTGTGCATTGTTTGTGGTTATAGCTGGTCATCTTTCCAAGCGTGGTATTTATCGCATCCAAGAGTGTAGTAGTCTTTTTCGTTTGATTCGTACTGCTCATCCGTTTCTTCAACTGGATCTGGGTTAAGCATTAGGAATTCATCGGCCCACTTTGAAAAGTTTGGGTGATTAACCATAAACAAGTCAACACCGAAGTGTTTGATGTTTAATTTTTTTGATTCTGCTCTTGTCATGTTGTGTGTGTTTTGATTTTGTATTGCATTTATCGTGCCAAAGTTTAGCAACCGTCTTCAGGCTCATGTCGCTTGCGCTCGATTGTCAAGCTTGCAAGATAATTGCGAACCATTTGGAGAATTGTTTCTTTGGCAGATGCAGGAACCCTGAACGAGAGTGTTGACATGCTTTCGCCATACATGGACTTTCGCCCAGCACCAGGTCGCCTGCCTCCGCGTTTTTCTGTTTTCATGTGTGCAAAGGTATTTATTTGTTTGTGTTTTGCAAATTAATATTGTTCTTGTGTAGAAGCTTCAACCAGTTAAATGCCTTCACCGCATAAGTGCGATGCACTGAAGTGCCCGGCTTCGCTGTTGTCAGATACATCGCGAGAGACCGATGCGCCTGCTGCGTTGAGGTGTAAGTTGTCGGCCCATCCACAAGCGTGCATTCATCTGGAAGCTTCTCTGTCATGTACTGGATGATCTTCGCGTAGGTGCTCATGAGTTGATCACCTTCAAGAATTCTTGTTCATTTCGCACGATGTGATACTCATGGCCCAAAGATATGCAGAGCTGTTGGAACTTGATCTGCAATGGTGACTGCTTGCCGGTGTCTGTCTTCCATTCGATCCAGCACGTTCTACCTTCAGGCTTCATGAAGCACATATCTGCAACACCAGGCACAACTCCCATGGCTTTATTCATTGCTCCCTTGATGCCGTTCACGCTGTTGTTGTTGATGGCGAAAACTCTTCCACGTAAGTCGGGGCGTGCATTCCAGAGGTTTGTGAATGCCTTCGCCTGTGCTTTTACTTCACTCATAATTGTTGCAGCTTAGTAAGGGTGCAACACAAGGTGTACATAGGTTGAACGGCCTCAATCGCTCTGATACCAATATGTTCAGAGATTTGTTGCAGCTTGCACCAAAAAAAGACCCTGTTACTATATACATGTGTGTGTGTGTGTGTGCGTGTGTGTGTGTGCATATATATATTGTTATTTAATAAAAAAGAGGGTGTAAGTTGCAACAAATCGCTGAAGGCTGCATGAGAGTAGGGCTAAGATGTTGCAACTTGCTTTTAACAAAGCTGCAACAAGCTGCAACAAATTACATCGGATTTCTGCTGACATAGTACATGGTAACGATTGAAGAACCCTTGCGTTTACGGTCTTTCTCATAGCCTAATGCCGTGAGTATCGAGCCGATACGCTGAATGTTGAGGTAGTTGAATTTAGTATCCACCATCAATCCCTGCTGAATATCGGTCAGCGACATCCACTCGCCGTATGTTGTCGCACTGCCAGGCATGAGCTTCTTGTGGATCAAGTCCTCCTCTGGAGTCGAATGCTTGAAGGTCATGGTTGACTCATTCAGAGCAATGATATCTTCGCGCAGGATGGTGTAATCCCAACCGGCCAAGTACATCGCATATAGCTCACGCCATAGGCCAACCTTATCGCATTTGTTGTACTCATCCTGATTGATATCAAGAATGTGAATCGGTAGCTGCCTTCTGTTGCCAGTCGGATCGTTCAGTATCTGCGTTTCATTCGATGTGCCACAGAACACCGCCAAGCGGCGAAGGTCAACCGAGACGCGGCCATATGGCTCACGAACGTTGATGAACTCTTTGGAGGTTAATTCCTTGAGTCGCTTCTCTTCCTTCTTGGATTTACCACCGTACTCATCATCCATGATCATGAGCTTCATGCACATGAGAATCTCGTCATCCTTGCCGGCATCCATCTTCGACTCAGCGTATAGGTAGCGCAACTGCTTTGGGAGAAGATAGCGGAACCAGTGAGTCTTTCCAGTACCTTGCTTCTCACCTGAGAAGATAAGCACCAGCGGCGAGTGATGACCGTAAGCAGAAGCAACCGCTGAAACCAGCCACTTGCAAATCCACTTATCTGCATCAGGCGTGTCAGTGATTACGCTATTGAGCAAATGGGTGAGATTCGGGCAAAGGTCATCGGTGATAATCTCCTCTTCAAAGAACTCATGCAATGGGTTGTATGTCTCGATGCGATTGGAGAAAATTATGGAAGTAACCAGGTCTTTTGTCGACTCTTTGAATATGGCTTTGCAGTCCAAGAATATAGAATTGATGTCACTGTCATCGATGGCCCTTCCGTTGAGTTCAATCTTGCGCGTAACTACATTTTTTTTGAGGTCAAAAGTTTTTATAAACGCCGCAATATCAGCGGATACGTTCTCCGATTTGAATTTAATATCCTTTGCTACTATCTCATTGACAACTATCTCACTTTGCTCTGGTGAAATGCCAGAAGCTTGGAGTGATTTCACGATGGCATCTGGGCCTAATCCGGCAGCACGTTGCGAGCTTGCAGCGCGGAGGATTTCTTTGGTCTGCTCGGAGTATGCTTGGATGCCGTTTTGCTTGGCGTGGTAGTAGATTGTCGCAATTGTGGACCGCTTGCCTTTGCTCTCGCTGTGGTTCTTCAAGCAGGCCGTGTACTGCGCATTGCAGTCATCGGAGTTGTACTTGCTGGAGTGCGATGACAGCGTGTGAAAGTAGTCACGACCACCTTCACCGAATTCGCTCACAAGTGCATAAGCGATTTGAATCCACTCGGAATAGTCTTCGCAGAGGTTCAGCCCTTTGCGGTCCATCTCAGCGATCATGGCATCGAAATCAGTCTTGATTACTGCGACCTTGGCAAGCTTGCGCTCCTTAGGCTTCGCGAGGTACTTCTTGAAGAGTATTGCCTTGGTGTTGATGTGAATCCAAGGATCGTATGAGATGAACCTGGCACGTGAAACATTCTTACCTGACTGGTCAACGATGAGTTGATAGGTTTGATACAGATACGATGCGATGCCATTAAACGCATCTGCGTGGCGTGTGCCATCGATTCGCATCACAAGGCATAGTCCATGTCCACTGATGGAAGTAAACGCGCTATAAATGTAGCTATCCGCTTGCACCAACTTCTTGGCCTCTTCTGGGTTGTCGATGTTGTCGATGTCAATGGCAATGAATCCAGAGTGCTCCTTGAGAGCATCGTCCTTGCGATCGCTGAATTGACCTGATACGGTCACAAGCGGTGCAGATTTCTTGAGTTTATCACGCTCGGCCTTGTCTGGAGTTGCGCGAACTTGCAGAACTATGTCCTGCCATTTGCCGGTTCTGACTCCTTCCAAGAATGAGGAAAGCTCGAAAGAGTCGGCGTGTTTAGTGTAGATACTTGAGTAATGTGAGATGAGCATAATTGTGTGAGTTTGCTGTTTACGAAATCCCTGTGAAATTGGTCAAAACGTTTGCGGTGTTCTTTGCACCAGAGCCTTGCAAGTTCGTGAATTTCTTTTTCGATTTGTGCGTGCTGCTGAGGTGTGATGTTGTGAAATATGCGCACAGCCTTGTTGAAAACTTGCTCAACAAGCACATAGAGTGAGCGATAAGTCTTGTTGTGAGCATGTGATTCAATTATCTTTTTTACATCGATGGCCTTGGATACTTGGATAAACTTCTCAATGCGTTCGTCCTTTGGCTTGATGACCGGAAAGACATGGCCGCAAGGAAAATACATTCCGAGGTATTGCGCATCGCATACCTTTTTTGCTGTGTGATGCAGGGCTCCGCACTTTGGGCACTGCCTAACTGGTGCCACACCTTCGCCTGGCTTCTTCGGGTTGTGGAAGATATTGCTCCAGTTGCGAGGTGATGACCAGAGACCATGTGTGATGCAATTGCCTCCGAGGTCGATGATGGTGAATGCAAGCTTGATGTTATGCGGCCGTGCACCTCTTCCGCACATCTGAAGCCAAAGCGGCATTGATGCTGTGGCCTTGTTTACAATTACGGTCTCGATGTCTGGCTGGTCAAAGCCTGTTGTTGCGATGCCGATGTTGTTGAGAATTGCATCGGGCGTGTTGGCGAACCACTCCAATGTTGCGGCGCGATCAGGCGAGTCCGCATCGAGATGGCGCGAATTGAATCCGGCAGCACAGAAGGCTGCGTTCACGGCTTGCGAGTGCTCAACATTGCAGTTGAAGATGATAGTCTTTTTGCCAAGCGAATGTGCCTTGTAGGCGTTGACAGTGCTGTCAATGTACTTGGGTGCTTTGTAGGCTGCTGCCATCTGTTGTGCATCGAACTCGCCTGCTTTCATCTTAAGCTTTGCGCGGTCCACTATCTGCGCAGCGGAATAGGTTAATTCAGGGCACAGGAATCCCTGCTCGATAAGCTCGGGAATGTCGATGCCGCAGATGATGTCATCGAAGTAGTTGCGCAGCGGATTAGTCTTGCGTGCTGCAAGCGGCGTGGCAGTGAAGCCGATGATATACTGAGACGAGAAGTTCTCGATGACCTTGGTGAAGTTTCCAATGTGGCACTCATCGACTATCACAAGCCCGATGTTGTTGAACTGGTGCAGCCGCTTGTATGCCGTCTCAACCATTGCCACGTACACGCGAGCTGCCGGGATGGACTTCATGCCTGCGACTACTGGCTGTGTAGGCAAGGCAATTGCCCTGCATGCCTGGTGAAGTAACTCCTCCCGATGCACAAGTATTAGGATATCCGTACTGTTGCGCGCTGTGAAGCGGTCGCATATCGCAGCGAAGCATACAGTCTTGCATCCACCAGTTGCGAGCTGCGCAACCACCTTTCGGTGGGTACTCAGCTTCGCAGCGATGTTGTTAATGAATCGTTCCTGGTAGGGGCGGAGTGTCATGACTCGTAGGTTGAGGTGTAGTAGTCTTCTGCTGCTATGTATGGGCTGTGTACTTTGGATTCATCGACCCATATTCCGTGGTAGTAGGCATCTTGAATCTGCTCCTTCTCCATTACTTTGGCTTTTTGGTATAATTGATCTGGTACGCCACCAGGGAGCAAGCCTAATTTACTCATCTCCCACATCAACCACTCAACTGCTGTCTGCTTTTTCATGATTCCAGTCTTTTATCCATTGGGATGAAGTCCGAGCCATTGCCATGCACGGTCTTAATGAAGTCCACTTCAACCTTTGCGGAGTTAATAATTACTTGAGCGACCTCAGCGATTGTGCGTGCTTTGTCGAGCTCCATGTCACCATCTTTGAGCATCTCGATTGTCTCGAATAGGTGGTCTCTCAGGTGTTCAATCTTGTTCTTTGCCATGTGATTCAATTTTGCGTTTTAGTTTAGAAAGTATTTTCATTGCCACCTTTACCTCTTCAGGGTATCGGTGAATTGTGTTAAGTCGCATGTTGCTTTCGCGATCTACCAGCATGAGGTTCTCGACTTGCCAGTTGTCTTTTTTGCCATCGATGAAGCGCAGGAACTTGCCTTCAGGGATTGGACCATTCTCCAGTTCCCAGGCAAGGCGGTGAATCATCACCCAGCCTTGACGGCCTTCTGCAATCTTCATCCATGTGTAGCCTTCGCCATCCACGCGAGTCCATCCGATGGGCTTGTGGTTTGCAGGCAGATGCCCCGGCTTGAATAGCGTGTGCTGTGGTGCGTTGTTCCGTCCTTTGATTCCTTTGTTCCAAGCCTCTTGCCCTTTGTAGAATCGGTTGTTTATTCCGGCAAGTGAAACAACAGGACCATGCACTTCGCGGATGTACTCCTTTGTCTTTTTGATGCCGCGAGAGTTTGCGAGCTGATGCACCTTGTTCATGCTTATGCCGAGCACCTCAGCCATCTCTGCCGTCCGCGTTGTTGGATATGCTTCGATGATGTAGTCAATCACCTCTTTTGGATACTTATTTCCCATAATTGCCATCGAATTGATTGAGGAAATTTGCGATTAGCTGGAAGGCATGGTCGAGCTCTTGCTGGTTGTGCCGGTATAGGTAGAGGTCTTTAAACTGCCCGGACTTCTTGACCTTTGGAGGCACGCCGATGTAGTAGAAGTCTTTCGGATCCCAGCCCATCAACATGCAGTACCACACAGCCTGCACATGGTTGAAGTGCTTGATCATGTCATCGGCAAAGGCTTGCAGATTCTTGGCAGTTGTGGTCTTCACATCAGCGATGATCTTCATCTCATCCCAGCAGATATCCATCGCACCCTTGGCAAGTACGGTCTTATCTCCAACTGTGAGCTCGCTTACCACGATGCGTTCCTTCTCGGATTTGTCGAAGAGCTCACCAAGCAGCTCGACCTGGTGAATTGCATCGTAAGTGTTGCGCACTGCATCGCCCATTGTCTCGTAGTCGCACTCAAGGAGCGAGTAGTGGAAGTCCTTGCCATAGTTAAGCGATGCCTTTGCATAGCTGATATCTCCCGTGTAGAATCGTTTGATCCTGCTTGCGCTTACCGCTGGGTATTTTATGTAGTCTTCGCGTGTCATAGTTCGTATGTTTATGTGGAGTAATGTTCAAATGATTTGAATGCTGCTTTTGTTAATTCTTCTTTATTATCATTAAAATATTTTGTTTCAATAAGATTTCCATTTATAAATCCTGCTTTAAATACTTCAAATAATTTATCCTTTTCAATTGCAATGTACTTGTGAAAGTTGTTTAGGAACTGCCTGCCCTTGTCGGTATGCACGTCAAAGAATTCGGGATGCAATTCTCTGAGCTCTGTCATTAATTGCTGCACTGGTGTTTTCATAATATTACTTCAAATTTGGGTTTGACTGTTGTGCTCTTTGGCGTGCTCTGCGGATGCTTTCGGCAGCTGGAAGCTTGCCATCGCTCATCATGTCGAGCACTTCCTTTGCAGTTGTTGCATTCAGTTTGTCATAGCCGATTGTGTCGGCCCAGACGTAAGCGATTAGCCTTGCATCGCTCTTGCGTGTTGCAGGCACGCGCTCAAGTATTGCGCGCACCTGCTTGGTAGGGTTATGCTTCATCGTGTTATAGTTTGGATTTTCTCTTCGTAAATCTCGATGCCTGCGATGGC
>Ga0315901_10008616_pt1 | contig 11830 bp, 10 predicted proteins | sample LakEriMetagenome_10_FD_203761 | JGI IMG/M metagenome (GOLD analysis project Ga0315901, IMG submission 203761) | Freshwater fungal communities from buoy surface, Lake Erie, Ohio, United States - Buoy 2 MA116 | ecosystem: Environmental > Aquatic > Freshwater > Lake | place: USA: Lake Erie, Ohio...
TCGAAAATTCTGCACAGACCAAATTTGTAACCATGTATCTCTAACCAACCCGCACCAACTGGTTCATCAGGGTAATTAACATCAATTGCAGTGCCCCAGGGATGATGAGAAACCAGCGGAGGAGCAACCCACTTACTTGCTTCGGCTTCAGATCCATACTTTCGTACAGCATTTGCAAACAATGTTTTCTGGCGACTTAATGTTCGAAAACCAGAAACTATGTAAATTACTTGGCCATCTTTCTTTGCTGCAGCTTGTGCAGCCTTAAATCGATACATTAATTGTTTATCTAATTCATACGGACGGACCATGGAACGAGGTATTGCACCTGCACCTAAAGAAACTTCAGTTTTTTCACAACCTTTTATTACATTTGAAGTCCGTAAAAGGTATGTTTTTTTATTCATACATTGCAAAGGAATAGTGTCCGAAGCGTGAGAAACCTCATTTAAAAGTGAAAAAACCAATAAAAAGGCTATAAAAACCCTGGTTTTTCGCATAGTCCCAGTCTAGCGGGGTTGCTTTTTAAATAAACCGTGGGAGAATTAACCCTAGTTAGAAATAACTAAAACGAACCGGGAGAGTACTTCTCAAACGAGTTTCAAAAGCTGAAACCTTTGCCGTACAAGTTTTACAAATGCTGACACAGAGTAACCACAAGCAAACATATAGATTTGTTCCGTCCACTTCAGTCCCGATTGACCCGAAGCGCGTTGAGGAAATTCTCAAGCAAGAGTGGGAACTATTTACTAAGGGAACCGACAAAAGCGCAGAAGAGAGCCGCCGTTCATTTAAGGCGTTGCCATTAGGCGTGACATCTAGTTTTCAGCACTGGAACCCATACCCAATTTCAATCAAGTCCGCCAAGGGCGCATACATGACCGATGTTGATGGTCGCCAGCTGTTGGACCTTTCAATGGGCTTTGGCGCGATGCTTGCCGGTCACTTAAACCCAATTGTTGTTGAAGAGATTGAAACTTCTCTGTCACAAGGAATGCTCTTTGTTACACCATCACCAATTTCAACAGATGCTGCAGAGCGAATTTGCAAGCGATTTGGAATTGACCAGGTTCGCTTCACTAACAGTGGAACTGAATCAACAATGTATGCAGTTCGAGTTGCTCGCTCTGCCACAGAGAAAATGGGAATTCTTAAAGTCGAAGGTGGTTACCACGGTAGCTATGACCCATTTGTAGTTTCTAGTAAGCCTGCATTAGACAAGATTGGTGATCCTGAAGAACCAATTCCAGCAATTGATTCAAACTTGGTTCCCGGAGATATCTACGTTGTTCCTTTCAACAACATTCCAGCACTTGAAAGAATGTTTGAGAAGAATGCCAAGAAGATTGCCTGTTTCATTGTTGAACCTGTTCTTGAAAACCTTGCCATTGTTTTGCCAGATGAGGGTTACCTAGAGCGCGTCCGCGAACTGTGCGACGAGTACAACGTTGTCCTTATCTTTGATGAAGTTAAGACAGGTCTTACAGCTGGTGCACATGGTGCATCTGCACGCTTAGGTGTTAAGCCAGACTTAATTACTCTTGCTAAATCAATCGGTGGTGGACTTCCACTTGCTGCTTTTGGTGGCAAGAAGAAGTACATGGACTTTGTAACTAACGGCAAGATGGCTCACTTCGGAACTTTCAACGGTAATCCCCTTGCAATGGCCGGCGTGCGTGCAATCGATCGTATTTGTACCGATGAAGCACTTGCTGCCGCAGAAACTCTTAACCAACAAGCTCTAGATCGCATCAGTGCAATCATCGATGAGTACCAACTTCCTGCACACACCGTCGGTTTTGGCGTAAAGGGCTGTGTTACTTGGTCTACACAACCTGTTCGTAACTACCGTGATTACAAAGCAACTGACTTTACTGTCGCAGAAGCTCACTGGCTCTTTGCACTAAACCGGGGAATTATTACTCCTCCGGGATTAGATGAGCAATGGTTAATCTCTTTGGCACATGGCCAAACCGAGATTGATCTTCTTGTTGAAGATTTCCGCGATTTTGCTAAAGCACTTCGAGCATAGTTCGAACCGCTTTAACCATCTGATCTAGCGGCATCGTAGGCAATCCAGGGAACTCCCCTGCTTGCTCATCCATAAGTGGAACATGAACAAAACCGCTGCGCACCTTTGTGCCTTTGAAATGATCTTGTGCGACATAGAAAACATGGTTACACAGAAATGCTCCAGCGCTCAATGAAACAGCTGCTGGTACTCCTGCATCGTTAATCGCTTTCACAATATCTTTGATTGGCAAGGTGCTTTCATACGCCACTGGGCCACCCACAACAATCGGAACATCATTTCGGATGACGCCTTCGTTATCTGCAAGACGAGCATCATCTAGATTAATTGCAATTCGCTCAGGTGATACATGTGTTCGACCTTCTGCCTGACCCAAACTAATCACAACATCAGGATTGTGTTCAGCAATCAATGCCAATAATCGTTCTGCAGATTGCGCATACGCGACAGGCAAAATAGCGGTAACAATATTGTCACCGCTAATTTGCTTAACAATTTCACCTGATGGATTAAGTGTTGCCTTTCCAAAGGGTTCAAACCCTGTCAGCAGCACCTTGGTCATGCGCTGATCTTACGGGCAGAAGAAAAGCCCCGAGTGTGAAAGGCACTCGAGGCTTAACTTGTGCGCGCGAAGGGATTCGAACCCCTAACCTTCTGATCCGTAGTCAGATGCTCTATCCGTTGAGCTACGCACGCTTATTTATTTGTGAAACGCAATAGTACCCGCTTTTTATTCATCGCCCAAATGCTCCCAAACCCTTATAAATCAAGCGCAATTGGGGAAAACAAAGGGCGCCCGATTCCTCGAGCGCCCTTTGTATTACTTACTTATTAGCCAACTTTCTTAATGCGACCATCTGCTGCAGGAACTTGCGTTACCTTTTTAGCAGCCATGTCAGCCTTAAGTGCATCTACAAATACATCTAGTAGTGCGCCTTGAACCTTGGCACTTGCAGGTGAGAATACGTTGAGGTATCCATCTCCACCGTAGATTAGGAAGTCAAGAGTAGTAAGTGTGTACTCCTTTGAATCCTTAGCAATCGCAGTTCCGTCAAGCTTTGTAACTTCGACGATACGTGAACCGATTGGCTTTGATGCATCAAATGAATACTTCAAGCCAGATACCTGTGGGAAACGTCCATCTCCTGGATAGTTACCACCGACACCATTTTCAAGTGCCTTCCAAAGATTTGCACCTGTAACAACTGTTGTTGCGATCTGGTTACCAAATGGGAACACGGTGAACGCGTCACCAAGTGTTACATCTAGTGGACCAGTGCCTGTGCGAACCAGACCTGTTGCTGCAGGAATGTAAGTTCTTGCAGGGAATGTGTCGCGGATACCGCCACCATTCTGGATTGCAAAATCAGTCTTGTACTTAGCGCGCATCAAGTCTGCAATGTAGTTACCCATTGGAGTTTCACCTGAACGCTCTACAGCTGGTGATCCACCGCGTGGGAATGTTCCTGAAACTTGACCGATCTTGACATCAAGCTTTGCAGATAGTTGATCCTTGTACTTCTTAACCATTGCCGCAGTTGCTACATCTGCTGTTGTAGTTGTAGCAGCAACACTTGTGTTAATTGAAGTAGATGCAGTTCTCAACACGTGCTGAATTGATTGACCGATAACTTTTCCACCGCGCATACAAATCTGTGTGCGTGTGTACTCAACACCTGCGTTACGAACCTGTCCTAGAACAGTTGGTGCAACACGTGTGTTTCCAGGAATAACGGTTGCAAATGTCTGGTGGCTGTGACCACCGTAGATTGCAGCAGCACCCTTGATTTGTGATGCGAGAGTGTTGAACAGACCCTTTGCGGTTCCGTCAGCGTTCTCTAGCCAACCTTGGTGAAGAGCTGCGATAACAATGTCAGCACCTGCTGCCTTAGCCTCAACGATTGCCGCATTTACGCCGGCTACGCCTGGGTTAATTGTGATTGTCTTCTTGGCACCTGATGCATCCTTGTAATCAAGGTTTCCAGGGAATACCTGCTCGATTGTTTCTGCTGTGTTAGCGCCAACTACACCAATCTTTATTCCACCGCGCTCGATGATTGTGTAATTCTTAGCCTGCTTTGAGCCCGACTTAAGTGCATCTAGTGCGCCTTCGCTGTAGTTAGAAACTACCCACTCGAAATCGGATGCACCAATCATCTTGTTGAGGTGATCGATGTTGCGATCATGCTCGTGGTTTCCAAAGACAGAAACGTCAAGCTTTGCAAGGTTGAGTGCTTCGATTGTTGGAAGTTCTTCAAACTCTGTTGAGATTGGAGGTGCTGCACCAATGTTGTCACCTGATGAGATTGCAACGGTTGCAGCATTTGCTGTGCGATCTGCTGCCCAGTTGCTTGTAAGAAGCGCTGCACCGAATGAAGTTCCTTCAATTGCGCCGTGAAGGTCGCTGAGTTGTAGAACTTGAACAGCCTTGTTTCCAGAGTTTGCAACGGTTGCAAGTTGAGCTGCTGTGTAGCTCTTGTTAGATGCAGCTGGCTTTGAGAAGCCATATGCATTAACCGCTTGTACAACTGGTGTACCTGCAGGTTGTCCAATAACTACTGGCATTGTTACAACAGAGTTATTTCTGATTGGAACAAAGATTGGGCATGAGCCGGCACCCGCTGAAACAACGTGGCCGATAACTCCTGGTGCAACATCCGCACCAGCTGTCCACTTAACTACAACGCCTTTAGCGCCTAGATAAGAGGTGACATTTGTCGGAGCGTTTGGCAAAGAGTATGTATTTGCCTGCGCTGATGGAACTAGTAATGAAACTAGTAGCGATGTAGCTAGAGCTAGAGAGCCCCAGCTAAAGATTTTGCGAGATAGGAGGGTTTTGTTCATAAGCGCATCCTAATGAAAGAGAGATTTCGAATTGGCGCGTGTTGCATTACGAAACGGTTTCGAAAGGGTGAATGTCGTTACAGGCCGAGTGCTTCAGTAACTCGGAACGCTCAATACTCTTAACCCGAGGTTTACCCTTTTGCCACTTTCGGAATCCTTGTATGCGATGAGCCACGCAGACTTAATTGGCGCGACATAATCGCACCATGATGCGTTGGCGTGGGGCGATGCTTGATATCGCCCGCCATTACTTTGATGCCGAGTTCATCAAGAAGACCATTAGCTCTTTAGCAATCTTTGACTACAACACAGTGCACTTACATTTAACTGATGATCAAGGTTGGCGGCTTGAGAGCAAAGCTTTCCCGTTGTTGCATGAAGTAGGTTCTATTCGAAAGCACAGTCAGAATAATCACGGGCAACTTGAAGTTACTTTCGACGGAATTAAACATTCTGGATATCTCACGCAAGAAGATGTTCAGGAAATCCTTGATCATGCAGCATCTCTTGGAATACAAGTAGTGCCTGAAATAAACATTCCTGGACATACCGGTGCATTGCTAGCTGCCTATCCGCAATTTGGAATTAATCAGAATCATGTGGAAGTAAGTGGGCGATGGGGTATTTCTGATTACTTACTTCGTCCATTTCCTGAAACTTTTGAGTTTCTTGAAAAAGTCTTTCAAGAAGTCGCGCAACTTTTCCCCTCTGAATACATCCATGTCGGTGGTGACGAATCACTGATTAACAACTGGTTACTTGATCCTGAGGTTGTGGCCTGGATGAAAGCACAAGGTTTTACAACAACAAAAGAAATCTTCATTTCCTTCATGAAGGAAATTGAAATTATCATCAATAAACTTGGCAAGAAAATGGTGACATGGGATGACGCATTCGCATTTGATCCCGAGCACGCAACTCAAGCCGCGGTGATGTCATGGCGTGGTGCGGCAATAGCCCAGATTGCACTTGATTATGGCCGCGAAGTCATTCAGGGGCCTGTTTTCCCAACCTACTTTGATTATTCGCAAGAGGTTTCACCAACTGAACCACTTGCTATTGGTGGCCCAGTGACACTTGATGATGTGCTGGCATTTACTCCACTGCCGGGTGCAACAGGTGTGCAGTTTCAATTGTGGAGCGAATACATTCAATCCCCGATCCATGCCGAATACATGATGTGGCCGCGCGCAGCTGCCTTAGCATTTCGTTGCTGGGGTGATGGTGACTCATTTAAAGATTACTTTGATCAACGCAGAGAGAAACTAGAAGCGTTGGGTGTAACCATTCGTGATCCCGATCCATTGAAGCGCGTTGATATCGCCCATTTAGGAATAGGTCCCTACCATCGTGGATACGACATCGTCTCGATGATGGAACAGCTTGAGAATTCAGCACTTGAAGGAGAAGTCGCACACGATTTCTAAAGTTTCTTTGCGACCCCGATTTCACCTGGGCGTTCAAAAATAATTTTAAATCCAATTGCTTGGTAAAACGCCAGCGCATTTTGATTCTTATTGCTTAAAATCAAATGCACACCCGTAGATCCAGCATCATGTAATGATTTCTCGATCGTCTCAATAAGTTTCTTACCCCAACCTTTACCTTGCACATCAGCGACAAGATTGATGTGAGCGTGTGATGGAAAATCAACTAAAAATTCACTTGGTGATTGAAGTGGATTATGAATCAGGTGAGTTAAATGCTCATCCCGATTCCAACTTTCTTTCATTTCAATATCCGGTTTTTCATACAGGGCTTGTTTTTTTGGCCACCATGTCTCAGCTGCCGTCTTCTCAAATGCAGCGGAATCAAGCGTGCCAATGCAATATCCCAATGGATTTCCATCGACCCCTTCAAGAACGAAGCAATGCTCAGGGGAAATTTCAAGATATGGGCCAACCCAGATATCACCTAGTAAATCTGGTTGTTGAAATACTCCAGTAGCATCCTTGCCAGATTCACCTGTTAGGACGCAGATTTCATATAAACGTGTTTGTTCTGATTTAGAGGCTAAACGAATATTCATGGTTACCCCAGAACTCTTAAATTATTTATGAAGTCAAACTTAATAGGATCAAAAGTCTGGCAACTTCGGCTGCAACTGAATCTCGGCCCGGTGCGATGTACTTGCGGGGGTCAACCAACTTTGGATTTGAATCCAGAGCTTGACGAATTTCGTGGGTAAAAACATTATTGAGATGAGTTGCAATATTGATCTTGCTCATTCCAGCCTTAACAGCCTTCTGTAAATCACTGTCGCTCACACCTGATGAGCCATGTAACACCAAAGGTACTGAAACAGTTTTTGCGATTTCTTGAATCAGATCAAAATCTAGAGTGGCGTCGCGAGTTGTCATTGCGTGTGAAGAGCCAACTGCAACTGCTAACAAATCTGCACCCGTGGCTTCTGCAAAAGCTTTTGCTTCAAGTGGATTTGTTCGCACACCTGGTGCATGAACACCATCTTTTCCGCCAACTTCACCAATTTCAACTTCGAGGGTTGCTCCATAACTCTTACACAGTGCCGCCATTCGGGCACTTGCTGCCACATTGTCAGCGTAGGAAAGCTTTGATCCATCAAACATAATTGAGTCATAACCAAGATCTAGTGCTTCTTTTACTAGTTCTTCACTCTCTGCGTGATCTAGATGCACCGATACTGGCACCATTGAAGATTCTGCTATCGCAATTGTTGCTACAGAAATAGGTTTTAAGGCTTTGTGGTAACTAACGCAATTTTCACTTATTTGTAAAATGACAGGAAGCTTTGCTTGTTCTGCGCCCGCAACTAGGGCTTCGGCATGTTCTAGAAGAATTACATTAAATGCTCCAACAGCGGTGCCGGCACTCTTGGCTGCTAGAACTAGTTTTGCTGCATTTGTGCGCGACATAGTGCTCCTTAAACGATCACAATCTCGACGCCAAGTGCGCGAAAGTCTTTTACTATCCGAGAATCTATGCCGCTGTCAGTAATAAGGATGTCAATATCGCTGATGGGACTGATTGAAGCAAATGCACTCTTCTTAAACTTTGAGCTATCTGTCACTACAACAATCTTGCGTGCACGCGCAGCAATCTGTCGGTTAACGCGCGCTTCGTCTTCATGTCGTGCTGCGGCACCAATCAGAGAGTCAATTGCTTCAACTCCAAGAAAGGCAATATCGATGTTGACCTCTTTAAGAACTTCTTCAGCAAATGGTCCAGTGAGTTCGTAAGACTGCGGGCGTGCAACTCCGCCTGTAACAACAATCTTGATCTGATGGCGCACAGTTAGCTCTGCTGCAATGTTTACCGCATTGGTAACGACAGTAAGTGCTGGCTGCAAATCTGAGACATCTCCTGGTGCGAATTCGGATCTTGCGACTATTGCGCGTGCAACTGCAGTAGTAGTTGTTCCTCCGTTGATTCCGATGACGTCATATCGCGAAACCATATCGGCGGCAGCAGCTGCAATTCGCTGTTTAACTTCATCATCTTTAGCAACTTTGTAGGTAAGTGGAATACCTAGAGATCCACCAGTTGCTACTGCGCCACCATGGGTGCGCGAAAGAAGCTGTTTTTTAGCTAAAGAATCAAAGTCTCTTCGAATAGTGGCTGTTGAAACTTCAAGTTCTTGGGCAACAGTTTCAACATCTACGCTCCCTTTTTCAACAACAATTTCAAGAATGCGCGATAGTCGATCTTGTTTACTCATTTCACACTTCCGGCAGTTAGCCCACCAACGAGCCACTTTTCAATTGATGCAAAGAGAATAACAACGGGAACAATTGCGATCAAAGATCCAGCAAAGAGATAGTTCCACTGCACTTGATATTGACCAATCAGTGAAGTGAGACCAACAGTGAGAGGTTCGCGTTCTGGTGACGATGTAAGAGTTAGTGCAATTACAAACTCATTCCAGGCCGCAATGAATGTAAAGATGAAGGCGGTTACTAGCCCTGGAAGTGCTAACGGGAGAACAATACGAGTGAGCGTTGTGAAGCGGCTGCACCCATCAATCCAAGCGGCTTCTTCAATTTCTTTCGGAATACTTCTAAAGAAGCTTGAAAGAATCCAAATTGAGAATGCCATATTGAACGCTGCGTAAATAAGGATCAACGCCAAATAAGTATCGACCAGGTTTAAGGCAACTATCTCTCGGAAGATTCCAACAACAAGTGCCGTTGGTGCAAACATTTGAGTAACAAGGACCAAAAGCAGGAATGCTTTCTTGCCTCGGAAATCATTACGCGCGACATAGTAAGCAGCCGGAATAGCTATAAGAATTACAATAATTGTCGCTGAAATTGAAATAATAAAGGAACTCTTTATAAATCCAAGGAGCGGAATCTCTTTCCACACGCCTATGAAGTTCTCAAAGGCCCACTTTTTCGGCAAGTAAGTCGCAGGAATAGCTGTGATTTCTTCCTTGGACTTAAGGGCTGTAAGTAACATCTGCAAATAAGGCGCGAAAAAGAGAAATCCCATTGTCCATGCAGAGATGGTCAGAGTTACTTTTTTGCCAGTGAAGCGCTTATGACGCTTTGGAACCACAAGAGAAGTCATTAGTTCTGCTCCTGATTCTTTGATGCCTTAAGGAAAAGCCCGATAAATACCAAGATAATCGCAAAATTCACGGCCGCCATAGCTGCCGACTGACCAACATCTTGATCGCGGAATGAGATCTTGTACGCCAAAGTTGTTGTCGTATCTGTTTCATAGCCTGGGCCGCCACCTGTAATCACCCAAATGATGGGGAATGAATTAAAGACATTGATCAGGTTAATGACTGCTGCGACGAAAAGTGAAGGCTTAAGAAGAGGAAAGATAATGTGGCGATAGTTTTTCCAAGGGCTGGCACCATCAACCTTTGATGCCTCAAGAATGTCATGTGGCACAGTTGAAAGGCCTGCAAGAATTACAAACGAGGTAAACGGGATTGAAACAAAAACAGCGACAACCATCAACCAGGCAAAAGATTGTTTCGTATCTGCAAGCCAATCAATTGGCTCTTTAAGTAAATTGAAATCCATTGCGATTTCGTTGAGTACTCCATAATACGCATCAAGAATCCATTTCCAGATTGTTGATGTCATTACTAGTGATGCTGCCCAAGGAATGATGATCGCCCAGCGAACAACTTTTCTTCCTGGATAGTTTGCATTGAGTAATTGAGCTACCGGCAGTGAGATAAGCATGGTGAAGAAAACAACACCTAAAACCCAAATAAGGGTTCTAATTAACACGTTGGGAAGATCTGGATTCTTCAGTAAAGTTGAATAGTTTTGTAATCCTGCCCAACCTTTTACTGCTCCTGTGGAGCCAACTTCCTGAAAAGAAGTTCGTAGCATTTCAAATGCTGGCCACAGAACAAAAACTATAATCATTACAAGCGCTGGTGCGATCCATGGCAATGCGCCTAACCGTGACTTACTGGTCGAACGCTCTGACATTTAGAAACTCTCCTGGCTTAAAAGAAATGATGCGGAATTCTATTGCCTTGCTGTTTTGAAAAGTAGAGCGGGGGTTCGCGATCTCTCGCGAACCCCCAACTCTTTACTTAATTGGCACTACATATGAGTGTTACTTAGCTGCTACAGCCTTGGCTTGCAGTGCATCCATTGCCTTCTTTGGGTTGGCAAGAGCTGTACCGATTTGCTGCTGGATAGCGCCCTTAACTGCTGGCCATGCTGCTTGATCTCCTGGGTAGAAGATTGCAGATGGAAGCAACTTAATAAATGGTGCTAGTGCAGGATCTTTAGCCGCTGCAACGCCTGCTGACTTAGTTGCAGGAATGAATCCACCTGCAGCCTTTAGGAAGCCTGCGTAGTTTGTTGGCTCAAAGATGAAGTCCATCCACTTTGAGATTTCAGCCTTGCGACCATTTGCCTTGTAAGCAGTGAAGTAATCCTGAACACCAAGTGTTACAGGCTTCTTTCCTGGTGCTGCAACGAATGATCCTGAACCAAGATTGATTGCTGCTCCACCATTGTCCTTGAGCCATCCTGGAAGGAAGACTGAACCGTTGATGAATGCTGCCTTACCAGCAGCGAAGAGTGCTTGTGCACATGCTGTGCGATCACACTTAGCTGGGTTTGGCTGAGTCAACTTCTGATCTGTTAGCTTCTTAAGGAATGTCATTGTGTCGACGTTTTCCTTAGAGTTAAGAACCCACTTGCCATTCTTGAACATGACGCCACCATTGCCGCCAGCCCAAATAGCAAACTCTGCTTGTGCTTCTTCAGGTCCTAGTGGAATTGCGTATGGGTAAACGCCTGGAACCTTTGCCTTGATCTGCTTGAGAACCTTCTCTAATTCAGTCCAAGTTGTTGGAAGCTTTGTTACGCCAGCCTTCTTAAGGATGTCCTTGTTGTAGAAGAGTGCGCGAGCTGAAGCTAGATCTGGAACAGCATATGCAATGCCGTTGTACTTAGAGTTATTCAAAAATGTTGGAACGATGTCAGCAAGAGTTGCCTTACTAACTACTTCGTCCGCGCGATATAGAAGTCCTTCAGCTGCTGCAGCTGAATAGTCGCCCTTGTTCACAATGTCAGGTGTCTGACCTGTTGCAACAAGTGTCTTTACTTTGTCATCAATTGTTTCCCAAGAAACAACGTCAACCTTGACCTTGATTGTTGGGTTTGCTTTTGTAAATCGTGCTGAGAGGTCATCCCAGAATGGCTGCATGTTTGCGTAATCTGCCGCGACCATCTTGAGTTCAACTACATCCGCTGCCTTAGCTGTCGTACCTAGGACAGAAGATGCGATCAAACCTGTGGCGGCAACGAGTGCGCCTAGGCGAGTCACATTCTTCATAAGCTATTTCTCCTGACGGGTAAGGCCCCGGTGAAGGGGCTTAGTTGGAAGTAGTCGACCACTTTCCTGAGAGTAAATCAATGATCTGCATGTAACTGTTTGATAACGAACAAATAAAGACAAAATCGCGCAAAATTCTTGACTTCTGGGCCGGCA
>Ga0315901_10008618_pt1 | contig 11828 bp, 12 predicted proteins | sample LakEriMetagenome_10_FD_203761 | JGI IMG/M metagenome (GOLD analysis project Ga0315901, IMG submission 203761) | Freshwater fungal communities from buoy surface, Lake Erie, Ohio, United States - Buoy 2 MA116 | ecosystem: Environmental > Aquatic > Freshwater > Lake | place: USA: Lake Erie, Ohio...
CTTCGCACCCAGAGCTTCTAGCTCAACTGCATAGGTAGGATTACGGAGCAATACTTTTAAATTTACGGACGGTGGCTCATTCTCTAGTAATAGTTTGGCGATCTCACGCCCAACTCCACGACTAGAACCAGCTAAAAAAATATTTTGCATAAATTCTTATCAAAAAAGCTTTGCTTTGCAAAGCTTTTTTGTTCTTGATTAAACTTTTGTGCGATCGGTAAAAATTTCATAACCAGTTTCAGTCACCAAAACAGTATGTTCAAACTGAGCCGAAAGTTGATTGTCTACGGTTACTGCTGTCCACTTATCAGCCAGAACCCTTACGCGCTTTGAACCAGCATTCAAAATTGGCTCGATTGCTAAAGTCATCCCTGGACGAAAGCGTACATTTGGCAACTGATGCGTCCGAAAGTTAAATACCGAGGGTTCCTCATGTAGATTCCGCCCCACCCCATGGCCTGTAAAATCTTCAACAATCGCAAAACCATTAGCCTTCACATGATCTTCAATAGCTCCAGCCAAATCGAGCATACAATTACCTGGCTTCACCTGTTCAATCCCCTTAAACAGAGCTTCCTCAGCTACACGCATTAACTTAGCAGCCTTCTCACTGACATTGCCAACTGCTACCGTAATGCAAGAATCCCCATGAAACCCATTTTTAAATGCGCCAGTATCAACCTTGACCAGATCGCCGAGCTTAATCACTTTTCTCGCATTGGGTATGCCATGTACGACTTCGTTATTAATACTAGTGCAAAGACTCGCAGGAAAGCCACAATAACCCTTAAAGCTAGGGACAGCACCCATTTCCCGAATCCGCTTTTCCGCATGAGCATCAAGATCCATTGTGGTCATCCCAGGAGCAATGATCTCTGCAATTTCCTTGAGTACTGTCGCCACAATGCGAGATGATTCACGCATATAGTCTAACTCACGTTGAGACTTAATTTCAATACCTTTGGTTTGCTTAGGAGTTGATTGCTTTGCAGGCTTTTTGCTTTCTGCGCTCGGTTTAGATCGCAGGGCACTGAGAATATTCATTAATTATTTGAGGATAGTATTTACAAGGGCTAATATATTTTTAGCCTATTAAGTAACAGGATTGGTTATTTTTAGGTCAAATAGCAGAATTTGAATAGCAAAAAGCTCCTCATCAAACCTGATCTCTAATTACAGCACTTTTCGAGGTTCAACTATGACGCAATCTGGGATGCCCCCCGTACCGCCACCTTCTTCTGGGGGCGGTGTGCCACAGCCACGTATAAACCCCGCCGCACCCGCCCAGCAGCGTGTCGCTCCTCCTAGCAATCCTCAAGCACCTCCCAATAATCCACAAGTCCAACAACAACAAGCTCGTGCGGCAATGACTCCTGCTCAGCAGCAACAAGCACTAGCTGCACAGCAAGCTCGTGCGGCGTTGACTCCTGAACAACAGCAACAAGCACTGGCTGCACAGCAAGCCCGTGCGGCGGCGGCGGCTCGTCAGGCTCAGATGTCAATTCCGACAGATACACAAGTCACTAGTGTGCCACCGCCTCCAAATCCACGTCCCCCAATTCGTCCAGGTCCACCTCCAAACTTACCAGGGCTGGTTGTACCATCGATTTTGCAGCGTAGTACAGGGCAACCCACCCTTGCCCAGATCGTCAAAGATGCCCATGAACAAAACTGTTCTGATATCCATGCTGGAGTTAATGAACCAGTCCGATTTCGGAGTCGAGGCTTAATGGTGACACAGGATAAATATCCTGTCCCAGATAAGCAAACCTTTAATACTTGGTTGACGGAAATTATGGATGACAAGCAAATCCAGCAATTTCGGGACACCCTAGAGTTTGACGGTGCAACTCAGTATGAATTTGCCCGTTGTCGGATCAATGTTTTTGATTCTTTACGTGGCTCTGCCATGGTATTGCGGCTGATTCCCCTCAAGATTCTGTCGATTGATCAGCTTGGGCTGCCAGAGGTATTCCGTGAGCTTTGCTATACGCACAAAGGTTTGATCTTGGTAACTGGTCCTACTGGTTCAGGTAAATCAACTACCTTGGCGGCGATGGTGGACTTCATCAATACAGAGATGCAGAAGCATTTAATTTCGATTGAAGATCCGATTGAATTTGTGCATCAAAGCAAAAAGGCGCTGATTAAACAACGGGAAGTTGGTATCCATACCCTTAAGTTTGACAATGCCCTAAAGGCTGCTTTACGCGAAGATCCCGACATCATTCTAATTGGGGAAATGCGCGATAAAGAAACTGTTAACACAGCCCTAAAAGCTGCTCAAACAGGTCACTTGGTATTTGGCACATTACACACTAACAGTGCAGTCAAAACGATTGAACGGATTCTCAATCTGTATGAACCTGAACAGCAAGGTCCGATGCGGATTCAAGTCTCCGAATCTTTGGTGGCAGTTATTGCTCAATCATTGGTGCGGACTACCGATGGTAAGCGAGCAGCGGTTCATGAAATCATGATCAATACGGATGCTGTTCGTGACTATATCAAGCGCGGTGAAGTGGATGAGATTGAAGCACTAATTCCTAAATGTACCTATGAAGGAATGGTAAACATGAATCAATCACTTTATAAGCTCTACGAAGATGGTCGGATTACCGAAGAAACTGCGGTAGAGAACTCTCCGAAGCCCAATGAAATGGCACAAATGTTACGTGGTCGTATGTAAATAATAGTGAGTGTCCACCCCGAAGTGCACTCGTTATTTTGGAACAAATAAGGTTGTCCCCCACAGGGGTGCAATCTTATTTGTTTTTAGGTGCGATCGCACCTAAGTAGTCCCCTAGATCTCATGTTAAAATCAAGCCAACGTACCTCTTGGAGTTACTATGCAAACCACCGAAGCACCAATTAAGTCCATAGCGCCCCCGCCCCCACACATTCCCGCACCACCAATTACTCTTCCCGATCATAAGCAACTCCCAGACTCAGACGGAACCTTTGTGAAAAATTTTCAGGAACATCCACAAAGCATTGTTTTAACAAGCTCGATCGCACCAGTCTTAGAGAAATTACATCCCGATGGACGTTACTGCATTGGTCAGGATAGCGGCATTTACTGGCGAATGATGGAACCACCCGAAAAAGGAGCTGAAGCACCAGATTGGTTTTATGTGCCTAACGTATCGCCGCTTCTCGATGGAGAATATCGCCGCTCTTATGTACTGTGGAAAGAATTTGTCGCGCCCTTAATTGCGATTGAGTTTGTCTCTGGTAATGGATCAGAAGAAAGAGACACAACACCGCCTAGTGAGAGTGAAAAAGCAGGAAAGTTCTGGGTATACGAGCAAGCCATTCGGATTCCGTTCTATGTCATTTTTGACGCATGGAGAGACAATCTTGAGGTTTATCATTTAGTTGATGGTCGATATGCAAAGATGCAACCTAATGATCGCGGACATTATCCTATTTTACCTATGGGTGTGGAAGTTGGACTGCAACAAGAAGGAACGACCACATGGTTGCGCTGGTGGGATGAGTCGGGAAATTTGTTGCTGACTGGTGATGAACGGGCGGTGCAAGCTGAGGTAATCGCAAATCAACAAACTGCGATCGCGGCTCAAGCAAACATAGCCCAACGACAGGCTGAGGCAATCGCAGAACAAGAACGTCAACAAAAAGAAAAATTAGCTACTTATTTAAGGTCAATGGGTATAAATCCTGATGAAATTTAGGCGATATAATCATCTATTATCTGCATAGTTTAATGGCGGTGAGCATTGCGATGAAACTACATCGACTGACAAAGCTAGGAAATCAGCTAGTTAGAGAGGCGTTGCAAAAGTTTGAGGGGATTAGCGATTTCGCGATCGCAAAAAATCAACATCGTCAAAACTTTACCAAATTTCATAATGGTGGTGGGGTGAGACGCGATACGGCGGAAACTTATTGTAACGCTTTGGAGATCCCCAACTGGAAAGAGAATTGGGACAAGATTATTGAGCTTATGCCTGATGCGATCGCGGATTGGAGCGTATATGATGATCGCTGGATGGGGCGCAAAAAGTTAGTTGGCTCATTAATTGAAAAGATATCTGCAAACTGTCGATTGTTGTTATTGCTTGGCATTACGGGAATTGGTAAGACGGCTTAAGCTGAGAAAATTGCTGATGATATTCAAACTCGATTCATCAAGATATTGAGAGTAAATTTTGATGCTGACGATAGCCCCAAGGAATTTGTGGCTGTGGCAAGTCGTTGGTTAGAGGAGTTGGGTGAGAGCTTATCAATAGAAGACAAGCAACCAATCACAATATTAAAACGATTGGTAAATCGGTTGCGAGAAGAACAAATTTTAATTCTCATTGACTCCTTAGAATCGCTACTAACCAAGAGTGAAGATGGGTGGGGCGATTTTGAAGATGAATGGTGGACAAAGTTTTTTCAGAACTTTTTGACAATAGAATCCGCTCAAAGCAGATTGATTGTCACTTCTCAAGACTTACCGACTAAAATCAAAGTTCTGGCTTCTCGCTATCCTAATTCGTACTATTCTGAGATTTTACATGGTTTAGAAGAACAAATCGCTTTGTTTAAAAAAGCAGGTTTAGATGTTAGTTTAAAATCAGAAGACAAGCCAATCTTGATGCGAGTTAGGAAAGTATATCATGGACATCCCCTAACTTTGCGAGTGATCAGTGGCGAGATTGTTGAATCTTTTGCTGGTAATGCGCGTGCTTTTTGGCATAATGTCGGTGATGAGATCGAGTTAGTCGAAAAGCATTTAGCAGAAGCAGAGTCGGGTGCAAAGTTAGAAGTTGAGAATGATGATTGGAAACTTCATAAATTGACGAGCAAGATTCGGGATGAAGTTTATCGGGGCAGAGTGGATGCGGTTTTTAGACGATTGCAAACACAAAATGCTGACGCTTATCTCTTGATCTGTGTAGCGGCGGTGTATCGCTGTCCTGTGCAAGAAAGCGGCTGGTTGTTGCAGATAGAGAGCTATTGCAGTTTTCGGAGCAAAGCGGACAGGATATAATGGAAAAAAAGAGAAAAAAAAGAATGGCAAAACTATATTCCGAGGATTTACGAATCCGAGTAGTTAGAGCATATGAAGGGGAATTGGGTTCAATACGAGAAATAGCTAAACAATTCCAAGTGGGAAAAACCTTTGTCAATGATCTTGTCCAACAATGGCGTAAGACAGGAAGTGTAAGTCCATGACCGCACGCAGGAGGAGTAAAACCAAAGCTAGAGGCAGAACATTTGCAAAAATTGCAGCAAATAGTCGAAACCACCAATGATGCGACATTATCAGAATTGAGCGAACAGTTAGAAACAGAGACAGGGTTAAAAGTTAAGTGTACCAACAATCTATCGAGGTATAGAGAGACTGGGATTAACCCGTAAAAAAAACTTTTCATGACCCGAAACAGGAATCTGAAGAAGTAAAAGAGCAGAAGAAAAACTATCAACTAGCCTTTTGGGAAATCGTAACCAAGAATTTAGTGTTCTTGGATGAAACAGGGATGCGTCTGAACTTTACCCGCACTCATGGTCGTTCAGAGCGAGGCAAGAGATGTCATGGTCAACGTCCTAAACCTAAAGGAAAAATTGTCACCTTGATTGGGGCAATGTGCATAACAGGTGTCATTGCGAGCTTGATGTTTGAGGGTGGGACAAATACAGAGACTTTTCTATTTTTTGTTCGCGAAATTCTCGTTCCTGCTCTATGGAAAGGGGCGGTTGTCGTCATGGACAATCTCAATGTTCATACTAATCAATTAGTGATAGAGGCGATTGAGTCGGTTGGCGCAAAGGTCTTGTTTTTGCCTACCTATTCTCCTGAGTTAAATCCTATTGAAATGCTTTGGTCGAAATTAAAGGCTTTTTTACGCAAACTTAAGCCTAGAACTAGAGCGGATTTAGATGTTGCTGTTTCTACTTTCATTGCTTCTCTTCAGCAGAAAGACCTTCTTGGCTATTTCCTTGAGACTGAAGCCCGTACCGTATTCATCTGAAAACTGCAATATATCCTCAAAGTCGGTATCAACATCTTTTGCGAGTATATCAATCCAGAAGCGACCAAGTAGTAAAGTTTACAAAAAAAAGCGGCGCTTCGCGCCGCTTTTTTTTGATTTCTGATTTTGTAGTGATTCTAGCGGAAATTTTTTGAATAGCTGTATACAGTATACACACTAATGTTTTACACAGCTTAAGCAAGCAATTATGGCAGATCAAGAACTGAACCTAGTCGAAGAGCTAAGAGAAGATATTGCTGAGACTCCAGTGATCACTAAGTCTGGATTAATTTATGGACTGAATGATAAACCGCCTGTTATCGAAGCTATTTTCGTGGCTTTCCAGCATGTTCTTGCTGCTTTTGTTGGGATTATTACTCCTCCAATTATTATCTGTACCAGTTTGGGATTAGATGCCGCAAATACTAGTTATCTAATTAGTATGTCGCTCTTTACGTCTGGAATTTGCACTTACATTCAATGTAAAAAGATTGGTCCAATCGGTTCGGGTTTGCTCAGTCTACAAGGGACTAGTTTTGCTTTTCTTGCACCAATTTTAGGCGTAGGTACAGCTTCTTTACAGAGAGGTGATTCCCCAGAACAAGCTCTAGCTTTGATTTTTGGAGTTTGTTTATTTGGCTCATTCGTGATAATTGTTTTGAGTCAATTTATCCATCTCTTCGACAAAATTATTACGCCCGTTGTCTCTGGTACGGTTGTAATGATTATTGGATTAGGCTTGATTAAAACGGGAATGATCAGTCTTGCTGGTGGGGCTGTGGCTCTAGCCAAAAATGATGGTTCCTTTGGTAGTTTCCAGAACCTTGCTCTGGGTGGCGCAGTTCTATTTATTGTCGTTGTGCTAACACTTTCGCCTAATCGCTATTTGAGAATGGGTGCGATCGCGATCGGCTTAGCAGTTGGCTTTATTGCCTCACTATTCCTTGGGATAGTCAATTGCAGAACTTTTAGCCAAATGCCATTCTTTAGGCTTCCAGTGCCTTTTCGTTATGGAATTAGTTTTGATTTTGGAGCTTTCTTGCCATTCATTTTGATATATATATTGACAGCAATTGAAACCGTTGGCGATTTGACAGCAACTTCGGCTGTGTCAGGCGAACCAGTAAGTGGTGGTGTATATGTTCGTCGCATTCAAGGAGGAGTATTAGGAGATGGAATAAACTCATTGATTGCCGCAGTCCTAAATACTTTCCCAAATACGACCTTTAGTCAAAACAATGGTGTTATCCAAATGACAGGCGTGGGCAGCCGTTACGTTGGTTTCTATGTAGCTGGTATCTTTGTAATATTAGGTTTATTGCCTTTCGTGGGCGGGATATTCCAATCAATTCCACAGCCAGTTTTGGGTGGTGCAACTTTAGTTTTATTTGGCTCGATCGCAGTGGCGGGATTAAACATCGTTGTATCAGCAGGACTGGATCGCCGCTCCATAATTATTGTTGCTGTGTCCTTAGGTTTAGGCTTAGGTGTAATATTTGCTCCCGAGATTTTTGTTGGAAAACCAGCAATTTTCAGTAATCTATTTGGTTCTTCTATCTCTACAGGTGGTTTGACCGCAATTCTGCTTAGTTGGCTATTGCCTAGATCTGAGGAATCGGCTCTAGTGGAGCAAGAACATCCTGTTTAGTCTCCTTACAAAAAACAAGAAGGGAAGAGCGGCACAAAGCGTTGCTCTTCCCTTCTTGTTTTTTTTGAGCTAATAAATTGATTCCTTTGGTTTTACCAAATTAATCGCTCTCAAGCCCGAAATCACTCCCGTACCAATCACAGCACCAGATAAACCTCGCAAGGCATTCTCGACAGGAATGATGGGAATTAACATATTCCAAATTGGTTCTGGCCAGTTGAATAGATAGTAAGTAAATGGAACTTGACTAAGATGCGCCAGTCCGCAGATTGTCCAAGTACCACCAAAAATTCCGATCGCTACTTTTACAAAATTACTGCTACTAATCAGACGGGAAAATAACGTGCGCGTTGGCAGCACAAATAATATTACGGCTGACCAGTCGATAAAGGCTCCCGCCACAAAAGTATTTACAGGAATCCCATTACGTATAATTGCTAAATAGGCATAAGCTGCAAGCTCGATCGCAAATAGAACCGTTAATCCCAAATACCAATATTTGCGCTTTTGTCCAGTCACCATCGAGCCTGCCGTAAAGCTAGAGATCACTGCTCCCCAAATTGCGATCGCGGGAACTCCTGCGGTATAGGGTGCTAGAAATACGCCAATTAATGTACCAATGCCACTAGCTAATGCACCTGCTAGAGGCCCAAGTAACCAACCAAGCAGAGGATAAATACTCTGACTGAGGGGAATACCTTTGCCTGAGCCAAGTACGATCGAAAAAGGTATAAATGCTAAAACAGTAGCAACGGCAGCGAGGACAATAATATAAGCGATCGGTGCACCGTCGATTGCTGCACCTCCCATAGTTTTAACTTCGCGTTCTAAGCCTTCGGGGATTTGATCTTCGGTCATAGCGATTTCACTGCGTATCAATTACGAATTACGAATTACGAATTATAAAAACATAATTCGTAATTCGTAATTATCAAATCATTTTTGTAGCTTAGGGAAATAGGCGATCGCTAAAAACTTGAAAAAAAGCTGTAAGTTATTGACTTTAATTCTCAAGTAAGCTTAAGCTATATTTATTAGTTATTGCAAGTAATTCTTTATTAGTATATTGTCTGTCTTCAAAAAATCAATGAAAAAAATTTCGTGTTTGCCTATTAATCTTGCCGTAGTCACAGGGTTAATATCTTTGGTAGGTTTAACCGCTTGTACAGGAAATACTCCACAGCCTCCCTCTCAGACTAATACAGCTCAGACACCCACTCCAGCCAAGGAAACAGCCCCAGCAACAAAGCCTACTCCTACTGAAATAGCACAGACTCCGCTCAAGGAAGTCACGATCGCTTTTGCAACTCGCCGTGATACAAAAGATTTGCAAAATAAAGTCGATCAAGTTACAGCAATTTTGTCAAAAGAAATTGGTATGCCTGTGAAGGGAATCACCGCTGATGAAACAGCTTCCGTAGAAGCTTTAAAAGCTGATCGAGCCAATGTTGCTTTTTTGAGTGGTCGTGCTTCACTCAAAGCCGAGCAACTATCTGGAGCAAAAATGTACTTAGCCGAAGTTCGTGCTGACTATTCGGGTGGCAAGACCTACAACTCGATCTTTGTGGTTCCTGAAGATAGCCCGTTAAAAACCTTGGCTGATCCTACCCAAACTCTAGAACAGTTGCGTGGCAAACGAATGGCGTTTACCTCTCGTTCTTCTGGTTCTGGATTTATTTTTCCTGTCAGTGAATTGGTGGGACTCAAGTTTGTGGACGGCCCCGATCGCTTAGAACAGTTTTTTGGCAAGGTTACCTATGGGGATGGCTACAGTAGTGCATTGCAAGCATTATTGCGCGATCAAGCTGATGTTGCAGTAGTTTCTGAATATGCACTGCTCCCACCTTGGATTACGGCTGAAGAAGGTAAAAAGTTGCGGGTACTACACTCAGTCCCTAACGTTCCAGCACATGGGGTTGTCATTGATGATAGTGTGCCAGCCGATCTACGCGAAAAGTTGATTAAGGCTTTTTTAAAGCTGAATGAGCCTGAGAATAAAGCCCTGTTTCTCAGCCTTTACAACTCCACTGAGTTAGTCAAAGTTGATCATGAGCAACATTTATCAACGATGCGTACTGCAATTCAACGGGCTGGGCTGAAACCATAATAAAGAAAATTTACCCCACCCTAACCCTCCCCTTTGCAAGGGGAGGGAACAAGATTTCTGGTCTTTCCCCTTTGCAAGGGGGAATTAAAGGGGGTAAAGCACGACTTATGACTAAGCGATGGGAGATTCTCTACAAGAAATAACCTTAGATACCTACTATTCAAAAAAATCAGAGACTTTAAATTATGGAACTTGGATCAGAAAATAATTCACCTGCGATCGCCTGTCACAATGTTCGCACTGCTTATCAACCTACGTTAAAACGTCCGATCTTGAATGGAATTGACCTCCAAATCAATCATGGGGAATTTGTAGCTTTACTTGGACTGAACGGAGCAGGTAAATCAACACTTTTGCGATCGCTGGTGGGATTAGTTCCTATCAGTCAAGGAGAAATCCAGATCTGTGGGACTTCAGTAAAACCAAAGCAAGTCGATGAAGTTCGTAAAAATGTCGGCTTTCTCTTTCAAGGCGGAGGCTTAGTCGATCAGCTTTCCTGTTTAGATAATGTGCTCTGCGGATGTCTTGGAGATCTCAATACATGGCAGAGTTTATGGGGTTTTCCACAACGCGATCGGCGGGTAGCTATGCAATTGTTGCAAAAAATGGGATTGCAAGAACAAATCTACCAAAAAGCTCGCCAACTAAGCGGTGGACAACGCCAACGAGTTGCGATCGCCCGTACCTTGATTCAGTCACCGCATATTTTGCTAGCCGATGAGCCAACTACTGGCTTAGATATATCGGGAGTTGAGCAAGTGATGAGCAGCTTACAAGAGATGAATCGCAAAGGCTTGACAGTTGTGGTCGTACTGCATGATCTTGCCCTTGCAGCTAAGTATGCCCAGAGAGCGATCGTCCTTCAAGAAGGGCTGGTCTGGTATGATGGAGACTGTCAAAATATGGAAAGACAGTTTGCCAAGTTGCAAAATCTATCCCTAGTTCAGTCCGCTAGCGCTGCATAATGAAATTTCTTGATCGAGTTCGCCCCTATACTTCAAGTCGTTACAACATCTGGGCATTCAGAGTTTTAGTAATTATCGGTCTAGGATGGGCTTATATTTGGTCATTACAAGGTTTAAAAGTTGATCCGAAGTTAATTCAAACTAGTCTGCCTTACATGGCGGATTTTTTAACGCGCCTTTGGCCGCCCGATTTGAGTATTTTGGATGTGGCGATCAAGGCATTAATTGAGACTGTACAAATGTCAATTTGGGGAACGACGATCGGGGCTATTCTCTCAATTCCAATAGCACTATTGTCAGCCCAAAATCTTTCGCCATTGTGGATGCGTTGGATCGCAAATCTTTTCCAAAATGCTGTCCGTTCGGTTCCCTCGATTATTTTAGGATTGTTTTTTGTTGCAGCGACAGGCTTGGGTGCTCCTGCGGGAACTTTGGCGTTGGGCATATACACGATTGGTTATCTAGCAAAGTTCTATCAAGAAGCGATCGAGTCCGTAGATAAGAGATCGCTAGAATCGCTACAAGTGAGCCGAGCCTCATGGTGGCAAATTGCTCAATATGGAATCATGCCACAGGTTTTACCACTCTGCCTTGGTTATACTCTCTATATGTTTGAATACAATATCCGCGCTGCCTCAGTTTTAGGAGTAGTCGGTGCGGGGGGAATTGGCTTCGAGTTAGTCAGCTATATTCGCGGATTTGAGTATAACAAAGCGATGACGATGATGCTAGTTTTATTGGTTGTTGTGACTAGTATTGATGCGCTCAGCAGTCAATTGCGGAATAAGTTTAAATCAGATTAAAATCTAATTGTCTATGGAACCCATTTGGTATCTTAGGAAGCGATAGCAAGGCGCTTAAGCATAAGCCTGATGAAGCAAAGGTGAATTCTGGCATTAGCATTCAAAAACTACTGATGGTATACAGGAAGTTAGCATCAATGTAGATGGTGGTTATAGTCCTTCGCTAGTAACAGTGAAGCGTGGACTACCCGTGCGCTTAAAGTTCATGCGTCGCGATCCTAGTGGCTGTCTGGAAAAGGTTCTATTTCCTGACTTCCACATCGCTCAAGATTTAGCTATAAATGCAGTCACACCTGTTGAATTTACGACTCAAACTGTTGG
>Ga0315901_10008623_pt1 | contig 11824 bp, 9 predicted proteins | sample LakEriMetagenome_10_FD_203761 | JGI IMG/M metagenome (GOLD analysis project Ga0315901, IMG submission 203761) | Freshwater fungal communities from buoy surface, Lake Erie, Ohio, United States - Buoy 2 MA116 | ecosystem: Environmental > Aquatic > Freshwater > Lake | place: USA: Lake Erie, Ohio...
CGGCGTTGCCCTTGGCGATGTCCTTGAACTCGACCTTCTGGAACTTGGCGGCGTCGGTGTAGACCGCCGGCCCGGTGAAGGTGAAGTAGAACGACGACTCGCCCTCGGGCTTCTCGCCGTCGCGCAGAAGCTGCAGGTACAGATGCGGCGTGACGGCCGTGCTGCCTTCGTTGGCGAACTCGTGCTTGACGTCGACCACGTAGTCGCCGCGTGTGAAGGTGTAGGTCTTGGCGAGCCTGCGGCCGTCGATCACCGGCGACTCGAAGCGGATCGAGATCGTCTTGGCATCGGCGGCGAGCGTGCGCTCGCCAGGCACCGGGACGAATGCCGTGTGGTGGGTCGGCAGCGTCACGCCGGCCTGGCCGGTGACGAGGCCGGTCTGCGCCATGTACCGGCGCTTGGCGCTGTTGTCCAGCAGCACGACGTTGCCCTGGCCGGCGATCAGGTCCTTGTGCGCCAGAAGCTCCAGCCGCTCGAGCGTGCCCCCCAGCGTGTTGAAGCTGGCCTTGACGACGTCGGTGGTCACGGTGACGAGTTCACCCGCCGGCGTGTTCGGCACCGCCGGGGCACCGGCAGCAGCTGGCACCGCACCCGCCACCGTGGCCGGCGCCGGCACACCACTGGCGGCATTGGCAGCGCTGGGAGCCGACGGCACGCCACCGCCAGCCATGGCCGGTTGCGAAGCCGTGGCCGAAGGCGCCGGCGGCAGACCGAACATCGAAGGCTGCCCGGTGTGGCGGTTCCAGCCGTCCCACAACAGCACCAGCGACATCGTGAACACCATCCCCAGCAGGATGCGGCGAATATCGGTCATGACGAGGAATTCAAGGAACGATCGGATGAAGGGGCCACCACGGACACGGGGTCCGCGGTCGACGAAGGGGCATGACTGCCGCGGGACATGCCGGGCAGCGACGTGAAGAGACCTGGGGGCATGGCCGGCACGGGGTCGTGGCCGCCGTCGCACCAGGGATGGCAGCGCAGCAGCCGTCGCGCAGCCAGATAGCTCCCGGCGCCGGCGCCATGGCGCTGCAGGGCCTCGAGCGCATAGGCCGAGCAACTCGGCTCGAACCGGCACACCGGCCCGAGCCACGCCTTGAACAGCAGCCGGTAAGCCTGCACGGCGCCGATCAGGAGCTTCTGGGCGAACTGCATCGGGCAAACAGGGTGTCGAGCTCGCTGCTCACGGCAGCACGCAGACGCAGCGAATCGGCCGAACGGAAGGCATCGCGCGACCACGGCGAGCGAAGGCGCACCAGCCACTGGCCGGCCGGCATGCGCTCGCCTTGGCGCTGCAGGGCGGCCAGCACCTGGCGCTCGATCAGGTTGCGGGTGACGGCACGTTTGGCATGGCGCTTGGGCACCACGGCGGCCCACCAGCGGCGGGTCGGTACAGCGGCTGCGACGCTGGGCGCAGCTTCAACGGTGGCCTGAACTGAAACCTTATCCACAGGCACTGCCAGTTGTTCGACAGGGGCTGTGGATATCTCAGTCGTCACGGCCCTGACGACGCTGCTCTGCCGAGCCTTGGGCTCTGCCGGCACGTGGTGAATCGCGAAGTGAGCACTTCGCCACCGCTGGGGTTGCGCCAACAGGGCGACGAAGTACTCGCTGTGCACGAGTCGCTGCCACATCGCTGCGCTGGCGGCCGTTGGAGACGTGCCGGGCGAAGCGCCGTCGGCGCTCGCAACGGGGGTCAGACCGCCAGACGCTTGCGGCCCTTGGAGCGGCGTGCGCTCAGCACGGCACGGCCGCCGCGCGTCTTCATGCGCACGAGAAAGCCGTGGGTGCGGGCGCGCTTGGTCTTGGAGGGCTGATAGGTGCGCTTCATGGCGGTCTCGTCGCAGGTCGGGTGAAAGTGGAGAGCGAAAAAAACCGGCCGCCTTGGCCGGTGGGTCGGACTTCAACAGGTGTCGACGAGCGGGCTGCCCGCAATGCCGACGGTCGCTGTTCAGCAGGTTTCCCGTTGGGAACCGGCAGGATGCCCCGCCTGCCTTGGCGCCGGGACTCGCCCAAGACACCGCAGCCCCTGAATTCGGGAAACCGCGGATTAGAGCAAAAAAGCCCTGCCCGGTCAAACACTTGGGGTTCAAACGCAAGCGATACGGATGGCTTGACGGCGAAGCGCGATGTGTGGATAACATGCCACCCGCCAATCTCCTGCCCGGCTCGACCTCGTTTGCAGGCCAGCCCAGAAAAGACACTTGTCCACAATGAGCGCCGATCTTTGGCAGCAGGGCTGCGCCCAACTCGCAGCCGAACTGCCCGAACACCAATACAACACCTGGATCCGTCCGCTCAGCGTCGCCGAAACGGGACCCGACCAACCCGACACGGTTGTCGTTCGGGTCGCCAACCGCTTCAAGCTGGACTGGATCCGGGCCCAGTACGCGCACCACATCGAGGAACTGCTGAGCCGCATCGCCGGGCGGCCGATGCGCCTTGAGCTGTCGGTTCAGCCGCGTGTCGAGGCGGCACTGTCGATGACGCCCGCCGTGCACCGCAACCAGGCCCAGCCCGCCGGTCAGGCGCTGGAGAGCCTGCTGTCGGGTCTGAACCCGAGCGCACCCGGCGGCAGCGACCCGTCTTCGGGCCCGCCGCTGCGCGCCCGCCAGGACGCACCCGCGAGCCCGGGCCCACGCGGCCTGGCCCCTGCGGCCAACCCGCACCGCCTGAACCCGCTGCTGACCTTCGACACCCTGGTCGGGGGCCGCGCGAACCAGATGGCCCGTACGGCGGCGCTGCACGTCGCCGGCGCGCCAGGGGAGACCTACAACCCGCTGTTCATCTACGGTGGCGTCGGTCTGGGCAAGACGCACCTGGTGCACGCGGTGGGCAACGCCCTGCTGAAGGACCGCCCGGACGCGCGGGTGCTGTACCTGCATGCCGAGCAGTTCATCAGCGACGTGGTCCGCAACTACCAGCGCAAGACCTTCGACGAACTGAAGGCGAAGTACCACAGCCTGGACCTGCTGCTGATCGACGATGTCCAGTTCTTTGCCGGCAAGGACCGCACCCAGGAGGAGTTCTTCAACGCCTTCGAGGCCTTGCTGGCCAAGCGGGCCCACATCATCATGACCAGCGACACCTACCCCAAGGGCCTGGTCGACATCGACGAGCGGCTGACGAGCCGCTTTGACGCCGGCCTGACGGTGGCGATCGAGCCACCCGAGCTCGAGATGCGGGTCGCGATCCTGATCAAGAAGGCCAAGGCCGAAGCCACCGAGATGCCCGAGGACGTGGCGTTCTTCATCGCCAAGAACGTGCGCGCCAACGTCCGCGAGCTCGAGGGCGCGCTGCGCAAGGTGCTTGCCTACAGCCGCTTCGCGCACAAGGACATCGCCATCACGATGGCCCGCGAGGCACTGAAGGACCTGCTGTCGATCCAGAACCGGCAGATCTCGGTCGAGAACATCCAGAAGACCGTCGCCGACTACTACAAGATCAAGGTCGCCGACATGTACAGCAAGAAGCGCCCGGCCTCGATCGCCCGGCCGCGGCAGATCGCGATGTACCTGGCCAAGGACCTGACCAAGAAGAGCCTGCCCGAGATCGGCGAGCTGTTCGGTGGACGTGACCACACCACCGTGCTGCACGCGGTGCGCAAGATCGGCGAGGAGCGGCGCACCAACACCGAGCTCAACCAGCAGTTGCACGTGCTCGACCAGAGCCTGAAGGGCTGAACCGGGCCTGGACAAGCCTGTGGAGCGATCCGGCACAAGCCGGGTCTTGTCCACAGCGCCAGCCGGAGGCGGCGAGTTCTCCCCAAATCCGGTTTCCGGCGACAGGGCCTGGCGCACAGGGTTGTGCCGGCTCCAAACCCTTGTCGGAACAGGCGAAAATGCGCTTTTCCCCAGCCGGGGGTGGCGCCTACTGCTACCACCACCTTCTTTTAAACAAAGAAGTCAAGAACATAGAGGACGACATGATTGTTCTGAAGGCAGCGCAAGCCCAGGTGCTGGAAGCCTTGCAGGCGGTGGCCGGCATCGTGGAGCGGCGACACACCCTGCCCATCCTGGCCAACGTGCTGCTGCGCAAGAACGAGACCGGTCTCGAGCTGACGAGCAGCGACCTTGAGATCCAGGTCCGCACCCGGGCCGAGCTCGGTGGCGACGCAGGACCGATGGCCACCACGGTCGGTGCCAAGAAGCTCATCGACATCCTGCGGGCGCTGCCCAACGACCAGGTCGTGACGCTGAGCGCGACGCAGAACAAGCTGACCCTGCAAGGTGGCAAGAGCCGCTTCACGCTGCAGACCCTGCCGGCGGACGACTTCCCGCTCGTCAACGAAAGCGTCGATTTCGGGCCGACCTTTTCGGTTCCGCAGAAGACGCTCAAGGCCCTGATCGACCAGGTCCACTTCGCGATGGCGGTGCACGACATCCGCTACTACTTGAACGGCATCCTGTTCATCGCCGAAGGCAGCCAGCTGACGCTGGTGGCCACCGACGGCCACCGCCTGGCGATGGCCCAGAGCACGCTGGCCTCGGCGGTGCCGAACAAGCAGGAGGTGATCCTGCCGCGCAAGACCGTGCTCGAGCTGCAGCGCCTTCTGAAAGCCGACGACAGTGCCATCGAGATGCGCTTTGCCACCAACCAGGCCAAGTTCCAGTTTGCCGGCATGGAGTTCGTGACCAAGCTCGTCGAGGGCAAGTTCCCGGACTACAACCGCGTCATCCCCAAGAACCACAAGAACAGCATCGTGCTCGGCCGCGCGCCACTGCTGGCCGCGTTGCAGCGAGCCGCGATCATGACGGCCGAGAAGTTCAAGGGCGTGCGTGTCAACGTCGAGCCCGGCCTGCTTCGCGTGGCGGCCAACAACACCGAGCAGGAAGAGGCCCGCGAGGAACTTGAGATCGACTATGCGGGTGATCCGATCGAGATCGGCTTCAACGTCACCTACCTGATCGACATGTTGACGAACACACCCGAAGAGATGGTCAAGCTCGAGCTCCAGGACTCGGCCGCCAGCGCGCTGTTCAGCGTGCCCGAGCGGCCGGGATTCAAGTACGTGGTGATGCCGATGCGGATCTAGCCGGCTGTCGGCCGCCGGAACCGCTGAGCGTCACCAAAGCGACCCTCTCGCACCCCCTGCCCCCGCCAAGCGGGGGTTCCCGTCTTCACTTCGCCCGGGCCTTGCAGGTCCTCTTTGCGCACCATGAGCGACACCCCCGAGTCCAAGCCCGAAGGCGACATCCCCGATCCCAAACCCGAGCAGCAGCGTTCGGACCAGCCCGCGCCGCAGCAGACCGGCGGTCCCGGCGACCCGACACGGGAAGGCGGCTATGGCGAGGGCAGCATCCAGATCCTCGAGGGCCTGGAAGCCGTGCGCAAGCGGCCTGGCATGTACATCGGCGATACGTCCGACGGCACCGGGCTGCACCACTTGGTGTTCGAGGTCGTCGACAACTCGATCGACGAGTCGCTGGCAGGGTACTGCGACGACATCGTCGTCACCATCCACAGCGACAACGCCATCAGCGTCGTCGACAACGGTCGCGGCATCCCGACCGGCGTCAAGATGGACGACAAGCACGAGCCCAAGCGCTCGGCGGCCGAGATCGCGCTGACCGAGCTGCACGCGGGCGGCAAGTTCAACCAGAACAGCTACAAGGTCTCGGGCGGCCTGCATGGCGTCGGCGTCAGCTGCGTCAACGCGCTGTCGCAGTGGCTACGCCTGACGGTGCGCCGCGAGGGCCAGGTGCACCAGATCGAGTTCGTGCGGGGGGTCACCCAGGATCGACCGCTCGAGATGCGCGACGGCGTGCAGGTCAGCCCGATGAAGATCGTCGGCGAGACCGAGAAGCGCGGCACCGAGGTCCACTTCAGGCCCGACGACGAGATCTTCAAGAACATCGACTTCCATTACGACGTGCTGGCCAAGCGCTTGCGCGAGCTTTCGTTCCTGAACAACGGGGTCAAGATCCGGCTCGTCGACGAGCGCAACGCCAAGGAGGACAACTTCGCGTTCGCGGGGGGTGTGAAGGGCTTCGTGCAGTTCATCAACCAGGGCAAGAAGGCGCTGCATCCCAACGTCTTCCATGCCATGGGCACCCGGCAGAGCGAGAACAACACCGAGATCGGTGTCGAGGTCGCGATGCAGTGGAACGACGGCTACAACGAGGCCGTGCTCTGCTTCACCAACAACATCCCGCAGCGCGACGGCGGCACCCACCTGACGGGCCTGCGCGCGGCGATGACGCGGGTGATCAACAAGTACATCGACGACAACGAGTTCGCCAAGAAGGCCAAGGTCGAGATCGCCGGCGACGACATGCGCGAGGGCCTGGCCTGCGTCATCAGCGTCAAGGTCCCCGAGCCCAAGTTCAGCAGCCAGACCAAGGACAAGCTGGTCTCCAGCGAGGTCCGCCAGCCGGTCGAGGAGATCGTCGCCGCCAAGCTGTCCGAATGGCTGCTCGAGAACCCGCTCGACGCCAAGATGCTGTGCGGCAAGATCGTCGACGCGGCCCGCGCGCGCGAGGCCGCCCGCAAGGCGCGAGAGATGACGCGCCGCAAGGGGGTGATGGACGGCCTGGGCCTGCCCGGCAAGCTGGCCGACTGCCAGGAAAAGGACCCCGCGCTGTGCGAGATCTACATCGTCGAGGGTGACAGCGCCGGTGGCAGCGCCAAGCAGGGCCGCGACCGCAAGTTCCAGGCGATCCTGCCGCTGCGCGGCAAGATCCTCAACGTCGAGCGCGCCCGCTACGAGAAGCTGCTGTCCAGCGAAGCCATCGTGACGCTGATCACCGCGCTCGGCACCGGCATCGGCGCGGAAGACTTCAACGTCGGCAAGCTGCGGTACCACCGCATCATCGTGATGACCGACGCCGACGTCGACGGCGCCCACATCCGGACCCTGCTGCTGACCTTCTTCTATCGCCAGATGCCCGAGCTGGTCGAACGTGGCCACATCTACATCGCGCAGCCGCCGCTGTACAAGGTCAAGCATGGCAAGCACGAGCAGTACCTGAAGGACGGGCACGAGCTCGACGCCTACCTGCTGAAGGTCGCGCTCGACGGCGCCACGATCTGGCCCGACGGCCCCAACGACCGCACCCGCGCTGCGCTGACCGGCCCGGCGCTCGAGGCCCTGGCCCGCAAGTCGCTGGTCGCCGAAAGCGTCGTCGAGCGGCTGTCGAACTGGATGGACCCTGAGGCGCTGCGCTGCATCTCCGCCGGCCTCGTGCTGGACCTGGACAACGTCGCTGCGGCCGAGGCGAGTGCCGTGGCTTTGCAGGCGGCGCTGCCGCAGGCCGAGGTGCAGGCGCAGTTCGATGCCCGCAGCGACAAGCACCTGCTGCGCATCGGGCGCCGCCATCACGGCAACGTCAAGGCCAGCGCGATCACGCAAGACTTCCTGCATGGCGCCGACCATGCGGCACTGAAAGACGCCGGCCTGGCCTTCCTGGGCTTGCTCGGCCCCGAGGCCGTCGTGCAGCGCGGCGAGGGCGAAAAGGCCAAGGACCAGCGCATCGGTGCGGACTTCCGGGCCGCGGTGACCTGGCTGATGCAGCAGGCCGGTAACGCCGTCGGGCGCCAGCGCTACAAGGGCCTGGGCGAAATGAACCCCGAACAGCTCTGGGAGACCACGATGGACCCCAAGGTCCGTCGCCTGCTGAAGGTGCAGATCGACGACGCGATCGAAGCCGACCGCGTGTTCACGATGCTGATGGGCGACGAGGTCGAACCGCGCCGCGAGTTCATCGAGGTCAACGCGTTGAGGGCGGCGAACATCGACGTGTGAGCGCCAGGCCGTAGGGCGCCGAATGGGTTGCGACTCGCGCCACAAGATTGCGACTGGCGGGCGCTAGTTCAAGCGACTGACCTCGCCACGCATGCCGGCGGAGTCGAAGGGCGCGGCTGCAACCACGTGGGGCGTTGTCCCAGCGATGTCAACTCGGCTGGCCTGCTTGTGACGCTGCGGCGCTAGAGACGACAGCTTTGCGGCAAGCGAACTGCGTTGGCCTCGGCGTGCTATCGACCCAATGCCGTCCTTACCTCCTCCGAACTGAAAGTCGCAATGCCGTCGCTCGGATGGCTGCGCAGACTCAGCTCAAAGAGTCGACACCATCTGGAGCGAACCCCATTGCGTCAGTAAAGGCGCTTCATTTGACCCGAAGCACGTCCAGCGTGGAGACAGGCGCGGCGGAGTTGCCCCAGGACTGCCGTATGAATGTGGCGACTGCGGCAATCTCGTCGTTGTTCAGCAACTGCCCATACGGCGGCATGCCGAAGGGCTGAGGGTTGCCCGCCGTGGTCGGCATGAAGCCGCCCTGTTGAATCACCTGCACGACGTTGATGTGCAACGCCAGCGTGACCGCGCGGTTGCCGGCAAGGGCGGGGTACATCCCTGACGCGCCTTGTCCCTGGTCGCCATGGCAGGCAGTGCAATGCTGCTCATAGACCTTCCTGCCGGCGACCATCACCTCCGCATCGGCGCGCCTTGACTCGGCAGGCGGCGCTTTCCTGACGGGAATCGATGCCAGGTAGCCAGCCATCGCGTCGAGATCCTGGTCTGTCAGATGTTGGGTGCTGCTGAACACGACTTCAGCCATCGGCCCGGAAACGGACGCGTGTGCCGACACGCCGTCCTTGAGCAGCCTGACGACCTGTTCGCGGGGCCAGCGCTGAACACCCGCTTCGTCAGGCGATGCCAGGGACGGCGCGTACCAGGCGGCGTCGGGCATCAGGCCGCCGGCGAACATCGCGTTCAGGCGGGTGCCGCCAAGGGCGTCGCGGCCCGAGTGGCAGGCTGCGCAGTGGCCCAGGCCCTGGATCAGGTATTTGCCGCGGTTCCACTCGGCGCGCTGCCCGGCTTCGGACTCGAACGTGCCGGGCCGGAAGTACAGCGCGCGCCAGACGGCCAGCGCCGCCTGCGTGCTGTAGGGAAAGCGCAGTGCGTGCGGTGCATTGGCCTTTTCGACCGCCGGCACGGACCGAAGGAAGGCGTAAAGCGCGTCCGAGTCTTCACGCGATACCTGCGTGAAGCTGGGGTACGGAAAGGCCGGATACAAGAGACGGCCGTCCTTGGAGCGCCCGTGGTGCAGGCTGCGCCAGAACTCGCCTGCCGTCCAGTGGCCAATGCCGGTCTTGGCGTCGGGCGTGATGTTCGGTGCGACGACGACGCCGAACGGTGTTTCGACCCCACGGCCGCCGGCGAATTCGGCGCCACCGGCGGTCGTGTGGCAGCCCATGCAGTTGCCAGCCCGTGCCAGGTAGGCCCCGCGTCTGAGGACTTCCGACGAAGCCGGCATGGCAGGGACGCCGGCCACCAGCGGGGCCTCGCCCCGAAGGTTCATCCAGGCCACCCAAGAAGCCGCCATGAGGGCCAGGACCATCGAGGCGGCACCGGCGCGCCGTGCCATCTTGCGCAAGTTCACCTTCTTCACTCGGTGCCGCTCCCGCAATCGACGGGCAGCGGCTGGGCGGAAACGGTTTCCGGCTTCGTACCGGTCGGCAGGCTCTGTGCCGAAAGCCAGCGTGCAACGGCACTCACTTCTTGGTTGGTGAGCCGCTTGGCGATGTCGGCCATGCAGTCCGGTGCGGCTGCCGCACGCAAACCGGTGCGCCATGCGCCGAGCTGACCGATCAGGTAGTCCGCAGGCAGTGTCAGCAGCCCGGGCATAGCCGGCAAGCGTCCGGCCATGCTGCTGCCATGACACGAGGCGCACGCCGGGATCTGGCGTTCCGGGACCCCCTTGAAGACCAACTGCTCGGCAGTTTGCTGCTGCCAGGCGGACAGGCCGTGCGCCGGAGCAGGCGGATACGGTAGATCGAGCGCCGAAAAGTTCCGGGCGATGTCACGCAGAAAGTCATCTGACATGTGTTGCGTCAGGTGGCGCATCGCCTGATTGCGCCGGCGACCTTCCCGAAAGTTCTTCAGCTGATTGAAAAGGTAGCCCTCGGGCTTGCCGGCGATGCGCGGGAAGTAGCCTGTGCTGGTGGCGCGGCCCTCCTGCCCGTGGCACATGACACACGCTTGCATGCGTTGCGCCATCGTGTCGCGGACCGCCGCCGTCGCACCCGACGGCGCGGAGGTCGACTGGGCTGACGCCAAGCCCGCGACGGCAGACAGGCTGGCCGCGAAGAGAAGACTGAAGACGAGTTTCGTGTTCATCGAAGGCCAGGCGAGTGAGTGGCTGGGCATCGAAAGCGCCTAAGTGTCGAGAGCTTGCACAGCCAGATTGGCCAGCCCGTACAAGGTCAAGCCGAACACGGCAGCCAAGGCGACCGCGAAGGCAATCAACACCAGCGGTTGGGCCTTGGCCAGCTCATCACCGGCGGCAGCGCGGCGCCGGACTCCGAAGAAGCCCCACAAGACCGCCCTCACGTAGCCCCAAGTCTTCATCTTCAGCCCCTGCATTTCGGCTGTCGAGTGTGCCCAAGACGGCCCCTCCGAACCAGGCTCAGTTGCTGCAGAAAACTACGGATCAGATGCGGGTCAATGGGCACCCTGATCTCAAAGACTGCACGGGAAGTACAGTCTTTCCAAAGCTCAGCAACGGGCATATCAGATGCAGTCCTGCGATCGCAAACCCACTTCGAGATGAAGCGCTACGAGGCCCTGGCTGAAGAGGTCGCGGCGGGCATCGCCAGCGGTCAGCTGCGGCCGGGCCAACGCGTGCCGTCGGTTCGCGAAACCAGCCGAAGCCGCGGCGTCAGCCCATCGACGGTGTTCGAGGCGTACTACCTGCTCGAAGCGCGGGGACTGATCGAAGCACGGTCGCGGTCCGGCTATTTCGTCAGCCACGCGGCAGCCAAGCCACCCGAACCGGACATCTCGGCGCCCGTGGCGGACGAGCGGGCTGTGGAGGTCTCTGAACTTGTGTTCGAGGTGCTCGGACACACCATGAACAAGGCGGTCGTGCCGCTGGGGTCTGCGTTCCCCAGCCCAACGCTCTTTCCATTGCCCAAGCTGGCCCTTGCGCTGGGCAAGGCCGTCCGCCGGCTGGACCCGTGGCGCACGGTCGAGGACTTGTCTCCGGGGAGCGCAGCGCTGCGACGCCAGATCGGCCTTCGCTACCTGGCGATGGGATGCGGTTTAGACACCGAGGAACTGGTCATCACCAACGGCGCGATGGAGGCGCTGAACCTTTGCCTGGAAGTCGTGACCCAGCCGGGAGATCTGGTGGCCGTGGAGTCCCCGACCTTCTATGCGGCGCTGCAAGCACTGGAGCGCCACCGCTTGCGCGCGGTGGAGATTGCAACTCATCCACGCCATGGCCTCGATGTGTCAGCGCTGGCCTCGGTCCTGGAGCGCCACCCCGTGAAGGCCTGCTGGTTGATGCCGAACTTCCAGAACCCGCTGGGCAGCCTGATGCCGGACAGTTCGAAGCAGCAGCTGGTGCAACTGCTGGCTGACCACCAGGTGCCGCTGATCGAGGATGACGTGTACGGCGAGCTGTACTTCGGGCCACACAAGCCGAGGCCGGCCAAGGCGTGGGACCGTTCCGGTCTGGTCATGCATTGCAGTTCGTTCTCCAAGTCGCTGGCGCCGGGCTACCGCGTGGGGTGGGTTGCCGCAGGCAGGTTCGGCAAGGACGTGGGCAGGCGCAAGCTGATGCACTCGCTGGCCGCCTCGCTGCCATCGCAAGAGGGTCTGAGCGAATACCTGCAACACGGGGGTTACGACCGGCACCTGCGCCAGTTGCGCATCACCTTGGCCAAACATCGGGACGTCGTCCTGCGCGCCATCGAGAAGCACTTCCCGGCGGGCACGAAGATCACGCAACCGGAGGGCGGCTACTTCGTGTGGGTTGAGCTTCCGGACGCGGTCGACGCGCTGGACCTGCACCGGTTGGCGATGTCGCATGACATCAGCCTT
>Ga0315901_10008624_pt1 | contig 11824 bp, 10 predicted proteins | sample LakEriMetagenome_10_FD_203761 | JGI IMG/M metagenome (GOLD analysis project Ga0315901, IMG submission 203761) | Freshwater fungal communities from buoy surface, Lake Erie, Ohio, United States - Buoy 2 MA116 | ecosystem: Environmental > Aquatic > Freshwater > Lake | place: USA: Lake Erie, Ohio...
CCTCCCGTAGGAGTCTGGGCCGTGTCTCAGTCCCAGTGTGGCTGATCATCCTCTCAGACCAGCTACCCGTCGATGCCTTGGTAGGCCGTTACCCCACCAACTAGCTGATAGGCCGCGAGACCCTCCTGATCCGGTAACCCTTTCGTCAGCGCGCCATGCGACGCTCCGACGGCATCCGGTATTAGCAGCTGTTTCCAGCTGTTATCCCAGAGACCAGGACAGGTTTCTCACGTGTTACTCACCCGTTCGCCACTATCTCTTCCCCAGTATTGCTACTGGATGGAGACCGTTCGACTTGCATGTGTTAAGCACGCCGCCAGCGTTCGTCCTGAGCCAGGATCAAACTCTCCAACAAGAACCTGTCCGGCTTGACCCGGACCGATCCGTCAAGAGCCGTGTGGTGTCACGTCAGGGAATAGCTGACGTTGCCGACACCACGCTCCGGCTGATGCCTCCGATGGGATCGGAGGACTTGTGAATTGACAAGCAGCTCCATCGCTCGGTCTCACGACCGCTCGACGTGCTGCCCGCACTGGCGTTCTGTCTTCTCTTCTGTTTTCAAGGAGCCGAAGCTCTGTGGGCACGCAGCAGCTGAACTGCAGTTGGTGCCGATCCCTCGTCTGGGCCCTTTCGGGCTCCCCGAGGCGAGTAGCTACGCTATCGACGCCACCCCTGAGCGTCAACCTCGATCGCGAAATTTTCCGACGACGAAGTCGCGCTTGCCCTTGCGGAGAAGCAGAAAACCGCCGCTGAGCAGGTCGGATGCTCGCAGCAGCCCGTCCGCGTCGAGGACACGATTTCCTGCCCGAACGGCACCCTGCGTGAGCAACCGGCCCACCTCACTGACGGACTTCGCCACGCCGGCGGTCACCAGGAGGTCGTGGACCCGACGGCCGTCGAGCTCGCCGTCGAGCTCCACACACGGCGCCTCCCCCGCGACGACGGCCAGGATCTCGGCGGACGCGAGGGTGGGATCGCCCCCGAAGAGCACCGCCGCGGCCGCGGCCGCGTGCTCCGCCGCCGCCGCACCGTGCACGAGCGTGGTCATCTCGTGGGCGAGCGCTCGCTGGGCGACCCGCCGCTCTGGCGCCTGGTCGTGGTCGGCGAGCAGCGCCTCGAGCTCGTCGAGCGGCCGCAGCGAGAGCATCTTGAGGTACACCCCGACCATCTGGTCGTCGGTCTGGATCCAGAACTGCCGGAACTGGTACGGCGAGGTGCGGGCGGCGTCGAGCCACACGGCACCGCCGACCGACTTGCCGAACTTCGAGCCGTCGCTCTTCGTCATCAGCGGATGCGTGAGGGCGTACGCCTGCGCGCCGAGCCGGCGGCGGATGAGGTCCACGCCGGCGACGATGTTGCCCCACTGGTCCGACGCTCCCGCCTGGAGCTCGACCCCGCGGTGTTCGTACAGGTGGCGGAAGTCGTCGGCCTGCAGCAGCTGGTAGCTGAACTCGGTGAACGAGATGCCGTGCTCGCTCTCGATCCGCGACCGCACCGAGTCCTTGGCGATCATCTGGTTCACCGTGAAGTGCTTGCCCACGTCGCGGAGGAACTCGAGGATCGTGACCGGCATGGTCCAGTCGGCGTTGTTGACGAGCGTGGCCTGGAACGGCCCCGGCTCGAAGTCGAGCAGCTTCGTGAGCTGCACCTTGATGCACTCGACGTTGTGACGGAGCGTCTCCGGGTCGAGCAGGTTGCGCTCCTCGCTGCGCCCACCGGGATCGCCCACCATGCCGGTGGCCCCACCCGCCAGCGGGAAGGGCCGGTGACCCGCCAGCTGGAAACGGCGCATGAACAGCTGCCCGACCAGGTGCCCCACGTGGAGCGAGTCGGCGGTCGGGTCGAAACCGATGTAGAGCCCGATCGGTCCCTCGGCCAGGCGGGCCCGGAGGGCCCCGAGGTCGGTGGCGTCGTGGACGAGGCCACGCGCCTGGAGTTCGTCGATCAGATCCATAGGTGCCACATGTTGCCAGCTCGGACCGGCCGTTCCCCCGGCCATTCGGGGAGGAGTAGCGTCGGGACGTGGCCGAGCTCACACATCCCGTGGCGGTGTCGGGTGAGACGGTCATCGACGCGCTCGAACGCCAGGCGGCGTCGTGCGCGCACATCGGCTCGCCGCTCTACGCCTCGCTGCTCACCGGGCTCACCGCCGACCATCTGTCGGGGGGACTCACCGCCGAGCTGCTGGAGGGCGTGAGCGATCGCCCGATCCACGACGCCGTCCCCCTCCGCTACCTCGCGACCGCGCACCGCCTCGCGCTGCACGGCGAGGCCCCCGAGCTCGCCGTGCACTACCCGTCCTGCGGCGGCGCGTGGGCCGGACGCGACATCACGGACGACTATCTCTCCGTCGTCGCGAAGCACCGGGGCGAGTTCGTCCGCGGCCTGCAGCGCAACGTGCAGACCAACGAAGTCGGGCGTGCGGCCGTGCTCGCCGCCGGGTTCGCCCTGGTGGCAGCCCGGTCGGGCCTGCCGCTGCGGACGTTCGAACTGGGCGGCTCCGCCGGGCTGCTGTCGCACTGGGACCGTTTCGCGTACGACACCGGCGCGACGACCATGGGCGATCCTGGCTCACCGTTGCGCTTCGGCCCCGAGTGGTACGCCGTGGCGCCCTCGCTGCAGGCCGACGTGCACGTGGTGTCGCGTGCGTCGGTGGACGTCTCGCCCATCGACGTCGGCACCGACGCCGGTCGGCTCTCGATGCTGTCGTTCGTGTGGCCCGACCAGCACGAACGCTTCGTGCGCCTCGACACCGCGATCGAGATCGCGCGGCGCCACCCGCTCCACGTCGAGGCCGCCGACGCCGGCGACTGGCTGACCGAACGGCTCGCACCCGACGCTCCCGACGGCGTCGCGAGCGTGGTGTTCCACTCGATCGTCTGGCAGTACCTGCCGCCCGCGACGCGCGACGCGATCCGGGAGGCGCTCGCATCCGCCGGGGCGCGCGCCGATCCCGATCGACCCCTGTCGTGGCTCCGGATGGAACCGGCGACACGCGAACACGCCGACCTCCGGCTCACCACCTGGAGCGGCGAGGAGCCGCACGAGGAGCTGCTCGCCCACGTCGGCTACCACGGTGCCGACGTCACCTGGCTCGCCCCCGCCTGACCGTCCCACCGGCCTCGAGCGCGCACCGGTCGGCTCGTGGGCCGCGCTCGGCCGTCAGCCGCCCGTCGGCGGCCAGGGCGCCCGCCACCGCCGAGGCCAGTCGACCGCCCGGGTGATGCCGATCCGCGGGGTGATCTCGGCCTCGGGCACCCGCGCGCCGTCGTCGAGCACCACCGCCTCGGCACCGTCGTGGCTGCGGTCGATGCCGACCAGCTTCGTCAGCTTGCCCGGCCCGTCGGTGCGCCGGACCGGCACGCCCGGAACCACGACGGCGCGCACGAGCACGGCCTGACCGTCGCCCTCCCGGCCGGTCACGAGGTTCACGCAATGGTGCATGCCGTACACGAAGTACACGTAGAGCCGTCCCGGCGGACCGAACATCGCTGCGTTGCGCGGCGTGCGACCGCGGAACGAGTGACTGGCCGGGTCGTCCTGGGTGTACGCCTCCACCTCGGTGATGCGGGCGTCGATCGTGCCGTGGGTGCCCTGCACGCGGAGCACCTTGTGGAGCAGCTCGGGTGCGACCTCCGTCGCGTCGCGGGCGAAGAACGCCGTCGGCAGACGGCGCGACCGACTCACGCGCCGGGAGCCTCCAGCGCCTCCGCGAGGCGGTCGAGCTCGACCCGGAAGCGGACGAACTGGTCGGCGACCGGCACGGGACCGGCGCCCCCCGGCGTGACCCGACGACGCACCGACACCCCGGGCGCCACCAATTCGGCGGCGTCGGCCCCGAGCGACGCGTGCTCGGCGACGAGCGAGCGCAACGAACGCTCACCCTGCAGCGCCTCGCGGACCAGCGCCCCGACCACGGCGTGCGCCTCGCGGAAGGGCATCCCACGCTGCACGAGCCACTCGGCGAGATCGGTGGCCGCCGTCGTCTCCGCGTCCGCTGCCGCCTGCATCCGCTCGGGCACGAACGTGATCGTGGCGAGCATCCCCGTCACCGCGCCGAGCGCCAGACGGACCTGGTCGGCCGTGTCGAACAGCGGTTCCTTGTCCTCCTGGTAGTCGCGGTTGTAGCTGAGCGGCAGCCCCTTCATGGTGGCGAGGAACCCGGCGAGGTTGCCGATCAGGCGCCCGGCCTTGCCCCGCGCGAGCTCGGCGATGTCGGGGTTCTTCTTCTGCGGCAGCATCGACGAGCCGGTGGCGTAGGCGTCGTCGAGCTTCGCGAAGCCGAACTCGTCGGTGGTCCAGAGCACGATCTCCTCGCCGATGCGCGAGAGGTCGACGGCGATCAGGGTGAGGACGAACAGCGCCTCGGCGACGTGGTCGCGCGAGCCCACGGCATCGAGGGAGTTCTCGAAGCGGCGGGCGAAGCCCAGATCGGCGGCGTTGCCGTCGACGTCGAGCGGGAGCGACGACCCGGCGAGCGCCCCGGCGCCGAGCGGCGACACGTCGATGCGTTCCAGCGCGTCGAGGATCCGGTCGATGCCACGCCCGAGGGCCCAGCCGTGGGCGAGCAGGTGGTGCGCGAGCAGCACCGGCTGCGCACGCTGCAGGTGGGTGTAGCCGGGGAGGTACACACCCTCGTGCTCCTCGGCGCGCCGCAGCAGCACGCGCTGGAGGTCGAGCACCCGGCGAGCGACCACCATCAGCTCGCGCTTGGTCCACAGTCGCACGTCGGTCGCGCTCTGGTCGTTGCGGCTCCGGCCGGTGTGGAGCTTGGCCCCGGCGGGACCGGCGAGCTCGGTGACGCGCCGCTCGACGGCGGTGTGGATGTCCTCGTCGGCGGGCAGGAACACGAACAGGCCGGTCTCCATCTCCTGTTCCACCACGTCGAGCGCGAGCAGCACCTGGTCGCGCTCGGCGTCGGTGATGATCGCGGCGCGGGCGAGGCCGCGCACGTGCGCGCGCGATCCGGTGATGTCGTCTCGCCAGAGGCGCCGGTCGAACGACAGGCTCTCGGTGTACGCCATCAGCTCGGCGGCCGGACCACCCTCGAAACGGCCGTGCCACAGGGTCTGACCGCCACCCGACGGATCGGCGCCGTGATCGGTGCCCTGATCGGTGTCGTGGTCGCCGCTCACGACAGGCCCGCCATCTCGCGCAGCATCGCCGCGAGCGCGGGGCCGCCGGTCTCCTCGTCGGCGACGCACAGCAGGGTGTCGTCGCCGGCCACGGTGCCGATGATCGACGGCAGGTTCGAGCGGTCGAGCGCAGACGCGACGACGTGCGCACACCCGGGCGGGGTGCGCAGCACGACGAGGTGGCCGGCCGAGCGCACCTCGGCCACCCACTCCCCCATGACCCGCCGGAGATGGTCCTGCGGCGCCTGCCGGGCCGGTTCGTACTCGGGGATCGCGTAGACGGTGTCGCCGCTGGGCACGCGCACCTTCACCGCGCCGAGGTCGTCGAGGTCTCGCGACACCGTGGCCTGCGTGGCCGTGATGCCCTCGGTGGCCAGCAGGTCGAGGAGCTGTGGCTGGCTCGTGACCGGATGCATCGCCACGAGCCGGGCGATCGTCTGCTGCCGCTGCACCTTCGTCGTCATGGACGCACTCCCATCAGGAACGCCATCACACCGCGTGCGGTGTGCATCCGGTTGTGACCCTGCCGCCACACGAGCGACCGATCACCCTCGATCACGTCGTCGGTGACCTCGAGGCCGCGATACGCCGGCAGGCAGTGCATGAAGTACGCGTCCCCGGAGCCGGAGCCGTCTCCCGCCACCGCCATGAGGTCGGCGTTCACCTGGTAGCGACCGAAGATCTCCGCGCGCGCCGCCTTCTCGGCCTCCTGCCCCATCGAGGTCCAGGTGTCGGTGTGGACCACGACGGCGCCGCGCACCGCGGTGGACGGGTCGGCGAACTGCTCGACCGAACCGGGACCGAGCGCGTCGATGCGCGCCAGTTCGTCGTCGCTCGCGTCGTAGCCGGCCGGGCAGCCGAGCCGGACGTGGGCCCCCAGCATCACCGCGGCCTCGGCGAGCGATCGCGACACGTTGTTGTGGTCGCCGACGTACGCGATGGTGCGGCCGACGAGCGGGCCGAGCACCTGCTGCATCGTGAGCGTGTCGGCGAGGCCCTGCAGCGGGTGGCTGCGATCGCTCAACATGTTCACGACGGGCACGGACGCCGCAGCGGCGAGGCGAGCGACGACGGCGTGGTCGAACACCCGGGCGGCGAGGAGCGCGTGGTAGCCGCTCATGATGCGAGCGACGTCCTCCACGGGTTCGCGGGTGTCGAACCCGACCTCCTCGCCGCGGGTGTGGATCGGGTGACCGCCGAGCTGCACGACGGCCATCTCGGTGCTCTGCCGGGTGCGGTTCGACGGCTTCTCGAAGACGAGCGCCACGCCCTGACCCTCGAGCGGACGGCCGAGCGACGCGACGGGCGCCTCGCTCAGCGCGAGCACGACGGCGAGCTCGTCGACGGTGAGGTCGGTGATGTCGAGGAAGTGCCTCACGCCGGTCCTCCGATGCCGGCCGCGAGCACGTCGGCGATCAGCGCGACCGCCTCGTCGATCTCGGCGCCGCTCACCGTGATCGGTGGGGCGAGCCGCAGCGCCGTGGCCGTCACAGCGTTGGTGACCAGCCCGCGAGCCAACAGCTCCGTGTAGACCGCCTTCGCATCGGCGCCGTCGCCCAGTTCGGCGGCGAGCAGGAGCCCCTGGCCGCGCACCGAACGCACCTGCGGGATCGCCTCGAGCTTCGCCCGCAGCGACGCTCCCTTGGTCTCGGCGAGGGCGGGCGCGTCGAGACGGCGCATCTCCTCGATCACGGTGCGCACCACGGCGGTGGCGATCGCCGTGCCGCTGTAGGTGCTGCCGTGATCACCCGGCTGGAACGCCGCGGCCACGTCGGTGCGCGCCCACACGGCGCCGACCGGGAACCCGTTACCCATCGCCTTCGCCATCGTGACGACGTCGGGGCGCACACCGGCGTGCTGGAACCCGAACCAGCGGCCGGTGCGGGCGAAGCCGGTCTGCACCTCGTCGAGGATCAACAGCATCCCGCGCTCGTCGCAGACGCGGCGGATGCCTCGCAGGTACTCGGGGTCCGCAGGCACCACGCCGCCCTCGCCCTGCACCGTCTCGATGATCACGGCCGACACGCTCGGGTCGATCGCTGCCTCCAGGGCGGCCAGATCGCCGTAGGCGACGTGGCGGAAGCCGTCGGGCATGGGGAAGAACGGCTCGTGCTTGGCGGGCTGGCCGGTGGCGGCCAAGGCAGCGAGCGTGCGGCCGTGGAAGCTGCCGTACGCGCTGATCACGACGTGGCGACCGCGGCCGCCGAACTTGCGGGCGAGCTTGAGCGCCGCCTCGTTGGCCTCGGCGCCGGAGTTGCAGAAGAACACCTGCCCGACGTCACCGGTGGCCTCGGTGAGCAGGTCGCGCAGCGCGACGGCCGCCGCGGTGGCGGCGTCGTTGGTGAAGAAGTTGCTCACGTGCAGCAGACGCCCGGCCTGCTCGGTGATGGCCCGGGTGACGGCCGGGTTGGAGTGGCCGAGCGACGTGACGGCGAGTCCGCACAGGAAGTCGAGGTAGCGCTTCCCGTCGACGTCCCAGAGCTCGGTGCCCTCGCCGCGGACGAACATCACCTGCGGCGGTCCGAACACGGGCATGAACGGGCAGACGGCCGCACGGCCGGCGGCGGAGGTGTCGAACGCGTGCGAGGTCATGATGCCGCTCCTGAACGGTTGAAGGGCGAGGTGGCGTGGTCGGCCTCCGAGGCGCGCACCATCGTGCCGATGCCCTCGTCGGTGAAGATCTCGAGCAGCAGGACGTGCGGGATGCGGCCGTCGAGGATGTGGGCGCGTCGCACGCCGTGCCGGACGGCGTGGACGCAGCTGTCCACCTTCGGGATCATGCCCCCGGCGATGACCCCCTCGACGACGAGCTGGTCGAGCTCGTCGGGCGTGGTCTGGCGGATGAGGCTCGCCGGGTCGTCCACCACGCGGCGGAGGCCCTCGATGTCGGTGAGGTAGACCAGCTTCTCGGCATGCAGCGCCTCGGCGATCGCTCCTGCGACGGTGTCGGCATTGATGTTGTAGGCCTGGCCGGTCTCGTCGGTGCCGATGGTGGCGACCACGGGGACGAAGCCGTTGGCGAGGAGACCCTCGAGGATCGTCGGGTTCACCGCGGTGACGTCGCCGACGAACCCGAGCTCGGGGTCGCGGGCGGCGGCCCGGATGAGGCCGGCGTCCTCGCCGGACACGCCGACCGCGATCGGGCCGTGCACGTTGATCGCCGACACGAGCTGCGGGTTCACCTGGCCGATCAGCACCATCCGGGCGATGTCGACGGTCTCGGCGTCGGTCACGCGCAGGCCGTTGCGGAACTCGGTGACCTTGCCGAGCCGGCTCATGAGGTCGCTGATCTGCGGGCCGCCGCCGTGCACGACCACGGGGCGCATACCGACGGCGCGCATCAGCACGAGGTCCTCGGCGAAGAGCGCGAGCGCGTCCGCCGGTGGTTGGTCGTCGCTCGCGCCGGCGAGGGCGTTGCCCCCGTACTTCACCACCACCACCTGGCCGGCGAAGCGCTGGATGTAGGGCAACGCCTCCACCAGCACCGCGGCCCGTTCGGCCGCCCGCACCGCGCTCACGGGTACAACCCCACGCGCTGGAGGCCGGCAGTCTCGTCGAGGCCGAGCGCGACGTTGGCCGCCTGGATCGCGCCGCCGCTCGCGCCCTTGCAGAGGTTGTCGATGGCGCAGATCGCGATGACAGTTCCGGTGCGGTCGTCGTACCGGGCGGTGAGGAAGGCGGTGTTCGTGCCCATCGCGGCCTTCGTGCTCGGGGAGGTCGGGCGCACCACGACGAACGGTTCGCCCTCGTACCGACGCGCCATGGCCGCGAGCAGTGCCGGCGTCGACATCGCCGCATCCTCCACCGGCCTGGCGTAACAGGTGGCGAGGATCGCCCGGTTCAGCGGGGCGAGGTGTGGTGTGAACAACACCTGGCAGGCCGGGCCGGCACCGCCGATGGCCTGCTCGATCTCGGGTGTGTGACGATGGTCGAGCAGGCCGTACGCCTCGAGGTTCTCGTCCGCCGAGCAGAACAGCGAGGCGTGCTTGAGTCCTCGTCCCGCGCCGCTGATCCCCGTCTTGGAGTCGACGATGATCCCGTGCCGCTCGATCAGTCCCGCCGCGACGAGCGGCTCCAGCGCCAGCGCCGCTGCGGTGACGTGGCACCCGGGCGTGGCCACCAGGGAGGCGCCCTTCAGGCCCGTGCGGTCGAGTTCGGGGAGGCCGTACACCGCGCTCGCGAGGTGCTCGGGCTGGTCGTGCTCGAAGCCGTACCACACGGGATAGAGCGAGGCGTCCTTCAAACGGTAGGCCGCCGACAGGTCGACGATCGTCCCGACCCTGCCGGTGAGCTGTGGCACGAGCGCCATGCTCGCCTCGTGCGGCAGGCCGAGGAACACCACGTCGAGGCCGTCGACGCGGTCGGTGTCGAACTCCTCGAACACCAGGTCGGGATAGGTCGCGGTCACGCTCGGGTAGAGCGCGCTCGCGAGGGTGCCGGCCTGCGTGTCCCCGGTGGCGTACACGAGGTCGAGGTCGGGGTGTTGGGCGCACAGCCGCATCAACTCGGCGCCGGTGTACCCGGAGGCGCCGACGATCGCGGCGCCCCGGCGGCCGGCTCGGACGGGGTGAGACATGCGCATGACCATACACTCGCATGCATGATCATTCCACAACTGTCCACGGAATCTCAGGAAATGTGACCACCCGCGCGAGGAATCGCGCGTCGCGTCGATGGCTTGCCGGACTCTTGTCGGAATCCAACAGGTCGCTTCATTGTGTTCACCAACGGTGATCCTTATGGTCGCCGAGGTGGCACGCACGGCGGGGACGGGACAGGAACGGCACGGCCTCCGTGCGACACTGCTGGCAGCCGACATCGGCGTGCTGTCGCTCGTGTGGTTCCCGATCCTGCTGTTCGCGTTCCCGTCGGGGACCCGCCAGCCGGCCGAGTCGCTGTTCGTCGGGATCACCGCGGTCGCGGTGTCACTGCTCATCATGCGGTACGAGGGCCTGTACCTCTCGCGACTGTGCGCGGTCCGCTCGATCGAGGTCCGTCTCATCGCACGCTCCGGCATCTACACCTCCCTCGCGTTGGTGCTGCTCGACCGGATCCTGTTCGTCAACCTCGAGACCTTCGTGTCCCTCAGGGAGATCTTCATCGGCGGCGCGGCGATGGTGTGTCTCCTCACCGTCGAGCGCTCCGTCTTCCGCGCCGTGCTGCGCAGCACCCGCCAGAGCGGTGCTCGTGCCCGCGACGTGATCGTGCTCGGCGCCGGATCCCACGCTGCTCGGCTCGTGTCGGTCGTCGGTGACCACCCGGACTACGGCATGAAGGTCGTGGGCGTGCTGGGCGACCTCGACGACGCACGCTCCAACGACCTCGACCACCTGTGGCTCGGCACGATCGACCAGGTCGAGCGGATCGCGACCGAGTCGGCCGTCACCGGTGTCGTGCTGAGCGCCCAGGCCAGCGAGCACCCCGAGATCACCTCGCTCGTGAAGCGCCTCCAGAGCCGCGGCATGCACGTGCAGGTGTCGAACGGCCTCGCCGGGTTCGACGTGCAGCGCATCCGCCAACTGCACCTCGCCCGCGAGCCGATGATCTACCTCGAGCAGTCCCGGCCGCGCCGCATCGACCACCTCCTGAAGCGCGTGATCGACCTGGCGATCAGCATCACCGTGCTCACCCTGCTCGCGCCCGCCCTGGTCGTGATCGCCCTGGCGATCAAGGCCGACCGCGGCCCGGTGTTCTTCAAGCAGGTGCGCGTCGGCAAGCACGGCAAGCACTTCAAGGTCCTCAAGTTCCGCACCATGGTCGTCGACGCCGAGCAGCGCCTCGCAGAGATCAAGGCCGCGAACGAGCGCACCGGTCCGCTGTTCAAGATGGACGTCGACCCACGCGTCACCCGCGTCGGCCGACTGCTTCGACTGTCGAGCCTCGACGAGGTGCCCCAGCTCTTCAACGTGCTGCGCGGCCAGATGAGCATCGTCGGCCCGCGTCCGGCGCTGCCGAGCGAGGTCGCCGTCTTCGACGCCGAGCTCCGCCGCCGTGAGCTGGTGAAGCCCGGCATCACCGGCCTCTGGCAGGTGGAGGCACGCGACTCCCCGTCGTTCGACGCCTACCGGCGCCTCGACCTGTTCTACGTCGACAACTGGACCGTGGTCGGCGACATCGACATCATGCTCGACACCCTCGAGCACCTGCTCGGACGTGTGGTCCGCGCCGTGCGTGGGGAGCCGACCCAGGTGGCCGCGTCCCCGATGGCCGCGTCCCCGATGGCCGCATCCCCGATGGCCACCGCCACGACAGCCACGGCCACGGCTGTCGCGAACCCGGCGGTCGTGCACGCGCCGGTCGTGAACGAGGCCGCACACGGCACCGTGGTCGACCCGGCGACCGGGCACCCGGCGACCGAGCACCCGGCGACCGAGCACCCGGCGACCGAGCACCCGGCGATCCTGCGCTCCAGCGCCTAGGGCTCGTCGGAGCCGCCGTGTTCAGCGGAGGTCGAGCAGCACCCGCATCGACGGACCCGGCAGCGAGCCGTCCGAGACGGCGCGGGGCAGCGGCGGATCGTCGAGCACGAACCGACCCAGCCTCGGGTGCAGTCGCACGGTGCAGGACCGTTCGTCGAGATCGCCGGTCACCGCCTCCAGCCGATCGGTCTGCGCGGCCGCCACGAGACTGCGCACCACCGCTCGTGCCTCGCCGGGGGCGAGGCCGAGCAGCATCGCGTCGAGGACGAG
>Ga0315901_10008627_pt1 | contig 11823 bp, 16 predicted proteins | sample LakEriMetagenome_10_FD_203761 | JGI IMG/M metagenome (GOLD analysis project Ga0315901, IMG submission 203761) | Freshwater fungal communities from buoy surface, Lake Erie, Ohio, United States - Buoy 2 MA116 | ecosystem: Environmental > Aquatic > Freshwater > Lake | place: USA: Lake Erie, Ohio...
AAGATCACGTGCGCGAACTGCGCCAGTTGCGTATTGCTGGTAACAGCTACAGACAACTAGCAGAACGCTACGGCATCGACAAGAAACACGCATGGCGCATCTGCCAACGCATTGCATGGAGCTGGCTTGAATGACACAGCAACATCCCATAACCCCACCGCCGGAGCTGGTGCAGCAGTGGACTGCTGACATTTTCGGAGACGCCCAAGAGTGCTTCTCTTGCGAAGTCGAGTTCGCCAACAGAGCCGCCCAATGGGGAGCCGACATGGAGCTGGCGGCCTGTTGCAGACAACTCACGGATCCCAAGTGGTACGACGAAATCAAGAACTTGCGTGGGCCCTTCCGCGCAGCAGAGCTCCGCGCCATCCGCCGCCCCAAGCCGCCAAGCTTGAAGGAACAGGCGCTGTCGCTCGTTGAGCAGCACGAAGACGGCTGGCGGCCGTCACCCAAGGACTGGGACACCATCCGCCGCGCACTGGAGGCGCTGCCCGAATAATCAGACCAACTACCCATTCAACCAATGACAATCCTCTGCGACTACGAGATCAAAGCGCTGTGCACCGATGGCATGGTGCCGAATTACGACGAGGCATTGATCAATCCTGCCAGCCTTGACTTACGGCTTGGTGACACGATCATGATCGAGTCTGCCGAAAACCTCAACATGCGGCCGCTCAGCATTGCGGGACGCACGGCGGAAAATCCTTACGAGCTGAAGCCTGGGCAGTTCATCCTTGCGCAGACGATTGAAGTGTTCAACATGCCGGAGAACATTGCCGGCCTGTTTTTCCTTAAGTCAAGTCGTGCGCGGGAAGGCTACGAAAACCTGCACGCTGGTTACGCCGATCCCGGTTGGCATGGCAGCGTGTTGACCTTAGAGCTGAAGAACTCGCGCCAAATCTTGCCGCTGCCGTTGTGGCCTGGTCTAAAGATCGGGCAGATGGTGTTCTTCCGCATGAGCCAGCAGCCGGTGACCAGCTACAGCGTCACAGGCCATTACAACTCAGACATCACGACGACGGCCTCGAAGCAGTTCCTCAGCGGCATCTAGGTGCCACTGCTCTAGACCAGTCCGCAACGCTGCCGACGCTTCCTGCGCAAGCCAGTGGATTTGAGACCGCTGGCTTGCTTCTTGCTCGGCTAGCAGCAGCGCATATTCCAGCAGTCCGCCCCAATCTGCTGCAGCATGTAACGCACGTAGCTGCGCAGCATTGGCAGCACCGTGGAATTGTGCTTCCATTGTATGCACTAACGGATTCTCCATGTCTGACGCTATTGGCGACTACTTGAACAGTATCGCGCGGTATCCACTACTCACACCGCAACAAGAGATACAACTTGGCCGCCGAGTTTCAAAGTGGAGGGAATTAAAGGATCTTGAAAGACCTTTGACAATGCAAGAACGCCGCGAGCTACGCAGCGGTGAGCGCGCGCGGCAAAAGTTCATGCAATCCAACCTGCAGCTTGTAGTGCATGTTGCACGCAAGTACAGCAGGCGCAACACGCAAACGCTTGACATGCTGGATCTGATCCAGGAGGGCAACATCGGTCTTGCGCGCGCTGTCGAGCTGTTTGACTACACTCGCGGGTATAAGTTCAGCACATATGCCTACTGGTGGATCCGTCAATCCATCGGGCGTGCATTGATTCAATACGATCCAATCATCAGGCTGCCGCTTGGCGTGCATGAAATGCTGATCAAGCTGAACAAAACAGCGCAGGCATTTGCGCAAGAGCACGGACGCACAGCAACCATGGCGGAGCTTGCCGCAGTGCTTGATGTGACCCCTAAGGTGATATCCGACACATTGCAGCAGTCTTATCGAGTCACAAGCCTTGATAAGCCTGCGCAAGATGAATCATCTAACATTCTTGACATCATTGCCGATAAAAGACAATACGACGTTGAGTACGATTGGCAGCTTGAAACAGTGCGTGATTATTGCGATGAGCATTTAGACGATCGCACACGTGAAATCATTTACGCACGCAACAGTCGCAATCCAGTGCCATGGAATGACCTAGAAAAGCGCATGGGCCTGTCACGTGCACGCATGTGCGAAATACAAAGGCGTGGCATCAGCCGCCTTCGTATGCTGATAGGTAACCCGCTGGCAGGCACCCCACTTGGCGCCAACAATACAGAAAGTCGGGAACGTCTGGAGGGTCTGCCTAGCGGGAATGTGTAAAGATCACCAGCAAGAATGGCAGGCTAGGGTGTTCTATCATCAGATGCTTGAATCCAGTGCAGCACAGCAAGCTCACGATCTAGCAGATAGGAATCCTGCTGATTGAACCATTGCTGCCATTCTTCGCTGCCCTTCTTTCGATTACATGGCCTGCAAGCTGGCACAAGGTTACTCGTCACAGTAGCGCCACCTTTGTGGCGCGGCTTGACGTGATCTAATGTGTCAGCTGCATCTCCGCAGTAGGCACATTGATGCTGCCATGCCTCAAAGATTTGCTGTCTGAATCTATGTTTTGCACTGCGTTTTGGGATGAGGTTTGCGCCATCAATGCAGTGATCCACGCAGTGGGCTCAATAATCCCATCGTACCTTTGGCTTGCCGCGACGCATTCCTAAATGCACAAATCCTTTAGGTGCGCCGTAGCCGAGCGAATACGGCCAGTTCTGATCGCACCACTCTTGCACGTGGTTGATGTTGACCTCGCGGATATAGAAATCAACTGCACCAACGTCGGGTGCGTCGTATAGGTGCTCGCTGCCACTGGAGCCACCTACCGCTGCATTGATGGCACGCGGGCGGTAGCCGCTGGTGATGACCACAGGCTTGCCGCCAAACTTGACACGTGCACGCTCAAGGAATGCCGCTAACTCTGCTGCCGTGTCGAGCTGATATTGATGGTCAAAGCGCCGTGCTTCTTGAAATAGCGCAAACTCACCAAGCTGCACGTGCGGTGTGATGCGAGCTGTAAATGCACTATTGGGCGACAGCTTGGCTGGATCCTGCTGCTGCTCACCAGCCCATAGCCTGCCTTCTGCGCGGCGACGACGCAGCAAACCTGCCTCTACGGCGCTGCCTGGGTTGCGGTATAGCTCCATTGCTGCTGGCACTGCCTGCCAGTCCTTGCCGACAAGGCATTTGCTGATTGTTTCAAAGCCAGTGCTGCCGTAGAAGCCGGCGCCGAGGTTGTAGGCAAAGGAGATCAACGCGCATTGCTTATTGCCCGTCATCTCATTCCAAAACGGCACGCGGTTGCGCAGTTTTGTGGCAATGCGCTCCACCTCAAGCGCTAGTAACTGATCGGCATCAATCACGGTGATCTTGTCACTGCGTTGCACCTTGCGACCATCTGGGTAGCGCGTGGCTCCATAGCCAATCGTTGCCACATCCCATCCGTGCAATGGGTCCGGGTATGCACTGAGGTGCACGCCCTCGAACTCTTTAATGAGCTTTATGGCTGGCTCATAATTATGCAACTTGCCGCCAGCTTGCCAGGTCTTGTACCAATGCTGATCCCTATTGAAGACTTCAGGCGCAACCTTTAATAGCTCAGCTTCTAATTCAGACACGGCTGCCATTTGATGCGGCGTGCCGTGTTTGTAGTATTTAAACAGGTCGGATAGCTTGATCATCGCTTAACCAATGGAGTGACAACACCAGCAAGCACTTCAATAGCCCTATAAAGCTTGACCGCAAGTTTGGCGGTTTTTCTTAGTGCTTTGTTGTCTTTTGGTGTTGGCGTCAAGTTGACCACGATCAACGCGACGCCATGAATGGCGACTGCTAAAGCAACGTAATCAGCAATGCGATCCATGGCTAAGCATGCGGCCGTCCCTCTAGCTTAGATACCCTTTGCTCAACCGTATTCAGCCGCGTAAAGGTTTCCTTGCGGTCTTCTTTGATGTCGCTGCCGAGCACTTCAAGTTGGGTGGCTATGTGCTCTACTGCGCTGGTCAACCGAATGACCGCATCCCGCGCTTCATCATTGCGGCGGCTAAAGCCCATCGCGCCCATTGCAGCAACGGAGATCGACGCCCCGGCGATAGCAGCGATCAGCTCGATCATGCCATTAGCTTAGCTACCTGCTAAGCTTGACACCTAAACCCTTTTGAGGCGTTTAGGCGATCCGCAGTGGCAGGCTGCGGCGAGGCCGGCACCGCGTGAGGACCGGCCACCTGCCACCCTTTTACCAGGGCACGCCTGCCTGCTTACTAGGGCTGCGTTGCTCGTCAATCTGAGCTTGCAGTGCAGCTTCAATCTCGGCAACTTTCTCGTCACCGCCCAGGGCTTCCTTGACCCAGCCGATCACAGTTGGCTCGTCGAGTTGGTTGTACGGGATGAGGTTTTCGGGACGTTCAAAGCCGATGCTGCCATATGCACCAGCCGAGTAGGTGCTGTCTTCAGCGTTGACGGTGTAGTGAGCGGTAAAAACAAAGCCGTCGTCGGTTTCGCGCTCAAGGGTGTTAATACTCCACGTAAAGGTGGCGGCCATGGTAAAACCGTGTTCAGTAGCAGGTTAGTAGGAGTGCAACCAGTTGAGTAGGCCGGTTGCCCGCCTAGCGACGTGGACTGGCCAACTTCAAACTTGAATCAAATTAGAAGTTGACTAGAGAAGGTGACTACTGGGCTTCAAGCTCGGCAGCAATAGCAAGAAGCTGAGAGCGAAGCGCGGGATTCTTGAGCTGCGCGTGTTACCCAGTCTTCAGTCTGAAACCCATCCATGCAGTCGAGCCAAGGAGCATCGTCTTTATCGGGGAGGTTGTGTTCAGTCATCTTAAGCTCCCAATAAAAACTCCACCAAGAAACGCGCCAGCAACGAGCAGACCAATTTCTAATTCAGTCATCGAGCTGCCTCACCAGTCTGAGAGCTGTGCCAATGTCTTCGTTGTAAAGCGCCTCTGTCAGTTTTTCCTTCAAGCTCGGTGGCTGGGGACGGCGTGCGGCGCGGAGTTGAGCGCTTGTCCACGTCCAGTCCTGTTTACTGATCCAGTCCACGCACGCCTTTAACTCCTGATCAGCGCCCCATTGGGCACCAAGCCGTACTAGTTCATACGCAGCGATTTCTGGTTTATCTGGGCAGCCAAAAAGCTGTTCACACCACTGCTCTACCAGCTCCGGCGGTGGAGTGATGGAATGTTGTTGTGTCATGGGTGATTAGTGGTAATGACTAGGCGGTGTGCTTATTCAGAAACTCGACCAGCAAGCGATGCGCTTCACCGGCATCAGCAATGAACTGACCGTTGTAGTGGAAGCCTTCTTGGTCAACACGGATCACTTCTTCCGTTGATCCACGGAGGACAATGCTGCTACCCGTGTATGGGTTTACCGCCGCGACGCTGAATGGGTATTCTTCTTGGGTCATGGTTTCTAGGGAACTGTGGCCAGGGGCAGGAGGTGCAAACTCGCTGCCCCACCACTATACGCTTGATCGGCAGTAGTGAGTAGGGTTACTGGCTCTGGCTAGCTTCTATGTAAGCCACAATGGCTTTCAATTCAGCAAGCGTCGCATTGTTCTTGATCATGTTGGCTCGCATCGAGATGACTGCCATGTTGCCAGGCACGTAACCCTTGCTGTTGTCGATCCGATCCAAGCTCGGAGAGTTTTCCACTTGATCGCGGTTTGACCTTCCAGCACCAACACGAGCGAACAGTGGGATACCCAACACCGGACAGGTTTCAGGAATCTCAATGTCGTCCTTTGTAATGGTGCATTCCAGTCCGGCAATGCGAGCGCGGTTGCGAGCCGCGTAAACCATCTTCTGCCGTGGATCCAACTCCATGTACTTCTGTATCTCGCACTGACGGCAGCGTGAAATACGAGGCACACCAAGAATGTCCTTCTTTGCCCGCTTGACTTTGTAGAAGTCAGTCTGCGGTTTGTGCTCTTTGCAGATGTTGCACTGACGCAGCGCGAGGCATGTCATCACCATGTACTGATCGCTGAGCGCTTCCATGTGTTCGTGGCAGTGCAAACGTAGACGTAATTGGCATCCCAGCAAATCTCACCAGCGGTGCCAGTAGCAGATGCTGAAGCGGGGGTTTTTGCAGTGGCGATTCTAACTCGATCACCGTTCACCTGTAAGAGTGCGCCGCCAGAGTCGGATGACGTGCCAACTAACAGGCGCCGCGAACTGTCCACCCTGAAGGCTTCGGAGCCAGACGCTCCAAAGACCAGTTGCGAACCGTTTATTCCTACAGGCAGCCAAGAAGAACCGGTACGGTTGTAGCCCTGAATAAATACTGTTGTTCCATCAAACCAGCTTTCAAGTCCAGATCCAGAAGATGGAAAAGTGCCGCTAGTGATAGCAAATCCACCATTGACGGAGAGCGTGGTCGCAGGACTAGTAGTGCCAATCCCTACGTTGCCTGTACTGCTAACCCAGACGCGTTCTTGTGCGCTGCCGCCATTTGGGTTTGTAGCAATAACAAAGCTGTTTCCGTTTTGACCTGCACCTGTAGTAACAGCTCCGATATAGGCGTGACGGTTATCGCTTAAATCGTTGGCAGAGTCAGTAAATGCAATCCGCGACTGCGCACTTGCACCTGCATTCCTGTTCTGCAGGTACAGATGTGTTACGGCACTATTAGCATCACTTCGCAAGTGCCATAAAGCTGCAGGGCTACTAGTCCCCAGACCTAAGCGGCCACTGGAGTCAATCCTGAGTCGCTCACTTGCATTGACCCTAAAGGTCATTGCGTCATCGGTAAAGTTGTAATTAATGTTTCCAACATTCGCAGTCGTGTCGCTAAAGCGAAGCGATGCGTTGCCAGTGGTCGTCGCATTTAGAGAAACGATGGATAAAGATGAAGACGTGGAAGCCACGTCTACATATCCATTCGCGTCCACAAACAACCGCCCAGTGCCATTAGTCGAGATGGCTACTTGGTCTGCGCCGGGGGAGTAGATGCCGGTATTGGGGTCGCCCGTCCAGCTAAACGTCGGTGCTGCAGCACTACCAAGCGAGACTGCCTCGATCTGGCCGGCCGCATCAATCCGCAGGCGCTCAGTGCTGTTCGTTGCAATGCTGACATTATTGGCTGCGCTGAGATACACCCCATTTGTAGGCACCGTGCTGCCGGTTGGGATAAAGCTGGCGGCGGTGCTGTTGCCATCGATCGTGACCGCTGCATCGAATGTGGCTGCCCCTGTTACGTCCAGCGTGCCAGGCACGTCTACATTGCTGGTCCACTCGACGCCGGTACCGGCAGTGTCGGTCTGCAGCAGTTGCCGCGCTGCGCCATCCGCCAGTTTGCTGACGGCGATTTCAGCCGTGGCGCTGATGTCAGCGTTGGTGATTAACGCGCCAAACGGTTGGTAGGCAAGGCTGTTCCAAGCTGTGCTGCCATCGCCGATCTTGATCTTGCCGGTATTGGATTCTCGCCCTAGTTCTCCCGCCAAAAGGATTGGGTTGACGGCACTCCATCCGCTGGATGTGTCTTGCCGCAGCTTGAGTTGAACCTTGACGGTAGTCGGGGTTGTCACAACTTGGCGCCTCCGCCTTCAAGTATCAGTGCAGGAGCAGGGTCCGCGTCCTCGCAGTCTAATATGAACGGTGCTGTGCCAATAAACGGAAGCGCTGAGAATGCAAATGCACTGGGCAACATTGCATCATCGCAATCCAAAATAAAATAGACAACTGAGCCATCTAGCACCTTAAGGTTGACTGTGATGTTGTAGTACAGCCCAAGATGCTCTTCCTGCGGCGGACTCAGATATCTGTATTCAGCCGTTTCTGGTACAACAGCGAGGCCGCCCCATAGGTCGGACGGCACGCCAAAGCGACGCAGCACACCATCGGATGCAACGTAGTGATTGCGGATCGCCTCGATTTGCGCTTGCGACAGCCCACGGTATGTCAGCTGTAACGTGTGGCCATTGATGCGGTTGGAATGGCGGAACCGTATTGGACCCGCAAACGTAGATACCTCGCTGATGTTTGACACACCAGCATCAAAGCTGATCTCGTTTGGCGCAATGCGGGGAAAATCTGCCATGGCTATATCGTATAGGGCGGCAGCAGTTGAAGTTCTACGGTAACGTCAACCACTCCTGGCGAATAAACAGTCTGAGGGCTGCTGGCATAGATCCATTGGTAATTTGCAGGGAATGTAAGGTTTGAATTTGTTAGCAGCAAAGCCGGAATATCAAACGGCTGAAATCTTCCGTGGATGTTGTAGTGACCAATAATCAATGCGTGTTGCGCTGATGTCAAGCCGCGAAAGCCTAAGCGCAGCACATGCCCCACTGATGCATTAGTGTGACGCACCGCAAACTCGTCGCCAGTCAGCACGCCAATCGGTGTGACAGGATTTGCGCCTGGAATGTAGGTACGGGTTTGCGGTGATAGCGAGGGGAAAACTGTCATATTTACTGTTGCAGCGGTAATTCAATGGTATCGCTGCCAACAACAGAGAAGAATTTAATGCTAGTGAGCGTCAAGGTGTCAGGCGCCGGTCCATCAAACAGCGGCTCGCCGAATGCGATTGCGTTTCTAAACATGGAGTATCCGACTGTAAAATTATTTGCGCTGTCATATCCAATAATGGTATAGGTCCAGCCTGTTGTTCCAGGCCAAGGTCTATTAGCGTAAAAGCGCCTTTCAAGCGTAACTTTAACCGTTGCAGCATTAGTGTTGAAAGCATCTGTTGGCGGGAAGAATTGCTCTTGCGTGGCAATAACATATACAGGGTTGCCACCAGGAGGCCTCAGTACATAGCCAGCCTCTGTAATGCTTCCATCGGGAGGATATGCTATTGGTGTAGTAGGCTCAGATACAATTTCCGCTCCGTAGCCATCTGGCGAAGATGGATCTGGGCATCTTCCAACACCTACAACTGTTTTTCCTACAGCATTGGCATTGAAAGAAACCATATAAGTAGCAGCGACGCCGGCGCCAACAACTTGATATGAGCCTGTTGCATTGTCCACTAGGCGCCATTCAATATATGCGCCAGGGCACTGCGGGTCGTAACTGAGCACGTCACCTGCTTGCGGGTTATCTGTGTAGCCAGTGACTTGCCCGTAGCTTTCAGGATAGACGGGATTTTGATCCGTTCCCGATGGACTCGTCTCTGTACCCGGAGGGATGTTGTAACCAAAATCTCCGCCGCCATCTGGCCCTGATCCTGGATCATCCGGGTCGCCTGGGTCGGGCAGGTCAGGCAGGTTTCCGCCTTCATCGGGCACTGGATCAGTGTCGTTATTGATGTTGCAGCTAAAGTCATTGCGGCCGGTGGGCAGCGTATATCCGGCGCCTGTTGCGGCAGCAACGGCTAGTGCAACAAGGCTGCGGTTTTGACTGTCCACTGGACAGTGCATGAGGTCCAACTCAACAATGCCGCTAATGGATTTGTTGATGCGCTCAACCTCATAGTAAAAATCATGAGCCGCAATAGAGCCTGTTACTGTTTCACGTTGCAGCCGTACGCGCACAATATCGCCGAGTACCAATGTGCTGTTATATGTATCAGGCCTGGCTTTTAGTCGCAGCGTATGTGTGATGTATTTGCGGCGCGCCACGTAATAGGTGCCGACTTTGATTGCATGGTTTTCGGTAGTGCAGAACTGGCTTAAATCGTACTGTTCATACGGACCAGCTACGGCTTCTCCTGCAAAACGCACTTCAGCAGTGCGAACAATGCCCACATCGCTATCAGGCTGTTGACGCCACAAGATCAACGCGCAGATGGGCTTGCGCTCGCTGAGCGGAATGTATTCAATCTGGAATCCATCAGGCAACACATGATCTTCGGTAAACGTAAAGCTCGGCGCAATTGCTGTTGTTTTGATCGTGTAGTCGTTATTGATCGGCAGCAATGGCCGCATTCCTTTTTTGCCGAGATTGTCGCTGACGCGCAGCAGAAACTTGCTGCTGATTTCCTGCAGCCAATCCTCTAAGTTGGTAGATTCCTTGAACTCACCGTTGTAAAAAAAGCTGTTTACATTGGTAAAGTTGGCAGCAGTTGTGAATGCCGCTGTGTCCAGCATGGAATTTGGCAGTCTACTGCTTTGTTTGATCAGATAAAGAGCTAAATCGACGATATTATTGCTTGGCCCTAGCGTGCTATCAAGGATGCGCGTTACTTTAATCCCTTGACGCACAAAAGCATGAACCTGCTTATCCCAAGTACCATCGCGGTCTTGGTGCGTGTTGGTATAGCTAAGCGTGGTCAGATTGGCGTAGTTGCCGCTGGTTCCGCAATACTGCGGACAAGCCCATGGATCCTTGCCAGCCACCGCAACGATAAAGTTTCCCGGTGTCCAAGTGCCAGCGCGGCGATTGTAGGTTTGCGCCCATGTACCGACGCGGCAGTTGCGTTGATATAAATCGCGTTCTTGCAGCTGCGGCAGCTCGCCTTCACTGAGCACAAGTTGCAGATTGACGGTTAGGGCATTGGTTGTCGGATCGTTCGCGTAGCGCCCTTCGGTCGCGCCGGGGCTTACAAACACACCGCCATTGCCGCTAACTCGACGGCAAAAAACGATCGGCACTGGCTCACCCAGCACAATGGATCGTTGCGCTGTGGTCAGCAGGTTTTGACCTTGTGCTGCGCCATCCTCAAGCGGCGGCGCCAGTAGTCCAATTTGATATGGCAGCAGCTGCAGCGGATCGCTGATTTGGATGCTCATAGCCGCAGCGGCGCTCCAATCAATATAGAGGTAAAGTTTCGAGGAGGAGCCTGAGCGCCGACTGGTGCCAAGCTGGACCCAAGTTCAATAGTCAGCTCTGTAAAGCTGCCGCCGATGCCAATGATTTCACCAACAAACGAGGCAATTAGTGCCTGGCTGGATTGCGGCATCGATTGAGTTAACAGAGCGTCAAACTCATAAGCCCGCACTTCACATAGACGGTTTGCGGTCAATGCTTGGCTGAATACATCAACAGCAAGCGTGGTTGCAGGAATAGTGACCGTGATGCCAGCACCGCTGCCTGAACTGCCCGCCACAAGGCCGTTTACTACAAACGGCTGATAAGACCAGCTAGCTGACTGCCATGTAACGGTTTGATTGACGTAGTACGACTGCCATCGATAGTAGGTGCTTGCCTCATCAAAAATGCGCAAGTACTGCGATTGGCCGCGATTAGTAATCATCGAACTCCTGCGTAACGCCTACCGCCTGTAGAGCGGTTGTTGCCCAACAGCGAAGCAGCGACGGATTGAAGCCCTTGCTCAAAGTCCTTGACAGTGACGTAATTGGTGCCGCCTTGTTGCATCACGGGGCCTGTTTGAATGTTGATTGCAGGTGCTGCGCCGCTTCCGTCGTTACCGCTGGGCAACGCTGCCGCGCTACCAGTACCTGGTAGATAGCTCGCTGCAAAGCCACCTGGTCTAGATTGCGGAATAACGTATTCAGATTCGCCGCCTCTGTTGGCGTTAGCATATGGCCCAATGCCTAGCGCCTTTGCTTCTTCTGCCGTATAAGAAGCTGTTGCTGTTGTTGATCCTGAAAGCGTACCGATTGAAGATTGCATGTCTTCAAGTGTCCTTACCACGCCAATGCCTCTGGCGGCTGCAGTGGCGGCTGCAGCTCCCCTTTCCATCTGGCCAGCAAACTGCGCCGCTGCAGAAGCTGCGCCGCTTGTATTTTTTGCCAAGATGTTTGCCTGGAACGCGGAATCCGCTGCGTTGATTTTGCCTTGCAATGCAGCTTGGGCCGCTCGCTCTTGCTGCTGAGCAACAAGCTTTACAGTTGCAGATTGCACGCCTGCAAGATCCACGGCTTCGTTCGCTAGTTGAAGCGCCTTGTAGTGAGAGTCATTTACTTTTCCTTGCGCTGCAGCTAGCTGAACAATTATCTGCACTTCTTTTGCCTTTTGATCAGCGGCCATCAACGCTAGATTAGCCTTCTCAATTT
>Ga0315901_10008629_pt1 | contig 11821 bp, 11 predicted proteins | sample LakEriMetagenome_10_FD_203761 | JGI IMG/M metagenome (GOLD analysis project Ga0315901, IMG submission 203761) | Freshwater fungal communities from buoy surface, Lake Erie, Ohio, United States - Buoy 2 MA116 | ecosystem: Environmental > Aquatic > Freshwater > Lake | place: USA: Lake Erie, Ohio...
CGAACTGCACGGTATCGCTCGGCGAGTTCGGCGTCGGCAGGAAGCCACCACCACCACCACCGCCCACCGCCCCCGGCCCCGGATACGGCCGCCGAAACTGATGGTAGATCGGCGCCACCCGCGAACTGGGCACACCCCACGAATACTGCGTCTGGAACTCCGCCGTGGGCGGCACCACCAGCGCGATCGGCCGACCTTCCCATGGATCGTACCAGGCGCTGTGCCATGCCTTGCCCTGGCTGCGGAGGAAATACCGCTTCTCCCACGCGTTGTACTTGCCGTGCTCGTGCAGCCCGCCGCTCATGCCGTAGCTGCACGGCCCGCCGACCGGATGCCCGCCCAGGCTGCACTTGCCGCAGTGGCCATGATGGCACAGGCCGTGCCTGCAACCATGCTTGCAAGGTCCGCACCGCTGGCAAGCGGCGGGGGGACAGCCCTGGGCACCGCAGCCTGTCGGACCGCAGCCGGCATGCGTGCAGCCGCGGTGGCCGTGACCACCGGCGACCGCGACGCCGCCGACCATCCCGCCCATGAAGATCGCGACGGCCAAGGCCGCAGCGGCCCGTTCCAGGATCCGATGCATGCGTCTTCCGCTCCTTACCACCAGTAGGCGTGCACGTTCGTCCGCATGCCCATCACGCCCGCCGGGCGGATGTAGCGGCGCCGATGCTTGTAGAGAAACTCGTGCGGCATGAAGGGCGGGTAGGTGTGCCACGTATGCCCCACCCGCGGCGGCACCGGCCGCGGAGAAACATAGAGCTGCGCACCCACGCCCGGATACGCGCCCGCCGGAACCGGGGGCACGTAGAAGTTGTAGAAGACGTCAGGTGTTGGCGCCTCGACGCCGCCGTCGATGGGGATCGCCACGGCCAGGCTCGCGAACTCCGTCGCCGTCACGGCCATCGCCACCACGATGGCCAGCCATCGTCCGCTTCGCATCGCACCACCTCGTCGACGGGTTCCGCGGGCCCACAGCGGCACGGGTTCCAGGAGATTCGACACGGCCGTTTCCCCCGCATCACTGGCCGTCACGCCGCTGTGCCGGCTCTGCCCGAAAGGCACAGTTTCCAGAGACGTGCCGCGGCGAAAGGGCTCCCGAGACGCCCCGCCGCCAACCGGCAAAGTCAGCCCCTCTTGCCAAGCCCACCAGGCGGGATCACAGTCTGGCAACGGTGGTCGCCCGCATCCCGGGAGCACGATGGTGAAGACAGCGCAGCGCACGAAGCCCCGCCGCGGAAAGGCCGCGGCCGTGCCCCCGGCCGACACGTCGGCCGCGCCGCCGCCGCCGGCTCCCGGCGCGAATGGCCAGGCCAAGCCGCCCGCCAAGCGTCGGGCCACGGCCCAGTCCCTCGCCGCCGGCCAACGCGACATCTCCGTCAGCGAGTTCTTCGCCAAGAACCGCCACCTGCTCGGCTTCGACTCACCCCGCAAGGCGCTGCTCACGAGCGTCAAGGAGGCGGTGGACAACTCGCTCGACGCCTGCGAGGAGGCGGGCATCCTCCCCGAGGTCTGGGTCCGCGTCGAGCAGGTCGGTGAGAGCGGCAGCCGCTATCGCATGAGCGTGCAGGACAACGGCCCGGGGATCGTCAGCAAGCAGATCCCGCTGATCTTCGGCAAGCTCCTCTACGGCTCGAAGTTCCACCGCCTGCGGATGAGCCGCGGCCAGCAGGGCATCGGCATCTCGGCCGCCGGCATGTACGGCGTGCTCACCACCGGCAAGCCGGTGAAGATCATCTCCAAGATCGACGCCAAGCACGCGGCCCACTATTCCGAGCTGCGGATCGACACCAAGACCAACCAGCCCGAGATCCTGAACGGCAAGGGGGACGGCGTCGACATCCCCGCCGGCAAGGGCGGCGCGGAGCTGATGAAGAAGCATTCGATCGAGTGGGTCGCCGAGAACGACAGGGGCGAGCCGATCGAGCACGGCACCCGCGTCACGATCGAGATGGAGGCCAAGTTCCAGCGCGGCCGCGGCAGCGTCGAGGAATACCTGGAGCAGACCGCCATCTCCAACCCGCACGCCCGGATCCATTTCCAGGGGCCCGACGGTCCGGAGCGGATCCTGGAGCGGTCGAGCGACGACCTCCCGCCCGAGCCGAAGGAGATCAAGCCGCACCCCTACGGCGTCGAGCTCGGCCGGCTCGTGACCATGCTCCAGGAGCAGCCGCGGCTCACGCTCGCGCAGTTCCTCACGCAGTCGTTCTCCCGCGTGTCGCACGGCACGGCCAAGAAGATCTGCGACTCGGCCAGGCTCTCCACCCGCGTGACGACCGGCCGGCTCGGTCGTGGCGAGGCCGACGCCCTCTTCAAGGCCATTCAGGAGACGAAAATCCCGCCGCCGGCCACCGACTGCATCGTGCCGATCGGCGAGCAGCGGCTGCTGGCCGGTCTGCGTCAGGTGGTGCCCGGCGAGTTTTTCACCGCCGCCACACGGCCCCCGTCCGTCTACCGCGGCAACCCCTTCGTGATCGAGGCCGCCCTCGCCTATGGCGGCGGGGTGGCGGCGCAAAAGATCACCCGCGAGGCCCTCGGCGAGATCGCCTCCGAGAGCGACGCCCGCAGCCTGCGGCAGTTCCTGGCCACGACCTTCACGGGCATGGGGGGCGAGGCGGCCGACAAGATTCTCGCCGAGGCCCAGCTCGCGCCGCGGCAGAGCCCGTCGAAGCTCAAGAAACCGCAACTCGACGCCCTCTACGCCGCCATGCAGGACGTGAGCGTGGACGAGGGACAGAGCATGACGGTGCTGCGGTACGCCAACCGCGTGCCGCTCCAGTTCCAGCCCGCCGCCTGCGCCGTCACGCAGACGATCACCGCGACCAACTGGCGGGCCTACGGGCTCTCGCAGTCGCGGGGCGGCCTGCCCAGCGGGCCGGTGACCGTGATGGTCCACGTGGCGAGCGTGTGGGTGCCGTTCACGAGCGAGTCGAAGGAGGCGATCGCCTCGTACCCCGAGATCCAGAAGGAGATCCGCCTGGCCCTCCAGGCCGTGGGCCGCAAACTCGGGATGTACCTCCGCCGCCGGCTCCGCGTGGCCCAGGAGGGGCAGCGGCGGAGCATCTTCCTCCGCTATCTCGGCGAGGTGGCGACGGCCGTGTCGCAGATCAACGGCGCCGACCGGGCGAAGCTCTACGAGCACCTGCTCGCGGTCGCCAAGAAGCGGACGGCGGAGGCCGACGTGAAGCTCGACGACCGCGGCCGGCCGATCCAGGACGAGGAGGAGTTGGAACTCGGCGACAACTGCATCATCGTGCCGCAGGTCATGCCGGGGCAGGCCACGGCCGACGCCGGCGGCCCCGCGAAGCCTTCGCGGGCCAAGGGCCGCACGTCCGCGATCGCGACGGTCGACGGCGACGAGCCCGAGGCGGCCGCGACGCCCCGTCGCGGCCGCACGAAGCGGGCGGGGAGGAGGGCGGCCACGGACGGCGGCCGGAAGGCAAAGGGCGGCGGAAAACCCGCCAAGCCGGCGAAGCGGCGGCGATGAGCCGCGCCGATCCGCTGCTCTTCGGCGTGGACTTCACGTCGGCCCCGGCGCGGCGCAAGCCGATCACGGTGGCGGTGGGCCGGCTCGTCGAGCGGCGCCGCGCCGCCCGCTACGTCGTCGAGGAGATCCGTGCCCTGGAGAGCCTCGATGCATTCTCGGCGTTCCTGCGCGCGCCCGGTCCGTGGGTCGGCGGCTTCGACCTGCCCTTCTCGCAGCCGCGGCCGCTCATCGAGCACGAGGGCTGGCCGAGGGCCTGGCCGGCCCTCGTCGAGTTCTACTGCCGGCAGCCCCGCGAGCGGTTGCGGAGTTCGTTTCGCCGCTGGTGCGCCGCCCGGCCCGCGGGCGACAAGTTCGCCTGGCGGGCCACCGACAAGCCGGCGGGGTCGAGCCCGGCCATGCGCTGGGCCAATCCGCCGGTGGCTTGGATGATGCACGCGGGCATCGGGCGGATGCTCGCCGCGGGCCTCGCCTTCCCGGCCCACGATCACCCGCGGCCGATCCGCGGCCGCGGCCGCCTGGGTTCCGCACGGATCGCCCTGGAGGCCTATCCCGGGTTCACCGCCCGCAAGGTGACGAGGCTCTCCTACAAAAGCGACACCGTCGCCAAGCAGACCGCCGACCGCCGCGACCGGCGGCGGGCGATCCTCCGCGCCGTCGAGGCGGCCGCGGCGGGCCTGGCCGTCGGGGCCGAGATTCCCGCCGCCTGGCGGCGCCGGATCATCGCCGACGGCACCGGCGACCTGCTCGACGCGGTGATCTGCGGCCTGCAGGCCGGCCACGCGCTGCTCGCGCCGCGGCTCGGCCTGCCGGCCGACCTCGATCCGCTCGAGGGCTGGATCGCCTCTGTGCCGACGCCGCATAGCGACGACCGGCGGTTCACTTCGCGCCCTTGAGCCGCGCCACCTCGGCCTCGAGTTGCCGGATCCGCTCCTCCATCTCCTGGAACCTGCGGCGGGCGTTCTCCATCCGCTCCCGGGCCTCCTGCATCTGCCGCCGGCCATCCTCCATCCGCTCCTCCATCTGCCGCCGCACGTCCTCGGGAATGTCGAGCTGCCGCCGGGGCCGCTCCGCACCACGTTCCGGGCCCCGCGGGCCGCGCATCTCCGGCCGCATCTCCTGCCAGGGCCGCGCCGGCCGATCGCCGTGGGGCCCCGAAGGCGGCGCGTCCTCGATGCCGAGCTTCTCCTCGATCCGCGCCAGCCGGCGGATGATTTCGTGAAACGCCCGCATCGCATGGTGATGCATCTCGGGGCCGCCAGGGTGCTGTCCGGGGCCCAGCATGCCGTGGGGCGGGGGCCCGTGGCGGCGGTCGCCGTGGCCGCCGTGCCGCTTCTGCTTGTGCTTCTCCTTGTGCCCCCGATGGCCCCGGTGCCGCCGCTGGTCATCCTCCTCGCGGTCTTCCTCCGCCGCGGACTCGTCGGCGGCTTCGTCGTCGATCTCGAAACGTTCCATGGTGCCGGATTCCGCATCGGCGCCGATGACGCCGACCACGCCCATCCACGAGGCCACGAGGTGCTCGAACGAGCTGACAGGCTCAGCGGCCCGCGCGGCAGGAGTCGCGGCAAGGCACAGCAGGCAGGCAACCGACGCGGCGACCAGCGACGCAAACGGTGAAAAATGACGCATGCGATGACTCCTCCGAGATCGAAGCGGTGGGTGACGGTCCTGGGAACCGGGAAGGGGTATCCTTCTGCGGACATGAACGACCCAGCCAGCGGAAAGTTTCGCGACCCCGCCCTCGTCGATTTTGGCGTCGATGCCGAGGGAGCGGGCCGCCGCCTGGAACGCCTCGGCGGGGTGCTCGTGGATCGTCCCCTGCCCCAGGCCCTGGGCCGGCGGCGGATGCCGGCGGCTTGGACCGCAGCGACGGCCGTGTACCGCGAGCGGCCCGGCCGCGGCTCGCGGCAGGGCGCCTGGGAATACACCGGCCGCGTCCCCGAGCCCTGGCACGTGGCCATACCCGTCGGGCCGGCGACGCTCGCCCTGGAGGTGCGGCCGGCGCCGTCGGGCCAGATCGGTCTTTTCCTCGAGCAGGCCGAGCAGTGGCGGTGGCTGGCGCGGTCCACGCCGCCGGGGGCGGTGGTGCTTTCGCTGTTCGCCCATTCCGGGGCCGCGACGCTGGCGCTGGCGGCCGCGGGCGCGGAGGTGGTGCACGTCGATGCCTCCAGGCAGGCGGTCGCGCTGGCCCGCCGCAATGCGGAGGCCTCGGGGCTGGCCGACAAGCCGATCCGCTGGGTGTGCGAGGACGCCGTCGCGTTCGTCCGCCGACAGGCCCGCCGCGGGGCGACGTTCTCCGGCGCCGTCCTCGACCCGCCCTCCTGGGGGCACGGGCCGAACGGCGAGGCCTTCGTCATCGACCGCGACCTGGCCCCGTTGCTGGGCGCGGTGGCGGGTCTCATGGGCCGCGGAGCCGCCGTGCCGCCCGGGCCGCTGCTGGTCACCTGCCATTCGACGGCCTGGCATCATCGCCGCCTGCGGGACACACTGGTCTCGGCCTGCGCGGCGGCCGGCCTGGAGCCGGGGCCGGTCTCGAGCGGCCGCCTCGGCTGCACGGACGACGTGGGCCGGATCCTCGAGTTGGGCGACTACGCCCGCCGCACACCGATCGCATGAGCACGTTCGAAACGATCACGAGCCCGGCGAATCCGCGGATCCGCGCCGCCGCGGCGCTCCGCGAAGCCGATGCCCGTCGCGATGCCGGCCTCACGCTCGTGGACGGCCGCCGCGAGTGCGGCCGGGCCGTGGCGGCGGGCGTCGAGGTCGTGGAACTCTTCGTCGCCGACGAGGTGTTCGCGCGGTCGCGGCCCGACGGTGCGGCGCTGGCCGACTGGATCGGCGGCCTCGCGGCACGAGGCACGCGGATCACCGTCCTGGCCGCGCGTCCGTTCGCGCGGCTCGCCTTCGGCAGCCGCAACGAGGGCGTGGTGGCCGTGGTCCGCTGGCGGGCAGCACCGCTCGCCGCCGGCGGGTTCGCCGCCGACCGCCCCGTGATGCTCGTCGAGGGCGTCGAGAAGCCGGGCAACCTGGGTGCCATCCTGCGGACCGTCGATGCCGCCGGCCTCGCCGGGGCGATCGTCTGCGACGGCCGCACCGATGCGGCGAACCCCGCGGTGATCCGCGCGAGCCTGGGCACGGCGTTCGCGGTGCCCCTGGCCGTGGCCACGACCGCGGAGGCGATCGCGTGGTGCGGCGCGACGGGCAGGCGGGTCGTGGCGGCGACCCCCACGGGCGATCGTCCCTGGCACGAGGCGAACCTCCGCGGCGGCGCGGCGATCCTGCTCGGCAGCGAGGCCCACGGCATCACGCCGGCGTGGCGGCAGGCGGCGGCGGCCGGAAGCGTGGCCCTGGAAACAATCCGCCTGCCGATGCGCGGTGTCGCCGACAGCCTCAACCTCTCCGCCACGGCGGCCGTGCTCGCGTACGAGGCGCTGCGGCAGATGGAGTGTCGCCCATGAAGCCGGATCCCTCCGACTTCGCGAGCCTCGAGCGGGCCTGCGCCGCGTCGGGGCCGGAGGTGATGCTGGAGGCGCTGGCCGAATCGCTCGCCGGCCGGCGCCGGTGGCACGCGCTGTTCGACGTGCGGATGCTGCAGGCCCGGCTCGCACTCGGCCTGCCGGCCACGGGCGATCTCGGCCACGTTCCGCCCGACCAGCGGGATCGCCTCGACGACCGCTCGCTCGCCGCCTGTCGCGAGGTCGGCTGGCCGCTCCTCGAGGAGGGGCAGGCCGCGGCGGCCTGGATGTACCTGCGGGCCGCCGCCGAACCCGCGGAGCTCTCGGCGCGACTGGAGCACCTGGTGCCGCCCCTGCTCGCGGCCGACGACGACGAGTCGGCCCGCCGGCTGCAGGAGATCCTGGGGCTCGCCCTCTGGGAGGGCGTCGATCCCGCGCTCGGCATGTCGATCGTGCTGCGAACGCAGGGCACCTGCAACGCGGTCACGGCCTTCGAGCAGGCCGTCTCCAGGCTGCCGGCCGCGCGGCAGCGGCCGGCGGCACGGGTGCTCGTCGAGCACCTGCACCGCGAGGTGCTCACGGCGCTCGCGGCCGACCTCCGCCAGCGGGGCGTGGCCGGCGTCTCCGCCGATCCCGCGTCGATCGTCGCCCTGCTCACGGCGGCCGGCGGCCTCGCCGACGACCCGAGCGTCCACGTGGACGTGTCGCACCTGCAGTCGGTGCTGCGGATCGCCCGGGTGTGCGACGACGAGCCCACGCTCGAGCGGGCCTGGGAACTCGCCTCGTACGGCTGCCGGCTGCCGGCCGAGGTGGTCTATCCCGGCGAACCGCCCTTCGAGCAGGTCGCCGAGGCGTCACGGCACTTCTTCGGGGCGCTGCTCGGCCACCACGCGGAGGCGGCCGTGGCCTACTTTCGCCGCGCCGCGGCCGTGGCCGAGGTCGAGGCGGGCACGCTCCCCGGCGACGTCCTCGTGCTGCTGTTGTGGCGGCTCGGCCGGCCGCGCGAGGCGCTCCACGCCGCGATCGGCAGGCCACCGAGCTCCGGCATGCCGAGCACGCTGCAGGCCGCGGGCCTGCTGCCGTCGCTCGTCGAACTCGCCGCGGCCGCGGGCGATTGGCACGCGCTGCGGCAGGCCTGCATCGCCGGCGGCGACGAGGTCACCTACGCCGCCACGCTCGTCGCCGAGGCGGTCGCTGTCCGTGGAAAAAGTCTTCCGTGACCTTGTTTCCACTTTGGCCGAACGGCGGCAACGCCGAGGGTTCCACGGTCGGCAGTCGTCGCATCCCGCTGCGGCAGACTCGTTGCACGGTCTGCTAGCGGCCGCTCCATGACGGCCCGCAGGCCGTGCAGGGACCCGGCCGGTAGCCGACGGCCGCCCCGCTCTGGAAGCCGCGGCCCGGCGGCAGCTGCCAGGGCGCCAGCGCCTCGGGCATCTCGCGGGCCCCGTTGCAGCCGCGCCAGCGGTTGCAGCAGTCGCACGGATCGGGCCGGCTCGGCTCGTGCTTCTCGCCACAATACCGCGGCCCGCAGCCGGTGTCACCGGATGGTGTCGGCATGCCGGCCGCCGTGCCGCGACAGTCGCGACACGGGCTCGTGGCCCTGGCGAGATCCGGCCCCAGTCCCACGAGGCAGGCGATCGCAACAAGCAGCCGGCGGACAAACGAATGCATGGTGGGAGTATCGGCAGCCGGGGGCGTTGGACATCGGCGAAACCGCTCCCCGCCGGCAGCCGCCGGCCGGACGACTCGACCCCGGCCCGCCCGCTTCGCCAGCTTCCGCCGCCGGCGGATCGGGCGGCGCTCAGGCCACCGGCGTCGGCGGGGCGGCGATGGTCCGCTCGAAGAGCCGCAGATACTCGCGGCCGCTGGCGTCCCAGGACCAGTCCTGGCGCAGCGCCCGCTGCACCAGGCCGCGCCACAGTTGGCGGTCGGCATGCGCGTCGAGCGCCCGGACGAGGGCGTGCTCCAGGGAGGGCGCGTCGAAGCCCTGGAACACGAAGCCGCTGGCGGTGCCGTCGTGCAGCGTCTCGGGATTGGTGTCCACCACGGTGTCCACCAGCCCGCCGGTGGCCCGCACCACCGGGATCGCTCCGTACCGCAGCGCGTAGAGTTGCGTCAGGCCGCAGGGCTCGAAGAGGCTGGGCACGAGCACGATGTCGGCCGCCGCCTGCACGAGGTGCGCGAGCCCCTCGTCGAACCCGAGCACGAGATCGACGGTCCCGGGGAACGCCGCCGCCACCCGGCGCAGGGCCTCCTCGTAGCCGGCGTTGCCGGTGCCCAGGATCACGAAGTGCGCCCGGCCGCCGCCGGCCATGCGGCCGAGCAGTTCGATCACCAGTTCCACGCCCTTCTGGTTCACGAGCCGGCCCACGAAGGCCACCAGCGGCCGGGAGTCGGGCGCGGCGTGTCCCAGCCGGGCGGCCAGCGCGACGCGGGCGGCGTACTTGCCCAGCTCGTAATCCGACCCGCCGTAGGGACGGGGAACGTGCGGATCGGCGGCGGGATCCCAGACCCGCGTGTCGATGCCGTTGACGATCCCCGTCAGCGTGTCGGCCCGCGCGGCGAGCAGGCCTTCCAGGCCGCAGCCGCCGGGCGGCCGCTGGATCTCCTGGGCGTAGGTCGGACTCACGGTGCTGACCGCGTCGGCGAACACGATGCCGGTCTTGAGCAGGTTGAGCTGGTTGTAGAACTCCATCTGCTGCCAGTTGAAGTACCGCCAATGGAGGCCGGTGAGCAGCATGTCCCAATGCCAGAACAGGCCCTGGTAGGCCATGTTGTGGATCGTCATCACCGTGCGGGCGGCGGCCACGGCCGGCGCGTGGGCGTAGAGCAGCTTCTGGTAGGCGGGCACCAGCCCCGTCTGCCAGTCGTGGCAGTGGATCAGGTCGAACGGCCGCTCCTGGCGGCAGGCCAGCTCGACGGCGGCCCGGGAGAAGAAGATGAACCGCTCAGCGTTGTCGGCGAAGTCGTCGGGGCTGCCGTACAGGCTCGGACGGTCGAAGTAGTCGTCGTTGGCCACGAGGAGCACGGTGGCCGCGGTGTCGGCATCCCGGCGGCGGAGGATCCGCGCGAGCGACCGCCGCGTGCCGATCGGCACCTCGAACTCCAGTCCGGTCGGCTCGATCGGCAGGCCCTTCGCGAACACCTCGCGGTAGGCCGGGATCACGAGCGTGACATCCACGCCCAGGCGGCCGAGGGCCTGCGGCAGCGCGCCGGCGACGTCGGCGAGACCGCCGGTCTTGGCGAACGGGGCGGCCTCGCTGGCCACTTCGAGCACGCGCATCGCGGCGGGATCTCCTCTCGGCCGGGGGCCGGTATCATCCCTACTATAGATCGCAATTCCGGCGCACCCCCATGAGCCCACTGGTCAACCCCGCGTCCTTGTTCCGCTTCCGGTTTTCCTGCCGGCGCCGGGAGAGCCTCTGGCCGCCGGCCGCCGCGAACCTCGACGCGTCCTGCCGGTTGCCGTCCCTGGCGGCGGTGGTCGGCGTGCCCGACGTGCTGGAACTGGCCCTGGGCTGGAACGAGACGGGGCTGGCCGTCCGGGCCGTCGCCCGGGGCGTGGGTGCGACCCGGTGGTGCCAGCCGACGCGGGCCGAGGACAGCGACGGCCTGCACCTGTGGATCGCGACGCGGCCCACGGGCGACAGCCACCGGGCCGGCCGCTTCTGCCGGCGGCTCGCCCTCCTGCCCACCGGTGGCGGCCCGCGGGCCGACCAGCCCGTCGCGGTGAGCGCCGCGATCCCGCGGACGAGCGAGCTCCCGGCCAACCTGCCGGAGGGGGCGATCACGCTGGCATCCCGCCTCGACGCGGACGGCTGGCAGCTCGACGCCCGCATCGGGTCCGCCGCGCTGCCGGGCTGGGATCCGGCCGAGATCCCCAGGCTCGGCTTCTTGGCGGCGGTCGTCGATCGCCGCCTCGGCCGCATCCCCTGCTGTGCTCCGCCGGAATACCCGTGGGACAGCGATCCCACCACCTGGGCGACGCTCGACCTCGTCGCCTGAACGCCACGACCCCCGCAGGCTTGGGCCGGCTGGCGGGTCGGTGACGCGTCAGTCGGCCGGCGGGCTCCGCACGGCGATGTCCTTGAACTCGACCCACATCGGCGCGCCCGCGTGGAGCTGCAGGGCGAGCACGCCCTTCCGCAGCGCCAGATCGTCGGCATCGGTGAAGTCGACGATCAGGGTGCCGTTCATGAAGTGGCGGATCCGCCGCCCCGCGGCCACAATCCGCACCTCGTTCCAGTCGTCGAGTCTGAAGAGCTTCTCGAAGCCCGCCGCGTCGATGAGCTGCCCGGTGACCTGCTTCGCCCCATCGACCCACGCGGCCCGCTCGCCGACGAGGCACAGGCGGCCCCGCCTGCCGCCCTCGTCGTAGATGAAGCCGGCCACGTCCGGCAGCTTCGGCTGGTTCCGCAGCTCGTGCTGGTATCCCCGGACGACCCAGGCGTTTCGCGGCTTCTCCGCCGGGTCGGTGACGTGTCGCGAGCGGTACTGGATGCCGGAGTTGTTCGTGGCATTGCAGCGGAAGCTGAGTTGGAGTTCGAAGTCCTCGAGCACGAGCCCCTGGCGGACGAGGAAGGTGTTGCCGTCGGCCTCGAGTTCCGGGGTCGTCTCGCCGTGAATGACGCCGTCGCGGACGCTCCACAGCCGCTTGTCGCCGTCCCAGCCCGCGAGATCGCGGCCGTTGAACAGGCTTTGCCATGCGGCGGGCGGCGTGGCGACCGCAGGCCCGTCCGGCGCCGCCGCCTGCACGAGGGATGGGATGCAGATCGTGGCCCAGGTGAGGCAGGCTGCGAGAAGCCGCATGGGGGAGTCCTCGGAAACGCGGAGCGACACCGGCGGCGATTATCGGCGCTCCCGGCCGCGCCGCACAAGCGGCCCG
>Ga0315901_10008630_pt1 | contig 11821 bp, 10 predicted proteins | sample LakEriMetagenome_10_FD_203761 | JGI IMG/M metagenome (GOLD analysis project Ga0315901, IMG submission 203761) | Freshwater fungal communities from buoy surface, Lake Erie, Ohio, United States - Buoy 2 MA116 | ecosystem: Environmental > Aquatic > Freshwater > Lake | place: USA: Lake Erie, Ohio...
AAGGCGAGGGCCATCAGGCGCTCCGGAACAGCAGGCTGCCGTCCCCGTAGGAGTAGAAGCGGTAGCCGTCCGCCACGGCGTGAGCGTAGGCCATCCGCATGGTCTCCAGCCCGCAGAAGGCGCTGACCAGCATGAACAGGGTCGACTTCGGCAGGTGGAAATTGGTCATCAGCACATCGGCGGCCCGGAAGCGGTACCCCGGCGTGATGAAGATGGCCGTGTCGCCGTGGAAGGGGCGCACCATGCCGTCCTCGCCGGTCGCACTCTCCAGCAGGCGCAGCGAGGTGGTGCCGACGCAGACGATGCGGCCGCCGGCGGCACGGGCGGCGTTGAGCGCGTCGGCGGTTTCCTGCGAGACCTCGCCCCACTCGGCATGCATGCGGTGGTCGACGACGTTGTCGGCCTTGACCGGCAGGAAGGTGCCGGCACCGACATGCAGCGTCACCCCGTGGGTCGAGACGCCACGCGCGGCCAGAGCCGCCAGCAACTCCGGCGTGAAGTGCAGGCCGGCGGTAGGCGCGGCGACCGAGCCGTCGTGAGTGGCGAAGACGGTCTGGTAGTCGGCCCGGTCGCGCTCGTCCCCGGGGCGTCGCGCGGCGATGTAGGGCGGCAGGGGCATATGACCCGCCGCGTGGATGGCATGGTCGAGCGCGGGGCCCTCGTGGTCAAAGTCGAGGTCGATCAGCCCGTCCTGATGCTTCGCCGCCACGCGCGCAGTCAGACCGTTGAAGCGCACCTTGTCCCCGACGCGCAGCCGCTTGCCGGGCTTCATGAAGGCCGACCAGCCGCCCGGTCCGCGCCGCTGGTGCAGGGTCGCCTCGACGGCGACCTCCAGCCCTTCACGCACCCGGATGCCGTCCAGCCGTGCCGGGATCACCCGCGTGTCGTTGAACACCAGCGCGTCGCCGGGCTGCAGCAGGCCGGGCAGGTCGCGCACGACATGGTCCGCCAGCGCGCCCTCGCGCACGATCAGCAGGCGCGCCGCGTCGCGGGGCTCGACCGGTCGCAGGGCGATCCGGTCCTCGGGCAGGTCGAAGTCGAAATCGGCGGTCTTCATCGGCGGCGGCAATGGTCATGCTCGCCCCGGGCCGTCAAGCGCCGGTCAGCCGCATGAAAGTGCGGCGCTGTGACCTCCAGACAGGTTGACGGCCGCGCCCGGGGTCGGAGCGCGGCCGTCAGGGCCGGTCCCGGGGAGGGAGGTCAGGACCGGTAGTGCTGGATTCGGGTGGTGCGCAGACCCTGCATGCCCCACTTGTCGATCGCTTTCTGCCACGCGAGGAATTCCTCGGCGGTCAGGCGGTAGCGGGACAGGGCGTCCTCAAGCGGCATCAGCCCGCCACGCACGGCGGCCACGACCTCGGCCTTGCGCCGGATTACCCACCGATCAGTGTTGGGCGGCGGTAGATCCGCCAGGGTCAGGGGCGTGCCCGTAGGTCCGACCACGTACTGTTCGCCTTTGTTGTTCAGGCGCCGCTCTTGCAGCATGGGCTCTTGCCTCATTCACCACCACCAACTTGATCGTGAACATAGCGCCCGCCGACTAAAGGCCATTTAAACGTCGTGGTGAAGGAACGCCTAAGCCTGACGCCCTCACGACGCTTTGTCTTCATCAGTATTGAGCGAAAATTCATAGCGATGAACGAAGCGTTACTAACGGATCAACGTTTGATCCGGATCAACTCCTCCAGCATCTCATCAGCGGTGGTTATAATCTTGGATGAGGCCGAATAGGCTCGCTGGGTCGTGATCAGCCCCGTGAATTCAGACGACAGGTCGACCGTGGACGCCTCCAGCTGCGATGCGGCGATACTGCCGGCACCGCCGATACCCGGTGTTTTTAGGTTGAAGGTCCCCGAGTTCTCGCTCACCTGGTAGGCATTGCCGCTGACCTGCGCCAGGCTATCGACGCTCGGGAATGTAGCCAGGGCCACCTGGGCAATGCGGCGAGTCACGCCATTGTCAAAGATCGCGGTGACGAAGCCGTCATCGGCAATCTCGATTTCGCTCAGGTTGCCGAAAGCGGTTCCGTTGGTCAGCGTCGAACCGACGACAGAGGGACTATCGTACTGGGTCAGGCCGCCGACCGTCGAGTCGAGATCGAAGGAGATTGTCTGTTCGGCGAGGCCAAGGCCGACAGCCCAATTGACCGCCGGCGGGACCGGTGCCGCCGCCGAGGCGCGGATCTGGATAGTCGTGTTATCGTTCTGGTAATCGAATAGCCAGGGCCTGCCCCCCGCATTGTTGGCACTGGCCGCCATGGTCGTGACATCGAGACGGCCAGTGGGGGTGAACGCCAGCACGCCCGCCTTGATCATGCCGTTGGCCCCGGCGGGCACGATGTTTGTTGCGTCGGCGGCACCGATCTCGACGAACCATTGGTTCGGCAGGTCACCCCTGACGAACGACATGGTCAGGTTGCGCTGGCCACCCTTGGAGTCTGAAACAGGTACGGAGATCTCGAAATCCGGAGTGAAGGTGCCGGCGGCCATGGCCCCGGCCGTGTAGGTGGCGATGGGGGGGTTGTTTACATTGACCGCTTGGCTCGACTTCAGGTTTGCATTGACTTCGGCGCGCGTTGTCGCCTCGGCAGCGCCGCCAACCGAGCCGACGTTGATTGAGGCCAGGCGGCTCATGTCGGACGGGTCGTAGTCGATGTTTCCGTCGCTGTCGGCCGGCCAGCCCTGCAGATAAAGGCCCGCCGTGTTCTTCAGGTAGCCTTGGTCGTCGATCTGGAAGGCGCCGGCGCGGGTGAACAGGCGGCTATCTGTCCGGTCCGATCCCTCGGGGCGTTGCGTGACGACGAAGAAACCCTGGCCGTCGATGGCCAGGTCGGTGCCCGAGGTCGTGCGTTGAAGCTGGCCGAGTTGGCTGGTGTAGTGCCGAGCCGTGGCCATGACTCCGCCGGCGGAGTATCCTGAACCCCCCGTCTGGGCGTTGATCACGGTCTGGAACGCGGCAGAGCTGCGCTTGTAGCCGTAGGTGTTCACGTTGGCGATGTTCTGCGAGATCGCAGCGAGGGCGGAGGAGTTTGCGGTGAGGCCGGAGACTCCCGCCAGCATGGCGCTGTTGATGCTCATTGGATGATCTCCTGCGTCAGGAAGCGTTGGATTGGGTTTGGGTTTGCGTTTGTGTCTGGGACCCGGTTCCGGCGTCATCTTCGTTCTGCGCCATGGACAGTGCGAACACCGAGTTCAGGGGGAGGACCGAGCCGCCGACGACGAGATAGGGCTCGCCCTCATACATCTCGACGCCGGTCACCCGGCCGGTGATCAGGGGCTGCGCCTCGATGTCCTGACCGCCCGCGGTTTTTGCGGTGACCCTCAGGGTGTAGGTGCCGCCTTCGGCGACCTTTCCTCCGGCATTGGTCGTGCCGTCCCAGCTAAAGCTGTGAATTCCGGCACCCTTCTGGGGCGCAGGGCCGGACCAGACCGTGTTGCCTGCGCTGTTTACCACCTTCAGGGTGACTACATGGGCGTCGGCACCGAGCTCGTAGTTCCAGTCGGCCGCGCCGTCCTCGAAACGAGTGGCACCCCAGCTGGCGGTAATCTCCTTGCCGAGGTAGCCGGCCGCGGACCCGAGGCCGCCCTCGCCCTGTGCGAGCAGGCTGGTCAGCAGGTCGTTGGTCAGCAGCTGCTGCTCCACACCCGCCATCTGGGTCAGTTGTGCGGTGAAGTCGTTGGAATCGAGCGGCGACAGCGGATCCTGGTTTTCCACTTGGGCCGTCAGCAGCTGGAGGAAGGTCTCGAAGTTGGAGACGAGGCCGGTCCGGCCAGAGGAGATCTGGGCCGAGGCGGCCGTCGAGGTCACAGGGTCCATGCGTCAGATCCTCACATCAAGGCGGCCATCGGCCCGGGAAACGCGATAGGCGGCGACGTCCGCGTCGGCGTCGATCTCAAGTCGGGCGGCCCCGGCAAAGGCCTTCGCGCCGCGACGGTCGCTCCCGCCGTCGTCCCGGCGGGTGTCGCGCTCGGCGAACTGCAGGCCATCGCGAGCGACGTTGAGGCCGGCGGCCTCGAGTTCGCGGCGCAGCTGGTCGGCCTGGGCGCGCAGTTCCGCCGCCGCTGCCGGATTGTCGAAGGCGAGACGGGCGGTGACGCCACCGTCGCCGTCGATCTCCAGCATCACATCGACACGCCCGAGATCTTCCGGCGTCAGGGCAAGTTCGAAACGGGTCGTCTGACCTTCGAGGCGGCGCAGGATCTGCGCCGAGATCTGGGCCACGGCATTGAAGCGGCCATCATTGACCATCGGTTGCAGGACGATCGAAGCGGCGGCCGGCAGCGGTGCCTCCGGGGGCCGTGGCGCTTCATCGACGGACAGGTCCGTCTGGGCACCGTGCAGGGCCCGCTCCGCATCCATGTCGGCGAGGACCGCCGCCTGCATGGCTTCAGCTGTGGCCGGTGCCGCTTTGGTCGCTGTCCCCGGGGCTCCGGCCGCCCCGGCTGACGCAGGGGAGGGGCTGGCGGCCGCATTGGTCTGGTTGTTCGGGGCGGTGGTCCCGCCGGTGGCGCTTAGAGGGCCGGCTGTTTCGAACCCCGAAGCAAGGTCTGCGCTGTCGGCAGAGCCCCCCGGGACCGACACTTTCGTCGGCCGGGAAGCGTCGCCCGCGGCCGGACCATCCGCGCGGCGCGCCGCTGGCTTCGGGGCGGGAGCAGCTCCAGCGGCGGCCAACTGGGCGGGGACGACCCTCGTCTCGGCGGAGTTGCCGCCAGCGTCGACCGCAGCGGTACCCGCCGGGGCAGGCGAGACACTGCCCGCCTGAAGTTCGAGGTCCGCCCGGGCGGACGCCGACGGAACAGCGGCCTCGACGACTGCCACGGCAAGGTGACCGGCGACGATGACGCCACCAGACAGGGCAAGTTCGTCCTCGAGGGGAGTAGTGTCACCGGCCGGCCCCTGCGCCGGCTTCACCAGACCCTTTCCAGCTGAGGCGGTCACCAGCCCCGGGGCCGCGGCGGCGTAGAGCGTCTCGGACGCGCCCGTCGGAGTATGGTAAGCTACAGAGGCCTCGACCGGTTCTCCGCCGGCACCCGCGGCAGCCGCCAATGCGCCCGCGAAGCCGGCACCATCGGACGACGGCGGACGCACCGGATCGACCGGGGCGGCACCGACCAGGGGATTGAGCAGAAGGGCAGCGGACATGACGCGGAGGGAGCTCGCGGGCCGGGCAACGCCGGCTCTGGAGGGATCGGCGCGTGCTGCGCCTGGCCATTCGAAGCCTGCCCCGCAAACCTCGGGCCATCGGCATTCGAGGAGACACATCATTGAAAGAAAAGAGTTTTGATCCCGACAACAGAGTGGAACCTCTCGCGGCGGCGGCGTTTTCTGCCGGGCGCGCCAGCACCCTTTCTGCCCATCCGGCCGGCTGGCCCGCCGCTTGCTTTGCTGCTGGAAGCAGTTTGGAGGTTCGCCGCGATGCGTTGGAGAATCAAAAAGTTAGGTGAAACGCCCGCCCGGGTTGGTGGGCAAGAGGCTCCAGGTGGCGCGCAATCCTTGCCGATGCGGGGAGCTTCGCCGTGTCACTGAACCTGATCATGAATACCTCGACCTCAGGGCTTATGGCGGCCCAGACGCAGCTTCGCGTGGTCTCGGACAACGTCGCCAACGTCAACACGCCTGGATACGTCCGCAAGATCGCCGACCAGGTGGCGATGACCAGCCAGGGCGTAGGCTCCGGCGTCGATGTGGTCCGGGTGCGCCTCGCCACCGATCGTTTCCTCCAGGCGGCGGCGATGAGCGCCAGCTCCGAGGCCGCCCGGCAGGGCGTGCGCTACGACCTTTATGACCGGGTCCAGTCCCTGTTCGGCGACCCGGGCGGGACCTCAGGCTTCTTCGCCCAGGTCGATAGCGTCTTCGCCGGATTCACAGGCCTCGCCGAGCAGCCGACTTCGACCCCCCTCCGTCAGGACGCGCTCTACAAGGCGAAGGCGGTGTTCGACGAGGCAGCGCGGATCTCGACCCAGATCCAGCTGGTGCGGGCGGATGCCAATAGTCGAATTCGTGGCGGGGTCGATCAGGTCAATGACCTGCTGCGAGAGATCGAGGCCCTGAATGATGAGATCGCGCGCTCGAGGGCCACCGCCAGCGACGCGTCGGGGCCCGAGAGCGTCCAGGCGGCCCTGCTTGGCGAACTCGGCAAGTTGATGGACGTCCGCACCTCGGTCCGCGACCTCGGCGGCGTCACCGTGCGATCGGGCTCAGGCACCCTGCTGGCCGGGCGCGGCCATGCCGTTCTGGAGTACAGCTACTCTGGCGAGGTGCAGGCCGAGACCACTTTTGGCGATATCTTCGTCACGGAGCCGGGCGGGGCGAGGCGCTCGCTGATGGACGACCTGACGTCCGGCGAGCTGCGCGGTCTGGTGCAGGTGCGCGACACCGAGGCCCCGGCGGCCGCGGAGCGACTCGCCGAGCTGATGACGCGGGTCGCCGATGAACTCAACCGGGCCCATAACGCCAACTCGGCGGCACCTCCGCCCAATCGCCTGACCGGGCGCAACGTCGGCCAGGCCTTCGAGACGGCCATTGCCGGTTTCACCGGCAACAGCAACGTCGTGGTCACCAATGCCGCCGGTGTGGTTCAGGCTCGCGCCGCTATCGCCTTTTCCGGCGGGACGATGACGGTCAACGGCGTGCCGGCTACTCCGGCGACCTTCCTCGCGACGCTCAACGCCCAACTGGGCGGAGCGGCCACCGCCAGTTTCGCCAACGGGGTGCTCAGCCTGCAGGCGTCCACCGGTACCAACGGCGTTGCGGTGGCGGATGACCCGGTCGCCCCTTCCTCCAAGACGGGGCGCGGCTTCTCGCACTTCTTCGGGCTGAACGATCTGGTCACCAGCAGCGCACCGGCGGTCTACGAGACCGGCATGACGGCGGCATCCCAGCATGGCTTCGCCGCCGGCCAGACCTTGAGCTTCCGCTTCTTTGCAAGCCACGGCGGCGTCATGCGGGATATTCAGGTTGCCGTGCCGCCAGGCGGCGACATGGCCAGTCTGCTGGCCCAGCTCAACAGCCCCGTGAGCGGCGTCGGCCGTTTCGGCAGCTTCACGCTCGACAACAACGGAGCCTTGACCTTCGCCAATGTGCCCGGCGGGGACTGGCGCATGGCGATCGCCTCGGACCAGACAGTGCAGGCACCGTCCGGCGTTTCCCTGACCGCCCTGTTCGGCATCGGCGGCGGGGTCCGCGCCTCCCGCGCTGACAGCTTCTCGCTGCGTTCGGACGTGCAGGGCAACCCGGCCCTGCTGGCGCTGGGCCAGCTTGATCACGCCGCGGCCGTTGGCGCACTGGCGATCACGCCGGGCGACGGCCGGGGTGCCCAGCGCCTCTCGCTCGCCGGCCAGAACAATGTGCGCTTCGAGCCCGCCGGCGGGGGGATCGGGAGCGTACTCTCGGTGTCGCGCTACGCCTCCGAGTTTTCGGGCGAGATCGGCGGTCTCGCGGCGGCGATGAAGCGCCAGAAGGACGCGGCGGTCTCGGTATCCGCCGAGGCCACGGCGCGCCAGGTCGCCCAGGAAGGGGTCAACCTGGACGAGGAACTCGTGCTCCTGACCACCTATCAACAAGCCTTCAACGCTTCCGCCCGAATGATCCAGGCGGCGCGTGAAATGTACGACGCGCTTCTGGGGATGGTGTGATGAGCCGCATCTCGACCTACGGGAACTACCAGTCTGCCCTGCTGGACCTGATGCAGGCCCAGCAGCGTCAGCTCGACGCCAACCGGCGGGTCTCCAGCCAGAAGGTGGCGACGGATCTGCAGGGCTTCGGCCGCGGTGCCGAGACGCTGACGGCCATGAAGTCCGCCCAGGCCCGCGTGCAGGGCTTTATCGATACCGGGGAAGCCGTTTCGGCGCGGTTGACCACCCAGGATCTTGCCATGGAGCGCATGGGGGAGGGGGTGCAGGGTGCCCGCACCGCCATTGTCAACGCCATCGCCCTCGGGCGTCTCGACGGGCTGGTCCAGGAAGTCCAGACGTCTTTCCAGGTAGTCCAGGACGGGCTCAACAGCCGCCACCAGGGGCGATACCTATTCTCGGGCGGCCAGGTGAACACGGTCCCTGTCAACACCAACGCTCTGGCGGACCTTTCTGCCCTTCCCTCGGCGTCCGACGCCTTCGACAATGACGACCTTCTGACCGACACGCGGCTCGACGAAGGGACCGCGATCCGCACCAGCTTCCTCGCTCGGGACCTCGGGCTGGAGAGCTTCGAGATCTTCCGCGATATTCAGGTATTTCACGAGGCCACGCCCCTGACGGGTCAGCTCAATGCTGCGTCGGAGACTTTTCTCAAGACTGTCCTGACCCGGCTGGATCAAGCCTACAAGAACATCACCAACAACACCGCCCGCAACGGCAGCATGCAGAACCAGGTCGACAGCATCCTGACCTCCCAACGGACCCAGCGGGACTCGCTCGACGAGATTGTTGGCAAGCGCACCGACACCGACATGGCCGCCGCCGTGACCGATCTGGAGGCCGCGCAGATCGCCCTGCAGGCTTCAGCCCAGGTCATCTCCGGCCTGCGCGACACCTCCCTGCTCAACTTCCTGCGATAGAACGCGCGTCATTGCCGCACGGTTGCGGTCATGCCGGACGGAACCCGTTATCCGAAACATAACAAGAACATGGCGCGCCTTGACCTGCGAAAGAAGCTTTCGATCCTCGCCGCTGCGGCCAGGTACGACCCTTCCTGCGCCTCATCGGGAGGGGGCGCGCGCACCTCCGCCGGGGGCAAGGGTAACGGGTCTGCCGAGGGCATGGGCATCTGTCATGCTTGTATGCCGGACGCGCGCTGCAGCAGGTGCTCGCCGGGGCCGGGCTTGCCCTTGCCGATGTCTACGGCCCAAAAATTCGGTCGAGCACATCAAGCACGAGCCACGGGCAAGCGGCGGCTGCAAAGTTCGCCGGACGCCGACGAAGTCGAGGCCTGCGGGCACGGGCTGTCGAACCAACGGCGGCTGTCCCTCCTCAGGTGATCGTCGCGCTGGGCGCGAGCGCCGCCCTCGCGATCGCGGGGCGGCGGACGCCGGTGGGGGCCCCGCGCGGCCGGCCGCTGGCCGGCCCGGCTCGGACCACGCTCGTGGTGACCTGGCACCCCGGCTACATCGTCAGGACGACCGACTCCCGGGCGCAGGCGGCCGTCCGCACTGCGCTGGCCGACGATCTGCGGCTCGCCGCCGGCCTCGGTGGGTGAACCCGCGCCATGGTTGCGCTTTTTTTCTCCGGCGTCGCCGGTGAGCGATAGGCATTCGCTGTGGTGCCGCTAGACTGGTTTCATGATGCCAGCCGACTTCGACATCGCCGGGAAGGGGGACGCGGTCCGTTTGCGCCTGACCGGCGACTGGACGACCGGCGGGCTGGGCCGGGTCGCCGGCCGTCTCGACGCCGCCTTGGCGGGGGCAACGCGCGTCGATCTCGACATCGACGGCCTTGGTCATCTCGATACGGCCGGGGCCCTCGTGCTGGTCCGGGCCTCGCGCTGCAGCATCCCTGCCGAGGCTTGGACCTCCCGCCCAGAGGCCGGCCGCATCTATGCCATGGTGCAGCGTCTGGGATGCGAGGATCGCGCGCCGCCGCGAAAGAGCGACCCGATTACGCGCTCCTTCGCCCGTATTGGCCAAGGCGTTATCGACGCCGGGCGCGAGGCGATGCTCTCGCTGGCCTTCCTCGGCCGCCTGATCGTGGCGATCGGGGCCATGCTGCGGCGACCGGGTCGAATTCGCTGGCCCGCCTGGGTCAGCCAGACCGAGCGGGCCGGGCTGGACGCCCTGCCGATTGTGGCCTTGACCAGCTTCTTCATCGGCGCGGTGGTGGCCTTCATCGGCGCGGATCTGCTGGACAACTTCGGGGCTGCCGTCTTCACAGTCGAGCTTATTGTGATTTCGGTCCTGCGTGAATTCGCAGTGGTGATCACGGCTGTCCTGCTGGCAGGCCGCTCGGCCTCGGCCTTCGCCGCCGAGGTCGGGGCCATGCGCATGAATCAGGAAGTCGACGCCATGCGGGTCATGGGCGTCGACCCCTTCCAGGCCCTTGTCATCCCGCGTCTCGCCGCCCTCCTGTTGATGATGCCGCTGCTGACCTTCGCCGCCATGGTAGCCGGACTATTCGGCGGCTTGCTTGTCTGCTGGACCCAGCTGAACCTTGGCCCAGCCTTCTTCCTGGAGCGGATCGTGCTGACCTCGAATGTGGCCAACCATCTCGTGGTGGGCCTTTCGAAGGCCCCTGTCTTTGCTATCGTTGTCGCCGCCATCGGCTGCCGCCAGGGCATGGCCGTGGCCGGCGATGTCGAGAGTCTCGGCAGGCGGGTCACCGCGGCCGTGGTGCAGGCCATTTTCGCCATCATCCTGCTCGACGCCGTCTTCGCCCTGATGTTCCTGGAGCTGAACTATTGACGAGCCCCGGCACAACAGACCCTGCGCTGCCACCCCTGATCGAGGTGCGTGGCCTCGTCACGCGCTTCGGTGCCCGGACTGTGCACCAGGACCTCGACCTTGATGTACGCCGCGGCGAGGTGCTGGGCGTGGTGGGCGGCTCCGGGAGCGGCAAGACCGTGCTCCTGAACTCGATCATCGGGCTGAGGGATCCCGACGGCGGCAGTGTGCGCCTGCTCGGGAAGGACGTTGCCGATCTCACCGCAGCCGAGGCGGCCGAGCTTGAGCAGCGCACCGGCGTCCTGTTTCAGCAGGGGGCTCTGTTCTCATCGCTGACAGTACTGGAGAATGTGGCCTCACCTTTGGTTGAGCATACTCGCCTGCCGCGGCGCCTGATCCGTGAGATCGCCGAGATGAAGATCGCCATGGTCGGGCTTGAGCCGGGATCCCACTATCTCAAGCCGGCCGAACTCTCCGGAGGGATGCGCAAGCGGGTGGGGCTGGCGCGGGCTCTCGCACTCGACCCGGAGTTGTTGTTCCTGGACGAACCCACAGCTGGCCTCGACCCGATTGGCGCTGGAGCCTTTGACGCCCTTATCCGGTCACTGTCAGTTGATCTGGGCCTTACGATCTTCATGATTACCCACGACCTCGATAGTCTTTACGCTATTTGCCACAAGGTGGCCGTTCTGGCTGACCGTCGTGTCGTGGCCAAGGCGACGGTCGAGGAGCTTGAACATTCCGATCATCCGTGGATCCGGGAATACTTCCTCGGCCCCCGCGGGCGCGCGGCGCGCAAGACCAGCTGAAGGAGCGCGAGATGGAACGAGACGCCCACTACGCCGCCGTCGGTATCGCCACCGTGGCCCTTATCGCCGCACTGGCGGTGTTTGCGATCTGGCTGGCGCGGTTTCAGTTCGACCGAGACTACGATGTCTATGACATTGTCTTTTCTGGTCCCGTGGGCGGCCTGTCCGAGGGGGGCGAAGTGCACTTCAACGGCATCCGCGTCGGGGAGGTGACTGCGCTCAATCTCGACCCCGAGAAGGGCGACCAGGTGATCGCCCGTGTGCGGCTGGAGGGAGAGACCCCCGTGCGCGTGACCAGTCGGGCGCAGCTGGAGCCGCAAGGCATCACCGGCCTGAATTTCGTACAGATCACCGCTGGCAACCCTGACAGCGCGCTGCTGAAGGCCCAGTACCCGGCCAATGTGGTGCCGGTGATCCAGAGTCAGCCGGGTCCCCTGTCCGAACTGTTGAGCGGTTCCGGAACGCTGCTGGCCCAGGCGGTTGATGTGCTGAGTCGCGTCAACCGGGTGCTGTCCGATGACAACATCCGAAGCTTCTCGACCACCCTTGCCAATGTCGAGGCCATAACTGCCGAACTGAAGGCGCGCCGCGAGCTCCTCGCCGAGCTGGAGACCACGCTGGAGAGCGCCAACCGCGCGATCCA
>Ga0315901_10008631_pt1 | contig 11821 bp, 8 predicted proteins | sample LakEriMetagenome_10_FD_203761 | JGI IMG/M metagenome (GOLD analysis project Ga0315901, IMG submission 203761) | Freshwater fungal communities from buoy surface, Lake Erie, Ohio, United States - Buoy 2 MA116 | ecosystem: Environmental > Aquatic > Freshwater > Lake | place: USA: Lake Erie, Ohio...
ATTTTTTACCCAGTGGGGTATTTAAAACTCGCTGCGGTTCATCAACAATAACAAAAGGTCTGGTATCTTGAATCAATGATATGGGTTTGTACCCCAATTTATCATTGTAGTTGAGTAATATCCTGTTGGTGTTGCTTGAATCATCATCTACATCCTTTGCAAATGCCTGAATGTTGATGACCATAATTTGTAGCTGGTCGCTGGTGGCAAAATCCCGAATCTCATTTAACCTTGAACTATCGTAAACAAAGTACTTATAGTTTACATTAGCATAGTGTTCCTTTAAGTGTGTTTCGGTAATCTGTAAACTCTTGTAAACCCCTTCTTTTATTGGGATAGTTGGGACAACAATGATGAATTTGCTAAAGCCATATTGACGGTGCATCTCCATAATGGTTTTAAGGTACACGTATGTTTTGCCTGTGCCTGTTTCCATCTCTACACTTAAATCTAAAGCATCTCGTTTAATCTCACTTTGAACAGAAGGTTTTAAACCGTTGCGAAGCTGAATCTTTTGGATATTCTCCAGAATCTGTCCTTCGGTTAACTTCAGTTTATTGGCATAACCCAAAAGGTTTGTACTATCCTGGTTGACAAATAAGCCGTTTTTAGCAAGGAAATCTGGCGAATACACCGTGAAGTTAGAGTTGCAGGTTTCTTGCCCCTTAAACACATCTACAATAGATTCTATTGCATCTTGTTGATAGGACAAGCTGCTGTCAAATTTTATTTTCATATCAAAACAGTTTATCTATTAAATGGTGTTTACTTCAAGTATGCCATAGCGTTTCAGAATTTGCATGCTATTGGTTTTCTCTACATCCGTAAATCCAGTGTCTTTAAAAATCACTTTTGATGTGGCAGGTTGCCGCTCTTCTTTCCATTTGCCAATTCCTTCAGCTACGGCTATGGTAATATTATCTCCCAAACAAATGAACAATGCACCCATACCAATATCGAACACCTGTTTGCCAGCAATTTCTTTTTGCTCAATTGGCATGGTTAAATCCAACCCATACTTGAGAAGTATTTCATAAAGTACATCCTCTCCGGTTCTGTTTTCTTTGATATTACTGCCAGCATTGAATAAATTATCCTCCAAGGCATCTGGATTGCCATCCCATGCTCTGATGTTGGAGCTATCCAATTTAAATGCCCTGAATCCAATATCTAAGGTTTTACCTTGTTCTGAGAATAAATCTTCCTTCATTTCTGATTTAATTTTCTCTCCTGCTCTGCGGATGCGCTCTTTGGTTATTTCTGAAATGGTTTTATAACCTGCTTTGTCCGCTTCACTTTTTTCATCTGTTGGTTCTGGTAGTTGAACACAAACAAATTTTCGATTCCCTCCGTCTTCTGAATTTAATTGCATTACTGCGTGGGAGGTACTCCCTGATCCTGCAAAGAAATCAAGAACAGTATCATTAGCGCCAATTGTCAATCTCAACATTTTTAATATCAATCGAATTGTCTTGGGAGTTTGAAAAACGTTTTCTGGCATCACTTTTAATAAATCTCGCTTTCCTTCCTGGGTATCTCCCACTTCAGTTCTTTTCCAAATAGTCATAGGTGTTATACCGTCTTTAACTTCCGACAAGAAACGTTTTAATCTGGGAAGATTACTACCTTCAGATCCGAACCATATACGATTATCTTTTATCAATTCATCCATTTTTTCTTTTGAAGTCATCCAACATCGACCACTAGGCAATGAAATAAGTTTTCCCGATGGAGTTTGAATTGGATAATCGTACTCTGGTGAATATGTCTTTACCGATAAGTCGCTTGAAGCCCAGACACCTCTGGGATCATTATCTGGATTTTTATATCTGCTTATCTGTTCTTCATCTCTATTTTCTAAAATCGGACGATAAATATTTTTATCACGGGCATATAAAAGAACATAATCATGATTTGGACTATACCATTTTGCATCATTCTGAGGAGCAAATTTCTTTTCCCAGATAATATTTGCAACGAAGTTATCCTCTCCCAGAATTTCATCGCATAACTTCTTTAAATTATCAAATTCATTATCATCAATTGATATAAAAATCACTCCATCCTCTTTGAGAAGATTTCTAGCCAATTTCAATCGAGGATACATCATATTTAACCAATTGCTATGGTATCTTCCATCACTTTCACTGTTAGTGCTTATGCGCCTACCTTCCTCGTCTACTTGTCCTGTAATGGCTAAATAATTGCCAAGGTTGTCGTTGTAATTGTCCTTGTACACAAAGTCCTTACCAGTGTTGTAGGGAGGATCTATGTAAATCATTTTTATTTTATTGGCATAGCTTTTTTGCAACAATTTCAAAACTTCCAAATTGTCGCCTTCAATAAAAATATTTTGGGTGGTGTCCCAATCCTTGCTGCTTTCTTTGTCGGGTCTAAGGGTAGCTGTGCTTGGTTTATTTGCTTCACGTCTTGCCATACTTTTACCAGCCCAAGTAAAGCGGTAATATTCCTCATTAGATTCTATTTCATCACCTAAAATGGATAATAATTCTTCCTTATCAATTTTTCCTTCCTTAAATATTTGGGGGAAAATTGCCTTTAACTGTTCTAAGTTCTGTGAAATAATATTTTTGCTTTGACTTAAATGATGTTCTTTGGTTATCTTTTCCATGATTAAAATTTAAATGGTGTTTACCTCAAGTATACCATAGCGTTTCAAAATTTGCATACTGTTAGTTTTTTCTACATCCGTAAAGCCAGTGTCTTTAAAAATTACCTTGGATGTAGCAGGTTGCAATTCTTCCTTCCATTTTCCAATTCCTTCAGCCACCGCTGTGGTAATATTATCTCCCAAACAAATAAACAATGCTCCTATTCCAATATTGAATACTTGTATACCAGCAATTGCTTTTTGCTCAATTGGCATGGTTAAATCTAAACCGTATTTGAGGAGTATTTCATAAAGCACATCCTCTTCAGTTCTATTCTCTTTAATATTGCTACCAGCATTGAATAGATTATCTTCCAAGGTATCTGGATAGCCATCCCATGCTCTAATATTGGAACTATCCAATTTAAATGCTCTGAATCCAATATCTAAGGTTTTGCCTTCTTCAGTAAATAAATCATTATTTTTTACAGTTTGTAACAATTCACCAGCCTTTATTATTCTTTTCAATGTAATCCGTGAAATAGTTTTGTAACCTGCTTTGTAGGCTTCACTTTTGTCTTCTGTTTTTTCTGGAAGCTGGACACAAATAAACCTACGACTACCTGCATCTAAAGAATTAAGTTCCATTACAGCATGGGCTGTTGTACCTGATCCAGCAAAAAAGTCTAAAACCAAATCGTTTTCATTTTCAACAATAAAACCAATCAGGTATTTGATTAGACTTACTGGTTTCGGAAAGTCAAAAATGTCTTTACCAATTAATGTTGATAGTTCTGAACTTGCATTCTCATTTGTGCCTACACCATTTTCAGGCTTATTAATCAATGGTGATATTATCTTGTCCTTAATAAAATTTGTCGGTCTCTTAAAACCTTCTTCATCTCTAATAAACCTAATCGATAGGTTAGTTGTTTTGATTATGAATTTGGTGCCCTTTTGTAATTCTTCATTCAAAAAATCTTGTGTCCATTTAAATTCACCTTCTAAAATTATGTCCTTGTCAGCATAACCATTTTTGATTTGTAAATCATTTAATAAACTTACCCGATCATTTTTACCAGCTTTGAGTAACCCATCTGTGAAATTTTTAGTGTTAAATTGTACACTTTCTTTTGGAAATTTTAATTGACCAATCGAATTTCCTGAATTTAGTAATGGTTGATCACCACCATCTAGTGCTTCGCCCTTATATTTTATTGGATTCTTCCCCTTTTCATAGCACAATATATATTCATTAGTCTTCCTTGATTTAGTGGAAAGGGCAGGTGGAGTGCTCGTTTTAACCCATGAGAAAACCTCGATGAAGTTATCTTCACCAAACACTTCATTGCATACTTTTTTAAGATTATCTAATTCTTCAACACCAATTGAAATAAATATTGCACCATCTTCTTTTAGCAGGTTACGAGCTAATTTCAATCTTGGGTACATCATGTTTAACCAATTACTATGGTATCTACCATCACTTTCACTATTGGTGTTTATGCGTTTTCCTTCATCATCAACTTGCCCAGTGATAGATAAGTAATTTCCTAGATTGTCGTTGTAATTATCTTTATATACAAAGTCGTTCCCTGTATTGTAGGGAGGGTCTATGTAAATCATTTTTATTTTATTGGCATAGCTTTTTTGCAAAAGTTTTAATACTTCCAAGTTATCGCCTTCAATAAAAATATTTTGAGTGGTGTCCCAATCCTTGCTGCTTTCTTTATCTGGTCTAAGAGTAGCAGTACTTGGTTTGTTGGCTTCACCTCTTGCCATGCTTTTACCAGCCCAGGTGAAGCGGTAATATTCATCTTCGGATTCTACTTCATCACTCAATAAAGCTTGCAACTCCTTTATATCAATTTTCCCTTCCTTTACAATAGTAGGGAACAGGGATTTAAGTGTTTCTATATTCTGAGCCACAAAATCGGTGCTTTGGCTTAGAGAGTGTCCTTTATCTATCTTTTCCATCATGCATTTGTTATGGTATTTTTGAGTTGTTCTATTTGTTTACGTCTATGCTGCAATTTGGTATTCAACTCAATGCGTTTATTTAGTTGTGTTTCCTTTTGTGCAGAATTGCTAAGTGTGGTAATTTCTTTTTCTAGTTGGTTAATTCTAACTAGCAACTCAACATCTTCTTTGGTACGTTCAGTAGGTCTTGTTTCAAAAGCGCCAATTATAGGAGCTGTATTTAATCCAACAAAACACTGTATGTATGAATCATACAATACTTTTAAATCAGTTGAAACCAGTTTGCTAAAATTAAGCGATTCAATGAATGCTTTGTGAATGGCATTATCACCATTCAAATCAATGAGTTCCGATGTAAACTTCTTATCTACGGTTCTTTTGTTGTTATCGTTTTGATTGATTCGTTTGTAAGTTACATTCCAAACCGTTTTAGCTCCATCCGTAACTACCAGTAATAAGTGGTAAGGGATATACTTCTGTATCAAATCAATGATGGGAGTTGCCTGTTTATTTAGGTTATCTGTATTGGTTGTAACGGCAATAACTTCAATTTCCTCAAAGGTAGATTCAGCATCTTGCCAAGCTGATACATTGGCATTTGACTGGCTAATAGAAGCTATCCAGTCAATGGATATAACGGAATTGGCATCATCCAGTAAATTGCGTTCAGTTCTTGTCATATCAAAATTGCGCTTAAAAAATGCCTTAGTGATTTTCTTGTTCACCAAGCACTTTTCAGGCAATTGCAATATGCGGATGATTTCACTGCTCATTATTTCACAATCAAGTAGCTTACTAATTCAAAAGCCTCTGTGTGCTGGGTTTTACTCATTTTAGTTCCGCCTGCAAAAGCAAGGGTATCCAAACCTAATTCATCATCAACCCCTTTAATGTGAGTTAATGCAGATTGAAGGATTGAAACATACGATCCCATTTGCTTGTTGGATTTGGTCTCTTTATTGAACGTGCTGATCAAAGTGGTTAACACCTCAGGTTGTCCCATACAAAATTTCTTGTATAGGTCTAATGTTTTCTTTGGGTTATTTGCAGGAACAAATACATCACCATTGCTCTTCATGTAGCATAAGCTGTATGGATGTGTTGCGCTGTATGTACTCGTGTCGGTTAAGGCTCCGTTTAGGTCATTAAAACAGAAAATAATTCCAGCTTCAGCTTCCTCGGTGTTCTTTGACGTGATGGAGAATATCCCTTTGGGTGCATTCTCAAAATGCTCACGTTCATGATTAGATAAACGTTCAGCATCAATCTTAAAATCGTTGAAGGTTAAATCGGTGATACTAATACCACCCTCAATATCTTCCAGATCTAAAACTTTGCTTTGCATTTGCCTGAGCTGGCGTTTGCGGTAATCCAAATCGCCATAACCAACACTCGGTTCTTCAATGATGTTATCATCGCCCGTAGCAGATACATCTAAGATTTGCATTCTTCCTTTTACACGACCAATTAAATCAATGTATGTATCTAGCTCCAGGTTCGGGAAGAAGTTTACCAGTTGTATTTTATCGTTCACAGAGCCGATACGGTCTATACGTCCAAAACGTTGAACAATACGAACTGGGTTCCAGTGAATATCGTAGTTAACTAAGTAGTCGCAATCTTGTAAGTTTTGACCTTCAGAAATACAATCGGTACAGATTAGTAAATCAATTTGACCCTTGCTATCTGGGTAAATTAATTCACGTTTTTTGGACAGCGGAGAGAAGTTGATGAGAATATGCCCTAAATCGGGTTTACAGTCATTTAGATTGGTTTTGTTAGTATCACCACCTGTAACCATAGCTGAGTTGATTTTTAGATCGCTGAGCGCCCAGGAATGCAAATTTTCGTATAAGTACTTTACCGTGTCAGCAAATGCCGAAAACACAATAACCTTTTTATTGCCTTGGTTCAGGTTGTTTTCAACCTTGTTTTTAATAAGCTCTTTTAGTTCTTTTAACTTAGCATCTCTGCTTTCGTCAATCACCTTGGTTTGTGCCAATAGGTTTTCCAGTCTTTGTTTATCATCCAAAAGTTCCTCCTTGCAGCGAATCAAATCCATATCCTGAAGCAATACCTTGACTTTACCTCCAGTTAATAAATCATCGAGCAAAGAATCCTCAGTGTCCACCTCTGTAATATCCAGGTCTTCATAAAATGATTCTGTTCTGTTTGCCACCTCAATCTTGTTTAACAGACCATCAATCTGTCTGAGTAGTCCCTCTAGTGTTAGTCGGAACGAGTGAACAGAACTTTCTAATCGTTTAAGCAGGTTCACACGCATCAGGTGAATTAAACTACTTTCACGTTCAATTTGCTTGAATATGCTACCCTTTGAAGTGGTTATATCGTATTTGGCCTCGTATGAGCTCCGTTTATCGTCTCGAACGTATGATAATGGTGAGTAAAAGCCGAGGTTCAACGCATTCAGTTCATCGTTTACCTTATCCATAGCTTTCAGTGAGCCGTTCACATCAAAGTCGGTATGTCGATTGATTGGTGCAAGTCGATCTGGGAACTTCCCAATATCGTTAACATCATAATACTTTTCAATGTGCTTTCTTGACCTGGCAATGGTTAACAAATCCAATAGCTTGAAGTATGATCCATCCAAACCATTGATCAAACTTTCTCTGCTAGCAGTTGAACCGTTATTGGATTTTAACCAGGCATTGAATTTAGCCTGAGCCTTACGTAGTGTTTGTTCAATACTTGCTATACCATGTGGCGCTAACGCTTCATCATTTTGTTCGGTGATGAAGGCTATCTGGTTTTTGATATCGTTCATTCGGGTGTTAACAGGAGTTGCAGATAACATCAACACCTTTGTTTTAACCCCCATCTTGATAATATCATTCATTAACCGCTGATAACGGGTAATGGTATTTCTTCTTGGATCGTTATTTCTAAAGTTGTGCGACTCATCAATGACCACCAAATCATAGTTCCCCCAGTTAATAGATTCAAGGTTAATATTACCAGAATAGCCACTTGTTCTTGAAAGGTCGGTATGATTAACTACATCGAAATTAAATCTATCTTTGGATAAAAAATTAAGCACATCGTTAAGTGAGTATATCAGCCAATTATCCCTTAGTTTTTTGGGAGATAAAACCAAAACTCTATCATTACGCATTTGATAGTACTTGATAACCGCAAGCGCCTCAAATGTTTTCCCCAGACCGACTGAATCTGCGATTATACAACCCCCATAGGTTTCTATTTTATCTATTGCCCCAAGAACAGCATCTTTTTGAAAATTATATAAGAACTTCCAAATCTCGGTTTGTTTAAATCCTATTTTACTTATTCGATTCTCGTTTTCTTCATTTATTGATGAATTTTTGAAGATATGATATAAAGTGAATTTATATAAATGCTCAGGAGAGTTATAGTTAAATAATTGCTTTAATTGACTAAGCAAGTTTGCTTTCAGATCTTTTGGGCTAATAGACCAAAAATTTTCAAATAATTGATAGAATTGCCTATTATAATCTTCAAAATGAGTTAAAATAATTGGCTTCGAACTTGGAATTAATCCTAATGTTACAGCATTGAAATCATGAGGCACTATAGAAAAACACTCAATATGGTCGTTGTTTTTAACTAAAATAAATTTCTGACCACCTACTGACCCTAAACGTACTTGAAATTTTAAATCAATAAGATCATAGATGCTTTTTGCTTTATAAGGCGTGATTAGATTCAAATTAAAAGTTAATTCGTAAGGGTCATAGCAAAAACGTGGGTCGTCGCTAGGATCTAAATTAATAAGTAATTTAATATTGTTACACTCACCAATGGAATCTATAACGCTATATAGCGAATGAACGGTTAAATAATCTGCAGCTATAAGAATTTCTGAATCCTTTAAAACTACCTTATTCAATTCTGAAATCAGAGATGAATTTTGATTATTAATAAGTTTCATGGGGAATTAATAAATACCAAGTAAAACAAATTTAAAAAGGGAAAGGTAAATCAAAAATTACAAGCAGGTGTATTTGCGGGCATTCCCCGCGGCTTTGTCTACCGGGTATTTGAGGGCGTTTTGGGCGATTTTGTCCAAAACGATTTGCCGCACATCCAGGTTGCAGCGGTCCGCCAACAACAAAGCATAGGCCAATACATCCGCCAATTCCTCCTTAACACGCCCCAAATCTGCCTCCTCCCCCGATTTCCACAAAAAAACCTCCAACAACTCCCCCGCCTCCACCGATAAAGCCAACGCCAAATCCTTGGGGTTGTGGTACACCCCCCACCGCCTCTCCTCCCTAAACCTCACCAACGCCTCCCGCAGCTCCCCCAGGTCGCTGGTTGGAGGGGTTGATGCTGCTGGCGCGGGTTCAGCCGGCGGGGTGGATAGTGCCAGCGGGGCGGGTTGGGCTGTTGGCGATGCTTGGGCCGGGTGCTCGTTCGATTCAGGATCCTTGGTCAAGGTCGGGGCGGTTTTATGTTATTCGATGGAAGTTTGAAAATACGAATGCCACGGACCCAAAACCGCTTGGGGCTCTCGACAGGATTCAAAATAAAACTTACCAACAACTCAATACACCGGACTTTCTTTTCCCAACAAGCCCGATAAACATCGATTAATAGCCCTCCGAATGTCGTCAACTTCAGTTTCCCCTTGGCCCTCGGCGGTACATGAACAAACCTTGGTATTGGTTTTTGCTGAAAGAAATTGAATCGTTACTTCAATCGTATAACCAAATGCCCTAGGACGACGACCGCTCTCACCGTAATTAATGATCAGGGTTTCATTAATCAACTCTGGTTTAAGCTCTGGTAATTGCATAAATCCTTCCTTCAAAAGAACCCCTGAAATCACTTCACTGGGATTAATACTTTTACTAGAACTTCCACCGTAAACCCCGTATTGGTTACCATAAACAGCTCCTGAACTAGAATTAATTCGATTGGTGGGTGTTATGTAGATGTACTTATAATTCTCAATTTTATCAACCCTCATAATTGAAACTTGTTGCAAAGGCGCACAACCAGCGGACAAAAAAGATAAGAATAAAAAAAATATTTTAGATCTCATTATAAAATCAGATTAAACATGAATGTTCAGGATATTTTAAGCAAATAAAAAGTAATAATTTTTAAAAATATCTAGGGAACTATATTAAACTCAATTGCTGTAATAAAAGTGCCAGACCCTCTGACATACGGCTGCGTTAAATTTGGTGGGTTATAATAGTTCTCAGGAACTAATGCAGATATCGCAATTTGCTTACCTTCCTTTAACCAGATAGGCAAATTCCTATCATCAATTACTCCCCTTTCAGGATTAAGACCGACATTTACTGCTGGCGAGCAAGCATTATAAGGGTTTTGAGATCCACAATATATACCCGAATACATAGTGTATAAAGTATCATTAACATAATTAAAGCCTTGACCATTTACGGATAAACGGGCGATAAGATCGCCGATTTGATACATTGCAAATGGGTTGTTTGGCAAACCTGGGTGAACGCTATAGGATGTATTATTCAGCTTATAATAACATCTTGTTCCGCTTACTTGATCACAACCTATATAATTATAAACAACAGATAAATTATAATAATCAGAATAAATCGACTCTACTTTAACAACCTTACCAGTTGGAACCGTGTAGGTATCGCCATTCTTTAGATTCAGAACTTGGTTGAATTGTAGATTTGAACCTTGAGAAAAAACAAATGTTGGTAAAATCAAAAAAAACAGAAAATACAATTTGACCTTCATGGCTAAGGATTTAAAGTAAATTCAACAATATTGATGTAACGAACTCCGGTTGAAGGGGCAATTATGGTACCAGAGGGTAACCATATGGGCAACTTTTGCTCCCACAAAATTGATGTTTGTAAATAGCCGCTAAAGCGAGAAGACCTAATTGATACAATGGAACCATTAACTATAATATTGTCATTCTGAATATTCTCTGGAGTATGATATACTGCAGATAAGTTAGGTATATCCCTAGAAAAAATAAATGATTCAATTTTATAAGTTTTTCCAACAGGCACCGTATCTGCACTTTCAATAAGCTTAGGATTAGAAAAGCTTAGATTTTGGGCTTCAACATGACCTATTGACAAAAGAAAAATAAGCAAGAATAGGTGATACAATTTTAATAGTTTCATATTGAAAATTTAAAACCCGTCGGTCGTGTAAATTAATGTTTTGGCATTCTTTGCGGCCTGATCGTTGGGGGCAGGTAGGGGCACCGAATAGGTATTCCCATTGGAAAGGGTAATCACCATATTGTTGCCGGTATTGGTGATGCTCAAAATTCCAACCCCGTCATTCCCCGGAGCGCCTTGCACACCTTGAAGGCCCATAGGACCCGAAGGTCCTTGTGGCCCCGCAGGCCCAGGGGGACCGCCACCACTGTTCAGCGAATACAAGGCATAGGGAACACTCAGAAGTTCCGCGGTATTCACCACGGAGAAAGTGTTTCCACCCGTTGGATCGATTTCGGTGCGGAGGTAAACCATTCCCTGCGACCAATCAATGGAATCCACAGAACCCAGGATGGACTGCCCATTCCCAATTTTGACTGTTAGGAGGCCCGACACGTTGGTATTGGCCTGATGCGTCTCCTTGAACAATTCCGGCGAATGGGGCGCAGAGCCCCTCAAAAGGGTCACCCTCAGGCTGACATTGCGATTGGTTATCAAAGCACCCATCGAGTCCCTGACCACCGCTTGGTAATTGAACTTGCGAGGCAAAGCGGGAGCCTGACCACTTGAACTAACCGTCAAAGTGACAATATCCGATGTATCCGAACCACAGTTGGGGGTAGTGACAATACAGCGAAACAATTGATTGTTGTTTTGCAGGGAGGTATTGGCGACCGTCAGGGTTGAACTCGTCACCCCCGAGTATTGGCCGGCGTTGCTTAAGTTTTGAAATCCCAAACCCATATCCGTTTGCCATTGTACCTGTGAATTGGGCATCGGGGTTGTAACTGTAAATGTGGCCGGTTGATTGGTAGAGGCGTTGACGTTAACCGGCTGGTTTGTAATTCGACAAGCTCGAAAAAGATTGGAAATTTCTGTTTGATTCAATGCCCTGTTCCAAAATCCTATATCGTCAATTTTCCCTGTCCACAAATAGAAGAAATTGGAAGCCCCCGTGCCCTGCTGTTTACCTATCAAAAAAGGACTTGGGCTTGAACCTATATTCCAATTAGGATAGGTGGCGGAATCCTCCAAAACGCCATTAACATAAATT
>Ga0315901_10008632_pt1 | contig 11820 bp, 10 predicted proteins | sample LakEriMetagenome_10_FD_203761 | JGI IMG/M metagenome (GOLD analysis project Ga0315901, IMG submission 203761) | Freshwater fungal communities from buoy surface, Lake Erie, Ohio, United States - Buoy 2 MA116 | ecosystem: Environmental > Aquatic > Freshwater > Lake | place: USA: Lake Erie, Ohio...
TTAAAACAAGGTGGTGGTAGTGTTAAAATTGACGGCGTAAACGCTAGTATTCGTATGGTAAACGGTCAGTTCGTAATGGATCGTGGATCAGCAAAACCACTTGATATTAAAGGAATGCGACCTGAAGATTTGTCAAGTAGATTTGAACCAGGCCACGGATTTATTGGTATTGGCACAAAGGTAATTAATATTTTTGACGAAGCTATTCCAACAACGACATCCGAATTGAAAAAATTGGGTTTATTAGATAACCCAAATATATTGTTTAATATTGAATACGTCGAAGGCACAACAAATGTAGTTGGTTATGGTGACATTGGTAACTTTTTAGCGATACATGGATTAAAAGAGATCAAGCCAAAAACATTTGGCAAAGATGGTACTGTTAAATCAAGAGTAGCTACTGAAATACCATATGATAAAAATGTAATGCAATCTTATATAAATAAATTAAATAAGGTTGCTATGAAGTATGGTTTTAAAGTGTTGGGTAGTGTTGATACTACTTTCAAATCAGAACCAAAACTAGCGAACGTTTTGTCACAACAAATCACATTGTATCCTACAAGTACACCCGTAACTAAATCACTTAAGGATTGGTTAAAGGGAGTTAAGATACAAACGCCGTTGATTACCCGTGAACAATTCATTCAAGCAAGTAATAGTAAAGATATATCAAAAGATTTCGCCGGTCAAGATTTAAATAAAATAGTTAATGATACCATTGTTTATTTAACCACAATTAAATTGGGAGATGAAATATTAAAAAATGCTACCAGTGAAATTGGAGATTTAGATAAACACGAAGGTATAGTTATAAGAGACTCAAGTATTTATAGTAATCCTTTCAAAATTACAGGAAGTTTTATTATAAAAGGCCTTGAAAGTAAGTTTAAGAAATAAAATAAATACATATTTGTTATGAAGAAAGCATCAGGTAAAAGTAATCTAGGCATCGTTAAAGATTACCTAGAAGGTAATCGTCCATTCGTACAAGTTGGCTATGATGCCAATTTGGAGAACAATAAACGCAAAGAGGGTGAAGAATGGGAGGATAGTCAAGGTAGAAAATGGGTTTGGAAAAATGGAAGCAAACGTAGAATTTCAAAACGTGCTACAATTATTAACCAACAACGTTGTAAATGCTGTAAAATGGATGTTCGTTGGGGTAATTATTTGGATGATCGTGTGTGGCCAAAAACAGGATATTGTTATGATTGTTTTATCAATTTTCAAACTGAACTGAAGATGATGGGAATGTTTGAAGTGTATAACGAACTACAAGATCTTAAAAACGAACGTAGTATTTTAGAAGACTATAAGAGAAAGTTCGAAGAAAGTCAAACCTTTTGTCAACAAAACCAAGGCAAGCCAGTTGAATTCTTAGAAGAAGATGGTTCATTTGAACGATGGGAAGGTGTTCAAGATTATACTAAAATTCTTGAAGATGTAACCAACGATTTAGTTAAAATCAACGTAGGTTTGGCAGAGATTAATGTTAAAATAAAAGAGTACGAAGAAAAGTATGAGTCAGCCAAATCTCAGAGAAATAATAAAAAGTGAGTATAAGAAGTGTATAGAAGATCCTATATACTTCATGAAAAAATACGTCAAGATTCAACATCCTATTAGAGGTACGGTTGGATTTGAATTGTATCCATTTCAAGAAGACGCTTTACAAGACTTCGTTGATAATCAATTAAACATTGTTCTTAAAAGCCGTCAGATGGGTATTAGTACTCTTACAGCTGCTTATAGTTTATGGTTAATGACGTTCCATAACGACAAGAACATTCTTTGTATTAGTATTACTCAAGAAACCGCAAAGGAAATTGTTACCAAAGTACGTTTTGCTAATGACAACTTACCAAGTTGGCTTAAGGTACCGTGTGTAGAAGACAATCGTTTGTCGTTACGTTTAAAGAATGGTTCTCAAATCAAAGCAGTATCATCTGCCGGCACAGCAGGTCGTTCATCTGCACTGTCATTACTAATCATTGACGAAGCTGCGTTTATTGATGGTATCGAAGAAATTTGGTTGTCTGCTCAATATACGTTGTCTACGGGTGGTAGAGCTATTATATTGAGTACTCCAAACGGTGTTGGTAATTTCTTCCACAAAACTTGGGTCGAAGCTGAAGAAGGAAAGAATAACTTCAAGACTATAAGATTGCCATGGCATTTGCATCCAGAAAGAGATCAAGTATGGAGAGATAAACAAACTGAGTTGTCAGGAGTAAAAGGTGCAGCGCAAGAATGTGATTGTGACTTTAGTACATCCGGTAATCAAGTTGTTAGTGTAGAGGTTCTTGAGTTTTATAAACAAACTTATCTAAAAGATCCTGTAGAAAAACGTGGTAATAATCAAGATTTATGGATTTGGGATTATCCTAATTATACCAAAAATTACATATTGACTGCTGACTGTGCTAGAGGAGACGGAGGAGATTTTAGTGCATTTCATGTGATTGATATTGAAACTATGGAACAGGTAGCTGAATACAAAGGTCAGTTAACTACAAAAGATTATGGTAATTTATTGGTTAGTGTTGCTACTGAATATAACAATGCTTTGTTAGTGGTAGAAAATAATAACGTAGGGTGGGGAACTCTTCAACAGATTATAGATAGAGACTATCAAAATACATTTTACAGTGCAACAGATCTTACCATTGTTGATGTAGAAAAAAGTTATAGTAATAAGTTACATGCACAAGATAAAAAATTGGTAGCTGGATTTACAACGACTAGTAAAAATAGACCTTTAATTGTAAGTAATTTGGAGTTATTTTTTAGACAAAAACAAGTGATTATGAAGTCTAAAAGATTGTTTGAAGAATTGAATGTGTTTATATGGAACGGCCCCAAAGCAGAAGCTATGCGGGGTTATAATGACGATTTAGTAATGTCTATAGGTATTGGTTTATGGGTTCGTGAAACTGCACTTAGACTTAGAAATGATCAGATAGCTTACAACAAAGCAATGATTTCTAAAATATCGAAAGTATCTAGTCCGGTTACTGTTCAAAAGGATGTAAGTCCAATTGCTGATCATCACAAGACGATGGATTTTACGGTAAACAATAAAAAAGAAAGTTTAACTTGGTTATTGTAAATACTTATATAATAGAATAATATATGGCAGATCAATCATTTCAGGAATTAAGAAATCGTTCATTATTTGCACGTTTGAAACGTCTGTTTTCAAACGATGTAATTGTTCGTAATATTGGCGGTAAGAAATTAAAGGTAATTGATACTGATGAGATTCAATACGCTACAGATCGTAATAGTTTAAGAGATCGTTTTAATAGATTACGTACTACATCATATAATCAATATACAAGAGATTTCAATCTATCATATCAAAGTAGTCGTGTAGAACTATTTCGTGATTATGATACAATGGATATGGATCCAATTCTCGCATCTGCATTGGACATTTATGCAGATGAATGTACAACCCGAAATGAAATGGGGGAGATTCTACAAATCAAATCTACCAATGATGAAATCAAGAATATTCTTCATAATCTGTTTTATGACATTCTAAATATTGAATTTAATCTTTGGAGTTGGACTCGTTGTATGGTTAAGTACGGAGATTTTTATCTTCGTCTACATATTAGTCCTGAATATGGTGTCTATATGGTAGAACCATTAAGTACATACTATGTTACCCGTGTAGAAAACGCTGTCTTAACAAATAAAAGTTTTGTTAAATTCCAAGTTAATCTTCCATACGGAAATAAACTTGAAGATTTAGAAAATTATCAAATTGCACATTTTAGATTGTTGAGTGACAGTAATTTCTTGCCATATGGTAAGAGTATGTTGGAAGGTGCTCGTCGTGTGTGGAAACAATTGAGTTTGATGGAAGATGCTATGTTAATTCATCGTATCATGCGTGCTCCTGAAAAACGTATTTTCAAAGTTGATATTGGTAATATTCCTCCAAATGAAGTTGATAATCATATGGAACGTATTATGAACCAAATGAAAAAGACTCCATATTTGGATCAACAAACTGGTGATTATAACTTACGTTTCAATCTACAGAACATGGTAGAAGACTTTTTCTTGCCAGTTCGTGGCAGTGATAGTGGTACTAGTATTGATAATTTGCCAGGTCTTGAATGGACAGGTACAGACGATATTGAATATCTTCGTAATAAGATGATGGCTGCACTCAAGATTCCAAAGGCATTCTTGGGTTATGATGAATCTTTGAGCGGTAAAGCTACTCTTGCTGCTGAAGATATTCGTTTTGCACGTACAATTCAACGTATTCAAAGAATTATTGTTAGTGAATTGAATAAGATTGCTGTTATCCATTTGTACTCACAAGGATATCGTGATGAATCACTTGTTGACTTTACATTGGAATTAACCAATCCATCTACAATCTTTGAAAAAGAAAAGATTGATGTTTGGAAGAGTAAGGTTGAAGTCAGTAAGGACATGCAAGAGAATAAATTCTTTAGTAAAAAGTGGATTTACGAGAATGTCTTTAGTCTTACAGATCAAGATATGATTGAGTTGCAAAAACAACTTATCGATGACGCTAAGGGAACTTATAGATTTAAGCAGATAGAAGAAGAAGGTAATGATCCCGCAATTAAATTCTTACAATCAAGTGATAAAGAAGAAGGTGGCGGCGAAGGATCCACAGGAGATATGGGAGGCGGTGAGCCAGGATCTGACTTGGGTTCGGAACCACCACCAGATACATCTTCTGAAAAATCTACTTCTAAAGAACCAAGTGCGGATGCTGGTGGAACAGAAACTAAATCGGCTACACCGCCAAAATTATCTGAACGTGATCAGACTGGTAGAAAAGATGCATCTAAATATCCTTTTGGCGAAGATCCACTTGGTACATTAGAAAATAACAGACGTAGTGATTTATCAGTTACTCACAAGTATAAAAACAAATCTCCATTATCATTAGAATCTCTCAGAGGATTAACCAGTATGTTGAACACTGTGGAAGAAGAAAAGAAAATTTTAAGAGAAGGAGAAGAAAAATCCTTTATGGATGAAAGAAATATAAAAGAATAAACACAAATCCTATATATTTATGGAGTTCCGATATATTTATAAATAATATTAATATTATGCATAAGAAAGCAAAACATTCAAAATTCAAGAATGCTGGAATATTGTTTGAACTTCTTACGCGTCAAATTACTGCAGATATTTTGGCGGGTAGGGATGAGTCGTTTACTAAAAATTTGATGTTTAAGTACTTCCACGAAAGTAAAGAACTTGGCAAAGAAGCACAGTTATATAATTTTGTACTACAACAAACCAGCAAGGATACCAACGCAGCCGAACGTATTCTAAATGTAGTACTTCAGACCCGTTCAAAATTAGATGAACGTGAATTGAACAAACAAAAATATAACGTTATTAAAGAGATAAAAGAAAAATATAACATTGATGAATTTTTAAAGAACAAAATTCCCAATTATAAGTTATATGCTTCAATTTATAAATTGTTTGAAAATCAAGCCGAACAAGAAGTTAAATTTGATGTATCCGAATTATTGGAATCCAGAGAATATATCGTTGAAAATTTAACCAAAGAAAAGAAGAACGACGAAGAAAGTTTGGATGTTTATGGAAGTCAGAGTGCAGAAGTAAGATTGTTAGCTTATAAATTCTTGATTGAAAATTTCAATACTAAGTATAGTAATTTGTTACCAGCACAAAAGAAACTACTTAAAGAATACATCACAAATATTAGTAATTCAAGTAAGTTTACTAAGTTTGTTAATGAAGAATATAAAAGAGTTAGTGTCATTCTAAAGGAAAATCTTCAAACAATTAATTCCGATATAGTTAAGATTAAAATTACAGAAGTTGTAAATCAATTTTCCAATAAAAATGTAGTGGGTATTGTAAAAGAAAATCAACTAACTTCATTGTTAAATGCATACGAATTAGTAGAGGAAATTGAAAAGATAAAGAATGAAGCCCCATCTAAAACACAAGATTAAGCAACTCTTAACTAAAATAAGAGCTAAAAATGAAGCCAGTACTACTGGTACTGGCCCAGTTGCTTCTGGTCCAGTTGCTGTAGGTGGCGATGCTGCTAGAACCCCATTTGCTTTTTCTAAAAGAGGAGCAAGACCTGCAACTTATACACAATTAGGATATAAATTAGCAAAACCTATCAAAAGAAGTCCTGGGTATAAGTTAGAAAATCAAGTATATAGTCAACCAGCATTTGCAACTCCTGCTTTTAATATAGAACCAGCAGACACTTATACAGATGAACATGGATTGGTTCAACACAATGATCCAGACTTGGATCCAAATTTGGTTGGATATAAACAAGGTAGTTTACCATTTACCGAAGGATTTAATGGTTTAAAGTATGAACAAGAAGGACAACAACCTCCTCAACAACCATCTGCTCCTGTTCAACAACCACCCACACAACAAAAACCACAAACCCAACCATCTGTAGATGTAAAAAATTATGATGTGTTGCCCGATTTTACTGCATTTGATACTAAATTAAAAAGCAGCACAGAATCACTAAAGAACAATCTTCAAAAAACTATACAAGATAAGATTTTAGGTAAAAAAATTGTTGTAAGAGCAAGTAAAGGATATAAACAACCGGAGACTGATTATACGATCAATGTTACCGGTGTAGCCATCGACTATTATTATGATAGATATGTAATTATTATAATTGGTCGTGAAGAAAATAAACAAAAAGTAGCTAAATTCTTTATTAAACCAGGTTTTTCTATTAAAATATTAGGAACCGCTGATTTGAAACCAAAGGATCAATATCAAGTAGCTAAATCTAAAGCTCTTGTAAATCCTCAACAGTCAGCAACTCCTACAAATACTGTAACCTCAGACGAAGAACCTTCGACTGAGCCACAGTCCGAACCAAAAACTGGTACAGAACAACAACCTCCTACACAACCAAAAGTATAATATGAAACAAGTATTAATTGATGTAATGCCATTTGAATTTAAGCGATCTGCTTTGAATGAATCACTTAAAGATGGTAAACTTCTCGTAAACGGCGTATTACAACGTGCCGATGCTAAAAATCAAAATGGTCGGGTATATCCAGAAGATGTATTGAAACGTGAAGCTGAAAAATACATGCAAAATTTTGTTAAACAACGTCGTGCTATGGGTGAATTGGATCATCCAGAATCATCGGTTGTTAACTTAAAGAATGTTAGTCACAACATCGTGGATATGGGGTGGGATGGTAAAGATTTAGTTGGTACTGTCGAAATTCTTCCTACACCAAGCGGTAACATTCTAAGAGATTTATTGCAATCTGGAATTTTATTGGGCATCAGTAGTCGTGGATTAGGCAGTGTTAAGAAAGATATGAGAGAAGGTACTGATGTTGTACAAGATGATTTTGATTTAATTGCCTTTGACTTTGTAAGCAATCCAAGTACACAAGGAGCTTTCATGTATCCACAAGGTAAGATAAATGAAAGTGTTGAACAACACAAAACAATTATTAACCCATATAGTAATGTTGAAAGAATTATCCACAACATTCTATCAGAACTATAATATTTATAAAGTATGAAATTAAAACATTTATTAGAAAACTCTACTGAACACGCATATACTCCTCTTACCGTTTATGAGAAGAAGAATATGGTTGAAACTATTAAATCATACAACGAATATCGTAAAGGTTTAAAGGCCGATGGTGTATACGAAACTGCTCAAAAAATAATGGAAGCTGTTAATTTAGCAGAACGTTATGCTTTGAAAGAATGTGGTGATTGGATGGAGGCCAAAATGGTAGAACGTGATATGAAAGAAATCAAACGTGATGCCGCAAAAATGTATGAAGAAGCTCAAAAAATGAAGGCCATTGAAAAACAACTTGAAATGTTGTATGAAGAAGTTGGCCGCCGTTTAGAGAGATATTTCGAAATCGCAGATCAAGTTAATGAAGCTCCACAAGCTTATCAAACACAAGGTCAACCAAGTTCCGTTAGTATTGCTTCATTGGGATAGAATCAATATATTCTAACAATTTATTAAACGTTTCAAAAACGTATTTTCGATTAGTTTCCATCACATAGCCTTCGTCAGTTTTATAGACGAAGGCTTTTATTTTTTCATTTTCTAATTGAAGAGATGGTACTTCAATTTCACTATACATTTTGTAGTCGTCGTCAATTCTAAAATTCATTTCACCCAACATATCCAACTCTGAAAAATTCCATCCGTTTGGATGATCCAAATCTTCCAACTTATACATTTTAACATCTTCCTCAAAGTTATCGTTATTTAAAAAATTAATCAATTTTGGACTTTTGTAGTTGTTATAATTTGTATTCATTGCACGAACATCCGGGTTTGAATATGGATTTTCGTCACCCTTTCGTTTGATGTTTTTGTAATTATCCTTGGGTTGATTCATATGTTTATTGAAATTTGGATTGAAATTGTATGGCATATTAAATGGATCCTAGAGTTGTATTAATACGATCAATGAAGTCAGATAATGTTTTAGTTTTTTCAGCAGTGTCTTTATTATCAAAACTATTGCTTAGTAAATCCAATATTTCTTTTTCGGGTTTATCTAGAAAAGATCTTTGTACAAAACATGCATATTTGTAACTACCATCAGTATTATCCACTAATTTTTTGAATACAAACTTTTTATTTGTATTATTACTACTAACTTCGGTGTAAATTTCGTTGTTTGTTTTATTATTTTTGAAAGTAGTTTTACCAAATCCAGCAAAACCAGTTTGTTTACTTTGAAATATTTCAAGTTCCTTTTCATCAAATGGCAATCCAACTTGTTTCATCAAATGTTGTTTAAGACTAACACCCTTTACCTTTTTCATTTTACTCAAACTATACTCGTTTTCTTTTAGTCTTTGAATAATTTCTTTTACCTTGGTAAAGTGCTTTACACTACTTGGTTTAATAGTACGAGCCATTTTACGAACTTGTGGAGATACTTCTTTGGATTTGATTCCACCTTTTTGTAATGCTCTTACGAGTCTGAAAAGTCTTGCTTGTTTTTCTGTTTTAGCAGGCATATATCAATAAATATAAAATATTTCCACTTCTTTCCATTTTATAATATATTTATTATTCAAATACATCATTCTTTGATGTCATATCATTTTATCTTCTTTGGAGTTCTTCAATAGCTTCACCAACAAATAACAATAAGAAAGGCAGAAATATAATTATGAGCGATCTATTAAAAGAAAGCATTGCAGACGCAAAGGCTGTACGTGAAACAGCTTTGGCAAACGCAAAAACTTTCCTTGAAGAAAACTTTGCTGCAAGCATGAAAGAAATGTTCGCAGAAAAGCTCAAGGAAGAAATGGCTGACGAAGCCACAACCGAAGAAGGCAAGATTGAAGAAAAACTTGGATCTTCTAACATCGGTAAAGATGACAGCAACGTTGCTTCTAAACAACATCCAACTAAACCATCACCTGTTTCCAACAAGAACACAACTCAACCTGGAAAACAAGAATTCGATGCAAAACTTGAAGAAGTTTCAGTCGAAGAAGGTGCTGAAGTAACCAGTGCAGAACTAGACGAAATTCTAGCCGAACTAGAAAGTGAAGTTTCCGAAGGTTCATCCGAAGAATCCGATACCGAAGAACAATCTGGATCTGAAGCTTCTACCGATGTAGATGAAGAAATCAGTCTAGATGAACTTCTAGCCGAACTAGAAGCTGAAGAAACCTCCCCAGCACCAGCAGCAGTTGCTGCTCCTACTGCAGAAGTTCCACCAGCTCCAGCCCCAGTACCAGCTCCAGGTCAAGTTCCTTCTCCAGTAGCAGAAGCTGCTGAAGATGACGTAACTTCTGAAGAAATGGCAGAAGCTCTAGTAGCTATCAACGAAGAAAACGAAACTCTAAAGAAACAATTGTCGGAAGCTCTAAGTACTGTAAAGTTCATGAAGGGCGTTCTAGCAGAAACCAACCTATTGAATGCTAAGTTGCTTTATACCAACAAGTTGTTCAAGGGTAAGAGTTTGAACGAAGATCAAAAACTTAAGATCATCAACACTTTCGACTTGACCAAGAATATTCGTGAAGTCAAGTTGGCATATACAGTTTTAGCCGAATCATTTAATTCCGGTGCATCAGTTGTCAAGAAAAAGACCAATACAACTGCTCAAACTATCACCGAAGGTTTGGCAAGCAAACCAGTATCATCAACAAAGCCTGACTCTACCATTGTAGAACCTCAAGCTGAAGTGATGACTTCAAGATTCCAAAAACTCGCAGGAATCAAGAAGTAATTAGTTTGCGAGTAAAAACCTAACAGTAATTAAATAGAAAGAAATAAAAATATGAGTATGGACGTAAAGAGTCTATTGACAAACAATATGAATCCACAAGCCAAATTGATGGCTGAAACACGTGGACTACAATCCAAGTGGGAAAAGACAGGCCTCCTAGAAGGTTGCCAAGGTGTTGAAAAAGCACACATGTCAATCCTATTGGAAAACCAAGCAAAGCAATTGCTTGACGAAGCAACCACAACTGGTACTTCTACCAGTTCTGAACAATGGGCTGGCGTAGCTCTTCCATTGGTTCGTCGTGTGTTCGCTGAAATCGCTGCGAAGGAATTCGTAAGCGTTCAACCAATGAACCTACCATCCGGTCTAATCTTCTATCTAGACTTTAAGTATGGTACAACCGCTCCAGGTCAAGACTTGCGTAACTTGAACAACGGTAGTTCAGTAACTACCCGTGCAGGTAAGCAATTGAACGACAGTTTGTTCGGTGGTACAGGTAAGAAGTTGGGTTCAACTGATAGCGCAGTACGTGGTCTATACGGTCAAGGTGCTTATGCTTACTCAGTTCGTCCAGTAAGTAGCTCTGCTATTACTCTAGTTAAGAGTGCAACCGCAACATCAATTGGTAACACAATTCAAACAGCATCATGGAACGACGTTCAATTTGATGCCGATTTGAGTGCATCAGTTGTAGCTAAGAAGTTGTTCAAGGTTACCTTGAACCACAGTGATAACGTAACCGCAGGTATCGCTGCTAATGGTTATATGTACAACGTTGACTTGATAGCAGTACGTTCATTCAACTTGATCTCAGGTTCAGTTGCACCAACATCTCTAAGAAGCAATGGTTTGGTATTGAACACCTACTCCAAAGCAATTAACACTGGTAGTTTGAATACTCCATTCTATCAATCAGTATACATCGTATCCGCTTCTAACAGCGCATTCGGTGGTGTGGCAAGCAGAATCAAGTTGATCTATAGTCTACAACCTACCGATAACCTACGTGGTGACTTCGAAGCTGGTAAGACTGCAGGTGAAGGTTCTGGTACCGCAGGTAACGTTGCTACCCAAAGCATCGATACCGATATCAGTATCCCAGAAGTAAACTTGGTACTAAACAGCGAACCAATCGTTGCTAAGACCCGTAAGTTGAAGGCAGTCTGGACCCCAGAATTGGCTCAAGACTTGAACGCATATCACTCTATCGATGCAGAAGCAGAACTTACTGCTCTATTGAGTGAATATGTATCTATGGAAATCGATCTTGAAATCCTAGACATGTTGAACGAAGCCGTTGAAGGTCAAACAACCGAAGCTTGGTCCGCCCAAATCGGTGTTGAATTCAGCAAGGCCATCAACGCAACCACTGGTGAAGCAATCTTCACACGTAATGCAAACAGTTCACCAAACCGTACTGCTTACGTAAAGAGCACTTGGTTCCAAACTCTTGGAAACAAGATCCAAAAGGTATCTAACACAATCCAAAAATTGACCCTACGTGGTGGTGCAAACTTCTTGGTCGTAAGTC
>Ga0315901_10008633_pt1 | contig 11820 bp, 12 predicted proteins | sample LakEriMetagenome_10_FD_203761 | JGI IMG/M metagenome (GOLD analysis project Ga0315901, IMG submission 203761) | Freshwater fungal communities from buoy surface, Lake Erie, Ohio, United States - Buoy 2 MA116 | ecosystem: Environmental > Aquatic > Freshwater > Lake | place: USA: Lake Erie, Ohio...
AGCCGCCGCATCTCCGACGGCATCAGGCCGGCGTATTTCTTGCGCCAGTTGTAGAACGTCGCCTCGCTGATCCCTGCCTTGCGGCAAACCTCGCCCACCGACGTTCCGTCGTCCACCTGCTTGAGCACGAAGGCAATCTGCGCTTCGCTGAACTTCGATCTCTTCATCACATACTCCGTATCCTGGCCCTCCGATCATAACTGGAATTTTCCAGCTCAAAACGGTCCAAGATTCCGGGTGCAGGTCAAACGAGAAGGGCGGACAGATGAAGCGAACGAGGTTTTCAGAAGAGCAGATCATTGGCGTGTTGAAGGAAGCTGAGGCGGGTGCGAAGACCGCCGACCTGGCTCGGCGGCACGGGGTGTCGGAAGCGACGATCTACAACTGGAAGGCCAAGTATGGCGGCTTGGAGGTGTCCGATGCGAAGCGGCTGCGACCGCTAGAAGACGAGAACGCCAAGCTGAAGCGGCTGCTGGCCGAGGCCATGCTGGACAATGCCGGCCTGAAGGATCTACTCGCAAAAAATTGGTGACGCACGCAGCCAAGCGAAATGTGGTCGCGCGCCTTCAGGCATTCCTGGGGATGAGCGAGCGGCGGGCGTGTCGTGTCATAGGCGCCGACCGGACGAGCATGCGCTACCGGTCGCAACGGGATGACGATTCCGAGATTGGGTCGAATCTGCGTGAGTTGGGGCAGCAGCGGCGCCAATTCGGCTATCGCCGTCTCCATATCCTGCTACGGCGAGAGGGTATCGTTACCAACCGGAAGAAGACCCAGCGGCTCTACCGGGAGGAGAATCTGGCGGTTCGGCGGCGGCGCAATCGGCGCCGTGCCATCGGTGCACGGGCTCCAGCCCCGGTTCTGGCGTTGCCCAACCAGCGCTGGAGCTTGGACTTCGTCCACCAGCAGCTCGCGTCAGACCGTCGGTTCCGGGTCCTGAACATCGTCGATGACGTGACCAGGGAGTGCCCGCGTGGGGTAACGGACACCTCAATCTCAGGACGCAGGCTCTTGCGGGAGCTGGCCCTTCTGATCGCGGAAGTGGCAAGCACGGCATGATCGTCAGCGACAACGGGACGGAGCTGACGTCCAATGCCGTGCTCGCATGGTGCGGCGAGATTGGCGTGGAGTGGCATTACATCGCGCCGGGCAAGCCGATGCAGAACGGCTACGTCGAGAGCTACAACGGCCGCATGCGCGACGAGCTACTCAACGAGACGCTGTTCCTCAGCATGGACCATGCCCGCGTCGCGGCATGGGTGGAGGACTACAACCACGAACGGCCACACTCATCCCTTGGATACGAGACCCCGGCAGCCTTCGCCGCCGAACTGCATAAGCAATGGCCTGCTCCGCTACGTCCTACGGGCTCCGCTACACAGGCCATTGCTTACCCAGCGCTCATTCGCAACATAACGGCCCGGCTCTAATCCCAGCTGGTGGAAAGCCGGGGTCACGTCAGCTTTAAAAGACCGCGCCGTTATGTTATGGACTGCTAACAATCAGTTATCATACTGGGTCTATGGTTTTCGGGAAGCCAACCATTCTGAGTTTTGGAGAAATACATGAGTTTTAAGACAAATTTTGACCGGCTCATACAGGTCGCCGAGGATACGGCTGTCATAATTGACCCTATTCAGGCGCGGCATTCGGATATTCCGTGGTATCCTTATGGAATTATGAATAATTTCCAGCACCTCAAGCCACTTTTGGAGAGTGTTGACCATTTGTTTTCTGGCTCCCGTAGAATCGCTGACATAGGCGCGGCAGACGGGCACATCGCATTTACCTTCGAGCGCGCTGGAAATCGTTGCGACATCTATGACAATGGTCCAACGAACTACAACGGGTTGCGGGGAGCGCGTCGTCTTAAGCAAGAGCTTTATAGCGAGGTCAACATCTATGAGCAGGATCTCGATAGCCAGTTCACACTAGACGGTCGCTATGATTTGGCGATCTTCTTAGGCATTTTTTACCACTTGAAGAATCCCTATTACGCGCTAGAAACAATCGGCAAGCACTCTGATTTCATGCTTTTCTCAACGCGTGTCTGCCGTCACTACAAATCTGGCAGCCCAGATATCTCAAATGCTTCGTTGGCCTATCTTCTGGGTCCGGATGAATCCAACAACGATGCTACCAATTATTGGATCTTCACTTTGGAGGGTCTGATGCGAATTTTCGAACGTACGGGATGGCGCCTCGTCGCTGGTTACACTATTGGCGACACAATAGCCTCAAACCCGCAGGACCAACACGCGGACGAACGCTTCATGGGCGTTTTAACCCGTGAGTGATCTCGCTGCCCCGGTTCAATACGAGGACGAGGGTAGTTAAGCAGCCATAACTTCGCGATGGTAGCTAAAGGCACCCTCAACATCATTGAAGTTTAGCAAGTGCCCCCGATCAAGAACGCATACACGATTGCAGTGCTGCCTCAGATAATACTCGTCGTGCGAAACGATAATCAGTGCCCGATCTGCTCGGCGCACAAACAACTCCTCCTGACAGCGAGCCTGAAAACGCGAATCCCCCACTGCCACGACCTCATCGATTAAGTAGCAGTCAAAATCGATCATCATTGAAACGGCAAAGGCAAGCCGAGCGCGCATGCCGGACGAATAGACTTTTACAGGTTCGCGAAGGTATCTTCCAAGCTGAGAAAAATCCTCGACGAAATCAATCACGTCATGGTGGTTGACACCGTAGACCCGGCAAATGAACCGGACGTTGTCGTAACCCGTAAGCGCGCCCTGAAACGCTCCGGTGAAAGCAAGCGGCCAGGAAATCTGCATTGTGCGCTCGATCAGGCCGGACGACGGCCGCTCAATGCCACTGATCAGACGGATCAAGGTGGATTTGCCCGCGCCGTTGCCGCCGAGGATCCCGAGTTTGTCGCCCTTGCAGACTTCAAGGTTGACGCCCTTGAGGATCTCGACCTGTCCACCTCTGACGGGATAGAACTTGTGCACGTCGGTCAGGCGTATCATTCTGGCACGAAGTCCCGGCTGACATTGCGCTCCATCGCCAGCGCCAGAACCGTCAGCACCGAGCAGACGATCGTCATGTACGATGCATCATAGATCGCGTGAACCTTGCTGCCAAAATAGCCGTCACGGATCATTTCGGTGCCATGTACCATCGGCAGCCAGAGGATAGCATCCTGAAACTGTTTGGGCATCGCATCGACCATGAACGCTGCACCGGAAAGCGGAAAAAGAAGGTAAGCTGCCGGATGCCACAGCTTTTCAACAAGCTCACTTCGTTCCGACCAAGCTCCCAAAAGGACGGCCAGTGAAGCCCCAAACCAAGCGGTCAGCAGCCAGCCTTGCGCAACCAGCAACAGGTCTTCGGGTGGGTTGATGAAACCGATCGCGACAAGCACCACGCCCAGCAAGACGAAGGAGATCGTTGCCCCAAGCGCTTCCAGAATGAGCCGTGACAGGTAAATGTCCATCACCCTCACATTGCGGTGGTACATCAGTGCTGAGTTTGGCGCGATTGCACCGACGCAGCGTGATGGCATATTTCGCCAAAGCAACACGGTCGAATAGCCCGTCAGGGCGAAGGCCGCGATCGGCAGTGACGATCCGTGATGTAGCCCCGCGATTGTCCAGAGCGCCGTCACGCCAAGCGTGAACAGCATCGGTTCAACAAATAGCCACAGAAACCCGATATTGTGCCGGCCGTAGCGCGTGAGCACTTCGCGCAGGATCAACGCGCGCAGGATGTTGCGCTGGATTATCAGCGATCGCCGTAAAGAGGTTTCTAGCACCTCGGCCATTTAGTCGGTATGCTCCTTCACCCCAGCTAGCAGCATTGAAATGATGCCGTAGGCAAATAGCCCAAGCACCAGGGTCGCGAAAATGCCGCGCAGGCGGCGCGGCTCTAGTGGGGCGTCGGGACGATTTGGTGAAACGATCCGTTCAACATAGGCCTGCTTACGGCGCGCTTCATTGCGTGCATCCTGGAGCGAGGCGAGAGCGGCCGTTAACTGCTTGTCGGCGTATTGGCTTTCAAGCGCAAGCGCTTGGTATCTGATGGCGGTATTAGCGAGTGAACCACTGCCTCCAGCAACCTGCGACATCTGATCACCGATCTGCCGCGAGAGCTCGTCTGCGCGCACTCGCAAGGCACCGATCTGTGGATTGCGAGGGGTCAGGCTCTCAACCTGGCGGAGCTGAGTCTTGGTGGCTATCAGTTCGTCCTGCAGTTTCGAAATCATCTGCATTTGGACGGCCGCCTGCTTCTCCGGATCTACGACCCCAGCCTTGTTGCGATAGGCCGCCAGCGAGATGTTTGCGGCCCGAGCACGGGCCTTGGCTTCATCGACTTCAACCTGCGCAAACCGAACAAGATCCTCACGCCCGCGCGTGCTCAGGCGATTAACCGTACCTTCCGCCATTTCCAGCAGTTGGCCGTTGATCCGCCGCGCATCGTCTGGGGTGTAGCCTCTCACAGTCAGGGTGGTGATCGACGTCACGGGATCAATATCGACCCTGACCTTTGATTGAAAATAGCGATACAAGTCTTCGAATGAGCCGTAGAACCCGGTTGGATCGAACCGATCAAAAATCGACACCGCGGACCCTTCGTATGCCTTACGGAATCCACCGTCTCGCTCTAGGGCAGCCAAGGCATCGCGCGAGATTACAAAGGATCGGGCTGCCGATATTTCGTCACCGGAGCTGGAGAAGCCCGCTGTATCCAACAGCACTCCAATCCCTGTTGGTCGTTTCGCTTCTGGGCTTTTGACAACAAAACGAGACTCGGAGATGTAGACATCCGAGGCCAAGAAACCAAAATATGCAACGGCAAGCAGGGTTGGCGCAACCACCGTCGCCAGAAAGAGCTGGTTCGCCTTGATGTTGAAATCAAATGCCATTCTGGTTGTCGATCCTGTCGTAACGGTCTCTAGAGGCACCCGCTGATGGGGGAAAATCCCCCACATTGCAACTTTCAGATCGATATTGCTTGAAGGCCGACGGCAGGCCTAGCGGCTGTAGAGGATGAGCGATGCAAAACACGGGTTCAGTTGCTTACTTAGGGCGTCATCGCCATTGAGAATTTCGCCTCGGCATCCTAAGCTACACCATCGACTATTGAGCCCCCGGGGGATATCAAGCCAAATGAGACATCTTTCGCAGTACCGACCAAGAGTAAGGTCGTCCGGCTGGCGTATGCACATCCTTTTGGCTTCTTGTCTAACGCTGGCAGGCTGCTCAGGGTTTGGCGCCAGTGGACCGAGCACCAGCAAGATCGTCCAGGCCGATCGATCTGCCCTGGCATCGTCCCAAATCCGCGTGATAGATCTTACTGACGCCGTGGCCCGGCAAGTGTCCGCAGCGACTGCTCAGGCCTCATTTTCAAAAACTATCGGAGGCGCCGTCCCGGTCGGTAGCGTGCTCGGCCCGGGGGATGTGGTTGATGTCACAATTTGGGAGGCCCCCCCTGCAGTCCTTTACGCCAGCGCCGCTGAAATGCGGAGTTTGGTGACTACTGCTACGACCCGATCCACCACGCTTCCCGAACAGATTATCGATCGTAGCGGGCGGTTAACCATACCATTCGCGGGCTCAATTGTGGCATCGGGAAAGACCCCGCACCAGTTGGAACAACTGATCACATCGCAGTTAGCCGGAAAGGCAAATCAGCCCCAAGTCATGGTGCGGCTAACTAAGAACGCTACTGCGAACGTGACTGTCGTGGGCGAGGTCAGCAATAGTTTGCGCGTTTCGCTTTCTCCTAAAGGGGAACGCCTGCTGGACGCAATTGCCGCTGCCGGTGGCGTGAGACAGCCAGTTGCCAAGACCATGGTTCAAGTGACGCGCGGCGACCGCGTAGTTGCGATGCCACTCGAGAAAGTGATAAAAGATCCGTCACAGAATATCATTCTATCGGCAGACGATGTTATAACGGCATACTATCAGCCCTACAGCTTCACGGCGCTTGGCGCCGTCACAAGAAGCGCCGAAATTCCGTTCGAAGCAACCGGGCTAACCTTAGCTCAGGCACTTGGACGGATTGGTGGTCTAAACGATGACCGCGCAAATGCCGGAGGCGTATTTCTCTTTCGGCTGGAGGACCCCGCAGCCCTTCGCGGAGCGATTCCAGAAGACGCCGAGTTCACCTCAAACGGAAAGGTCCCGATCATCTATCGGGTAGACTTGAAAAATCCTGCGAGCTTCTTAGTGGCACAAGGCTTTCCCATTCGCAATGGAGACGTCTTATACGTTTCGAATGCTCCGGTTTCTGATCTTCAGAAATTTTTAAGCATCGTGTCGTCTGTGACCTTTTCTGTTTTAGGTGTTGCGAATTCGCTTTGATTCCATAATTATTGCCTTTTCGACCTTTATTATATAAAAATTACAATTCCCACTGAATTAGGATGGGTTATGACTTACCATTGCTTCAATCTTAATGAGTTTGGGGAGATTAAAATAGATGGCGGGCTTTTTGTGTGTCATGATGATGCCTTTGAGATATCTGTTCCATCAGAATCTGGTGCCATTTCATTAAGTCTTCATAGCCTTTCGAGTGATTTCTATGAATTTTTTCCTTTTTTGGTGAGAATATACCTTAACGGTGTGCTTTCTGCATATCTGGAAATCTCTGGAGAGGATGAGGCGCATGAAGTGGCTCTTGCCTTTAGCGGTGTGTTGGGCGGTTTGATCCACATTAGGATCACGAGTGAATGCGCGGCTCGCCCGATTGATCTAAATATCAACCAAGATATCCGCAACCTAGCCCTGCGAATGGATCGCATCTCCATTCGCCAGCCCCGCCGAGCCCAGAAAGCCAAGCCTTCACAATCGCCCACTTCCGGGAGTTGGGGTGAGAGACCTCGGGCGCGACGGGACGCGCCAGTGTTTGTGATTGGCCCCTATCGCTCGATGACCAGCGTAACCACTTGGCTTATAGGGCAACACCCGCATATAGCTCCGATTGAAGAAATAGGCTGGCTTTCAATTCTCTATTTAGGAGCCTGCGCTAGCTTTGATCTTAATGAAAAAGGTAGCAACTCTCTTTCCCGATACTATAAGTTTACAAAAGACAATTTTTTACGATGGCAAGGATCGTCTTTGAATAAATTGCACAGAAAATTGTCAGGTAGGCGCAATAATGTTGCCAATGCAATGATTAGATCGGGTAAGGCGCCTCTATATGACCCGGATTTTAGTTTAAGTAGCTCGCCTTTGGCTGATAAAATTAGGTGGGTTGATGGAACACCTGAGAACACAGGAATGGCAATCGGTCTCGGGCGCATGTTCGAAGAGGCCCAATTCGTCTTCATGATCAGGGACCCCCTTGAAGTGATCACCTCCCTGATGCACCATTCAAAAGCCGGCGGCAGAGATATGGCCCAGCAAGAGGCCGTGGCTCACTGGGAGCAGTTTTCCCAATGGGGTTACGAGGCTTGGCAGGAGTTGGGCCCCAAAAGGGTCCTTCTAACGCCTTGTCGCAGCCTCGTCGAAGATCCCGCGACCGCTGTCGAAGCGATGTTTGCATTCCTCGGTGAGCCAAATTTTCCCCAAGCCGCAAGGGTTTTGAACAAAAAAATCAACAGCTCAAGCCCAAACACCGTCCCTGACGATTTGCTGCCCTTTGAAGAAGTGGGCAGGCTTCGAGCAATTCATGCCGGAATGATTGCGGGCGAAGCACTTGATAGCCTACCCTGGAGTAATACACTCTGGCCGTTTGTTGAACGTGAGGCACACATGACCCGCGCGTTACGCGCAGCATTGACTTAGGTTAATTTAATGCACAGGGTGTATATTTATAATTTCAACGGAAGACGCGGCAATCTTTTCTGTTTTCCATTTTCCGCCTCGATGCTTTGATGCTTGATTAATTTCAATCTCCTATTGCCTGGCGAGGCAACGTCAGCTTAATCCATGAACTACAAATCGTCAGTGGGTTTCCTTTTCTCCCAAAGCTTACAAAGATGCTCAGCAAGATGCTATACGACGATGAGGTGCTCAAGCGAGGCCGTGAAGTGATCGAGGCCGAAACTCAGGCGCTCAGCCAGCTTGCCCTGCGACTTGACGCGACATTTTCCGAGGCCTGCACGGCGATCAACCAAGTTTGTCGTCTGCTGGTTGTCACAGGGATGGGCAAGTCTGGTCATATTGCGCGCAAGGTGGCTTCAACTTTCTCTGCCACAGGTACCCCAGCGATTTACATCCACCCGAGCGAAGCCGGCCACGGCGACCTTGGCATGATGGGCGCCGGAGACGTTATGCTGGTCTTCTCGAATTCCGGCAACACTGCCGAACTGCGCGCCGCTCTGACTTACGCGCGCAAAATGCATATTACGGTCATTGGCGTCGCAGCGCGGCAGAATTCGCTGCTGATGGAGCTGGCAGATATCCCGCTGCTGTTGCCGCGCGTCCCGGAAGCCTGCGCAGTCAACGTTGCGCCAACCACCTCAACCACCATGCAGCTCGCCCTGGGCGATGCACTCGCCATGACCGTCATGGACATGCGCGGCATCTCCAAAAGTCATCTGCGCGACCTTCACCCCGCGGGCAATATCGGCCTGTCACTCGCTCCCGTCAGCGAAATCATGCACGGGCGGGATCGCCTGCCGCTGGTCAGTCAGGATGCCGGCATGCCGGATGCGATCTCGGTGATGACATCCGGTTGCTTTGGCCTTGCGGGCGTGACTGATGCCGCTGGCGCGCTCCTCGGGATCATCACGGATGGCGACTTGCGCCGCCGGTTCGGCGTGTTGGCGACTGCCTTCGCCCGCGAGGTGATGACGCCATCCCCGAAGGTCATTCCGGCAGACATGCCCGCCGGCGAGGCGTTGATATTCCTCAACGATAACAAGATTACGGCCGCTTTCGTGGTCGAGGATGCCGCCGCCGGGCAGCAGATACCGATGGGTATCATTCACATTCACGATCTCCTGCGCCACGGCCTCAACTGAGTAAGGCCATGCCCGCAGACTTCGCGATCCTGATTCCGGCGCGCTACGGATCAACGCGTTATCCAGGCAAGCCACTGGCGCAGCTGCGCGGGGCCGATGGTGAACCGCGCAGTCTGATCGAGCGCAGCTGGCGCGCCGCAACTGCGGTCGCCCCGGCCGAGCGGGTCTGGGTCGCCACCGACGATTACCGGATCGCAGCAGCGGTCAGGGCCTTCGGCGGTCAGGTGGTGATGACCCCGGAGACCTGCCGCAACGGCACCGAACGCTGCGCCGCGGCGCTTGAGGTGCTGGGCGAAATCGCCCCGATTATCGTCAACCTGCAGGGCGATGCACCGCTGACCCCGGCCTTCGTCGTCAGCGATCTGGCGGCCGCGCTGGTCGCTGATCCCGATGCAGCGATGGCCACGCCAGCGGTCGAATGTTCGGCCAGCCTCTATGCCCACTTGGTAAGCGACCAGGCGGCCGGAAGGGTTGGCGGTACGACTGTCGTGGCCGACGCTGCAGGCCGGGCGCTGTACTTCTCCAAGCGGGTAATTCCGCACTTGCCGGCGGATGCGCCTGAAGCCCACCGGGCCGTGCGCCTCCATCTCGGGGTCTATGCCTATCGTCCGGCCGCCCTGGCAGCCTATGCCGCGCTTGAACCGACATCGCTGGAACTGTGCGAGGGGCTCGAACAGCTGCGCTTCCTCGAAAGCGGGCAGCCAATCCGCCTGGTCCCTTTCCCGGCGCTGGAGTGGGACTGCATTGAACTCAACAACCCTGAAGACGTGCCAGCGATAGAAGGCATTTTGCAGGCGCGCGGCATCCGCTAAGAGGCGGCATGACCGGTCCCACCGTAACGTTGCCAGGCGGCATCGCTCTGGCCAACCACCTGCCGCTGGCGCTGATCGGCGGCATGAACGTGATCGAGGACCGCGAGGTCCTGCACGAGGTGGCTGCCCACTTTGTCACCGTGACCGGCAGGCTTGGCATTCCCTATGTTTTCAAGGCCAGTTTCGACAAGGCCAACCGCTCCTCGCTCGCCTCGTTCCGGGGTCCCGGGCTGGACGCCGGTCTGGCCGAACTGGCCGAGATCAAGGCACGTTTCGGCGTGCCGGTAATCACCGACGTGCACGAGCCGTGGCAGGCTGCGGCCGTGGCCGAAGTGGCCGATGTGCTGCAACTGCCGGCCTTCCTGGCCCGGCAAACCGACCTGGTGACCGCCATGGCCCGCACCGGCAAGCCGATCAACATCAAGAAGCCGCAGTTCCTGGCGCCCGAAGAGATGCGCCACATCATCGCCAAGTGCCGCGAGGCCGGCAACGACCAGATCCTGCTGTGCGAGCGCGGATCGAGCTTTGGCTATAACAACCTGGTGGTCGACATGCTGGGGATCGACCTGATGAAGCCGCTGGCACCGGTCATCTTCGACGTAACCCATGCCCTGCAAAAGCCGGGCGGGCGGGCCGACAGCGCTGACGGTCGCGGCGCCCAGACGGCCGCCCTCGCCCGCGCCGGCGTGGCCGTCGGGATTGCCGGGCTGTTCCTTGAAGCCCATCCCGATCCGGCCAAGGCAAAGTGCGATGGGCCTAGCGCCCTGCCGCTGCATGAGCTGGAGCCATTGCTGCGCCAACTGGTGGCCGTCGATGCCGCGGTAAAGCCCGGGGCAGCGGCTTGAGCGAACACTTCCTGCGGGTTCCGCCCTTTCCCGGCGCACGCGGGCTGCCGCTGTGCCGGACCGGAACCAGCACCTTTCCCGCCGATGAAGCCCTGGCCGCGCTGGTTGCGCACCGGGTTGGCGGCAGGTTCTGGGCTGCCCCGGCGAGCTTGAAGCCAGGCTGCGACCGGGTGCTGGTGCCGGACAATGCCGAACAGTTCGCCGCCATGCTGCAGGCCCTCCCCGAACCCGGCGTCACAGTCGTCCTTGCGCCGGGCATGCGCGCGCCGACAGGGTTTGCAACGCTCGCTAGACCATTCGATCCCTGGCATGTTGCGGCGCAGGCCAGCGAAGTCTGGGCCGGTTCGAACCGCGAACTGGCCACCGTCGCAGCGCTGCTGGGCAAACCAGTCCGGCTATTCGGGGCAGACCATCCCCGGCGCGAGCAGCCCGACTTGGTCCGTGACCTCGCGAGCTCGCTAGGCAGCCAAAGCTACGCCAGCCCGTTTGACGGCACCCCCTGGGAGCTTCTGCAAACAATCGAGCAACTGGGCGCGTGGCGCCGGCTGATCGAAAGCAATCGCGATCTGGCAGCAGTGTACGGCGTGGCCCAGTGGAAGCGCATATCGGTCGATCCGTTATTATGGGATGGAACCGGCCCGGTCCGCCACGCCCGCGGCGTACTGCAGGGCCTTGACGCCAAATGCCGGGTACTGGCGTGGAAATCGCGTACGGCACCGGCGGTCCTGGCGGCACTAACGGCATCGCAAGCGCGCGTGGCCGAATTGGAGGACGGTTTCATCCGCTCGGTCGGACTCGGCGCCAATTGTGTCCCGCCCCTGTCCGTAATCGTCGATAGATCAGGGGTTTATTTCGACCCTAACGGCCCGAGCGACCTCGAAACCATGCTTGAATGCGATGAACTGCCCGCCAAGTGGGGTGAGCGGGCGAAGGATTTGCGAACCACACTCGTTCAGGCTGGGATAAGCAAGTATGGACAAGGGGAAGTAACGACGCCGATTGCGACAAGTAAGCAGCGGCGCGTACTTGTAACAGGGCAAGTTGAGGACGATCGATCGGTGTTGAGCGGGGGCGCCAATTGCACAAATCTTGAGCTGATTGCCAAGGCGCGTGCGCTCGAGCCGGACGCCTGGATTGTCTACAAGCCCCATCCCGACGTCGAAGCCGGGCACCGTAAGGGCCATGTCCCTGATGTCGAAGCCCTGCGCCATGCCAATGCCATTGAGCGCAA
>Ga0315901_10008636_pt1 | contig 11816 bp, 13 predicted proteins | sample LakEriMetagenome_10_FD_203761 | JGI IMG/M metagenome (GOLD analysis project Ga0315901, IMG submission 203761) | Freshwater fungal communities from buoy surface, Lake Erie, Ohio, United States - Buoy 2 MA116 | ecosystem: Environmental > Aquatic > Freshwater > Lake | place: USA: Lake Erie, Ohio...
GCACAGCAGCGGCTGCGTGGCGTGGAACGAGGACGAGTGGTCGGCGTCGTCGGGGAAGCGGCCGTCGGGATCGGCCACCACCACCTGCTCGAACATCGGCGGCTCGCTGAAGCGGCGCTCGACGGCGAACCAGCGGCCGATCCGGTCCGGGTCGGCGGCGACCCACTGCGCCGGGACCCACGACAGCCGCAGCCGCAGGTCGCCGACCGCCAGCTCGTCGCCCTCCTCCAGATCGGCACCGTCGTCGCGCTCGTCGACGACGGTGAGGATCGCCTCGGAGGCGAGCTCGATCGAGAGCCCCATGACGACCAGCTCGGGCAGCCCGCTGCGCCAGAGACCGATCGTGTAGGTCCACGGGAAGGGGTTCGGCGGCTCGGTGCAGCCCGGAACGTCGCAGGGGCCGTAGCCGACGGACATGATGGCGAGACCGTCTCGGTCGATGATGGCCCGGAGCCGGGCGATGGCGGGGTCGAGTCCACGTGCCATGCGACGAGCGTGCCGCAGGGGTGCCACACGGCTCAGCTCGCGCGAGCGCTCGCCCGTCCAGGCATCCGAGGACCCGCCCCGCCCGCTCGTTCGAGCAGCGGGTGGGCTCGGTGGTCACCCGCCGCTGAGGCGGGCGACGGATCAGTCGGCGACGGCGAGGATGCGGACGGGCAGTTCGCGGGGACCGCGGATCTGCCCGACGCTCCACCGGACGTCGCCTGCGAGCTCGAAGCGCGGGAACCGGCGCACGAACTCCTCGATCGCCACCTTCAGCTCGAGGCGGGCGAGGTTGGAGCCGATGCAGCGGTGGATGCCGAGCCCGAACGCCGCGTGGCGGTTCTCCTTGCGGTCGACGATGAACGTGTCCGGGTCCTCGAACTTCAGCGGGTCGCGGTTCGCCGCCGGGAACGGCAGCAGCACCCAGTCGTCCTGCTTCATCGGGCAGCCGTGGAAGTCGTGGTCCTTCGCGACGAGGCGGGCCATCGTGACCGGGGCGTAGGCGCGGAGGAACTCCTCCAGCGCGAACGTCATCACGTCGGGCTCGTCGAGCAGGCGCTGGTGGTCCTCGGGGTGCTGGGCGAGGTGCCACAGCGACGACCCGATCGCCGACCAGGTGGTGTCGATGCCTGCGATGAGCAGCAGGATGATCATGCCGCCGGCGATGTCGTCGCTGACCTTCTGGCCCTCGATCTCGATGTTCAGCAGGTAGCTGGTGAGGTCGTCGCGCGGGTTGGCCCGGTGATCGTCGATCTGGTCGGCGATGTAGTTGCCGAGGTCGTCCATGCCGTCGCGGGTGCCGGGCTCCTCGGCGATGCGCTCGAGGGCGTCGTGGACGAACCGGCGGAACAGGTCCTCGTCCTTCGACGGGAAGCCGAGCATCCGGCCGATCACGTTCACCGGGATGTGCTGCGCGTACTGCACGGCGGCGTCGACGATCGACTCGCCCGGGGTGAGATCACCCATTCGGTCGAGCAGCTCGTTGCACAGCTTGCGGACCTCGGGCTCCCACGGCTCGATCTGCTTCGGCGCGAACGCCGGCAGGAGCAGGCGGCGGGCCATGGCGTGGAAGGGCGGGTCGCTCGTGATGGGCGGCGCGCCACCGATCGGGGCGGGCAGCGCGAGGTCGCCGGGGCGGCCGACGGACACCACGACGGCGCGGCTCGTGAAGTGCTCGGTGTCGTACGCGACCTCGTGGACCGTGTCGTGGGTGAGCGGCACCCACATGCCGCCGTAGCGGTCGGAGTGGGCGACGGGGCAGCCGCCCTCACGCAGCTGCTTCCACACCTCGGGCGCCGACGGGTTGTAGGCGGGGTCGGCGTGGTCGAAGTCGGTGGCGAAGTCGCTCACGGGGCCGTAGTGCGCAGCGTCGTACGGCACGCGCTGCCACACGTGGGTGCCCTCGGGCGACATGCCGAAGATCACGTCCTCGGCGTTGGCGCGCAGGCGGCGCTGGCCCTCGGGGACCTCGTTGTCCTGGGTCACGGTGTCGGTCACGATCAGTCCTCCAACACCTTGATCGCGAACTCCGGGCAGTTGGCCGCCACCAGGCGGGCCTTCTCCTGGAGCTCGGTCGGCAGATCGCCCTCGACGAGCAGCACGGCCTGGCCGTAGTCGTCGACGTCGAACAGCTCCGGTGCCAACGCATAGCACCGGTTGTGGCCCTGACACTTCTCGGCATCGAGATGCAAACGCATGGGCCGACTCTACGCGCTCGGAGTCCGTGGCGTCACTCCCCGGGGGTGTGTCAGGACCAACCGCCGTCGTGGCTGATCACCTGACCGAACAGGAACGAGCTCGTCTCGCCCACCAGGAACAGGGCCAGCTCGGCGGTCTCCTCGGGGCGGCCGATGCGACGGGCGGGCACCTCGCGCTGCAGTCGCTCCTGGAAGCGCGGGTTCGCGAGGGTCTCCGGCGGGTAGTACGTGTCGTTGGCGACGAAGTTCTGGGCGATCGCGTTCAGCCGCACCCCGTGCTTCGCGAGGTCGTGCCCGGCCGAGCGCACGTACGCGTTCTGCGCGGCCCGGGCGGCGACGTAGGCGATCGCGTGCGGGGTCATGCGCCGCAGCGGCGACGAGGAGGTGACCGCCACGATCGATCCCGAGCCGCGCTCGATCATCCGCGGCGCGGCGGCGCGGACGAGCCGCATCAGCGGGTGCACCATCGCGTCGAACCCGGCCAGCCAGGGCTCGTCCTCGATGTCCACCGTGCCGGCCCCGTACGCGGGCAGGTCGAGGTTGGCGACGATCGCGTCGAGCTCGCCGCACCGCTCGATCAGCTCGCGCGGCTCGTCGGGCCCGATCAGGTCGCCGGTGTCGGCCACCAGATCGGCGCCCTCGTCGCGGAACAGCTGCGCGATCGCCGGTCCCATGTAGGTGTCGGCGGAGGTGACCAGGATGCGGCGACCGGCGAGTCGCCCCGAGGTGTTCGTCGGCATGCGGTGACGGTAGACGTCGCTCACACCGGCGTGGGTCACGCCGCTGAGCCGTTCGGCTCATCGAACCGTCCTCCGGCCGGTGGCCGCGGTGGCGAGGTCTACGCTCGGGTCATGCACGCATGGCTCGTGAGCGCAACCGTGAGCGCGACCGTCGGCGCGACGGTGGGCGCGACGTCGGCGGCCGGGACGGCGGCAGAGGAGGCCGAGGCCTGGTCGTCGGGCGTGGTGGTGATCGCCGGCGTGATGGCGCTCACGATGCTGCTGTCGGCGATCGGCCGGGCCAAGCAGTTCCGCTCTCGCGACGACTGATCGAGTCCGCGGCTCGGCGGCGACTCGCCCGACCGGCGGTTGTTACCGTGAGCCGATGCGTTCGATCGTGTGTGTGGCCCATGGGACGGAGGGCAACTTCGTCCTCGAGGAGACGGAGACGCCGGAGCCCGCCGCGGGCCAGGTGCGAGTGGTGGTGGAGGCCGCCGGCGCGAGCTTCGTCGACGCCCTGCAGGCCGCCGGCAAGTACCAGTTCGCCGCGCAGCCGCCGTACGTGCCGGGTGGTGAGGCCGCAGGTGTGGTGGATGCCGTGGGCGAAGGCGTGGAGGGGGTGTCGGTCGGCGACCGGGTGCTCGTGCAGAGCGGGCGCGGCGCCTTCGCCTCGCACCTCCTGGCCGTGCCGCAGCAGCTCATCCGGCTGCCGGACGCGATCAGCTCCGACGTCGGCGCGTCGTTCCTGCAGGTGTACGGCACCGCGTGGTTCGCGTTCACGAAGCGCACGGTGGTGCGCCCCGGCGAGGTGGTGCTCGTCACCGGTGCGGGCGGAGGCGTGGGGCTCGCCGCGATCGACGTGGCACGGTCGCTCGGCGCCCGGGTGATCGCCGTCGCCTCGACGGAGGAGAAGCGGGCGCTCGCGATGGCCGCGGGTGCCGAGTCGGCGATCGACCCGCTCACCGAGGACGTCAAGACCCGCGCCCGCGAGCTCACCGACGGCGCCGGCATCGACATCGTCTACGACGTGGCCGGTGGCCCCGTGTCCGAGCCGGCACTGCGTGCGCTGCGCTTCGACGGCCGCTTCCTCGTGGTCGGCTTCCCGGGCGGCATCGCGTCGGTGCCCCTCAACCTGGTGCTGCTCAACAACCGCACCGTCGTGGGTGTGGAGTGGGGTGGGTGGGTGCCGCGCAACCTGGCCGAGAACCGGGCGATGATCGCCGAGATCGTGGACGCGATCGCCCGTGGCGACCTCCACCCGGTCACGCCGACGCGCCGTCCGCTCACCGAGGCGCGCGCGGTGCTGTCGGAGCTGCTCGACCGCCAGGCCGCCGGCAAGATCGTCCTCGTGCCCTGATCCGATCTCCCTGATCGGTCCGGCCGGCTGGCTTGCCGCCCCACGGACACGCGGCTAGATTCGTAGTTGTCACTACAATTCTGGCGCACGGCGTCCATGCCGAGGAGGTCCACCATGCCCGCGATCAGTGCCGCCGAGGCGTCCGATCTGTTCCGTCGAGCTCCTGACCGGTTCCTCGACGTCGGCGCCGGCGAGGCCGCGTACCGGAAGGTGGGGGAGGGGCCCGATGTGCTGTTCGTGCACGGCTGGCCGGTGACGAGCGCGACGTTCCGGTTGCTGCTGCCGCACCTCGTCGAGCACGTGACGTGCCACCTCATCGACCTGCCGAGCTCGGGATCGAGCCGCTTCGACGCGTCCACGCCGCTGTCGGTCGCGCAGCACATCACGTCCGTGCGTCGCGTGATCGATCTGCTCGGGCTCGACAGCGTCGCCGTCGTCGGCCACGACAGCGGCGGCATGATCGCCCGCCACGCCGTCGCGGGCGACCCGCGGCTGCGCGCGATGGGGTTGATCGACACCGAGCACTCCGAAGGTCTCAGCTGGCGGTTCAAGGGCTTCATCTCCGCGCGGTACCTGCCCGGCATCGGCGCCACGCTCGGATGGGCGGCGGGCAACCGTGCGGTTCGGCGCAACCGGCTCGTGTTCGGCGGAGCGTTCCACGACCGGTCGCTGCTCGACGGCGAGTTCGACGAGTTCTTCCTGCAACCGCTGCACACCAACCGGGAGATGCGCGCCGCGCTCGTGAAGGTGCTGAAGAGCTTCGACATGCAGCACGTGCGCGACCTGACCGAACTGCACCGCCGGATCACCGTGCCCGTGCAGCTCGTGTGGGGTGAGCGTGACATCTTCTTCCCCGTCTCGATGGCGCAGAAGATGGTCGCCACCTTCCCCGACGCGCAGCTGTCGGTGATCCCCGGCGCCGGGCTGTTCTCGCACGAGGAACGGCCGGCAGCGGTGGCCGGGGCCCTGTTGCCGGTGCTCACCGGCACTCGCTGATCGGAGCCGCCGTCGTCCGTGCGCCGTCGTCCGTGTGCCGTCGTCCGTGCGCCGTCGTCCGCTCGTCGGGCGATCGCCTCAGGCGAAGCCGAGGTGGGCGGCCGCCTGGTCGGCCGCCTGCGCCCCGAGGAGCTGGCGGATCATCAGCAACCCGTCGATCGTGGCCACCACCGCGGTGGCGGCCGCTCGGCGCTCGGGCTTCGGCACGTCGAGGCACTGCTCGACCCAGGCGATCCAGCCGTCGAGCATCTGCGTCGCCACGGCGTCGAACGGCTGCGCTGATGCTGCGGCCAGCCCCACGACCTCGAAGAACACGGCGAACACCGGGTCGGACTTCGGGGTGGACATCACGCGCCACGCACGGCGTGACAGCTCGTCGGCCGGGAGCGGCTCGGCCCCGAACGCCTCGGCCAGCAGTGGCTGGAGCTGCTCGCCGATCACCCCGAGCACGCGGGTGACGAGCACCTCCTTGGTGGGGAAGTAGTAGACGATCGAGCGGTCGTTGATGCCGATGCGCTTGGCGAGGCGTCCGAACGTGAGCTGGGCGATGCCGTGCTCGAGCACGTCGGCCACCGCGTGGTCGAGGAGCTCGCGCTCGTCGTACTTGTACCCCATCCACGTCGATGCTACCGACCGGTCGTCAGCCCGTCCCGGCTCCGCGACCGGACCGGTTCGCCGATCGCAGGACGCAGGACGGGTGCGCCTGTGTCGTCCAGGTGGGCGACCTCGATCACGACGGTGTTCACGTACCGAAGCATCGGGCCGAGCAGCAGTCGGGCCGTCGCCGGCCGGCGCCGGGTCGGTGACGGCGGTTCGGTCCGGCGGTCGCCGGGTCACGGTCAGGGCCAGGGTCAGGGCCAGGGTCGGGGTCGGGGTCAGGGGAGCGTGTAGGTGTTCTCCAGCTCGTCCTGGATGACGGTCGCGAGTGCGTTGCTCGTGTCCACCACGAGCTCGGCGTCGAGCACGCGGGTGCGGTACGTCCAGCCCTCGGGCAGCGCGAGCCGGTCGCCCAGCGACGCGAGCGCGTCCTGGGTGAGCGACGGATCCACGCCGATGCAGTAGGCCTGCATGACGTACGCGGTGCCGTCGGGGTCGACCAACTCGTGCACCGGGCGTCCGGCGTCGAAGAAGAACACGGCACCCCGGTTGACGTGGCGGATCGTGTAGGGCTGAGCCTGCAGCGAGGGTCCGAGCTCGAGGGTCGCGATCCGCCGCATGGTGAGACCGTTGAAGTCGCGCAGCACCGGCTCGACGACGGCGACCTTCGGGCCGGCACCGTCGATCATCCAGTGACGCGGGCCGTTCAGCTTCACGAACGTCGCCCCCATCTCCTGCGCGATCGTCGCGGCGTCCAGCGTCTGCCACAGCTCCTGCGGGCAGTCGTTCAGCATCTGCGTGCCGTAGACCTCGGCGTGCAGGCCGTCGTCGCGGAGGTACACGGCGAGCACCTCGCCGTAGCGGACGCCTCGCAGGCCGGTGAACAGTCGCGGGGTGGGGTCGGTCATGCGGGCCTCCTCGTCGGACGGACAACTGTTGGCAGCGTACATGACAAAAGATGCCCGAGTGTCACGGTCGCGTCGGCCTGAGTCTCGTCGGTGCTGCTCGACGGCGAGCTCGAGGTGCGGCGCGACGATCAGCAGATCAGCGTCCTCGACCGGCCGGGCACCACGTTCGGGGAGATCTCGCTGCTGCTCGACCAAGCGCACGGTGCGACCGTCGTCGCGACCGTGCCCACGCGGATGCGCCGCGCCGCCGACGGTGCCGCGCTGTTCGACCAGCACCCCGAGTTCGCCCGGCTGGTGGCCACCGAGCTCGCCCGCCGCCTGGATTCGCTCACGGTGTACCTCGCGGACGTGAAGCGCCAGTACGGCGCCGCGCCGGGGATCGCGATGGTGACCGACGTGCTGCGCCACCTGTCGCAGCAGCCGGCCGAGACGACGCGCCCCGTCTCCGCACGCGACCCCGACCCCGAGTACTGACCTGCCGCCGGTCTCCTGTCTCGATCCGGGTCGCTGCCGACGCCGGTGTCCCGCAGGACCCGGGGCTCAGCCGACGGCGACGGGCGGCGGTGCGCCGCGCTCCAATGAGCGTCGGTGACGGGCGGCGAACACGATGCCCACGGCGAGCGCCGCGAACGACACCAGGCAGAACGCCAGGAAGGTGCCGAACGTCCGGATCGTGCGACCGAACGACGGGAACACGCCGGCCACCTCGCCCTCGGGTCCGGCGACGTCCACCGTCGCGGTCCCGTCGGCCGGACAGGTGAACGTCGCGACCGCCGTGAAGGTGGTGCCCATCATCTCGAACGTCTCGGTGACACCGACACCGGCACCGCGGACGCGCACCGGTTCGCCGTCGAGCTCCACCGTGACCACGTCGAGCTCGACGGTCCAGCTGCGGTCGATGGTGACGGGCCCGGAGGTCCGGCTGCTGCCGGTGGCCGGACCGATCCGCCACTCGTCGCCCTCGCGGCACTCGACGGACACCGATCCCGGGAGGCGTGTGCTCTCCAGTGCGGTCACGAGCTCGATCGACCGGCGACCCACGGTGGCACCCGCCACGATGAGGACGATCGCGCCGACGGCGATGAGCGCCCACCCGATCCGGCGTCGCCGCGGCAGCACCCGTCGTCGGGGAGGCGCGGCCCAGCCGGTGGGCGGCGGACCCCAGGTGGGCGGCGGCAGCGTCACCTCGTCCGGTCCGATCCGGTCAGGAGGTCGAACACGATCGGCACGCCCCGATCGTACGACGCGACACCTGCGCCTTCTCCCGCAGCAGCGTGACGTCGTTGCCGATCACGAACGACTGCGTGCCGAGCGCCACGTGCGAGGCGATGTCGAGGTGGTCGCCCGCGAGCACGACGAGATCGGAGTCGCCGGCGGCCTCGACCACCCAGTCGAACTGGGGGAGGGCGTCGTGGAGATCGGAGACCAGGAGGATGCGCACGCAGCTGCTCCGAGGAACGGCCCCGCGGTGGGCGGATGCCGGGGGACGGGTGGGCGCAGGCTAGCCGTGCGGATCAGCGGCGGTGATCTCCCGACGGCACCAGCAGCGCGGTCGTCCAGCCGCGCTCGGGCACGTCGACCTCGGTCGTCCACACACCGGTCGCAGCCTCGCGGTGCACCACGCCGCCGTCGGCGCGCCCGAGGGCGCCACCCGCCCAGCCGGTCAGCGTCACCCGCTCGCCGGCACCCTTCACGACCACGCGCACCGCCGGTCGCCCGTCGTGCGACTCGAGCGACACCTCGATGCGAGCGTCGCCCGCCGGCACGAACTTCGTGACGTCGCCGATCACGGCCACCTCGCCCGGCAGCACGGGCGCCACCACGTGATGGGTCCACTCCTCGCGCCGCAGCGTGCACGACCACGAGTGATCCGGCCCGGTGCGCGTCGCGGTGCCCGCACGCCAGTCCCACACCACCACGTCACCCGAGGGCGACGACTCGCCGAGGTCGGCGAGCGACACCATGCCGGTGGTGGCGGCGTCGACCGGGCTGCAGCGCATCGTGGTGACGTACGCCCAGCGTCCGGCGGGGTGGTCGCTCCAGCACTCGGCCACCATCAGCACCGAGCGACTCGCCGCGCCGACCGTCATCGACCGTGCCGTCGCCGCCACGGGCACGTGCGGCTTGATGAGCACGCCGTCGGCCCGGCACGTGCGTGCGGCGAGCGTCGGGTCGAAGCGGCCCACCCGGTCGCCGAGGCCGACCGGACCGGTCGACAGCGCCGACAGCAGCGCCTCGGGCTCGCCGTTCGCCCCGGCCACGTCGGGATCGGCGCGGAACACGTCCTTGAACGGCATCAGGCCGAGCGCACGGGCCAGCGCGTTCGTGGTGCAGAACCACGCCCACAGCTGACCGGGTGTGGCGATGTAGCCGTGGTCGCCCGAGGTGCGGACCGAGGTCACCTGCGTGAGCGTGACCGTGCGGGCCATGTCGGCCGGTGTGGCCATGCACCACTGGAGCGTGATGCCGCGCTCGCGTGCCGCTCGGTCGATGCCCTCCTGCCACGCCCTCGCCCGTCCGGTCACGGCGCGCAGCGGCCGCACGCCGAACCAGGCCTCCACCAGCCAGTCGTGCTCGAACGTCTCGATGCCCCAGGCGACGCACTGGTCGAGCCAGCGCTCGTAGGCCTCGGGCGTGGCGGGTGCGGCCATCGGCCCGTCGGTGTGCACGGGCAGCTCCGCGGCGATCGGCGCTGCCGACGACAGGTGGCGGATGTGCGCGACGAGCGGTGGGTCGCCGAGACGCCGGCGCAGCGCCGGGACGCCGTCGGGCAGCACGTCGGGGCGCGGCTCCCACGCCAGCATCGGGGTGGGCGGCACGATCCACTCGTCGGTGTCGAACGGGCGCAGCGTCTCGTGCGGGTACCACCACGAGTCGAGTTGCACCGCGCCCACCGGCACGCCGCGCGCCCGCAGGTCGTCGACGGCGGCCACGATCGACCCCGCCGGATCGAGTCCCGGCTCGGTGCGGTACCAGTAGGCGGCACCGTTGTCGGTCCAGTACGACGGACGTGTGCCGAGCGCGTCCGGCCACCGTCCGGGTCGCACCGTGCCCGCCCGCCGACGCAGCAGCGCACCCCACCAGCCGAGGCAGGCGCGCAGGTCGGGCCCGGCGATCACGGCGAGCTCGGTGGTGAAGCCTGCGGGTACCTGGTCGAGGTCGCCGTGCCAGCCGCAGCGCACCGTGCCGCCGTTCAGGCCGATGGTCTGCTCGTGGAACTCCTCGAGCGGGGCGACGAGCAGCGTGCGCCCGTCGGGTGCGCTCAGTGCGAGCGGCCACCCGGTCGGTGGGCGGTGGGGGAGCAGGCGGAACCGGTCGAGCGACGCGTCGGTGCCGACCGGGAACGCGAACTCGCACGCCTGGAACGCGAGTGCCCGGGCGGCGGGGTCGACGCCACCGTCGAGGCGTTCGCCCGGGGCGAACACCGGCCAGCCCATCGCCGGCCGGTCGAACGCCTCGCCGGCGATGCCGGAGAGCGCTCGACGCGCCTGCAGCCGGAACACGAGCATCGGTTCCTGGTCGTAGGCGCGCACCGTGGCCGTGACCTCGTCGGTGCTGCTGCTCAGCTCGGTGAACCCGCCGAGGTCGTCGATGCCGGACACCGGGCCGTCGGGCTCGAACGCCGTGGCCGCACCGCCCACCAGCCAACCGCCGGGGCCGAACCAGTCGCGCTCGCCCCACGCCACCCGCACCACGCCGTCGTGCAGCGCGGCGGTCAGCCCGCCGGCCGCCCTCAGCTCGTTCGTCCCCCGGATGTGCACGCCCCAGTATGTCTCGACAGCCGGATCGAGGCCGGTGGTAGCCGGGAGGCGAGCGGCCCACCGCCCTACAGTGCCGCCGTGACCCGCGGTCCCGACCCCGATCCCTGGTCGCCGGAGCAGCGGCTGGTCGTCCGTGCCGACGGCTCGGTCGTGTGCCGGGTTCCGGCGCGGGTCGGACTCGTGGGCAACCCGTCGGACGGCTACGGCGGCGCGGTGCTCGCCACGGTGGTGCCTGCGTTCGCGGCCGAGGTGACGGCGTCGGAGTCGTCGGGCGTGACGATCGAGGGTCCGGGCGCGCCGGCGGCCTGGCCGTCGCTCGACGAGTGGCGGACGTCGGTGTGCGCCCACGGCCACGGTGACGAGCAACGGATCGCGAGTGCGTCGCTGGCCGTGCTCGACGACCACCTCACCGCCCGCGGACGGGTCGATCGCACCGGGGTGCGGATCGGGTGGCGCACCACGGTGCCGCGCTCGGTGGGCCTCGCCGGGTCGAGCGCGATCGCGGTGGCCACGATCGACGCCGCCGCGGCCGTGTGGGGTGCGTCGCTCGACCGTCGTGTGGTGGCGGCGCTCGCGCTCTCGGCCGAACGCGACGTGCTCGGGATCGCGGCCGGCTGGCAGGACCGCGTCGTGCAGGCCGAGGGCCGCACGGTGCTGGTGGACACGGCGGCGATGGAGGACGACGACGGGGTGACGGTGCCGCGGGTGGTGCCGGTCGGGTGGCCCGAGCCCCACGGTGCGGAGCTGCTGCTCGCCTGGGCGGCGGGTGCCGCCACCTCGTCGGACGACTACCACGCCCCGCTGCGGCGCTCCGCCGACACGCTCGCCGCGCCGATGGCCGAGCTCGGTGCGCTCGCCCGAACCGCGGCCGATGCGTGGACGGCCGGCGACGCCGCTGCCCTCGCCACGGCGATGGACACCGGCTGGCGGCTCCGCCAGACGCATGCACCGCTGCGCGCCGACCACGCCGCGCTCGTGGAGTCGGTGCGCGACCACGGACTGCCGGCCACCACCCCGGGCAGCGGTGGCGCGGTCGTCGCCGTGTGCACCGACCCCGCCGCCGTCGATCGGGCGACGGCTGCGCTGTCGGCGGCCGGTCACCCGGTCGCGCGCTGGCGCACCCGCTGAGCGCACCGCAGCACCTCGCGCCCGCATCACCCGCCCGACGCCTGCGTCGGATGGCAGGATCGTGGGCATGGCAGCGGATGACGCGACGGGGCGGGGTGAGGGTGCGCTGATCGGTGTGATCGGCGGCTCGGGGTTCTACGAGTTCCTCGACGACGTGGAGGACCTCCACG
>Ga0315901_10008637_pt1 | contig 11813 bp, 4 predicted proteins | sample LakEriMetagenome_10_FD_203761 | JGI IMG/M metagenome (GOLD analysis project Ga0315901, IMG submission 203761) | Freshwater fungal communities from buoy surface, Lake Erie, Ohio, United States - Buoy 2 MA116 | ecosystem: Environmental > Aquatic > Freshwater > Lake | place: USA: Lake Erie, Ohio...
GGCATCGGTGGTGGTTGTCTGCGTTACCGACGTGGTGGATCCCACCGGTGTTCCGGTCAGCGTCACCGTTGCGCCGACGATCGGACCGTCGCCGGTGTTGCTGTTACCGCTTCGGTTTGCGTCGTTGTAGATTCGACCGGCAAAACTAACGACGGGAGGGGCGGTCACGTTGGTCGATGCGGCGGCACTCGTGTTGTTCGCCGTGTTACTATCGTTGGCTGCTGTCACCGAAGCGGTGTTGGAAATCGTTCCCGTTACGGAAACCCCGACTGTCGCTCGAATCGTAACCACTGCGGTTTCGCTTGGATTCAACACAGGAATCGTTACTGAGGCCGTGTTGCCGGTTGCGGTGACCGTTCCGGCTTGGCTTCCATTGATGGTCGACGTTCCCGAGACAAACGTCAGTCCTGTGGGGAGTGCATCGCTCACCGCAACTGCGGTCGCCGTCGATGGCCCCGAGTTGGTTACGTTCAGCGTGTAGGTCAGTTCTGTACCTGCGGGAATTGTCGCCGGTCCGGACTTCGTAATCGCAACGTCGTTTTGCAAGGTGACGGTCGTGGTTGCCGACGTGCTATTGTTCGTGTTCGGCGTTTCCACCGTGTTGACGTCGGTGGTGCTGATGACCGCGGAATTGATCAAGGATCCGGCAGCGGTTGCGGGGAGGATAGCGGCAACGATCTGAAGCGTATTGACACTCGCTCCAGAAGCCAAGTTGCCGACCGTGAAGATGATGTCATCCGGGTTCGCTGCATTGGTGTCTGATGCTGTCGGCGGAACTGTTACCGCAGTTCCGTTGAGAGTTGCGCTGATGACCCGAATGCCATCGGGGATGTTGTCGGCAACTTGCACATTGATTGCATCGGACGGCCCGTTGTTCGTCGCAGTCATCGTGTAGGTGATGGTATTTCCAGCGATGGCTGTCGCGGGTGCGGTTTTGGTGACCGCTAAATCGACCGTGCGAGGAGCATTGGCTGCTACGGAGCTGCTGTTGTTGGCCGCATTGGTTTCGTTGTTGGCCGTCGTGTCCGTCGTTGTGATCGATGCGACGTTGGTGAAGTTCCCCAGCGTGCTCGGCAGCACCACGCCGACGATCGTGATCGTCGTTTGAGCGCCTGCACCCACCGCCAGGTTCCCTAGGTTGACGATGATGTCATCCGGATTGGCTGGGGTCGTGTCTTGCGCAGTCGCAGGAATGGTGATCGTGTCGGTCGCATCGCTCGAGGTGACGCTGGTTATTCGGATGCCATCCGGAATATTGTCCGTAACCCGAACGGTGGTGGCATCATTAGGCCCATCGTTTCGAGCGACGAGCGTGTAGGTGAAGGTCGAATTCGGTGCGGCATTCGGTGGTGTCGCTCCAGACGGTGGGGTGGTCGCTACGGTCTTGGTGATAACGAGATCAACATCGCGCGTGATGTTGTTGGTGGCACTGCCACTGACCGGCGCCGAATCATCGGAATCGCCGTTCGCGGTGTTGGTGAACGAACTGCCGGTAATGCCTGCCAACACTTGAGCGACCACCGTGACCACGACATCGGTGTCGACGGTCGGGCTGTCGACATTCAGCTCCGGTACCGTTACGGTGAAGCTGTCAGGGTTGCTCCCGACCCCTTGCGTTGGTGTGGCAGTACCCACGTTGGAGGTCACCGTGATCAGATTCAGCCCGGCGGGCAAGGTGTCGTTGATGACGGTGTTTCGCGCGGTGGCAGGACCCGTGTTGCGCAGTGTGACCGTGTAGGTCACATTGCTGCCGACCGGTACTGCGGCCGGGAGTCCCGTTTTGGTGATGGCGAGAACCGCATTGCGTGTTACGGGCAATGTATTCGAGGAACTATTGGTCAGAGCGCCCGTCTCGGTCCCGAGCGCGCTGATGGTGGCTGTGTTGACAATCGAAGCCGGAATCCCGGAGCCGACCGTATTGGGCAGAACCTCTGCAACAATCGTAATCGTACGCTGGGTCGTCGCGCTTGCGGCCAAAGTACCGATGGTCACTGTGATGTCGTCGGGATTGGCGATGGTGGTGTCTTGGGCCGTCGCGGGAATCGTGACCACATCGCCGACGTTGCTCGATGTCGCGCTGATCACGCGGAGACCGTCTGGAATGTTATCTGTCAAGGTCACGCCGGTTGCAGGTCCCGGGCCGTTGTTCCGCAGCGTTACGGAGTAGGTGATGGTCGAACCTGCGGCTGCTTCTGTAGCCGTGCTGGTTTTGTTGACCGTCACGTCGAATTGAGAGAACAAACCGAAATCGATGGAGTTGTTCGTGTTGGCATCGCTATCGCCATCGTTGATGGGTGCGGAGTTCGCGACCAGAGTGACAAGCGTCGAAACGACCGCCCCGCCGGCAATTGCGGTGCCGACATTGGCATTGTTCGTTTGCCCTGGCGGTACCGTGGAACTGACGACATGCCCAACCGCAGCTCCTCCCGCCGCAAAGTTCGTCGCTGGAATCACGACGAAATAGGCACCGGGAAGCAAGTTGGTGAAGTTGTAGATGCCGGACGAGTTACTTGTTGTAACGATCGCATTCCCAGAACCGTCGAGCGCGGCGGTATCGGTTCCTGGATCAAACGTACCGTTGCTATTGGAGTCCAGGAACAATTGCAATTGAACCGATCCGACTCCGACTTCCGGAGGCGTGGCGCCGGTATCAAACAAGCCGTTGTTGTTCCGATCCGCAAAAATCTGGTTGCCGATACTCATCGGAGCCAGATTCGCGAAATTGCGTGTGAAGACCGTGGGTGCGACGGTGCTGAAGCTGTCGATGATGGAATCGGCGGAGTTCGAGCCAGAGACTTCGATCTGGATGGCACCTACCGCCGCGAAGTTCGCACCGGTACCGGAGTTGACCGTGAAATCGGCAAACGGGATGTCTACGTTCTGAGTTGTCGGGCCACCTCCCGGGATGGTGGTGGGAATCGCAATCGTGCGAATCGAGGAATTTGCGCCACTGAAGACGCGAACCGTCAACTGCGTTCCAGCTTCCCCACCCATCACGAAACGGAATGCGCTGGCACCGCCAGTCGTCAAATTCAAGTTGGATAGGCCGACGTTGTCCAAGACCTGGGCATTTCCATCGGGTCCGTCGTAGGTGATGATTCGGGAACCGTTGGCCAAAGCTCCAACGTCGAATATGAGCAAGCCTGGATTCGCCGGCGCGTTCGCGGCCACACTGACATTGCCAGCGGTTGCGTCAACGAAGATGTCTCGCTCTCCACCGGTAGCCTCCGGGGCGGCAAGGGAGGAACTGGCTGGAGTCGAGCCAGGGAAGTTGGCTGTGACGACTTGCTGCGTGGTGTTGAACGAATCGAGCGTGGTAGCCACACTACCCGTGATATCACCCGATGTCACCGTGACGGTTTGGACCCGTTGGCTGGACCTCTGTATCAAGCCCGGTGCAACCGTTGACTGGACGACAAAGTAGGTACCTGCGGTATTGACCGAGAAGGAATAGGCACCCGTCGTCGCGGCTGATGTTGCCGTTCCGGAGGCGATGTCATCTCCACCACCGTTATCGAAGGTGCCGTTGCCCCCATCGCGGAACAACGAAATGGTGACTCCGGAAATCAGGGGATCGCTGCCGGTCAGTCCGTTTTCCGTCACGTCTTGGAAGACGACCCCTTGAATGTTGGCCGCCATCAACTGCCTCTGTTCGAGCATTTCCATCCGCAGTCTGCGCCGCGCATCCTGACGCCGCTTGGTCGCGGTCGTGCTCCCGTTCGAATCGGTTGAACGGCGAATCAAAGAAATCAAATGCTTCCACAGTTGTGCCATCGTCGAATCCCTCCGAAAACATCCTTGACGGACATCGCTTGATTGCTTGCATTGCGAGGCAAGGCTTGAGCGCTGAAGAACGCACAAGCCTGTTGCCGTTGAGGTACGGTTCTTGGGTCGGTTGAATTTACCAGCGGTATTCGCCACCGACGCTGAGACCCTGCACCCAGTAGTCTGTTTCTCGGATTTCAAAGGCAGGTCCAAGAAACGTATTTCCGGCGATCGCAGGAGGGAGCAAGTTCGGATTAACGGTTGTATCGATTTGGTCCCCTGGGCGAATCAGATTGCTCCAGTAAAGGAAGGTGTATCCTACGTTGAGTTTGAGACGCTCGGTCAATTGATAGCCTACGGTCGCTCCCAACTCAGGAATCACGGCAAACTCCTCTTGTTCGAAAATGCCGATGTTGCGTCCAGGTTGGGCTAGCAATCCACCCTGGCTGGTTGCGCCACCCTTGGGGCTTTGAGTGGTGCCTCGAACTTCCAGGCGTTGCAGCGAGTTGCCCAGGCTCAGACGCATGATGGTCTCCAGGCTCCAGAAGCCGCGGCGGCCAAGCCATTGAACGCCGACTTCGGCTCCATTGAACTGGTTGAATGTCTTGAAGGAGTCCTGAATCAGGAAGGAGCCGGGGTTGTTTGCATCCAGCGAGGTCAGGTCCTCGGTGATGAGGAGGCCTTCGCGAAGCTGCATGTAGCGCCAGCCGATGGTCGCATCGATGCGAGACTGCGCTTGGATCGGGGCACACGCCAAGGCGGAGTATCCACAACCGTTGCTGCAGCAGAGCATGTGACGAAACCGAACCGCAGCGGATGCAAGTTGCGAATCGGTCTGCACTTGGACCCGGCCGCTGAGCAGGCTTGGAAATGCAACGAGTTCGGAATCCTGCAAGCCGGTCACATTGTTGTAGAAGGGGCGTGCCAGGATCGGGCTGCCGGTGGAATTGCGGTCGAACGTGGCGGTCTGTTGGCTGAAGCCGAAATACTCACCTTCTGCACCGGCGTTGGGACGCGTTGCGGACCAAACACCCACGCGGACGCGAACACCGTTCATGGTATCGGACAGAATGTCGTCATTGCCCCCGTAGAGTGTTTGGGCATTGGGAAGGACTCCCGCCGCAGCTTGCGAAGTACCGACGGGGGATGTCGTCACCAATGCGGGCGTCTGCATTCCGGACTGGTACCAACCCAAGTAATCGACACTCGCCCAGCCGTGGCTAGGGAGGCAAATGCACAAGCGTCGCCCCCCCAATCCCGTTGGGTTGCAGATATCGATGCCGTACGGGCCGATGGCTGAGTAAGGATGATCCCCGCAGCTGGAGCAACCCGCGTCACCGCAGGAAGCGCACCCGGGGGAGCCCTCGTAGACGACGCCGCTGTCCTCGACCAGGACTTCATCATCTTCCATGATGATTTCCGAGCTAGCAGGCGGTGGTCCGTTCCGCGATGGTGAGGGGATAACGGTTTCTGCCTCTTGCAGCAAACTCGTAGGACTTTGGCGGCTCGAAGCCAGGCGACCGGCAGGACGGGTCGGACGAGGGACCGCTGCGGCTCTCGTCCCTTGGGAGCTCGTGCTTGCAGGTCGGACCTTCGACGTGGTGCGACGTGGCTCCTGGCCGCGGCTGATCGAAGGAAATGCAATGAGGATCGCGACGCAGATCGTGGCTAGGCGGATCACGAGAACACCTTCCGTGGACTGAACTAGGAAAACTTCGCCGAGCTGGAAAACTCGACGTAGCCTGAAACCGTCGCCCGACCGTTAAACTCCGGTCAAGCTCTCTTGTTATCGAACCGTCTCCCGGCAACCTTGACTTTTTCCGAAAATTTCTCCTGATCGATAAAGCCAGCGCATTTTTCCCAGACGCCCGGTGTTGTGCGGTCGGCAGGTGGGGCATTTCCCCGCTAACAAAAAGGACTCGATCTGCGCGACAATTTCACGTTATCCGCTACAAATCGCCATTATCGTGCCCCTTCCCGCTAGCTATAATCCGATCTGAACCCGACCTGATTGCATTTGGACCTGCTCGGCGTACCCTTCAAAGGCAGTTTGATTGCCGCTAGCATTGGCTTAGCGACGATCACCCGAACCTTGGGGTTGCCCGCGGGATGTGGTCGCAGTTATCTCTTCCCGGGAGATTAATGCTCGGTCCAGGCACAGTGGCGAGTGGGTGACAAGTTTTCTTGAAAGAATCGATCATTCATGAATACCTACAGTCTCGATTACATCGACGACTTATACGTCCGATACATTCACGACCCGAACAGCGTTTCGGAGGTTTGGCGGAAGTACTTCGAGGAGTTTTCGCTTTCCGCCCAGTCTGAAGGGTTCTTGTCGGACGCCGGATCGATGGACCAGGGAGCGGAGGGAATTCCTGATGCGCTCTGGTTGGCTCGGATGCAGGAGCGGGTGGATCAGTTGGTGCGCGAGTACCGCGTGCGCGGTCACTTGATGGCTAAAATTGATCCGCTGGGATTGACTCGCAAAGGTCCTCCGGAGTTGGATCCTGCGTCGTATGGTTTGACCGAGGAGGATCTCCGTCGTCCGTTCACGGCGCCGAACATTCAGTACACCAACGGCCGCACGTTAGCGGACATCATCGAAAAGTTGCGCAATACCTACTGTCGCAGCATCGGTGCCCAGTTCATGCATATCGACAATCGCAACATTCGCGATTGGCTTCAGCGTCGGATGGAGTCGACGGAGAATCGGCTTCAGTTATCGCGCGACGTTCAGATGCGCATTTACACGAAGCTCGCCGATGCTTCGATCTTCGAAGAGTTCATCCGCAAAAAGTACACGGGTTCGAAGACTTTTTCGCTCGAGGGATCCGAAAGTTTGATTCCCCTTCTCGATCGTGCGTTGGAGAAGGCGGGTCAGCACGGGGCTCGAAACGTGGTCATGGCGATGGCTCATCGCGGCCGTTTGAATGTTCTCGCGAACATCATGGGCAAGCGTGCTCAAAGCATTTTCTGGTCCTTTGACGATCCCAATCCCGAATTGTTTCGAGGCGGCGGGGATGTCAAGTACCATATGGGATACAGCAGCGACTGGACCACCAGTACCGGCCAGAAAGTCCATATCAGCCTCTGTTTTAACCCCAGTCACTTGGAGTTTGTCAATCCGGTTGCTCTCGGCCGTTGTCGCGCAAAGCAAGATCGCGATGGCGACATCCATCGCACCGACAACATGACTATCCTGATCCACGGCGATGCTGCCTTCATCGGAGAAGGGGTTGTTCAGGAGACGTTGAATTTGAGCGAACTGCCCGGTTACCGGACCGGCGGAACTCTCCATATCGTCCTGAACAACCAAGTCGGCTTTACGACGGAACCGGATCAAGGGCGGAGTTGCACGTATGCAACCGACATTGCCAAGATGCTCCAGATCCCGATTTTCCATGTCAACGGCGAGGATCCCGAAGCGGTCGCGCAGGTCGTGAATTTGGCCATGGACTTCCGCAAGGAATTCGAGAAGGACGTGGTCATCGACATGTACGCATATCGCAAACTCGGACACAACGAGGCGGACGAACCTCGATATACTCAGCCCATCATGTACGCGGCAATCGACAAGAAGAAAGGGGTGCGGGAGAGTTACCTCGAGCATCTTCTGAGTATGAATGGCATGACGCGTCAAGAAGCCGACGCGGTCGACGAGGCGAGGCATGCCAAGCTGACCCGCGAGTTTGAATTGGCCAAGAGCGAGCCATTCGTGTATGACTTGCAAAGCATGACGGGATACTGGTCTGGCTTCTTCGGCGGTCCCGAACCTGCCCTGGAAAACGTCACGACTTCAATTTCCAAATCCCACGCGACTGGCATTCTATCCAAGTTGTCGCAATACCCGACGGGATTCACTCCTCACAAGAAAATCGTTCGCTTGCTAGACGAGCGGCGTGAGATGGCTGACGGGAAGCATCGGCTCGATTGGTCTGCCGCAGAGGCGCTGGCTTTTGGATCGCTGCTGCTCGAAGGTCACCCGGTACGATTGACCGGCCAGGACTCGCAACGGGGCACCTTCTCGCAACGCCATGCGGTTCTGCACGACACCGAGAACAACGCTCGTTATCTATCGCTCGCCAATCTGGATCCCAATCAAGGGCGGATCGAAATCATCAACAGCCCCCTTTCGGAAGCGGCTGTATTAGGATTCGAGTACGGGTACAGCCTCGATTGCCCCGAGGGTCTCGTTCTGTGGGAAGCGCAGTTCGGTGACTTCTGGAACGTTGCCCAGTGCATCGTCGACCAGTTCATTACCAGCGCGGAAGACAAGTGGAAGCGACTGAGCCGATTGGTGATGCTCTTGCCTCACGGGTTCGAGGGCCAAGGTCCTGAGCATTGCAGCGCTCGCCTGGAGCGGTTCCTGCTCCTTACCGCCGAGCACAACGTCATTGTCACCCAACCGTCGACACCAGCCCAGTACTTCCACTTGTTGCGCCGTCAAGTGAAGTCCAAGTGGAGCAAGCCGCTGATTGTCTTGACTCCAAAGAGCCTGCTGCGAAACGCCACGTGCACATCCACCCTCGAAGATATCGAACACGGTTCCTTCCAAAAGGTTTTGCCGGACGATCGACCGAATGGTACGCCGACCACGCGAGTGATTCTATCGACTGGAAAAGCCTACTATGATCTCCTCGAGGAGCGCAAGCGACTCAACGCTCACAGCGTGGCGTTGCTTCGGATCGAGCAGTTCTATCCGCTGGATGTCAATCAGGTCATGCGGTCTCTCTCGCCGTACGCCGATGGCACCTCGGTCGTTTGGTACCAGGACGAACCGAGCAACATGGGGGCGTGGCAGTTCGTGAAGATGCGATGGGGGGATGAGATCGCTAAACGATTCCCGCTTAGCCTCATTTCACGGCCGGAATCCGCCAGTCCCGCGACCGGATCGCTTCGATCGCACAAGATCGAAGAACGGGAACTTTTGAACCAGGCATTTTCAGGTATCTGAGAGTTGCGTCTCCTTATGGATGCTCCGAGTCAACAAGACGCCATCCAACATCCCAGGCATGTCGATATCGCCTTCGACTGCCTGCCGCTGCGCAGCGTCACTCGACTCGATCCCCCGTTGGACGCATCCCCAGGCTTGGTCGCGAAATGGGAGCGGATCAAAAAGGCGATCTCCGACCACGGTACGCACAACGCTTACTACCTCCATAATGCCCATTGCCGATTCTTTGTTACCAACGATCCGGATTGTGGCATGATCGCGTTCAAATTCGAGGGAGTTGTTTTCACGGATGAGAATGATGCCTCAGCCAGGCGCGCGGAACTGCGAATTTCGCTCGATCAAGAAAATGTCCCGTGGCTTGAGCAGCATGTGGTCCGGTGGTTTTCTGAAACCGTGAACCATGCAGTCTGCTCGGAATTCAACCGCTACATTGGGGCGGGAAACCCGGACTTGACCCGCAAACGCATGGAACAACTCCAGCAAATCATCGAGCAATCGGGCGGATTTGTGGGGATGCATCTGTAACGTTTGGGACGCGATCGCAGCCACGAATTCCACGATCTATCCGTCGATTTCGACAGTCCGCCGGGTTCAGCCAAGCCTATAATGGAGTTTTGGAAGTCCATGGCTCCGACTCGTCAGACCCCTAACCTGCAAGAACGGAAGATCGATGTCCCAGGTCGCGTCGCCGGTCCGGCCTCTCTCACCAGATCAACCTCGTGGCGGCGTTGATGCGACCACCTTGAGTCGCGATTCGCTCGCGATTTACATCGAGCAAGCCGCTCGGAACATGCGGCGCACCGAATTTTTTTACGGCCTGCTTTGGTGGCTGACCGTCGTGTTGTTTGTCGTCACCGTAGCAATTCTGGTCGATCACTGGTTGTGGCCTCTCACGAAACTCGCCCGCTTTGCCGTTCTAGGTTCGCTGGTCGGCTGGAGTTGCTGGTGGCTCCCGCGCCGCGTGGTACCACCGATGATCCACCGGATCCATATCGAGCACGCCGCACGGATGATCGAAAAGCAATACCCGGAATGCAAGGACAGTCTCATCAGTTGGCTGCAATTGTCCCGCGAGGATTCCAAAACCCCAAAAGGGGTCGTCTCCTATCTGGGACGCTATGCAGTCCGAAATCTGAATGGCCAGGATTCCCAAAGCATCGCCGATTCGGCCACGGTCGTTCGCTTGGCCGCAGCTTTTTTTGGCTGCTTGCTCTGCAGCGCGATCTACATGTTCGCGAGTCCCAAGAGCGGTCTGACTTCGTTCGCTCGCGTTTTGCTTCCGTGGGCGAATATCGCTCCGGCGGCTCGGGTAAACATTCTCGAAGTACTGCCCGGATCCACCACGGTAACCCAAGGCTCCGTGCTCCCGGTCACTGTCACCGTACGAGGGATGCACCTTGGTGAAAAAGTAAGCCTTCGCTTCGATTTGTCGGATGGCCAATTGGTGGACCAGTTCCTACCGATGACTCCGGAAATTGAACGTATCAATTACAAAATCGACCTCGGGAAAACGTTCGGCGGTATCCATCAGCCCTTGAAGTACTGGGTTCATGCCGGTGATGCGGTCGACGGCCCCTACGAAGTCAAAGTTCAGGTAGTTCCCTTGGTCGCCGTGGAACGAACTGAGCTTCAATACCCGGCTTACACAAAGCTTAAACCGAGAAGCTTGCTGCAAACCGGATCGTTCGAGGTCCCCGAGGGAACACGCATTGAGCTATTCGCATCGGCGAATCAGGCGATGAAAGCAGCGAGGTTGGAATTCGATCCCGTCCTTGAACGAGGAATTTTTCAGACAGCCCGCGATCTGGTCAACATGGAAATCGTCGATCAACAAATTCAGGGACAATGGATCGCGACACTCGACGAGAAACTTACCAATCCGACCGTGACTTCCTATCGGATTCACGCAACTAATCAACTCGGCGAATCGAACGCAGATCCCGTGCTGTATCAGGTCAAGGTCATTGCAGACCTCCCACCAGAGGCCGCGATAGGTTCCGATACGCCCGCAGTTTTGGAAATACCCGCGAGCGGTTCTCTTGAGTTAGAACTGCGCGGCAGTGATCCCGATTATGGACTCACTTCGCTGCACGTGTTCGGCGCTCCCCCAGAACAATTGCAACTCAAAACTCGCACCGAATTCTTCCGAGACACCGTCTTCGAGTCCGAAGAAGGAGTCCTCGGACAAGTTGTTCGAAGTTGGATTCTTCAACCCAGTTCCTATGGCTGGAAGCCTGGCCAAGAACTCGATCTCGTCGTCGAGGCTTACGATAACCGGCATGACCCAAAGTCCCAGTTGCCGAAACCAAACCGGTCGCTGAGCACTCCCGTCCGGGTCCGTATCACCGAAGATCGAGCCCCCGATGGAGAGGATGCCGCGAAGCCTCCCCCGAAACCTGAACCCCAACAGGAAAACAAGCAGCCCAAGCCCAAAACGAAATGGGAACTGACCCCAGACAAAAAAGAGTCCCCGCAGTCCAAGGGACGTGACAGTAAAGACCAGCAGAAAAGCTCCAAGTCAACCCAGGACGCTCGCCAGGATTCCAACAACGGACTCGGGACCAGCGACTCCAACCCAAGTGACTCCCAATCTCGAGAACCCTCATCCCAGGACCAAGATCAAGGTCAGGGCCAGGGAACTACGCAAGGAGAGAATCAAGGGGAAAGGAAAGGGCAAGGCAAAGGACAAGGTCGCGAATCGGACTCGGATTCTAACAACGATCCAGGCGATGCGGAAAATCCTTCCGGCAGCCAATCCCCGGATGGTAACTCCTCAGGGGCTAAGCCGAAACAGGAAAATAGAAAGCCACCGTCGCATGATGGTGAGGCGATCGAACGCATCGAACAGTTCCGGCAAGAACAAGAAGCGAGAGCCGAGGGAGCGAACGGCCAACCAAAGTCAGACCAGACCGATATGCCTCAGGGTGCCCAAGACCAACAGCGCCCCAATCCAGAGGACGCTGGCAAAGAAGGCGCTGGGAAAGAAGGCGCTGGCAAAGAAGGTGCTGGCAAAGAAGGTGCTGGCAAAGAAGGTGCTGGCAAAGAAGGTGCTGGCAAAGAAGGCGCTGGCAAAGAAGGCGCTGGCAAAGAAGGC
>Ga0315901_10008639_pt1 | contig 11809 bp, 9 predicted proteins | sample LakEriMetagenome_10_FD_203761 | JGI IMG/M metagenome (GOLD analysis project Ga0315901, IMG submission 203761) | Freshwater fungal communities from buoy surface, Lake Erie, Ohio, United States - Buoy 2 MA116 | ecosystem: Environmental > Aquatic > Freshwater > Lake | place: USA: Lake Erie, Ohio...
CAGTGCTCACCTCTGCTACTTCGCCCAAACCTTCGCAATGCTGGCAAGCCCCGTATGGGCTGTTGAAAGAGAAGGCGTTGGGTTGAGGTTCGTCGTAACTCAGTCCGGTTTTTGGATCCATTAAAAATCGGGAATAGGGATAATCCTCATCGTTGCATGAGAGCAGCATATAGCCGTTGCCGAGTTTCAGTGCTGTTTTAATGCTGTCGCCCAGTCGCCTTGTATCAAGCGGATTGGCCTCTGTGCGGTCCACCACGGCTTCAATGTCGTGAATTTTGTATCGGTCAAGCTGCATTCCGGCTTTAATATCCGTGATTTCACCATCTACCCTTACTTTGTTGTACCCTCTTTTTTTGGTTTGCTCAAATAGTTCGCGGTAATGTCCTTTGCGGCCTTTCACCAGTGGAGCCAGAATGATCACTTTTTCACCCTGAAATCGTTCGGCTACCGATTGAATGATTTGGTCTTCGGTGAATTTCACCATTTTTTCACCCGACAGATAGCTGAAGGCTTCACCCGCACGGGCAAACAGCAGTCGCAAAAAATCATACACTTCGGTAACAGTTCCCACGGTGCTGCGCGGGTTGCGGCTTACGGTTTTTTGTTCAATGCTAATAACGGGACTCAGGCCGGTAATTTTGTCCACATCAGGGCGCTTCATATCCCCTATAAATTGCCTGGCGTAAGCGCTAAAACTTTCCAGGTAGCGGCGCTGACCTTCGGCAAAAAGGGTGTCAAAAGCCAATGAACTTTTGCCTGATCCTGAAACCCCTGTAAAAACAATCAGTTGATTTCTGGGAATGACCAGATCGACCTCTTTCAGGTTGTGTTCACGGGCACCGGAAACGGTAATTTCGCCGCGGTCGATATAGTCAGTTTGATTGTCCAAAATTTGGGGCTGCAAAGGTAGCCAATGCGAATGCCATTTTTGTTACTGTTCAGGAATTTACCAGCCGCCGTCGGAGCCGCCGCCGTTAAAGCCGCCGCCACCGCCCATGCCGCCCCATCCCGAGCCACCGCTTCCGCCACCGAAACCACCTCCGCCAAAACCACCGCCCCACCAAATGGGACCGGCACTGCTGAAACCACGCTGACCGCCGCGGCGCTGAAACAAAGATGCCAAAATGATAAATCCCAGTATGGCGATGATTGATATCCAACCGCCGACCTTATTTTTCTTTTTCTTCTTTCCGCCGGCCTTGAATTCACCCGCAAGGGCCTGAATGACGGCCGAAGTGCCGGTATCGAGGGCGAGAAAGTACTGTTGATTGCGGAGGTAGGGGAGCATGGCATACCGGCGAATGCGATCGGTTTCCACATCCGTCAACCTTGCATCGGTTTTGTCGGTGGTTCTGAAACTCAGCGCCCTGTCTTCAATAGAAAGATAAATGAGTACACCGTTGTTTTTACCGACTTGACCTATTTTCCAACCGCGAGCAAAATCCATACTGCGGTTAAACTGATCGCGGCCGTTTAAAGAAGTTTCAATCACCACCACAATTTGCGTACTGGTGGAATCTTCGTAAGCCTTTAGTTTTCTGTCAAGTTTTTCAACTTCGGCTTTTGATAAGGTTTTGGAGAAATCGTTTACCAGACCTGTGTAGGCCGGAACCGGCTTTCTGGCAATGTCTTCGGCCATGGCCAACAGCGGAAAAACTGCCAGAACAGAAAGCAATAATAATTTTTCAGCCCAACGAAATTTCATCTGATAATTCATTGGGATTGTTCTTGTTGTTTGCAGGGAAGTGTAAAGCCAGTTTTTCGCCGGCCCTTTGAATTCCATGAATGATAGCACCTGTGAGGTTACCCCGGGAAAAGTGATCCCGCATTTCTTCCTTCACCTGTTCCCAGAAGGACTCTTTCACATTTTCGTGAATTCCGCTGTCGCCTATGATGGCAAACTTTTTCTCGTTAGGAATGATAAAAATAAGCACCCCGTTTTTTTCTAGGGTTTTAGTCATTCCCAATTTTTCAAAAGTTTTTATGGCTAGTTGTAAAGTATCAAAGCCATTGCTTTTTTTGGCAATGTGTACGCGAATTTCAGCCCTTGTTACTGCCTCTGCAGTTTGAATGGCTCGGACAATTTTATCTTCTTCCAACCCTGGAAAAGCTGATTTCCTGAAAAGGTTGAACAGCATAAAATCAGTTTTCGCCTTTTTTGAATTCGCCCCTTACATCAATGCCTTTCTCTGCACCCTCGGTACTTTTGAACATTTCCTTTGGGGTAAAACCGCCGAAACCGGCAACTATATTTCCCGGAAAGGTTCTGATGCTGATGTTGAAGTCTTTAACCTGCGCATTGTAATCGTTTCTTGCTGTATTAATGCGATTTTCAACGCCTGTAAGCGATGCCTGAAAGTCTCTGAACAAATCGGTTCCCTTAATTTGAGGGTAGGATTCAACTGCCAGCGTAAAGGCACTGTTTATTTTTTTTCCTGCTGTCTCCATCTGCTCGGGAGTAACGGCATCTCCAATGGCTTTTTTGGCTTCCACAATCCCGGCTCTGGCTTTGGTTACATTCTCCAGAATTTGTTTTTCGTTTTTGGCTCCTTCCTGAACAGCTGCTATCAGGCCAGGAATCAGGTCTGCCCTCATTTGATAAGCCGTTTGAACATTGCCCCAGGCATTGTCAACTTTTACATCGTTGCCAACAATACTATTGTACTTGCCACAACCCCAGAAAAACACCATGGCAAACAGGCCAACCACCGATAGTAAAATAATGTTACTGCGTTTCATTTTCGAATTTTAATCCAAAAGTAATTGCAAATTGCCTGCCCAGTTCATTTTTTATATCAAACATGTCAATTTGTCGTTGAAATTCCTTTTCCATGCTTGTTACATCCTTGCCTACAATGCCGCAAGGTACAATATGGCCGAACATATTGAGGTTGGTGTTTACATTCAACGCCAGTCCGTGCATGCTGACATATCGACTGCATTTGATGCCAATGGCTGCAATTTTTCTTTCACCCGGTTTGTCAATATCAATCCAAACGCCAATGCGGTCTTTGATGATGCCGCTTTCAATATCCCATTTTTTGAGTGTTAGAATGATGCTGTTTTCAATGCCCTCCACGAATGATTTTACACCCAAGCCCAGTTGTTCCAGGTCGAAAATGGGGTAGGCCACCAGTTGTCCGGGGCCATGATAGGTTATGTCGCCGCCTCTTTCAATGTGATGCACTTCTGCCCCCAACATTTTCAGTCGGGTTTCATCGGCCAGCAGGTTCGAGAGTTCACCGCTTTTGCCCAGGGTGTAAACATGCGGATGTTCAACAAAAATTAAATGGTGTGTGGGTTTTTCTCCCTTCAGCTTTTGTTCAATTTTTCCGTTGAACAGCTGCAATTGAAGATCGCGGGTATCTCCGTATGCCTTTAATCCCAAATCAATAAGCTGACAAGTTTGCACCCCGCGAAATTACTGCATCATTTTGTGCAAATTTGCTGTATGGCTGAACACAATTTGCTGGGCAGCAGGGGAGAGGCTGCAGCCCTGAACTTTTTAAAGCTTCGAGGAATGGACATTCTGCACACAAACTGGAGGGCAGGTAAGCGGGAGATTGATATTGTGGCGAAGGATGGTAAACATCTTGTTTTCTGTGAAGTGAAAACCCGAAAAGACAATCGGTTTGGTTACCCCGAAGAAAGTATTGACATGGCCAAACAAAACAACCTTTACGAAGCAGCAAGAGAATATTTGCATCAATTTCCGCACAATGAATCTATTCGTTTTGATGTGGTGAGTGTGTTGCTGAACTCCTATTGCACACAGATTTATTACTGCCCCGATGCATTCTTCCCAATGGGTTAATTCGGTCAGATATTTGTCACGACACAGCACCTTCTCAAACTCACCGCCATAAAAAAGGTTAATTTTGCCAAATCCTTATGCAAATCAAAAACAGCATTCTTGCCTTGATTTTTTGTCAGGCACTCATTGTTTCAGCCCAGCAAAACCAAGGTGGCCATTGCGGAACCGATGAATTTCATCATGAATGGTTAAAGAATCATCCTGAAGCGGCCGAACAAGAGAGACTGTACAATGAGCAGGCAAAAAAAATGGAGCCGGAACTGGAAAGAAGGGCTGCCATCTACACCATTCCGGTTGTTTTTCATGTCATTCACACCAATGGACCTGAAAATATCAGCAGGGAACAAATTGTTGATCAGTTGCGTGTTTTAAATCAGGATTTTAACTTTTTGAACCCAAACCGCACCAAAATTCGCAGTCAGTTTACCGCTGTTGCTGCGGATTGTCAGATACAATTCAAGCTCGCCAACATTGCACCAGATGGTTCCTGCACCGATGGAATCAATAGGGTTTATTCATCTTTTGGCGTTGAAGTCGATCAGCAAGACCAAAAGGTAAAAAGTTTGGTGCAGTGGGATTACACCCAATACTTAAATATTTGGGTAGTTACCAGCATCAAGTCAAGTGGAAATGGTACTATTTTAGGTTACGCAACCTTTCCATGGACATTTAACCAAACAGGAGATGGTATTGTCATCAGGCATGACAGAGTTGGAACCATTGGAACGGCAATTCCATCTGATAGTGGAAGAACCCTTACCCATGAAGTAGGGCATTGGCTGAATTTGTTGCATACATTCCAGGATGGTTGCACCGGCGGAGATCAAATTGACGACACCCCACCGGTGGCTTCTACTTTTACAAACGCCAATTGCCCTGCAAATGGCAACAGTTGCAGCAACGATGTTCCCAACCTGCCCGATCAGTGGGAGAATTACATGGATTATAGCGAAGGCAGTTGTATGGCCATGTTTACGCTGAAACAAAAAGCGAGAATGACTTCAGCATTGAACCAAAATCCAAGGAGAAACATTATTTCTGCCGCTAACCTCATTGCTACCGGTATTACTCCCGGAAGCGTTGCTCCATTGGCATCATTCAGTTCTTCTCACAGGGTGGTTTGTGCCGGTCAAACAGTCACATTTTACGATCAGTCGTGCAAGGCAACTGTAACGGCGCGCAGCTGGACATTGACCGGCTCAAGTTCTCCATCATCTTCAGCTGCCAACCCAACGGTGGTGTATCAAACACCCGGTAAATACGCCGTTTCACTCACGGTTCAGAATTCAAAAGGAAGCAATACAAAATCCGTAACCGACTACATCGAGGTGTTATCAAAAATAAGTCCCAATTATCCCAACCTTGAAGAAGGTTTTGAAAGCGATCCGGCTCCCAGAGGGTATCTTCCTTTATCGCCTGCCCCTGATGTTTGGAAAACCACATCGCAGTCGGATTATACCGGTTTCACTTTTGTACCGTATAAAGACAATCAATGTTTTAAAGCGCCTGTAAGCAGCTCCGACAATCCGGGAAAGGTTTACAGTTTCAGAACTCCCTCGTTTGATTTGTCTAAATTGAGAGGTTTGAGCAGCCGCATTACTTTTTATTGTGCTTATGCTCCTACAAATACAACCACTTCAGAAATTCTAAGGTTGTACGCATCTACAGATTGTGGAAACAGCTACAGACAGATTCTGGAAAGGTCGGGAACCGGTTTGGCCTACATTGGTGCTCCTGCAAGCACAACCAATTTTGTTCCTACTCAAAAAAGTCACTGGCGTTTGCAGGGAAATACTTCATTGGGTTCCATCAGCCTTGATACATTTAAAAATGTAATATTCCGTGTCGATGTAATCAGCGATGCCGGGAACCCTGTGTATATCGACAACCTAAATATCAGTCAGTGGTTTGCGGGAACTGACAATCCGGCAAACGACCTGGGAGTTCGCCTGTATCCGAATCCGGCTGCGGAAAAGGCCACATTAGAATTGAATGTGAAATCTCAGGATGTTTACGAGGTAGATTTAATTGATGTTCAAGGCCGTATTGTGTCGCATATTGCCAAAGAAAAGCTGGGCGTTGGAACCAAAATCATCAACATTGAAAAAAATAAACTGCCTACAGGCAGTTTGTATATACTGCGAATAAAAAGTTCGTCGGGGTCGGTTACAAAACCCTTTAGTTTTGCGCCCTGATTGAAATCGAAACAACCATTATGAAGAACCTTGTAATTGTAGAATCACCGGCAAAAGCCAAAACCATTGAGAAGTATCTGGGCTCAGACTTCATTGTGAAATCCAGCATGGGGCACATTCGTGACCTGGCTACAGGCGACAATGCCGTTGACATTCAGAATGGGTTTAAACCCAAATATGTGGTGGACTCAGACAAAACAAAACTGATTGACGAGTTAACCAAATTATCTAAAAAAGCGGAAACAGTTTGGCTGGCTTCCGACGAAGACCGCGAAGGAGAAGCCATCAGCTGGCATTTGTATGAAGTACTTGGACTTACTCCAAATAAAACCCGCCGCATTGTTTTCAATGAAATCACCAAGCCTGCCATTCTAAAAGCAGTTGAAAATCCGCGCGAAATTGATAAGTTTTTGGTTGATGCACAGCAGGCGAGGCGCATATTGGATAGGCTTGTGGGTTTTGAACTTTCTCCTGTTTTGTGGCAAACGGTGCAGGGTGGCTTGTCTGCAGGCCGCGTTCAGTCGGTTGCCGTGAAATTATTGGTGGAAAGAGAAAGGGAAATCAATGCTTTCATGAGTCAGTCGGAATTCAGAGTGGTGGGCTACTTTGTTACCCCGGAAGGCAAAAGTTTCAAAGCCGATTTGTCTAAAAAGTTCCCTACTGAAGCCGAGGCACAAAATTGCCTTGAAAACCTGAAAAATCGCCGCTTTACTGTTGTTTCCAAAGAAGTAAAACCCACTTTTCGCAATCCTTCAGCACCTTTCACCACCAGTACCCTTCAGCAGGAAGCTTCCCGTAAACTGGGCTACAGCGTAAGCCGAACCATGCAATTGGCTCAGCGGTTGTATGAAAACGGACACATTACCTACATGAGGACTGACAGCACCAATTTAAGTCAGCAGGCACTTCACGCAGCCAAAGATTACATCACAACTCAATTTGGTCCCCAGTTTAGCAAAACCCGCAATTACGCTACCAAAAACGAAAATGCACAAGAGGCCCACGAAGCCATCAGACCTACCTATTTCGATAAGACCAGCGCGGGGGACGACCCTTCACAGCGCAAATTGTATGAGTTAATTTGGAAACGCACCATCGCTTCGCAAATGGAAAAGGCGGAAATGGAGAAAACCATTGTGCTTATTGAAAGCGATTTCAGTCCTGCACACCAGTTTAAAGCCGAGGGCGAAGTGGTAAAATTTGAAGGATTTTTGAAGGTATATCTGGAAAGCAATGATGATGAAGATGAGGGAGACGACGAGGGAATGTTGCCCAGAATGACGGAAGGCGATAATCTGGATTGCACCAAAGTGGTGGCCACGGAAAAATTCAGCCGTCCTGCACCCCGATATTCTGAAGCTGCGCTGGTAAAAAAACTCGAGGAACTCGGCATTGGCCGTCCTTCAACCTATGCGCCAACCATTACCACAATTGAAAAACGAGGATACGCTTATTCCGGATCCCGTGATGGTCAAAAACGCAATTTCGTTGAGCTCGAATTGTTAGGAAACAACATTGCGAAAAAGCAACTTAGCGAGAACTTTGGCACAGAAAAAAACAAGCTGTTCCCCACTGATATCGGCATGGTCGTGACCGATTTTCTGCAGTCGCATTTTGAAAAAATAATGGACTACGGATTCACGGCTTCCGTTGAAAAGGATTTTGATGAGATTGCAGAAGGCAAAATGGGCTGGCAGGAAATGCTGGAAGAATTTTACAGCCCTTTCCACGATTCGGTGAGCAATGCCCGTGAGAATGCAACTCGTCCCCGCGGTGAAAGAATACTAGGTAATGACCCTGAAACGGGCAGGGTGGTGCTAACCCGTCTGGGAAGGTACGGCCCCGTTGTGCAGCTTGGTAAAGCCGATGATGGTGAGCCGGTAAAGTTTGTAAGTCTTAACCAGAATCAAAGCATCGAAACCATCTCGCTTCAAGAGGCATTGAACATGTTCAAACTGCCCAAAGAAATTGCGCAATACAAAGGATTGCCTGTTATCATCGGAAAGGGCAGGTACGGACCTTACCTGAAGTATTCTGAAAAGTTTCACAGTTTGGATAGGGATACCGATTTGTTCGCCATGACCGAAGCAGATGCTATCGCCAAGCTGGAAGCGGCATTGAGTCAGCCTTCTTTTCCAATTGATTTGGGAGAATACGATGGTGAGCAATTGTTGGTAAACAAAGGAAGATTTGGCCCCTATGTCAAATTCGGATCTAAATTTATTTCCATACCCAAAGGTGAAAATCCGGCAGATCTTCAACTGAGCAGAGCCATTGAGCTGGTTGAAGCCCACAAGCAGGCCGAAAGCAAGAAGATTTTAAGAACCTTTACCGAAGATGCAGACATTCAGATTATGATTGGTCGTTACGGCCCATACATCGCATACAAGGGCAAAAATATTCCGTTGCCTAAAGGCAAGGAAGTGAATGACTTTACCTATGCTGAAGTGGCAGAACTGGTTAAGAATGCTGCTGAAAACGAAAAGCCTGCCTCCAAAGGCAAAAAGCCTGCTGCCCGCAAGGCAGCTCCGGCCAAAGGCAAAACAACCAAGAAGAAGAAATAGTCAGGTTTTACATTGTGAAACCTTACCGTTTTTTAACAATCTCCATTTTATTTTCTTTTACTGCGCTTATTTCCGGCATTCAGGAGAGCAGAATTGGGCATTTCAAAAATACTATCAATGTTGATGGGATAGGCTATTACGCGTGGCTTCCGGCTACTTTCATTTATGGCGGAGATTACAACTGGCAGTTCAAAGATTCGGTGCTGAGCAAAATCCCTACTTATCAAGACAGGGTTCAGTTTTTTACTTACCCCGATTCAAGAGGAAAACAAATTAACAAATACAGTTGCGGACTGGCTGTAGCCGCTTTGCCTTTTTGGACGGTTGCATACGGGGTCAGTAAGTTGTCATACAGCCATGTAACAGGGTTTGAAAAGCCTTTTCAGGTTGCCATGTGGTTGAATAATTTGTTCTGGCTTATGCTGGGTTTAATTGTTTTCCTCAACCTTCTTCAATCTCTTGGTTATTCTCTAAAACAGCAATTGACAGTGGCTATTCTGTTGCTTTTTGGTACCAATCTTTTTCACTTTATTACCTTCGACAACACATTTACACACCCTGTAAATTTGGGCATGCTGCTGATGTTCATTTCATCTTGCTATCGTTTTTTAATTCAGGGCAAAGAAAAATGGCTGTGGGTTTTGTGTTTGACGGCAATGGCTGCGCTTTTACTCAGGCCGGTCAATGTTTTACTTCTTTTCATCATTCTGTTTCCTTTTTTGAATGCCAAAACCATCCGCCCATTCATTCGGGTAAAATACAGTTTAAATTTCCTGACTTCCGGATTTACCGCTTTGTTTTTATACGGTGGCAGTTTATTTGTGCAATCCGGTAATTGGACCTATTACAGCTACAACTCAGAGGGATTCGATTTTTCAAAAAGCCAATTCTGGCAGTTGCTCATTGGATATCGATGCGGATTGTTTCTCTACACCCCAATGGCACTTTTTTTCTTCTGGTTTTTATACAAATGCAGTTGGAGAACCCTCACGAAATGTACATTCGTTTTGCTGATTGCAGCAGTGGTCTATTTGTTTTCTGCCTGGATTGATCCCTGTTTTGGATGTAGGGTAGGCAACCGACCCCTTATTGATTATTATTCGGCATTTTTGCTGCCTTTGCTCTGGGTAAAGCCGCAGGATTTAAAGTTTCGCAATCCTCTACTTTGGTTGCTGCCATTGTTTTTTCTATTCTACAACCAAGTGTTGCATTATCAATACCGACATTACCTCATTGATTGGTGTTACATGGACGGCCCGAAGTTCAAGGCTTCTTTTTTAAGGCTCAGCAAATAGTCAATAACCTGAGAGGCAGGAAAAATCAGTCATTCCATGGAAAAATTGACCTAAAATTCTATTTTTGTATAAACATGCTCACCCACGGAGAGTTAAACGCCATGCTTTACCTGCTCGACGATACCGATGAGCAGGTTATTGCTTCGGTATCATCACGGCTTTTGAGTGAAGGGGAAAGTGTAATTCCGCTGCTTGAAGAATACTGGCTGGGTAACAGCGATCCTGTGAGGGCGGTGCGTATTGAGGAAATCATCCGGAATATTCAAACAGGCAGCCTAACAAGAGACTTTCAAAACTGGATGAACAGCGAAAACAGGGATTTGTTGGAGGCTTGCATACTGGTTAGCCGAATCCATTATCCAGGGCTGGATGTTTCAGTGGTGAACAATTTCGTTGAAAAGCTGAGAATGGATGCCTGGATGGCCTTGTACAATGCCGGTAACCCCACCGACAAAGTTCGCATCCTCAATCACATTTTTTTTGAAAGAAATGGTTTTAAGGGCAATTCCGAGGATTATCACCACCCCGACAATTCCTGCATCAACAGGGTGATTGAAACGCGTTCTGGCAATCCAATCAGTATGTGCAACCTATACTCAATTGTGGCACAGAAACTGGGGATTCCCCTTTTTGGAGTGAACCTTCCTCAACATTTTGTGTTGGCATACTGCGATGATGCCCACCGCAATCCCATTGTGCCCTTCAATTCTCCAAATTCAATTGAACGATCTGACTTTGGTGCGTCCTTGTTTTATGTCAACGCATTCAGCAAAGGGCAAATTTTTCTGCGCCGCAACATTCGCGATTTTCTCGAAGTCATCAGGGTTGAACCGTCCGACAATTTCTTCGACCCCTGCAATAACCTTGAAATTGCCAGAAGGATGCTGAGAAATTTGCATTATTCGTACAGCAAAACCAACGACAAACAGCGTAAAGCTCTTACCGAACATTACATGATGGTTTTGGGAATGACCACCGAAGCCGGCGGGGATTCGGAAGGTCCAAACCAAGAAGACTGACCGTACATTTGTTTTAACCCCTGAAAATTGCGATTTTTGCAAACTTATTTATGGCAGAAAAACCCATTCTGATGCCCAAAATGGGCGAAAGCATTGCAGAGGCGACCATTATCAGGTGGTTGAAAAAAGAAGGCGACAGGGTTGAGAAAGACGAACCCATCGTTGAAATTGCAACCGACAAGGTAGACAGCGAAATACCCAGTACTGAGGCCGGAATTTTGGTAAAACAACTTTATCAGGATGGACAGGTTGTGAAGGTAGGCGAGCCCGTAGCCATGATCAATACAGAAGGTTCTGCTTCCGCTTCGGCTCCTGCACCTGAGCCGGTAAAAATTCAGGATCCGGTAAAGGTGGTTGAGCAAACTATTGTTGCAGCCACTGAAATAGCCAAACCACAGCCTTCAACAGAAGTTCCTTCAGGTGATCGTTTTTATTCGCCGCTTGTTCTGAACATTGCCCGAACCGAGGGAATATCCATGAATGAACTCGATAACATTGCGGGTTCCGGTAAGGATGGGCGTGTTACCAAAGCCGATATTCTCAGCTATGTGCAAAACAGAGGTCAGGTTCAACCGCAATCCAGTGCTACTCCTCTAGCAACGCCTCAAACAGTTGCTGCCGTTGAAAAAGTGGCTCCCGAACCCAAACCCGTAGCCGTTGCATTGGGTGCCGGCGACGAAATCATCGAAATGGATAGGGTTCGCAAACTCATTGCTGATCACATGGTGATGAGCAAGCGCACAAGTCCTCATGTTACCAGTTTTGTGGAAGCCGATGTAACCAACTTGGTGAACTGGCGCAACAAAGTAAAAGATTCATTCAAAAAAAGGGAAGGAGAGAACATCACATTTACCCCCATATTTGTTTGGGCGATTGCCAAAGCCATCAAAGATTTTCCCATGATCAATGTATCGGTTGACGG
>Ga0315901_10008645_pt1 | contig 11804 bp, 12 predicted proteins | sample LakEriMetagenome_10_FD_203761 | JGI IMG/M metagenome (GOLD analysis project Ga0315901, IMG submission 203761) | Freshwater fungal communities from buoy surface, Lake Erie, Ohio, United States - Buoy 2 MA116 | ecosystem: Environmental > Aquatic > Freshwater > Lake | place: USA: Lake Erie, Ohio...
TGCCCCAGAGCATAAAAACAGTATTTGAGGAGTGCTGGTTAATGAGCTCTATTACTTTATCAGTAAAAATTTCCCAACCTTGCCCAGCATGCGAGTTAGCTTGCCCGGCGCGCACCGAAAGAACAGTATTTAATAAAAATACTCCCTGGCGCGCCCACCGCTCGAGGTTACCATTTTTTGGAATTGGAATATGAAGATCCCGCTCTAGCTCCTTAAAAATATTTACTAAAGAAGGCGGCACAGCTACGCCTTCTGGTACCGAAAAACACAGTCCGTGAGCTTGATTCACGCCGTGGTAAGGATCCTGACCCAAAATAACTACTTTGATTTGCTCAAGTGGACAGAGTTTGAAGGCGTTGAACGTCAAATTACTGACAGGAAAAATTTCTTGATCATAAGCTTCTTTGTTGAGAAAATTTTCTAGATTTTTTATATAAGGCTTTTCGAGTTCTTCTTCAAGAGCCTTTAGCCATGAGCTTTCTAGAGCCTTGAATCCATAATCAGTAGAAATCTTAGCGGTCATAGTTTAGCGAAACGATAGAGCTTGCTTAGGTTTATAAAAAAGTATTTTTACTAAAAAATACATAGGGATAGTCGTTATTAAATTAAACAAAAGCGCACTGATGATTTTTTGAAGATAATTAAGCGAGCTTGGATTAAATAATTCAAGAATTGGTGTGAAAACAAAAACGCCCATAATGCTAACCAGCAATTTATCAGCGATATGGTAAGGATTGATTCTCTGTGCGATGATTCCGATCACAGGATAAATCCAAAAAATAAAACCGTTATATACAAGTAGCGTAGAACCCACTAATAGAGCGCCAGTTAACACACTGATTTCTAGAAGTCCAAGCAAACTAGCAAAAGCAATTATCGCTGAAAAAGCTAAGTTAATCGGCAGATCAGTAAGCTGGCTTACGACAGCAACTTGCACAATGACAATCAAAAAAGCAAACAAGCCTATTTTGATAGATCTTTTTAAAATATCAGACATCTTAATTACTTGATATAAGCAGGGATATCAGAATTATTGTTCAAACCAGCACTGCTATTGCTTGGAGTTACTCTTTTGCCAGCGCTATTGCCTGGGAAAAAAACTGTTTTGCTTGGTTTTTCTGAATCTTTAAACATCAAGTCCACATCTTTTTCGTCAGGTTTATACTCAAGTATTCCTGCTTCGACATTTGCTGCATTCATCAAATTAGGTAAATCTATCGCAACACCGCTTTGCTCTACTATAGTAGAAGCGTCTTGGCGAGCGGTATCCGCTTCGATTTGAAGTCTTTCTGCTTTTGCTCTTATTTTAGCTGCTTTAAGATCTTTTTTTACAGCGCGAGTCAAATCTGCAATAGCCTTTTTCTGGCTTTGGAGTTTATCTAGCTGAGCTTGTGCGTTAGCGAGTTTATCCATTGCATAGCTTTGAGGATCTTCAGCCATAACTTGGCCAATTCCATTTAGCGATACTAATAATGCAAGTCCTAAACTAAGTTTCTTGTTCATATTTTTCATTATACGGTATTTTTTGTGAACTTCAAGGAGCTAGGAATAAAGATCAATCAAATCTTCAAGCAATTTTTTTGCTTTACCCCCATTAATCATTTCTAGGCTTAAATCAAAATATTTTTTGATTTTACTGTAAAACTCCTCTTGCGATTGCGATTTTTCGTGGCGCGCCAAATAAATTAAAGCCGAACTATTAAGACAGGCACTGGCAGTTTTGGCGCTATTAGCTTGCCCCGAGAGCAATTCTAGAATAATTTGGGCGTTTGCTTTATGGTCATTTCCGCCAAGAATGTCACTGAGCTTGCTTTTTTTAATGCCAATTTCCTCAGGGTCAAACATAAATTCATTAATATGACCGTCATAAATCTCTATTACTTTAGATTTGGTCGCTGAGCTTAGTTCGTCTAATTGAACGCTTTCCGGGCAGGAGTGAATCAAAAGAGCGTTCTTTCGTTTATTGGACTCTATTAAGGATTTTTGGGTTTCCTTGAGCGTGCTGAGCCATTTGGTCTGGCCGATGCCTAAGACTTGCCCTTCTAGGCTAGCTGGGCTTGCTAGCGGTGCTACAAGCGATAAAAAACTGGTAATTTTGTGTTTTTTACAGACCTGTTTAACAGGTGCAAGTAATTCGGCCGATACAGCGCTTGAATAAAAAGCTAAACCAAATTTGTTAAGACCCTCTTGCTTGGTTTCAAGTTTGGCCGATAAGTTAAGCCCCAGAGCCTCAAGTACATCAACCGAGCCTGTGGTGCTGGTTGTAGAGCGGCCGCCGTTTTTGCAGATCTTAACTCCCGCGCTTGCTGCTATAAAAGATGCGGTGGTTGAGATATTAAAAGTATTGGTTTTATCGCCTCCCGTGCCGCAACAATCTAGAAGTCCCTCACCAAGATCGATCGGAGGTGCTAAATCTTCTAGCTCCGTTAAGAGGGCCAATATGTCAGCTGATTTAAAATCTTGCCACGTCGAAACATAATCAAGAAGCTCGGCTTCATTAAGTGTTTTGAGTTGGTTTAAAGTGTATCTCAAGCTGTATGGGCGCCAAAAAACAGGTGTCTGAAACACCCTATTTTTATTATACCCCTACAAGGTGGTTAAGATGCTGTCTGCGATCAGATTCCATTATGAGGTGAGCTTTAGTGAGCGATTTAGGGAATTCTCTACCTCTTTGGATAAGCTGTTCGTCCCAAGTTTCTGGGTCAAAAGCTTCTACGATTTCTCTAACGGCCATCGCCACGTCAAAATCTTTACAGCTAAAAATATCAATAGTTACAAAACCCTTATCCGGGAAAGTATGTATAGCTAAATGGCTTTCTGCGATTATGACAATACCACTTAATCCCCAATCCTCAGGAACCAATCCCTTGTACTCAAATACGTACGGAGGCATTATCTTGGTCATATCCATTTTTTCAGGTAACTTATCTAAAAGGTTAGTAAGAAGTTTAATATCTGTTAGTTTACTCTTTTTACAGCCGCTTGCTTCCATCATCAAATGTGGTCCGAACATCTTCTTCTTACTCCTTTATTCACGCTAACCAAAGTTGTTGTGCATATTACTAAAAACCACTTTTTAAGTTTTGTTCCTTAAAAAGTAAGCAAAATCATATCAGTAATGCGTATATTTGAAAAGATGTAAACATTAAAACTTTGTTGCAATTATTTTAGGGGTTTACCCTGGCTAAATAATATATAAAAAACCAGCAAAGAAAGTATTTACTTGTTATAATTTATAATTACGCATTATGGTTTCTGTTGCGCCTACTAAAGTTAATTTATCTCAACCTGGTCCTTCTGCGCAGGGCCCTAATTCAGTGACTGTAGAAAATCCTATTGCTGAAAATCTTGAAACTTCAAGAACTAAAGCAGAAAAATTATCCTCTAAAACTACTAAAACTAATTTAGATTCTCGTCAGACTGTAACCAAACCAGTTTTTGTAAATGTTATGGATTTTATTAGAAAGAATACGTCGCGAGCCTTATGGGGACTTGGATTGGGGACTGGTGGTCTTGGGGTTGCTAGTTACTTTTTAATTGGATCAAAAATTCTTAGTATGATTTTTGCTGTTCCAACTTTAATGTCGTTTTTCATTGCTCACCATTTAGGTAAAAATGTCACTATCGGAAAAAATAATTTGTTTTTAAACCCTCTTGATCAAATAGAATCATATATCGCTGACCCCCAAAAAATTGATGCAGAGAATATTAAAGCATTACAATCGATTGATGAATTGAAGGATTTAATGGTATCTAAGCCTGAGAGAAAAGAGGAAATTGTATCATTGTTAAAACGTTTTAAAGATATTATTGAGATTAAATATAATCAAGTCAAGGACACAGGAGATAATTCGAGTGATATTTATAGTTCTCGTTTGAAGCTTGATACAGAGAGACTTTTATCAGCTTTGGATTCTATAAATGAATTAAAAGAACTGAATTCTAGTACTGATGACACTGATTCAAAAAAATCTAATTAGGAATAATAATTTTTTGACCGATCTGCAATAAGCGCACATCACGGATCTTGTTGGCGACTTTAATTTTATCGACAGAACTAGGATCAGAATTGCCGTAGAATTTAGTAGCAATAATTTCTAGCGTATCACCGCTCTTAATATGATACTCACTACTATTGGATTTGGTGCTTGAAGAATTTTTTACAGGGGCAGATTTTTTCATTTGGAGTATAGGAGATTTTTTAGCCAGAGCTTTACTATCTGTTTTAGCTAGAGGAATATTCTCTACTTTAAGTTCTTCATCTGGATCTGCTTCTTGCTGCTCGCTATCAAGAGTAGGCTGGCCAATTTTTTCTTTTAGCTCATCTTCACTGTTGATTTTATTGCCATTCACAATGATTTCGGTGTCTTTAAGAGAATTAGAGTAATCCTTGTGCGGAGTGATTAGAATAAAAAACAAAAATACTAGAACCGCTATTAACGCGCTAATGATGACAATGGACCAAGTCTGTATATTTTTATAATCTCTTGAACTTAAAAAATTAGAACTTACGGGTTTAAAGAAGGTATTTAGATCATTATCCAATCCCTGACCTTGGCTGAGTACCTGCAAGCTATCAAGTGTAGGCTTGTTTAAACCAAGCTCATCTTTTACTTTGCTAGATAAAAATTTATCAGCACCAGCATTGATGCCCTGTTTAATTTTTTTCTTTATGGATTCGTAATTCAATATATATTTATTTTAGCAGATTAACCCTATCTAAAAATACTATATCCATGGGGTTAAATTGTAAATTCTGCACGCGGGTCCTAGAGAAAATCACTTGTTTATCTACGTATAAAGGGGCAATTCCAAGCTCTTTTTGGGTAAGTAAAAACTCTGCTTGGGTGTAAAGTTTTTTGCGCAAATTCGTATCGTTACTGGCTCCAGCTTTTTTAATCAATGAATCATAACTAGTATTTGACCAGTGGCCATAATTGATTTGATTATTTGATACAAACAATTGTGCAAAAGTATCAGGATCTGGGTAATCCGCTCCCCAATTCAATCTAAAGAGTTCTGGTGGGTCATCTTTTAGCTTTGTCAAAAAACTTTTCCACTCCATAGCTGTAATTTTTACTTCAATATTAAGCTCTTTTTTCCAAATCGCTTGCAAAGTTTCAGCTAGTAATTTAGTATCGTCTCGGTTAGGAATCAAAAATTCTACCTCTGGAAAATTTTTACCATTGGGATAACCAGCTTGACTTAGAAGTTTTCTAGCGAGCTCTGGGTAAAATCCATCTTGCCTGTAATCCACTCCATAAGTAGATTTGAATTCTTTTTTTATATAGTCATAATCTAGATATAGCCCCAGATTAGGAGGAATCCAAGTGTTATTGGCAAGATCTCCTTTGGAGCGAACTTTTGTTATTAAATTTCTATCGATGCTAAAAGCGAATGCTTGTCTTACCAGTGCTTGATCAAAAGGTTTTTTTAGAGAGTTAAAACCAAGATAGGTGTTTCTCAATAGTGTAAAAGTTTCTACGCTATATTCAGAATTTTTTTTGTGCTGATTCAGTTTTTTTAGCTCACTGATTGGAATTGAGCGTCCATCAATCCAGTCAAATTGTTTGTTTAAAAACAAGGTGAACGCGCTTGATTGTTCTTGCACCATAAAATATTTTAGATATTTTATTTTTGGCGGGTTTATAAATTTATCGTTTCGCTCAAGAATGATTTTGTATTCATGTTGCCACTCCTTTAGCTTAAAAGGTCCGTTGGTGACCAGGTTTTGCGGCTCCGTCCAGTCTTTGGAGTATTTCTTGATCAGATCTTTTCTAATGGGCAAAGCAAGACCGTAAGATGTTAGGTAAATAAAATATCCGGCAGGATTTTTTAGAGTTATTTTTAAGGTGTAATCATCAAGAGCCTTAGTTTTTTCTAAGTCAATCATAGAGAGCAATTCAGCGTAGGGTGCGCCAGTTTTTGGGTCTAGAGTTCGGCTAAATGAGTCAACAAAATCTTGAGCTATTACTGGCTTGCCATCAGTCCACAATATATTTTTATCCAAGAAAAAAATATATTCAAGCCCATCTGCGCTCACCTGCCAGCTTTTGGCGCAACCCGGCACAGAGATGGTATTAGATTTCTCATCAAGTCCGAAGCGAGTTAGCCCGATCATGAGATTGCTGATGATATCAAAAGAGTTAGAGTCATTAGCTAAATTCCAGTCTAGAGTCAATGGCTCCGCTCCAAGGTTCATCCTTAGCGTGTTTGAAGATGATGTATCTTTTGAGCACGCAGAGAAGCTCAGCAGTAAAATCATAAGTAAAAAATTTTTTTTCATTAATCTCTTGGCGTTACAGCCGATTCAAAATCTACTTTTGTATTACTGGCAAGATCGACCATCTTGACCCGAACCTTTAGTAGGTGTTCGTAGTTGGTGTTGAAATAAGTGTAAGCAAATTCTGATTGGTACAAATCAAACTCCGGGCTTAGATCTTGATATTCGATATCTACTACTTGTCCAATTTTTTTGACTACGGCTTTATCAGGGTCCTCATAATCATTCTCTCCTATTAAGTCAGGAGCCATTGCTGGCCAGCTATCGGTGTGATCGACAGTATAAGTGCCGTCTTGAGATTTAACTACAAAAAGCTTTAGGCGAGCGCGATTGGTGGTGTAGTCACCATCTGGGTTTTTGGCTTTTGCGATGTAGTAAAGATAGTAATCATAAGGCGGAGTTACGATACTACTGGGGTCTTTTGATTTTAGATCTCTCTCCTTATATTCAATTTTTTTACTAGGCACAACAAAATAAAGGTAAGGCTTACCGTAGACCCAATCCCTTGGTAAAGGTACATTAGAGTTATAATCATTACCTACAAAAACTAGATCTTTACTACTGCGTTTGATGTTATACATCATCTGCTCCAGAGCTGATCTGGCGTCTGTTTGGAGCCTGCCGTATTGCAAAGATTTATTAAATAAATCCCAGCCTCGATTGTAGTATAAATAAATCATGCCAATAACAACACCAATCACGCTGATAACTATCATCAGCTCTAAAAGCGTATAACCCTTGTTTCTGCGCTTGGGCACTGTTTTTATTATAGTCTTCTTCTGCGTTAAGGATTCTTGGAAAGACAAAGTTTTGAGGTGGAATCCGCTAAACAAAAATTCAGCAGTGCTATTTTCATATGTTATAACTTAGTCATGACCTTGGTTGTCGGATTAACTGGAAATATTGCTTGCGGTAAATCCACGGTAGGAGCATTGCTCCGTAAAAAATCTATCCCAGTGCTTGATAGTGATGAAGTTGTTCACGATCTTTATGAAAATGATTTAGATATTCAAGAGCAAATCCTAAGGGATTTTGGGACTCTTGATAGAAAAGAAATTGGTAAAAAAGTTTTTGGCACTAGTCCTGAGAACCTCGCTTATAAAAAAAAATTAGAGTCGATTCTTCATCCTGCAGTCCATAAAAAATTCGAGCAATGGGTGCAAGCTAACTTAAAAGAGCCCCTAATTGTGAATTTGGTTCCGCTTTTATTTGAGGCCAATTTAGAACATCGCTACGATTATATTGTATGTATTATTACAGATGAAAAAAATCAAATAGATAGACTCAAAAAAAGAGATCCAAATATGCCCGAAGCCCAAATTATCGCTAGAATCCGGTCTCAGATGCCCCAGGATCAAAAATCTAAGCGATCTAACCTGGTTATATCTAATAACTCGACTTTAGAGGCTCTGGAGCTGGAAGTAGACAAGATTTTGAACTTGGATTTAAAGCCTTAAATAAGCCAACCCCAAATAATAAGTATTAAGTCTATATAAATATTTCAAGATAAAAATAATTTTATCTTAGGTATTATCCCCTAGGCAAGTATTTAGCTCAAGTCAAAAAACTATTGATATAGAGCCAGAATCTTGATTTTAACAATTCCTGAATAGTTTATATTATTTCAATTATTTATAAAATAATATTTAAACTCCAGTATTAGCACTTTACTTTTGTATTAAGTTGTTATACAATTTAAATTTGGTGATTCATTATGAATATGCTTGCGTATATGCAAAATACGTCACCAATGATATAATTACAATATACACATTAGGTTCGAGAGGAGACTACAATGTTAGAACAAAAAACAAGAAAAAAAACAGGGCCAAAACCACTTTACGGTGAAGCTAAAAAAATGGTTTCATTCCGTTTGAGCCCAGAGGCTTTGATAATCATCAAATCTCTTGCTGATAAAGACAGTTTGAGCCAAGCTGAAGTACTTGAAAGATGGGCTAGACAATTCAAATTAACTGGTTCTATCGATCTTGGCAAAGGCATGACTCAAGAAGCTGCTATTAGCGAAAACAGAGATCTAGTTGCTGCTGAAAGATAATTAGATCTATCGATAATTACAATAAAAGGTGTTAAGAGAAGCTCCCTTGGGAGCTTTTTTCTTTTTTATTAGACTTGTCTCAAAACCGTTCAGAGCAAGGCTTGCAAGTGCCGCCAAGCAAGTGTAGCCCGATGAGCTGGCATGATGGACGGAGTTATTTTCTAAACTTAACTAGTAAAGGAGTCGCGATAAATATACTTGAGTAAGTTCCGACTGCAAGTCCGATAAATAGTGCGCCCACAAAATTCTGTGTCGAAGCTCCGCCAAATAAAAACAAGCAAGCTAATGTCGTTAGCACCGTTAGCGAGGTGTTTAAAGATCTGACGCAAACCTGATTAACACTGTGATCGGCAAGATCTGCAAAACTAAAATTTTTGCTTTGAAGTTTTTGATTTTCACGGATACGATCAAATACAACAATAGTATCGTGCACCGAAAAACCAAACGTAGTCAGCACCGCAGTTATAAATAGAGTATCTATCTCAATCCCTTTATACAAGCCTAAGTAAGCAAATAATCCCATCAAAATTATTACATCATGAAATAAAGCAAGTATCGCAGAGATAGCAAAATCTCTTTTAAAGCGATTAGATATATAAAGAATAATCCCAACTACAGTCAGGAAGAGGGCTATAAGCCCGCTCTGGAAAAGCTCAGGGCCGATAGTGGGACTTACTGTATCTATAGAAGCAATTTGGTAAGCGCCGTAAGTTTCTTTTATTTTTTGGTTTAGAGTCTCGATAGCGTCACTCTCTGAAAGAGCCTTAGTCTTGATAATCAAAAGCGGCTCAGCGTCGTTACTAAAGCTGGCTGAAGATCCACTAAGTCCTATTTCATTAAGGAGTTTTACTACCTCATTTGTGTTTGGTTTAGTGTTTTTTGCGCTTAACTCACTAAGTTTGTACTCGATTTTGGTTCCGCCAGTAAAATCTAAGCCCAATCTTAGCGGGGTGCCTAATTTTACCCAGGATAAAACCATAAAAAATAGGCTTGCTCCTACAAGAAGTGTAGATATGGTAAACCATGTATTGCTATGTTTGACGCTATTAACTTTCATAATACCGAAAATAGAATAGCATGAGAACGCCAAGACTGGGATTAATAGTAGTAAGTTAGTGAGTTCTTAAGATTTTTTTGTTATCCTGCAAGCGATTTTGGGCCACTAATCATTAAACAATGCCTGGGATAAAATCAAGTGAATTACTTGTAGGTGCTTTGGTATTCGGGATCATCCTGATTATCATTATCCCTTTGCCGCCAATTTTATTGGATATTTATATTTCCTTGAATATTACACTGGCTGTTATTGCCATAGGTATTTCCCTCTATATCTCAAAACCTCTTGACTTCGGCACTTTGCCGACATTTCTACTTTTGACTACGATGTTTCGATTAGCGTTGAATATTTCAACGACCAGATCAATCTTGCTTCACGGCGAGGGAGGTGATCTCATTGAGGCGATGGGAAATTTCGTGGCGGGCGGTAATATCGTCGTCGGAATTATCATCTTCGTTATTATCACGGTCGTGCAGTTTATGGTTATTACCAAAGGTGCTGAGCGTGTCGCTGAGGTATCTGCGCGTTTTGCGTTAGATGCGATGCCTGGTAAACAGATGAGTATCGATGCCGATTTTAACGCAGGCTTAATAACCAGTGAGCAAGCCAAAACCAAGCGTTCTGAAGTCGAACGTGAGTCTGCGTTTTTTGGTTCTATGGATGGTGCTTCCAAGTTCGTGAAGGGCGATTCGATGGCTGGTATCATCATCACCATTATTAATATTGTCGCTGGTCTTACTATCGGTATGACTCAAAAAGGCTTGCCATTTGAGCTTGCCGCTAAAAAATATATTATTCTTACTATCGGTGATTCGATCGCCGCTATTATTCCAGCCTTAATTCTTTCTATTGCGACCGGTATTATAGTCACTCGAGCTGGATCTACAGCTGATTCCTTCGGTCAGGATTTATCTGCTCAAATTCTTGCTCGACCAAACGCTCTGGTGGTGGGCGCTGCGCTCTTGTTTATTTTTGCACTCTTGCCAGGTATGCCAAAAGCAGTCCTGGGAATTTTAGGATCAGGCTTGATAGCTTTGGTTTATATACTTCAACAACAAAAGAAAAAAGCCGAGGCTGGAGGCTTGGATAGTAGCACTGAGATAGATGAGTCTGTAGATCAATCGGGCGCGCCGAGAGCGACTCCAGAGATGATGTATTCTTTACTTGAAGTTGATAAGCTCGCTATTTGGGTAGGCTCAGGCTTGCTTGATGTTGCAGATCCCGCTCGTAATGGTACTTTGGTGCCTGAGATCGCTTCCCTGCGTCACCAGCTGACTTTAAACTTGGGATATATTTTACCTTCAGTCAGAATTATGGACGCGCCTTCTTTAAATCCTAATGAATATAGAATCGTAATTAGAGATACTACCGTTGCCTCTGCTGATGTGTATTCTGATCGGATGTTGATTTTAAGAGAGGATTGGGACAATATTTATTCCGAGCCGCCGCCGGGCTCTTTGCCAGGCTGGGAGCCAGCTCTGCAGGAAGCCGCTTACTGGGTGGATCCTGAGTATCTCGAACAAATCGATTGGGATAGACCAGCCGCCCCTGCTGTGCGTGTGATCACCGCTCATATGGCTGAAGTGGTGCGTAAAAATATTGATGATCTTCTTGAAAAATCTGATGTTAGAAGAGTCTTGGATCAAGTCAAGCAGTTCGATTCACAGCTTGTGGATAATTTAGTGCCCGGTGCTATTTCTCTTGGGGATTTAAGGCGAGTGTTTGTAAACCTGCTTAAAGAGAGGGTTTCAATACGAGATATTCATTACATTTTAGAAAAACTAGAAGATCTTTCTGTGGCGATGAAGGATCCAGATCAGCTTTCTGAAAAACTGCGTGTGGCTTTAGGCAGGCAGATTTGTTTGGAGTTCTCTACTCCTGATCGTCAGCTTCCAGCGATGGCGTTCCATCCTAGCTGGGAAACCCGTCTAGAACAGAGTTTGCAAAGAGTTGATAATAATATGGTATTGATTCTTGAGCCTAAACAAATCCAAAACCTTGTCACTATGATCTCTAATGCCTCAAGAAGAATTCTAGAGCAGGTGGAACGCCGTCCAGTATTGATTTGCGGCCCTTCTTTAAGATTGCCGCTTTTTAGGCTAATCGAGCAGTTTGATCCTCATGTGCATATTTTGAGTTATGCTGAATTATCACCTGATTTTAATATCCAAGTTATGGAAACTATCGGCACTGAGATGGACGTGCCGGCTGTGGGTTATAGCTAAAAATAAAGCTATTTTAACTCTGTAGATCTTTTTTTAGCGGACTCGAGCGCTCTGAAGACTATATCTTTAAATCCATCGCGCTCAAAACTCTCCAAAGCCGCTTGGGTAGTGCCGTTTGGGCTAGTTACTTGGGCGCGCAGGTCGCTTGCTTCTCTGCCAGTTTCGGTAACTAGGCAAGCTGAG
>Ga0315901_10008646_pt1 | contig 11802 bp, 8 predicted proteins | sample LakEriMetagenome_10_FD_203761 | JGI IMG/M metagenome (GOLD analysis project Ga0315901, IMG submission 203761) | Freshwater fungal communities from buoy surface, Lake Erie, Ohio, United States - Buoy 2 MA116 | ecosystem: Environmental > Aquatic > Freshwater > Lake | place: USA: Lake Erie, Ohio...
CCTGGCCAACTTGTCCTTCCAGGTATTCGGCCATCTTATAGCGAACAGAAGCGCGTTCAGCTTCGGCTGCCTGCTGTTCCATATTGCTGCTGTGCTTGGCCAATTGCTCAATGCGGGCAGATGAATAACCGGCTTCTTTCTCGCGGTCGTTGAGGTAATACCCCAACAAACGGTGCACCAGGAGATCCGGATAGCGGCGTATGGGAGAGGTGAAATGGGTATAATGGCTGAACCCGAGACCGAAATGCGATGTTTTCTGACCGGTATACACGGCCTTGGCCATGCTGCGAATGGCCATGTTCTGGAGCAGGGGTTCTTCAGGCTTTCCTTTGATGCGGTCCATCAGGGTGTTCAGGCTGCGCTTGAGTACTTTTTCGTTGTCGGCCTGCAGGCTGTGACCGAACTTCTTGCACATCAGCATGAGGTCCATTAGCTTCTCGCCCTGCGGCTCATCATGCACGCGATACACGAATGGATGCCGCCCGCTTTCTATGTTTTTGCGGTGGATGAGCGCCGCTACTTCCCGGTTGGCCAGGAGCATGAATTCTTCGATCAGTTTGTGCGCATCTTTCCGTTCTTTCACCACCATGCCGAGGGGTTTGCCATCGGCATCGAGCTTGAAGCGCACTTCGGTCGATTCGAAATTGACCGAACCTTCCTCCATGCGGCGCTTGTTGAGAATTTTCGCCAGGGTATTGACGTGCAGCAGGGCTTCGGCATGGTCGCCTTGCCCGGTTTCCAGCACTTCCTGTGCTTCTTCATACGTAAACCTCCGGCGGGAGTGGATGATGCTCCGGCCAAACCAGCGCGATACGATTTTTGCTTCATTGTCGAGTTCAAAGACAGCAGCAAACGCCAGCCGGTCTTCGTTGGGACGCAGCGAACACAGGTTGTTGCTGAGTTTCTCGGGCAACATCGGAATGGTGCGGTCTACCAGATAGACGGAAGTTGCACGCTGGGCCGCCTCGAGGTCGATCGGGTCGCCGTCTTCGATATAATGGGCCACATCGGCGATATGTACACCGATTTCCACGCGGTCGGCGTCGATGCGCCTGAAGCTGATGGCATCGTCGAAGTCTTTGGCATCCACCGGGTCGATGGTAAAGGTCAGGATATCTCGGAAATCGCGGCGGCGTGCTGCTTCACCTGCCGGTATGCTTTCGGAAATCTTTTCGGAATGCGCTTCGGTGGCCGGCAGGAAGGAGAGGGGGAAGCCGAATTCAGCCACAATGGCGTGCATTTCGGTTTCGTTTTCACCGGGCTCGCCGAGGATATGCATCAGGCGGCCTTGGGGGAACTTGTCTCCCGGTTCCCATCCTGTTATTTCCACCACCGCCTTCAGACCGCGCAAGCGCTTATCCGGCTTGTCGCTCAGGCCGATGGCATAGTGCAGGTGTTTGTCGCGCGATTCAAGCAGCATGCGTTGCCCCTGGATGCGGATGATTCCTGCATAAGGCCCGCGATGCCTTTCCAATACCTCGATAACTTCGCCTGTCGGAGAACTGTTTCCACGTTTGCCGCGCACCTTTACCCGCACAAGGTCGCGGTGCAGTGCCCTGCCCAGGCGCTCGGCGGGTATGTAAACGTCGTCGCCTTCTTCAAGCACCACCCAGCCATCGCCGCTGCGTGTGATTTCAAGCTTCCCGCTCAGTATCTGCCGCTCGGCCTGGATGTAATACCGCCCGCGTTCAAGTTGTTTTATGGTTCCCGCGCGGTGCAAATCTTCCAATAACTGCTGGATATTTATGGCATCATCGGCCAGCTCGAGTGGCAAGCGACGTGTAATCTGCTTGTGGTTGAGGGGTTTGCCGCCGGCTTCCTTTAAAATCTCCAATACGGCCTCCTGTAAACTGCCGGTGCTCATGTCTGCGAAGGTAATTCTGCGCAACTGCATTAAAAGACACACAGATTGCAGGGTTTTCATTTTATTTGCTCAAGTGCTCTGACCAATCATGAAACCCTATTTCAAGTTCGTACTTATAAGCGCATCCATGTGGATATCCATCTGGAATCCGCTGCATGGACAAACCGAAACCGACGGGCTCTGGATGCCCAAGCGCAATTTCTGCGGCGGGCTGATAGCAGGGGCTTCTTCATGGACCCATTACTGGGAAGGCACTTTGCACCGCAACAACCAGAACATCGGCACCCTGAGTAGCAGTTTCCTGATGGCCATGGGCAATTATGGAGTCGGTGAGAATACCAATATCATCTTTTCCCTTCCTTATATCAGCAATAAAGCCAGTGCGGGTACACTCGCTCCGCAGCAAGGCTTGCAAGACCTCAACCTTTCGGTGAAACAATACCTCGGCGGGCGCAATTTGAAAGGAAGCACCGTTGGTCTGACAGCCGTTGGCGGCGTTTCCACACCTTTGAGCAATTATGTGGCTGATTTCCTTCCGTTGGCCATTGGCGTCCGCAGCCGCACCCTGAGCCTGCGTATCCTGGGCGATTTGCAGCGGGGTAATTTTTTCGCGACCGCTTCGGCAGCCTATGTGCGCCGTGCTTCCATTGAGATCGACCGCACTGCCTATTACACCACCGAAATGGTCTACAGCAACCAGGTCATCATGCCCGATGTGTTTACCTGGATGGTCAGGACGGGTTATCGCAAGGACCCGGATCATATCGTGGAGTTTTTTGCCGACCGGATGAATACGCTCGGGGGCTTTGATATGCGGCGCAACGATATGCCATTCCCGAGCAATAACATGGAACAAACGCGTATCGGTCTCGGGGCTAAATGGGCGCTAGGCAAACAAGGACTATCTTTCATGGGGAATGTTTCCCGCGTGGTTGCGGGTCGCAACATGGGCCAGGCCAGCGCTGCCATGGCCGGATTGGTATGGCAGTTTGCAGTACCCAGGAAAACGAAGACTATCAATTGATTTTTTATTGAATGCGATGAAACCAATGCACAACTTTCCATCTACTCAATCAGCCCTGAAGGCTCTAACCCAAAACAACCTGCGTTCCAAACGCAAGCTCTTCCATATGCGCAACACCATTCTCACGGCGGCCTTTGCTGCCCTGATCCTGCTCCCGACTGCCTGTAAGAAGGAACTCGAGCAGGAGAATATGCAGTTTCCGGCCCTTGAGCCGTTGCGTTCAGATACGGGAGCAGGCACATGGAAAACCATACTGATCAGCCGTCCGGACCAGATTCCGGTTGCTGCACCCGTTGCTGTTACGAGCCCGGATTACAGGCTTGAACTGCAGGAGATCGTGAGCCGCCAGGAGCGGATGGAGGAAGCAGACGAAAACAACCTGAAATACTGGGCAGCCGGTACCGTATTGCGCTGGAACGAAATCATGCGTGAGCTGGTTGCCAAATACAATTTACCTCCTTACCAGAACCCGGACGGCAGCTATCCCTTTCCGGATGCCAACAACCCGCTGGCCTATCCGTATTTCCCCTTCGCCAATCCGCCTTACGCTGCGCGCGCTTACGCCTACGCCAGCGCAGCCGTTTATGACGCATTGGTAGCAGCGGCCCATTACCGCAGTATCTACCGCAGGCCGCTACCTTCCAGAACCAATCCCAAAATCAAGCATCTCATACCGGTTGCGGGTGATTGGACTTATCCTTCCGATGATCTGACGGCTGCGGGTGCTTCCGTTGCAATACTTTCTCTCATGTTTCCGGGTGAACAGGATTATCTGCAGCGCAGGCTCAACGAATGCCGCGATGCCATCCTGTTGTCAGGCACCTGCTCGCGCAGCGATGCAGCTGCGGGTGAGGCATTGGGTCGCGGTGTAGCTGCGGTATTCATTGCAAGGGCCAGAACCGACCGTGCAGGAGCATCAGCCGGAACCCCTGCTTTGTGGCAACAGCTTGAACAGAAGGCGATCCAAACCGGCGAAATGCCATGGAAGAGCCTGGAAACACCGCCACGGCCTCCGATGCTCCCGGCATTCGGCAAGGTGAAGGGCTTTTTACTCGATTCGCTCGAAGTGGTGAACAACCGCCCCCCGGCACCGCCTTCAGTTCACAGCGATCAGTTCAGGAAAGAATTGGCTGAGGTGCTGCAATACAGCCGGAATCCTACCCGCGAACGTTTAGCCATCGTGCATTTCTGGGCTGACGGTGCCGGTACCTACGCACCACCCGGCCATTGGAACGCCATCGCCTGCAGCGACTTCGTTAAAGAAAGGTTCAGCGAGGTTCGTTGGGCCCGCAACCTCGCACTGCTCAATATCGCGATGTTCGATGCGGCCATTTGTTGCTGGGATGCCAAATACGCCTATTTCAATCCGCGCCCCAGCCAGGTTGATCCCGCCATCAAGACGCATACCGGTGTGCCCAATTTCCCCGCCTTTACCAGCGGCCACAGCACTTTCAGCGGAGCAGCAGCAACATTCCTGGCGCATGTAGTGCCTTCACGCGCTGGTACGTACAAGGATATGGCATCTGAAGCCAGTCTATCGAGATTATACGGGGCCATACACTACCGGAGTGACATAGATGTAGGTATGGATATGGGCAATATGCTCGGTAACAAGGCCGTGCAGCGCGCGCTCACCGACGGCGCGGAATAAACCGCTTGCTGTCGGTTTCAATCAGAATCCCAGAAAGTAACCCAGCCCGAGGAAGGCAATCAACGCGCCTGTTATCGTCATGCCATACAACGTGTAAATAACATACGTGCCTTCGTGCCCAACAGCCATGGTAATGCCCATGCTGGTCATACACAGAATCGCGCCTGTTGTGAGAAAGCCCATCCCCAGGCGCCGCTGCCGTGCATAATGGGTGCGTTTTAACTCGCTCAGGATAGTCTGCGCGGTTTCCGTATTGAGACCGGCCGATTCCAGAAAGTCTTGCACCGCTTCAAAACGGCGTTCTTTCCGGTAGATATCGTAAGCACGTTGTGAGATGTCTGTCAGTTCCATGCGACCTCCAAATGGGAAAAATAACCAAAAGCGTGGAAAAGGCAATACCCCCGGGGCGCTATTTTTGCAAATTCGCATGGAAGCCGACAAAACATACAATCCCGGCAGGGTAGAAGACAAATGGTATCAATACTGGATGGACAAGGGTTTGTTCCGCTCTGTTCCCGATGAGCGCGAACCCTATACCATCGTCATACCGCCGCCCAATGTCACCGGCGTTCTGCACATGGGCCACATGCTCAACAATACCATCCAGGATGTGCTGATTCGCAAGGCGCGCATGGAAGGCAAAAATGCCTGCTGGGTTCCCGGAACCGACCATGCAAGTATCGCCACAGAAGCCAAAGTGGTGCGCATGCTGGCCGAGAAAGGTATCCGCAAGAGCGACCTCACCCGCGAGCAATTCCTTGAATATGCCTGGGAATGGACGCATAAATACGGCGGCATCATCCTCGAACAGCTCAAGAAGCTCGGTGCCAGTTGCGATTGGGACCGCACGCGCTTCACCATGGAACCATCGCTCTACGATGCCGTGATTGATGTGTTCATCGACCTTTACCGCAAGGGCCTCATTTACCGCGGAACCCGCATGGTGAACTGGGACCCGGTGGGGCTCACCACCCTCAGCGATGAGGAAGTGATTTACAAGCAGGAGAACAGCAACCTTTACTACATCAAGTATTTTACGCCAGACGGAAGTGATTTTATCACCGTCGCCACTACGCGCCCTGAAACCATCATGGGAGACGTGGCCATTGCTACCGCTGCCGGTGATGAACGCTATGCGCAATGGCTGGGAAAAACCGTTTGCGTTCCGCTCATCGGCCGAGAAATCCCGGTAATTGCCGATGAGGAAGTAGATGCTTCCTTCGGCACCGGTTGCCTGAAGGTGACCCCTTGCCACGACATCGTCGATTACCGCATCGGGCAACGCCATAACCTGCCGCTGATCGATACCCTCAATGCAGACGGAACCCTGTCGGAAGCGGCGCAGATTTACGTAGGAACCGACCGTTTCATCGCCCGAAAGCAGATTGCTAAAGAACTCGAAGAGAAAGGCCATATCCTCAAAACCGAACAGGTTCAGAACAATGTGGGGCGCTCCGAGCGCACCGATGCGGTGATTGAACCCCGCATTTCAACCCAGTGGTTCATGGATATGCAGGAATTCATGCAGCGCAATCCCGAAGTGCTGACCGCGGTGATGGACGATACCATTCGTTTCTTTCCTAACCGCATCAAGAACACTTACCGCCATTGGATAGAAAACATCAAAGACTGGAATATCTCGCGCCAGTTGTGGTGGGGCCATCGCATACCGGCCTGGTATACGCCGGAAGGTGAATTTGAAGTGGCTGTGAGTGCCGAAGAAGCGGCGTCTCGTTTCCAATCAAGGGGCATTCAAACCCATGCCGCTGAGCTCAGGCAGGATGAAGATGTGCTGGATACCTGGTTCAGCAGCTGGCTTTGGCCGATTTCGGTTTTCGATGGTTACAAAGACCCTGAAAATGAAGAACTGAAGTATTACTATCCGACGAATGATCTCGTAACTGCCCCTGAAATCATCTTTTTCTGGGTGGCGCGCATGATCATGGCAGGCTATGAATACAAAGGGGAATTGCCGTTTAAAAACGTATACTTTACCGGCATCGTGCGCGACAAGCTGCGCCGCAAGATGAGCAAAAGCCTCGGCAACAGTCCCGACCCGCTCGATCTGATCGCAAAATTCGGCGCAGATGGTGTGCGCATGGGCATGCTGCTCAGTTCGCCTGCCGGCAACGATATCCTCTTCGACGAGAGCCAGGTGGAGCAAGGCAGGAATTTCTGCAACAAGCTGTGGAATGCCTGGCGCCTGATTCAGGGTTGGGAAGTGGTGGAAGATGAGGCCGTGAGCGCCAACATATGCCGCGATGCCGAAACAGCATCTGCTTGGTTTTCAGCACGCTGGAATGCTGCACTGGGACAAATTCACCGCGACTTTTCTGAATACCGGCTGAGCGATGCCTTGATGGGCGCATACAAACTCGCGTGGGACGATTTTTGTGCCTGGTACCTGGAAATGGTGAAACCGGTTTACGGTTCGCCCATCCACCGGAGCGCCATGGAGTCGGCCAGGGCGCATTTTGCCGACCTGATGCGCCTCTTGCATCCTTTCATGCCCTTCATTACGGAAGAATTGTACCACGCTGTTTACGACGGAAACCCTGAACAGCCTTGCATTCTGAGTGCTTTCCCTCAACCGGCTGCTTCAGAAACGGTTGCTGCCGAGCGGCCTTTGAAGCTCATCAGCGAAGTGCGGCAGGTGCGCAACAGCAAAGGCCTTTCTCCCAAAGAAACACTCGATGTTACCCTCATCAGCCAGGCGCCTGAAGCCTATGCCGGATTCGAAGGCATCATGGCCAAACTCGCCAATTGCAGGTTGGAGATAAACGGCGTAAAACCGGATCCTGCAGCAGTTGCATTGGTAGATACCGATGAATTGTATGTTGGCTTGCCTGCTGGTTTGAACCTGGAAGAGGAGAAGGAGGCAATGCGGAAAGAGATCGTTTACCTGGAAGGATTTCTGAAAAGTGTGGAAGTGAAGCTCAGCAACGAACGTTTCGTTGCCAACGCGAAACCCGATGTGGTGGAAAAAGAGAAGCAGAAGAAAGCAGATGCAGAAGAGAAACTGAAGAACCTCCGCGCTGGATTGTCTCAGTTGGAAGGCTGACGCACGCTCAGGGGTGATTGATCTTCCGGCCTCGGAAGCTGGTCGCCTGGTCTTTCAGGCCTTGCAGCCATCATGCCGAACATCATCACCAGGGCACAGAGTACGATTACCTGGATGATGAGCGATCGATTGGCCACTTCGAGTTGCAAGGATACGGGTACAGAAAGAAATAGCAGGATGGTGATCAGTCCGCGCGGCGCAATGAACAGCACTGGCCAGGACGGAACGCGCAAAACGAGCAATGAAAGATAGCGCGTAAGGAAAATGCCTGCCGTAACGGTTATGGCAGCTACCAGGCTGTCCGGGTTCAGGAGTTCATGGGTTTCGATCAGAAAACCAAAGAGCAGGAAGAAAAGTGAGCGGATAAGGAAGGTGACTTCTGCTGTGATTTCCGCGAAGCGGTGAACCTCGTGCTCCAGCCTTTCGGGTCGGAGGCGTTGGATGAATTTCCATCCGACCATCTGATCCAGATTTCCCAGGAACAATCCGAAAAGCAGGATGAACACCAGTGCCGGCAAATGCCAGATTTTCGACAAGCTATAGATCAGGATCAGGATGATCATGATCGGAATGAATTTCACCTTGTGGTTGCTGCGCGACATCAGGAACGAAAGACCGGCAGTAGCAAGGAATGAAATCACAAGCATCAGGAGCATTTCCAGGAGGAATACGCCAAAAGTTTCCGCTCCGAAATAATGATTGAGCGTAATGAAGTTGAAGAGGATTACGCCGTAAATATCAGAAAGGCTGCTTTCGTAGGTGATGAATTCGCGCTGGTCGCGGCGGAGATAACGCGCAGTCGGTATTGCTATGGCGCTCGAAATAACGGCCAATGGAATGGCATTGGCGAGTGCCGGTTGCCAGCCTGCGCCGGATTGTAAGATGAAGAGTGCCGCTATTCCTGCGCATAACAGCAACATGGGCAACAATGCCATCAACGATGCTTTAGCTACCAGTCTGAAACGCGCGCGATTCAATTCCAGTTCCAGCGAACCTTCGAGCACGATCAGGATAAGTCCGACCGTTCCCAATGCAGGCAAAATGGGGTCGAGATTGGGTATTGGTATTTGGAAAAATGTGGTGGCCTGCCGCACCAGCCAGCCCAAAGCGAGCAAGAGTATCACAGTTGGAATGCGTGTACGGGCCGCGCTAAGGTCGAATACATAAGCCAGTAACAAGAGGGCGCAAAGGGTGATGGTTACAGCAATAGTCATGAGGATATAGAAGGAAGGGTTAAAGTTCGTTAAGGGTAGATTGACAGCGTCTTAGGTTTTCTTTTGCTGTGTGAGCCGGGCTTTGGCTTCGGCACCCAGTGCCATATCGCTGCTGCGGGTCAGTTGTTTGATAAATTGTGTTTTTCGGAACCGCAGTGCGCTCCAGTCTTCGTTCACAGCCACTTGTCTTACAGGTTCAAGGTTGTATTGGCCACAAACCTGCCATCCGGTATCGCGGTTGAAATCGCAGCGATAACGCTTTGAACTGCCTTTGGGGTAACATATCCAAAGCACGGCATCGCCATCCAACAGCGGAGCCAGTGTGTGAACAGCCGATTCAAGCACTTCGAGTTTCGTGGCAAAAACCATGGCGAACCCGACCGAAGAATTGTCGTTTTCAAGGCTGGTGATGATTCTTGTGCTTGCAGACAGGTATGCCGGCAATTCGCTCAGTTCCTCAGGTACGAATAGCAGGTGAACAGGTGATTCGCTTTTATAATTCAGCTTCTTCAGCAGGGCTTGCATGGATTCAAAAATAGTCGGTCCGCTTCAATTGCCTGTTTCCCATGCCCTCCTGACAAGCAGAAGACAGGAACGAAATTTGTATGTCGTAACATTGTAACATGAGAAAAGCCTTCGTATTAACTGCCGCACTGGTATTCCTGGCCCAACTAACCGTCAAGGCCCAGGTTCAGGTGCCCATGCAACAGCAGGAAGAACCCAAACCACGGCTTACGTATTACTTTGATCCCCTTTGTGGCTGGTGCTACGGTTTCTCATCGGTCATGAAGGCTTTTGAAGAGAAATACGGTGCGGAATGCGATATTGAAATTGTGCCTGGCGGGATGCTGGCGGGTGAAAGAGCCGTCCCCATGAAGGAACTCAGCGATTTCCTTACCCAGGCCTACCCATCTGTGGAACAATTAGCCGGCGTAAAATTCGGAAAGCCTTTCACAGAAGGTACACTGAAAGATTCGACAGTACTCTTTACATCCGATCCGGCATCGTTGGCTATTGCAGCGTTTACAGATTTTGTTCCCGGCGCGCGTTTGCAATACGCTTCGCTTATCCACAAGGCAATCTATGAAAGGGGCGTGCATCCCACCGATACGGGTGCCTTTGCTTCCTTGGTTGAGATATTCGCAGTCGACAGTGCGGTCTTCCGGGCCAAAATGCGCGAGCCCCATGTGAAAGAAAGAATGCAGCTTGCTTACCGGAATGCATTGAATGCAGGTTTGAACGGGTTTCCAACCGTGGTGCTCGAACACAAAGGCCGCAGGCAATTCATCGCCGAAGGCTATACGCCCTTTTCAACCCTTGAGCAGCGCTACCGCATTTTGATTGCCGGAAGCGTACAGATTGACTGAAGAGTCAAAGTTCCTTTTTCGTCCAACATCGGATATGGGTCATGTTTATTTATGACCAAAATGGTAGGTTTGGGAAACTAAACCTACCCCTCCATGAAAAAAGTTCTATCGATTCTAAAATGGACCCTGGGCATTCTTGCCTTGTTGGTTCTGGCGCTGTTCATCTACGTGCAGCTTGCCTGGAGTAAAAAGTATGAAGCACCGCTTCCAGACATCAAGGCCAGCGCAGATTCTGCGGTCATAGCGCGCGGCAAGTACCTGGCTTTCGGACCTTCCCATTGTGCCACTTGCCATGTTCCGATGGATAAAAGCATGGAAGTGGAAAGCGGACTTGAGATCCCGCTGTCCGGAGGCTGGGAGCTGGAAATTCCGGGTTTCGGTAAATTTCGCGCACCCAATATCACCCCCGATCCAGAAACGGGTATTGGTAAACTCAGCGACGGTGAATTGGCCCGCACCCTGCGGCATGCAGTGGGCAGCGACGGCCGTCTCATCGCGCCTTTTATGCCATATCAGAACATGAGCGATGACGATGTACAGGCATTGATTTCCTTCATGCGTTCACAGCCACCGGTAAAAAACAAGATTGAAAAGACGGAATGGAGTTTCGTTGCCAAGGCCTTGATGACATTTGGTGTGATGAAGCCGGAAAGCCCAAAAGTTGCTCCGCCGAAGTCGCTGCCACCCGATACCACGGCAGCTTATGGAGAATACCTGGCCGTGAATGTCGCCAATTGCAAAGGTTGTCATACCCGCATGGATCCTAATTCAGGCGCGTTGGTCGGTCAACCTTTTGCCGGCGGTAATGTATTCAGTGATGCGTTCACCAAAGGCCATTCCATGGTTTCTCCCAATATCACACCGCATCCTGGAACCGGTGTTATCTCTTCGTGGGATTTTCAGCGTTTCAAAACCCGGATGCAGGGTGGTCGTGTTTTGGATTATACACCTATGCCCTGGGGGGCGCTTTCCAGGCTGACAGATAACGATGTGAAGGCTATTTATGCCTATCTGAAGTCGCTGCCTGCTGTGGACCACAAGATTGTGAAAACGGACTATGCGCCGGGTGAGAAGCCGCCGGTGTATACCAATACTGCTGCCGGAAATTGACGACCAGGCAGCCGGTAAACAAAAAAGCCGCCCTTGGAAGGCGGCTTTTTTAATAAGATCCGTAAACTGGATTAGTCGTTCATTCCCAGGCTTTTGCTGCTGAGTTTGTACTTTTTGAAAACGCGGTTTTGTTTGGGCTTCGACAACGTGAAACCATGTTTCAGGTTGCGCAGCTCAGCTCCCTGAATCTGGAAAGTAGTGCCGTCTTCTGTCTTGGCATACACCTTTGCTTCGCCATTCAGTTTGTCGTACATGATTTCCCAGGATGAGCCGACTTTACGGGCCGGGATCAGCATCGTTGGGCATTCGCTGGCTACGTAGAGTTCTGTGATATTCAGGTCTGAAGTTTTGAACTTCGTCCGGTTCTTTCCGGTGTAAACACCGGCACAGGCTACTACGCCGGAACAAGTAACAGGAATCTCCACTTTCACGCTGGTTTTGTCTTTCAGGATATTCGGACGCGTATTCTTGTTGGGTTCCCAATAGTTCTTGGTCTTCGTTTCAAAGAGGC
>Ga0315901_10008649_pt1 | contig 11798 bp, 9 predicted proteins | sample LakEriMetagenome_10_FD_203761 | JGI IMG/M metagenome (GOLD analysis project Ga0315901, IMG submission 203761) | Freshwater fungal communities from buoy surface, Lake Erie, Ohio, United States - Buoy 2 MA116 | ecosystem: Environmental > Aquatic > Freshwater > Lake | place: USA: Lake Erie, Ohio...
GGTTCATAACAACTTATTATCTGTACCTGGGCAAAGTTATATCTGAAACCACTTGCTTCGAGCGCCATTTACCCGACATATTGACGACATTTTGCCATAATGAGGGCTGATAAGTTGCATATAACGTCACGGCTTGCCGCAGCCCGGGCTGAATGCCAGGAACGTGCCGCCGTAAATTGGTTAACTTTTATTCCAAACCAATTTACGGCGGCGCCGGCATAAATCAAAGTCAGCTATTCCATCTTAGGCCCGGGTTGTGGCAAGCCGATGTTAGGCGCGGAAGAGTTCAACAAATAACAAATCCAAGATCTTCCAGAATTATGAAATGCCAGAGAACTTGAGGGAAGGTGCCCAAAAAAGAATTTCCGATTTCTCGCATACTCATTTGATATTGATGAATAAACTCCTCCATATCAACTCGGGTGGGCAAAATAAGAGTGGTCCTTCTAATATCCAAGTTCAAATAGTCTGCTTTCTGCCTCCATTCGCGTTCGCAACTCCAGTCGACCTTTGGGTCTCTTGCTAATTCCAACTTCACATGCTTGTATTGTAACTCCTCAGGCAAAAGAGCATATTCCTCTTCAGTTTGATATAAAACTGGCCTTGCCCCCTGCTCAAAAAGATAGTCTTTAGAAAACATGAACCCATAAGGCCCATATCTTATTCCACTATCTTGACGAGCTAATACTTGTCCTATGGCAGAAATAGGTGCTTCGCTGAAACATACGCATGAATAACCTCCCCGAATGTCTCTGACACTACCAGATATTCTTCCCCCAGTCAATATCTTCAAGAAACGCTGCCTTGCATTAAGGCCCTCTACATCACGTGTAAGATTAATAAGTCTTTCGAAAAGGTCTTCTCTTATTATTCTACTAATAATTCTCTTAATCGACTAAGGAGCTAATACAGATTGTAGGAGAATTAGTCCAATTGAAAAAGTTATAATAATGTGAGGTAAGAATGACGGCCAAGCATCATTGAAATACATATTACCAAGCATAATCCCTGCGAAACCAATTGCCGACCATATAACTATTGTTACAAACCAACTTGACAAAGTTCTCTTTCTGATTGATATAGCCGTTGACTTATAAATTAGGAAAAGACCAATTACCGCTGGAAGGAATATCCAAAGAATAGTTTCCGTATTCAATTATACCTATTTGATGGTGATTAGTATCGCGCCTAACACTTAAATATACGAAGGGAAAGTTCAAACTGCAACATGCGGAACTTCAGTTCAATGATGGTGGCGATTTCGTATAGCTGATTGGAGTAACTGAAGTGCTGGAATTTTAATGCTGGGTATGCGATTGCGGAAGACGAGTTCAGATCGGGCAGGGGCCGCTGGTACAATAGCGGTTTCGCTATTTCTTGATTCGTATAATAGGTTTTCCAAAGAGGATGGATTTAATACCCTCCAGCTCGCTACAATTCAAGGTCATCGAGGGGGCTGCGGATCTGGGAAATGTGGCGGAGGCTGACGTGCGTATAACGCATGGTGGTCAGCAGGCTTTCGTGGCCCAGCAACTCCTTGATGAAGCGGATATCCGTGCCGGACTCCAGGAGATGGGTGGCATAACTGTGCCGCAGCGTGTGGATACCCCCGGGCTGCCGGATGCCAGCGGCTTTCTTGGCGTCCTTGAATACCTGCTGCACGCTTCGCTTGGAATACTGCCTTCCTTCTACGCCTTCAAATAGCCAGTCCTTCGGGCGGTAGGCCCGGTAGTAGTTGCGCAGCTGCTCCAGCAGCACCGGCGATAACGGAACAATACGATCCTTCTTCCCTTTGGCGCGGCGCAGGTTGATGCACATCCTGCATGAATCGATATCGGTAAGTTTCAGGCCAACGATCTCGCTCACACGCAGACCGGCGGAATAGGCCAGCATCAGCATTGCCCTGTGCTTCTGGTTCTCCGTGCCCTTGATGATGCCGCTTACCCCCTGTTTGCCGATCACCTTGGGCAGCAACAGCGGCTTCTTGGGCCGGGGGAGGTCGTAAACTACCCTCGGCTGCATCAGCACTTTCTCGAAATAGAACTTGATCGCATTCACCGCCGTATTGGCGTGTGACTCTCCATATTCCTTCTTCGTGATCAGCCAGTACAAATAACTCTTGATGTGGTCCGGGGTCAGTTCGCCCACGAACCGCGGACCAAGCAGCAACAGAAGTTTGAGAAACTCCTGCTTGTAGTTATGAATGGTAGCGGGACTGTAGGCCTTGATTTGCAGGGTCTTCACATAACGGTTCAGCGCGTCCAGGTTCCGAGGATCCAAGACCTTGGGTATGGTCACGGCCGCTGGCAGGGAATGACCTAACTGCCGCATCTCCCATTGTTTCCTGAGCAGGTTGGTGGACACATCGGCCCTATCCTTCATCAGCTCCATGAACTGCAGAATTACCTGCTTGTCCGCCGGCAAATGCCATCCCTCATGGTGCTTTGCCCCGGGCAGGCATCGTACCTCATTCTCCAATGCCGAGGGTACAGAAAAGTCTACCCGCACACGCTCCTCGCCCTTCACCACCGCCAAACTCAACGATATCACCAACCTTGCTTCCACCCCCCAAAAATGCAAAAACACCGCCTTGGAACAAGCGGTGTTTTCACTGACAATTGCATGTATCTTCACCCTGCCAGCCGGTCAATCATCATTTGACATCTAAGAAATGCCGGAACGAACTCTCGCATGTAGTAAAATCGCTGCACGTCGAGTTCCCTCTCCCAACCTAAATGACAGTTGTTGAATCACCGTTAGCTTTACTACTCGGGCTTAGGGCCCTTTGAAGATATTTTTCTCACCATGCCGGGAAACCAGCGTTGCAACCACACGATTACCCGGCCATGTGTTGTGAACACATAATTTCTCTTGCGCTTTATGATAGCCTGCACCATCACTTTTGCAGCCTTATCCGTCGGCCACATGAGCTTGGCCGGCCGCGGATCCGGGCGCTGAGGGTCCCAAACCCCGTCATTATCCACCCTGGCGATCTCCGACTCTACAAATCCGGGATGGATGGTAGTACAGCTCACGCCGGTACCCATCAACTCCACCTGCAAAGTCAATCCGATAGAGTTCACCGCCGCTTTCGATGCACCATAGGCCCCAACATTGGGATTTGGAACATATGCTGCCACACTCCCCACTAAACCAATACGTCCCTGGCTCCGCTTTAAATAGGGCAGCGCATACTTGACGGTTAAGGCTAAACCGGTAACATTTCCCTGTAATTGCCTGCTCCAATCTTTTGCAGTCAGTCTGTCTATACTTCCAAAAACGCCAAATCCGGCATTGGCCACAGCAACATCTAATCGCCCCCATTGGCTGATGATTTCCTGAACCGCATGTTCAAGGGAAGACTCCTCAAGAATGTCAACAGGCACTACCAATGCTTCGCCACCCGAATTCCTGATCTGAAGAGCTACCCCCTCCAGCAACTCCTTTCGCCTCGCCGATAGCACCACCCTATACCCCAACCTTGCCCATTCAAAGGCCATAGCTTTACCAATGCCAGACGACGCACCGGTTATCCAAACAACATGTGAGCTACTCATTTCGAATTCAATTTACTTTAATGATATACCCGTTTAGAAAGACGCCCTTCACTTCACCCCTATCCTTTATACTCTATTCAGCCTCGTAGAATGGAGATGCTTTACCTTCCATTGCTTTCTCTGCTTCTCTAAAAAAACCGTTTCCAGCCATTCCATACTCGTCTTCTTTCCATCTTTTGTGATAACCGAATGCAGTCGATAGGTGACCCAGCCGGTAGTTTTACCTGATTCAGTTTTGATGAACTCAAAACAATCGGTACAACTAAAATCCGCAGCCTGTTTCATCGCCATTGCCTTCCTGATCAGGGTATCTATAGTCCATATCTGACTGCTGTATTTCCCGCTGTTGTTTTGACGGCAATTGTTGTCCTTGCAGAAGACCTGCAACAAATACGCCAATGAGTCAATGAGCCAATTAGCCAATTAGCCAATTGTCAGCTCTTCCCAATACTCTGCCGCCCTTCGCGTATGGGGAATGACGATGGTACCGCCAACGATGTTGGCCACAGCAAAGATCTCGTACATCTGATCGGTAGTAACACCCAACTCGTGGCACTTGCCGAGGTGGTACTTGATGCAGTCATCGCAGCGCAGCACCATCGAGGCTACAAGGCCAAGCATTTCTTTGGTAGTCTTATCGAGGGCACCGTCTTCGTAGGTGTTTGTGTCAAGGTTCCAAAGCCTTTTCATCACGAGGTTGTTCTTGCTCAGGATCACCTCGTTCATCCGCTCCCGGTAATCATTGAATTCTTCTGTAATTTTTCCCATTGTTATATGTTTTATGGCCTGACAGCCTCAACAAATATAGAATCAAATCCGGGAGCCCAACAGCCCGAATTTTGTCCGCGCCACGTTTATCTTCCCGCATTATTGTAATATTGAAACCATTACCCAGCCCCGCTATCAAAACCCAATATGCGTTATTCACGACTCCTGCTCCCGATCGTAATCCTGGCCATCAGCAGTTCCATGAACCCAACCGCGGCACAGAAAAAATCGGCATCCCTTGCACAGCATACATCTACCGATCCCTACACCGCCATGAAAGCCAACTTCCGCAACCCGCCCGCCTCCAGCGGCGTGAATTGCTGGTGGTGGTGGCTCAACGGCAATGTTAACAAAGCAACGATCACCAAAGACCTCGAAGCGATGAAGTCGCGCGGCTTCCAGGGTGCCATGATCTTTGATGCGGGCGGACATAACCAACGCGGTAATAGAGATATTCCCGAAGGTCCGCTCTTCGGCTCCCCCCAATGGAACGAACTCTTCCTGTTCGCCATGAATGAAGCGCGGCGACTGGGCCTCGAAATGGGCTTCAACATCCAGAGCGGCTGGAACCTCGGCGGCCCACGCGTCGCGCCCGCATACATGGCCAAGCAGATCACTTATAGCGAAACCAGGACCAGCGGCAACCAGTCATCACCCATTATCCTGCGACAGCCGAACGCCAGGTACGATTTCTATAAAGACATCGCCGTGCTGGCTTTCCCGATCTCCGAAGCCCAAAAGACGAAGGATTATATCACCGATCTCCGGCTGAAGCTGGGATTCTCAGAGCTCGGCGGTTCAGCACCCGATACCCGATTCCTGTTGGGCAACCAAACGCGCGATAACAAGAAGTATCCCGACAGCACTGCCGGCCTGGTCAGAACAAACCAAATCATCGACCTCACTACAAAGATGGATGCCAAAGGCAACCTGAACTGGAATGCACCCGCAGGCGAATGGACGATCCTGCGCATTGGCTATACCTGCACCGATGCACACGTGTCAACCTCGAGCGGGAAATGGCAGGGCAACGTGCTCGATTACATGAGCAGAAGCGCTTTTGATTTTTACTGGAAAGATGTGGTGGTGCCGATCCTGCAGGCCTCCGGCGACCATGTGGGCACTACCCTCAAATACATGGAAACGGATAGCTGGGAATGTGGCGGCATGAACTGGACAGACTCCTTCGACCGCGAATTCAAGGCTTACCTGGGCTATGACCTCAAAGCGTTCTTACCCATCCTGGCAGGCTATGTAGTAGACGATATCCAAACCTCCAATGCCTTTCTCGCCGATTTCCGGAAGACCCTGGGCCACCTGGTGGCCACCAACCACTACGCGGTGTTCCAGGAATACGCGCATAAATATGGCCTTGGCATCCAGCCCGAGTCCGCCGGCCCGCACGCCGGACCACTCGATGGCATCAAGAACTACGGCTACAGCGATATCGTGATGAGTGAGTTCTGGTCGCCCTCCCCGCATCGGCCTAAACCGGAGGACCGCTTCTTCCTGAAACAGGCTTCATCCGCGGCACATATCTACGGTAAGAAGATCATCGGCGCGGAATCTTTCACCACCATTGGCCCGCATTGGAACGATGAACTCTGGCACGACCAGAAATCAGCCTTCGACCACGAGATCTGCGCGGGACTGAACCGCCTGTACTTCCACACCTTCAGCAGTTCACCACCGGAAGCGGGTTTACCCGGACAGGAATATTTCGCCGGCACGCACGTGAATCCCCAGGTAACCTGGTGGAGCCGATCCGGCCCCTTCATTGACTACCTCCACCGCGTGCAGTCGGTCGTGCAACAGGGACGATTCGTTGCTGATATCCTCTATTATTATGGCGACCATGTTCCCAATGTGTTCCCGTTCAAACATGCGGACCCTGCAGGAGCGATACCGGGGTTCGACTATGACGTCACGGATGAAAACATCCTGCTTAAACTTTTGGTAAAGAACGGATCGGTAGTTACACCTACAGGCATGAACTACCGCGTGCTGGTACTGCCCGATCATAAAGTGCTCTCGCTGGCCGCACTGCAAAAACTTGAGCCCTTATTGAAAGCCGGCGCTACCATCATCGGCTATAAACCCGAACAACTGATCAGCGTGGCGGGTGGCGCTAAAGCCCAGCAACAGTTCAAACAACTGGCCGATGCCCTCTGGGGAGGAAGCCCCGCTGAAAGAGGCGAGAAGACTTACGGGAAAGGAAAACTGGCCTGGGGTATTTCCGCTCGCGAATTCCTGCTCGCAAAAAATCGGCAGGCCGATTTCGATGTGCTGGAAAACGACAGCAAAACGGATTTCGACTATATCCACTACATCATCGGAAACAGCGAAGTGTATTTTGTCTCCAACCAGACCGAACAACGGCAGCAGATCAAGGCAAGATTCCGGGTTTCCGGGAAAAGACCGGAACTATGGGATGCGCTCACTGGCGACATACGCCCGGCCCTTGCCTTTCAACAAGATAAAGACCTGACCAGCCTGCCCCTGGTACTGGAACCCTATGGCTCTGTGATGGTCGTGTTCAACGAACCCATCAGCCCAACAACGAATGGTGTCGCTGGCCAAAACTATCCCGATTTGCAAACCATCAGTGAACTCAAAGGCGAGTGGTCCGTAGCTTTTGATGAACGCTGGGGCGGTCCTGCCTCAATTTCTTTCCCTGAACTGGTTGATTGGTCGCAACACGCCGACGAGCGCATCAAATATTACTCGGGCTCTGCCCAGTACAAGAAGACCTTCTCGATGGAACAGTCGCTCCAGAAAGACAAACGCTATTACCTCCAACTGGCTAGCGTGAAAGATGTTGGCATCGCGGAGGTGAGTATCAATGGTAAGAACAAAGGCATTGTGTGGACGGCCCCATTCCGGGTTGACATCACCGATGCATTGAAACAAGGATCGAACCAGCTTGAGATCACCGTGGTGAACTCATGGTACAACCGGGTGGCGGGAGACCAGACGTTCCCGAACAAGAAACAGTATACGCAAACCAACATCGACCTCAAACATGATTTCAGGGGTAGGCCGACGGAGAAGATCGATCTGGAGCCATCAGGGCTTTTAGGTCCGGTCACGATCGCGGAAGGGACGATACATTAAATTCAATTGCTGTTCTCTGCTTTCTTATGTCGCCGTGAGAAAACTTCTTTGAGTTCTTTCCAATTGAAATGATACGACCAACCTCTACAAGGGTGTCAAGCCACGATGCCATGCGTTAAACTTATTTATCATTTACTTAGTGTCTCCATGGGATATCATCTTTTGATAATCTTATACTCAAAATTCACAGAGCCGGAACTCCCTGTTGTACTGAGGCCTTCAAGCGTACCCCTCACAGTTGTTTCGAAATCATGATTATAAAATGATACCGATGCTCTTCCAGATGAATCAGTTTGAATATAAGGTTCCCAAAAAAGCGTAACCCGTTTGTCAGGCTTGACATGTTCCTGTTCTTGAACATCATATTTGGGAGCATAAAATTCTCTTTCAAACTGAAACCCATTACCGGAAAACGTAATCGAACCTTCTTCCAATAAACCCTGACCGTTAGCTCCCTTTCTGGTATAGAACCCGATAGCCCCATTACCACCTCTTACACCAAAAACGGCAGCATCAGCACCTTTCCATACCGTAAATCTTTCGATGGCCTGAACAGGTATTCCATTCAGACTTTCAATGTCCACAGGCATGTCATCAATCATAATCAGTGGATTTGCTCCTGCATTAACTGATGACATCCCTTGTATAAGTACGTTCCAGTCTTGTCCACTCTTTCTCACCAGCACACCCGCTACCCTCCCCTGAATAAGTTGCAGCGGATGTTGTATAACTCCCATATCTTTCTCTTCTGGCACTATCACATTGACTGAACCCTTTCCAAATATTCCAGACTCCGAATTTGGTCTTTTCGATCTTTTTGCACGGACCTTCACTTCTTCAAGTGTAACTATCTTATGATCGAATGCGTACGCATTATCCATCTCGTTCCGTTCCACAGCTTTGCCAATAAACGACTTTTCAAACTCATTCTTTGTCCCCCTCAATGACAACAAAGGATACTTCAGTACAGGATAATTATGTAAACTGTCAACTATTATCTTGACTGATTTACTTCCTCTCTTTGTTTCACCTTTAAGCATAATTTTAGTCGAATCATAGTATTCAAGGTCTTCCAATTCAAACTCCCCATTTGAATTTGTACGTACACTTATCGTTTGAGGTATCGGATAAACTGAGAAGTAAGTAACCTTGCCGTCAATGATTGGCTTATTATCGAATTGATCCACCATTCTACCTTTAACCGTCAACCCCTTCTCAACCCTATACTGCGGGGTAACCGGATTCTGTTCCAACGCCTCTTTAAATGTAAATCTTCTCCATCCTTGCGTAAGCATTAGGTAATCCAGGGCTTCCTCCCGGTCTTCGTTTACCGGGTTAAAATAATATCCCGGTGTCTCGATATGACCGATGAGCTCTGAGGACAACATCAAGTAGGAGTTAATACTTTCCATGTTTCCATCAAAGAGCACTTGTTGGTTATCGCAGACACTTAAAGAAAGGTCGGCCACAACCGGCTTACCACTGGCATCGGTTGCTTGAATATCCAGCCTTACCAATTCTCTGGGGGCATATGTTACTTTGTCAGTAGTCACCTTAAACCGCAACTGATCTTTCCGATCCACAAATACCAGCCTTTCAGCCAGTGGCATTCCACTTCGATCCGTAACAGTAATCTGTGATACGCCAGGTGGTATTTCTGCTTTCGGAATCCCGGCCACTGCCACATTACTGGATAGATTTATACGGGCAGAATAATAAACGATTCCACGTGTTTGGGCAACGATATAGACTGTTTCGACGGCTTTAAAATCGGTAGTCTGTATGATTGCCATGATGTCTGCTAATGCGGGCGAATTGTTCACGGACAGCGTTAATCCAGACTCCTTAGCACTCGGAAGAACGATCTCCTTCTTATAATTCTCAATTATTGCTTTGTATGTCCTGTTCTTCCCAGGGGTTATATAAAACACTCCCATGCCCAGGGAATTACTCTTAAACTCACATATTGTAGTATTACCCTCAACTATTTTCCCGCTCACTCTCCTCCCCAGTCCGTCTGCCCCAACCGCCTTTACAGCAACCTTACTTTGAATTCCGTCAACAAGGTCACCACCTTCTGGAAAGAACTGAACGTCGAAATCATCTGCATTGTCAACCATATTGCCAGTTATCCCGCTGTTCCATATTTTTACTGAACGATGAAAGAAATACTCTTCCCTACCGTTTCTCATCCAGTTTGTGTAGGCCCGTATCAAGTAATTACCCGATGGCAAAGAGTCCCTGACTGAGATGCTCCCTGCAGCTGAGCCATCGATCGCCAAAAGTTTCAAACCCTCAAGAATCTGCCCTTTTTCATTAATCAGCTCAACATAGATGGTATTACTTAGTGATGAAGGCTCGTGATACGCTCCTGCTGTGAGATATGTTTTGAACCATATGGTATCGCCAGCGCTATAATATGGCCTGTCAAAATGAATGTAAACCTTCTCTGTTGGCGACTTCTCAACATATGAAGCAAAGCCAGACAGGATCTTCGCCAAGGGATCGCTAAACTTCGAAAAAGAAAATAAACAAACAATAATTGAAATGAAAATAAAGATGCGTGCTTTCCTCATACTTCAATAATTTATATGCCACTCTATGGACATAACACCCTACTTAACATGATCCGCCCCAAATGTTGAAAATATGCCTTTTTCATACTCAGAATAAGTGTTGTCAAGAACTTCTAAGAATACTACCTATGGTCCTGTTTAGCAGATAATTGTCCAAAATCTAACTGTATCGCATTGAAGGAAAATAGCTTCTTTACATTAAGGAGTCTGGCAAGCTCATTCTATCTGAGCAAAAATACACCTGCGATTGTCAGCATACTGAAAATGACTATAATCGAAATAATAAGGCTAAAACCTATTCTTAAAACCCTATTCAAAAAATCAAACTGCTTGAATAATTCAAACAAGGTCCATATGCCAATCAAATAACCAGCAATGTCTGTAAAACGTGCAATTAGTTTCAAACTTTGGGAATTGTTAAACGAAAGAAACAACGGGAAAGCTATGAGTCGGATTATCAGCTTCTGCCCTGCAATAAAGGAATTGATTACCAGATGTTCAATAAAGTTATATCCCACTTTCTTAAAAGCAACATATGTCCCTATAATACTCCCCTAAATTCGGGCCACGGGCTTAGTTAAAAATATTCACTAATTTAACAAGCCAAAATGAAAAAGCAATCTCGTCGTCAGTTCTCCTCTGCTTTTAAGGCCAAAGTTGCCTTGGAAGCCATTAAAGGCCAGCATACCCTTGCGGAACTGGCCAAGAAGTTTGAAGTAAATCAAGTTGTCATTTCCCGCTGGAAGGCCGAGTTCCTGGCCAATATGGGATCCGTGTTTGATAAGCCGGGCAAGTCCGGTGAGCCGGATGTGGATACCCAGGAGCTGTTCGCACAGATCGGACAGCTGAAGGTGGAGAACGAATTTTTAAAAAAAAGTTTCAGGAGACTTGGCGGGTAGAGGATCGGGCCAGCCTGGTCAGTCCCCGTGTCAGCAAGATCTCCGTTCGGCGTCAGTGTGAACTGCTCAGCGTGAATAGAAGCAAGTTGTATTACAAGCCTGTTCCGGAGAAGCCGGAGAATGTGAAGATGATGGAGATCATGGACAAGCACCTGACGGACCATCCAACGGAGGGCGTAAAGTCAATTGTGTTGTTCTTGATCGCAAAACACTATCCGGTTGGTCCCAAGAGAATCCGGCGCTTGCTGAAGATCATGGGAAGGCAAACGATCTACCGGAGGAAAAACCTGACCAAGGCCGGCATGAAGGTGTTCATTAAACCTTATCTGTTGAAAGGTCTGGCAATAACCCGCCCTAATCAGGTCTGTTGTACGGATATCACCTACATCCCGATGCGTAACGGCTTTATGTATCTGACTGCAATCATGGATGTATACAGCCGTAAAATCGTCGGATGGGGCATCAGCAACTCGCTGGCCGCCTCCTGGTGCAGGGAAGTCCTGCAGGAAGCCATTGCTACGCACGGTAAACCGGAGATCCTGAACTCGGACCAAGGCTGCCAGTACACCAGTGCCCTCTGGACCCAGTACCTCGAGTCCCAAGGGATACAGATCTCGATGGACGGCAAGGGAAGAGCCCTGGACAATGTATGGATCGAACGGTTCTGGAGATCTTTGAAATACGATTACGTTTACCTCAATCCAGCCGATGATGGTTTTGAACTGTATGAAGGCGTTCAAAAATACATTGGCTACTACAACAACAAAATCCACCATACCACTCTTGAAACACCCAATGACCGGTATGAAAAAATACTGCAAATCGCAGCCTGATTTGTAACTTAGAAAACACCCCCGATGGTCCTAAATATGGGGAGTATTATA
>Ga0315901_10008652_pt1 | contig 11796 bp, 22 predicted proteins | sample LakEriMetagenome_10_FD_203761 | JGI IMG/M metagenome (GOLD analysis project Ga0315901, IMG submission 203761) | Freshwater fungal communities from buoy surface, Lake Erie, Ohio, United States - Buoy 2 MA116 | ecosystem: Environmental > Aquatic > Freshwater > Lake | place: USA: Lake Erie, Ohio...
TGTCATATTAAACCTCGTTTGATTGTAAAAATTGATTGAATTGAAGACGAGACTTCTTAGAAATTGTCCAGAGATTGATGCCCCAACGATTTGGGTCTACATCTTCTGTCCAATGAACGTTCTTACAGTTGAACTCAAAGACTTCTCCGCCTGTCATTTCAAGTTTAGTTACTTCAGGTGGATCGATTCGCTGTTCATCTGGAACCCATGAAAACATGGGATATGAACGAGAATAGCACCAAGTAACTTTTCCAAGATTAATTCCAATAGATCGGAAATCTGCAAAAGTTGTATCTCTGTGAGGAGAAATAAGTCCTCCTTTAGAGATAAGACCTAACTCAGGTTGCCAATTAAATTGAGCACAAACTGATGTTAGGTATGACCATATTTTATCGTCTTGCAATCCTTTTTCAAATGGACGAGCATTACTCAAAGGAGCTTCATAAGGAAGCCAAATACGACGACGACCAGGAGCGTAATTAGAAACATCTTGTCCAAGAACTGGATCAATATTATTTTCTAAATAATCTACAAGTTTGTTGACTGTATCTTGATTGATTGTACTGATTATATTAAGCATTGTATTCCTTAAAGTGGGGGGCTTACGCCCCCCACATAATTAAGCAAATGGATTTTTGGGAATTGCAATCTCGTGTACATGATCGCCATGAGCAATAATGTACGGACGAGGTGCAGGAGTACCATGATGTGCCTGATAGGCTACAGCATGATAGTGTGACAAGAAGATCTTGACTGCAAAGCGTCGAGCTTGTGCGTCAATCTGAGCATCAGAAAGCTTACCAGTCTCAAGCTTAGCTCGAGTCTGATTAACCTTAAAATTCTTCTTCTCTAGAATTGACTTAGCAAAGTCAGAATAATCGCCGGCATTGTTCTTTTCAATGCGTCGTGCCTTGTCCTGCTTGTAAAGCTGGCCGTAGAAGCAGTCTTCCTTGCCCGAGAACTTCATAAAGCTCTGGCCAATCTTCCAACACAGAGTCTTCAACTCTGCATTGAAAGGACGCTTCTGACCCTTTTCCCAAGTCTGGGTAGGGTCAAGTCCAGCATATCGCCAGACACTACCTGCGGTTGGAGCCTTGGTAATGTCAATATGGGCGAGCAGTCCAGCAGCGAGAACAGGTCCGATACCGTACTGTTCAAGAGCCCATTTGCCTTCTACTGTTGAGCCAGCAAACTGTTGAAGAGGAGCCTTGAGAGCCTTTTCCATTCGGTAAAGACCATCATAGAGAAGAGCAACAAGCTCATGAGGAGATCCTTGCTTTTCAAGCTCACGAGTTTGAGCAGCAAAAGCCATACGGTTTTCCTGCAAGGTATAGTATGCGTCGACGATCTTTCGAGCCGATGCCTGGTCAAGAGACTCAGTCAGGTTCCGAACGTCGCGACTAAATCGGTCAAAGACCGGGAAGTCAAGTGGAGCGAGATCATCGATAGATTCGATGTCATCAAAGTTAAAGTTGGACATGTTATGTTATCCTTTATATGATATTGGGTTATGGATAGTTAGATAGTCAGGCAACCTTGCGTGCCTTAAGTTTGGTATTGATAGTGCGAGGAATCCAAATTGGAGCAGTAACAACCTTGCCAGTGCCGTAGGCAATTTTGCCAAGGTCATTGATTACTACTTTGGATTTGTTATATTTTGTTTGAACTGTTTCTTTAGTGTGAGCTGTGCGTGTTGTGCCAAGAGCCTGAGCCTTTGGACTGTCATAGTTCCAGGCAAGAAACTTGTAACCAGGAACAGACATCAAAGTTGAAACAACGCCAGCAGACATTGCAATAAGGCCTGCGGCACCAAATGCAATGCCCATAACGTATGAGATGAACAAAGAGTTGAGTAGATTAAAGAGTCCGCTTTTAGCAGAGAGTCTGCGCCAAGCTGGGACTTTAGCTGCAATCATCAACTCCAAAGCAGTTGAAGTGATTGCGAGTAGAAAGACCATTGTTATCATTTATTACTCCTTTGGAGATGATATGGGTTTATATTTTGGTGGAACTGTTTAGCCCTTCTTTTTATGGAACTAAAAAGAAAGTTAATTTAGTTATTCTTTGTATGAATAAAAAAAGTTATAAACAACAAAAGGGTCAGGAACTAGATTGTGTTCCCGACCCTTAAGTCGCATCCCTGATTGAGGTTAGTGGGTAAGCATTACCCAGAAGTCAAACATTTTGGTTTCATCGTTGAAACGTGAAACTGACTCTGTAGCAAGGTTGTCTTTTGCTGCGCGGGCATAAAGTCCAGCACGCAGAGAAGCAACCTGCTTCTTATCGGTCAATGGAATGTTTACGTGGAACCATTCATTGCGATTGTTAAGAAGCTCAGCGTAGATTGCGGTGATAACAGGGTTGCGCTTGCGACCCTTACCGCTACCTACTGGTGGCTGAGAAACCCGTGTAAGAAGCTTGGTAGGTGTTGCTATCGCAAACTTCTTAGGGTTGCTAATGACTTGTGTTTCTGTGCTAGGGATAATAGCCATGGTATTCTCCTTGGTGAGGTAAGACAATTTTTAAATTAAATTGTCACAATTTTTTATGAACTATTGTATGATTATATTTTAAAGTTCCAGTTGCGGAGTCTTCCACTTGAAAAGTGTAAGATCCAGCTAGCAAACAGTGCGTTAACTTCTGGTCTAAAGAGATCATTTGGCTCATAACCAAAATTATCTTTTAAAACTTTAAACCAAGAAGAATTAATCTGTAATAGTCCTGAATCATATGTACCATTTTTGTTCAAAGTCCAGACTAGTTGACCGTTTTCCCAAGTTGCGTTGACGGCTCCAGGTTGACACCTAGATTCACGCCAAGCAATATAAGAGAAAACTTTCCAAGGTAGTCCATACTTTTTAAAAATAGGTTCAAATTCAGGACAATAGAATTGTTTGCCTACAGGAAGTTTAATATGGTAAGTAGTATCACGAGTGGGTCTTAGATATTTATTGTTTTTAATGCAACCCCATCCGGTGAATCCAACAGGATCCCTAAAGAAAGGTCTCCTATTGATTCTATCGTCTAGTGTTCTGTATTCATTTTTAGTTTGATAACCAAAAGTTGAAATACGGTTAGCAACAATAATCTGTTCTAAGACGGTAGCTTGGGAAGGATGTGGAGCAAATTCTTGTCCACCATATCCTTTCCAGGTAGACTCAGCAATGCCGAGTCCACCACCCCAATTACCTTTGTCTTGCCAGTCGCCGCCTGTTTCACATTGGGCGACCTTTTTCCAGTACTTAATGGAAGGTCCCATCTTGAATGGTACTTTCTTCCATTTAGTAGGAGTACTGGGCAGGGTGGTACTTCGGGGCTCGGAAGATGACTCCGAGACACCTCCGACATCTGTGGCAGATGCTGATGAAGTTGTTGCTGGAATGACTCCAGCTATTGCCACCATAAGTGACAATAGTATATTTCGTATGTTGCGCATGGTATCGCTCCTTTCGTGTGGGTTTGAGACTTACGTCTCATTAGCAAACGCGCAGGTTGCGAAACCGAAGATTGCATGGACAAATACGATATGCCCATTACATTGGCAGGATTGCCTCTCCGACTTCGTAGATATCACTATCTATTAGGTAGGGGAACTTCCCCCTGCCCATAAATGGGCATGGTATATTGTATCAGATAAGGGATAGTGTGGTCTATTTTAAACATGGTTTTTCTCCAGTAGTAGGAATACAGACTCATAAAGAGTGATCCCCGGGTTACTGTTGTGGGAACAGCTTCCCGGGGACATATCACTTTGACATTGTACTCCTGCGCTTCGTAATTTAATACGATCACAATATAGTAACCGTATTTAAAGTATAAGCACTTAAATTAAAATAGAATTAGGCTTCCATTTCTTTTGAATCGTAGAAGTCGTCATCTTCAACTATGCTGCTCTGCGTGCTGCTGGAGCTATTAGCAGAAGGCATAGATGAATTAATTTGATATACGCCTCTACGAACTTGAGAGAATCTAGAAGGATTCTTCCTGATGTAGATGTAAACGTTTTGAACAGTGCAACTAACTTCTGCTGCAATTTGAGCAACAGTGAATTCAGTGCCTTCACTGTACTTAGAATTGATGAGCTGTTCAATTGCATTTGTCTTTCCTCTTGGCATTTTGGTACTCCTCTGTGAGGTTTTTGTTTGATACTTACATATATAAAGTTATATAATAAAATCTTATATATGAGACATTCTCATGAATATCTTAGATTTTTTAGTTACAGCCATTACAAACATTAATATATATATAGTATGTAAACATACCAAACATATATAAATTGGTAGGCTTAACAAAATTAGTCGATCTGAACGTCGACTCCAAGGATCTCAGAATGAAGTTTGAGAGCCTCAAGAAGAGCGTTGAACGACTCTTGAAGAGCGTGCATGCCTGTCAGAAATTTGTTGACCTCGACAGAATTGTCTTTGGAAATTTCTAGCAGAGGATAAACTCCCAAATACTTTGAGAGTAGATCCTGCAATCGATTGAAAGACTCATAGAGTTCAGCTTCGTTGTGCATAATTGTTTGGGGGATGTTGAGGGACATGTTAGAACATAGCCTTTCGTTTGGTGTAATAAGAGTTTGTTGTCCATAAGACATCGGTTCCATGACTGTCATATACTTCGATATGACCATCCGTCATGTCGCCAATGTCATTGAAGCAAGTTTTGACTTGTCCTTTGTATTTAAACTGGCTATGCGTTGTGTCGACAAGCCAGGTAATACGAAGGTCAAGGCCCTTGCTTCTGGCTTTAAGTATGGCCATTGAGCCATAGGTAGATTTCTCTAAATTCTGGGTTATCCACAAGATGGGAGAACCGCTAGAATTAGGAAGAATTGCTGATGCATAAGCTCTTGATTCTGGAATGCGTATGTCATAAGTTTCATCTCGATAATCAATGTGATATCTATCTGAATCTGTATTATACAACGCATCCCATAGAGCGTTATGTGTTGCGAGAATTTGGTCTCGCTGTTCGTTTGTTAGTTCCATAAATAATATTCCTCTGCCTTATTAAAAAAAGGTGGTTTTCCCCGGAACACTACCTTAAGTGGGGGGCAGGTAATGCTCCGGGGTCAACCGATCGGTAAGACTAAGAGAAATTAAGCTAGGAGGCAAACTTGTTCGTCAGAAGTCAGACCGAAGATGTATCCATAGTTTTGTTGTCACTGTCGCCTTCTTCAACCAGTTCATAAGGCGACTTGAGATAAAACTCTATTTGATCAATGATTTGAAGTCCGAGAAGAATACCTTCTAAAATCTTTACCTTTTTAGCGTCTTCCATGTTAGGAGTAACGCTGAGGTAAAGCTTATTGCTGCCCACGTGTCTGTGGACAGCTTCTAGAAGGTACTGTGCTTCTTCTTCTGTTAGACATGCGTCTATAAATTTTGTGCTCAAATTATTCATTTCATATCCAATTTCGCGTCGATATTTTTTTTTAAATTAGGGTTAGATTAGAATGGTTCAGGTATGGATTGAACCATGTTTTCGGTGAGCTCGTCATATGTGACAATGGCGAGCCCAGCGTAGTTTTGTTCTAGGACAGTTTCACAGTCAGAAGGAGAGCCCACATAAAGGACAAAGTCGTCAGCTATGTCTACGACATAGTGAAGGACAATGTCCTGGTGGTCTTCTCCAAAGGATTTCTCGGAAATCCATTCTGGGTCTAGATATTTTGACATAGATTTAGTTTCAATTTCGTCTTCATCAGGAGGGAAGATTTCGTCCCAGCAAGACTTGCAGGTGCCGGAAATCATCAGTTCTCGCTGATCCATAGAAAGGTCTGGAAAGACCTCTTGCATAAAGCGACGCTTATAGAACACATCTTCAAAGTCAGAAACTGACAATTTAAAGATATGTTTAGCTTCGCAATGAACGCAAGATTTGTTGAATTCTGTGGTATCTGTAGATCCACGTGAATAGTCGTGATTATAGATGATGTTCATGTGAATATTGCCCTTCTTTTTAGAATGCACCGAAAGCCGCATACACAAGGTATGCAAACATAGCAATTAGGAGAATTGCAGGAATGTAGACTTGGTGCATAATGAGAGATATTGATGAGACTAGGGTTACGATAGCTTCGAGAGCTATGTAGGATTGAATTGCTCTACGCTTGGCTTTCTTTGTGCGTAGATGGCCGATGGACCGGCCCGCAAAAGAACCAAGCTTATGGGTATAAGTTTGTAGAGAAGATGTATAGGGATTATAGGGGAGAGTATTAGGGGATGAGATAAGGATTGTGTGTGTCATATTCTTTTCTTTTAATAAACATTAAAATAAAAAAACCTGTATTTAGCCTATAGGTGATTAGGCATTGTGTGGTAGGTTTGGAGATGTGTACACATATAGAGATTGGTGTGTACACAAGATATGGAGAGATGGTAGGGTTTATATAGGATGTTAGGTTTATATAGGTAGTTACTGGGTCCCCACTTAAAAAGCCTACAATTTTATCATTTCATTAACAAAAATTATAGCTCGGCACTAATGATATATAAGGGTATATATGTGCCAAGGGGGAGATTGTTATTGTTCTATAGCTATTCTCTATATGTATATAAGAGAAAGCATGAGATGGTTTTGCGGCGATTCGAGGTCTATGTTTTTTAAAAGTTTAATTAAAATTAAAATTAAAAAGACTGAATGCCGCAAGGGGATGAGTATAATAAAAGACTGGCATAGGTGACCACCAACCTATACCAGTCTTTATTGAGACAAGATTTCAAATATGAAGCTCTATATTATACATTCTTTTAAAGTCACGTCGCATGGGATGCAGAGCAGACTCTGTTCCATGTGTTGTGTACATCGGGCCTTTGATCGTGGAGGGAGGTACGATCTTGTAAACGCCTGATTTAGCTCTTTCAACTTCAAAGCCTAACCGCTGGATTTCCGAAAGGACTTTCTTCATCCGACTAGATTGATGTTGCCGAGGCATATAATATCTCCTTATATTTGATTGGTCTCGCCTGACACAGATAGTATATCAGTGTCTTGGCCGGCGTGCAACCAAAAAGGAGACATTTTTCCAGCCTCGTAGAAAAGGCACTTAAAAGTTCGGCGCTTCGCGCCCTAGTAAAAATAATATAATGTGTAATCCAGGGATAGAGATAATCATAGAGACTATTCTAACCCTGGACTACACATATACTACAGGTAGCTCCTTACAAAGGATACTCGACGTTTTTGGATTGCTTCTTCGAGACAATCGTCACACATTACTGCGTGATAGATGTTTGTGTCGAAACGGGAGCCGTAGCTACCTGTGATCTCGAAGTCGACTGCATCATTGAGATTTGTTGCATCTCCGGCTTGTTCTTCGGTCCACAGGTAGATTACTGCTTTTTCGCAAATGAGACAGGGAGTAAGGAATGGGCGTGGCATTGTCAACCGCCCCACCCCACGAAGTGTTCAGGATCTCCGACCCAGAACCCACCAGTGCCGTCACTCTTGTTCAGCCACTCATCCAAACACTTGTGCAAGAACTCACGATGCTGATCGGTGAGAGGCTTGTCTTCGGTGTTGGGGTTGCAGTTGAAGCAGATGTCTGAGTGAACATTGCCTTCGGTGGTTTCGTATTGAATTTCTGCGCAGAACTTCATTAGATGGTCTCCTTGATCTTGTTGTTTCCGAGAGTACGGTCCATGGACTCCATGACGAGGCCAACGTTATCGTTTTCCAAAGCGTTGAGCCATGCTTCCATGAGCTTGAGGTGGCTTTCGCGCAGAGTAGCGTGCGATTCGATCTGCTTCTTGAGGACTTCGACGAGATCCTTGAAGTTTTCGATTCGCTCGGACTGAGTGGAGATCATACGCTTCATGACGTTCATGTGAGTTTCCATGTCGCGGATCTCTGCGTTTGCTGCGTTGATATCGGTGTAGATGGGACGTGTGGTCATTGTATTCCTTCTTTGTATGAATTTTTTTATATGATTATGTATGTTTATGCGACTTTGGTATACTGATAGAACATTACTGTTGGGTATACTAGCCAACATATTTTAAGCGGGTCTTCTATCAATCCCGACACGTCACTATCTTAAACTAAAAGTACTACCCAGTAGTTTGGACACGTGCAGCCCTTGGTGGAGATGCTGGGAATCGAACCCAGATGATGAACATTGGCGAACCGTTGTTCCGAAAGCCTGTCATCCCCGTAGTGGCATAGTTTTACTTATTCGTATATGAGGTGGCTATGCCAGACCATTCTCATAACTATCCGTGCATTTATAGGCGTCACGGCTAAGCCTTATAAAGGTGATCTTTATATTATGTAAAGCGATCAGGTTTACACAAGATAGATTAGTTAGACTCTACTGTTAACATCTATCAGGTAACAGGGTTTTACACCTTCTAACCAGTGGTGTTGTCTATGTATTCAGCCCCATAGACAGGTCGGTGTTGGGGCGCACCACGGAGACGGTGTCGTTTAAGATATGCTTGCTACATATCCCCCAATGACCTAGTATGTTAGAACGGGACTTCGTCGAGGTTGACCTTTGCAGCCGGAATGCTCAGGTCGTTTGCACGAGCCGAGTTCGACCACAGGTCACACGCAATCTCTTCGTTGTCGATGCTGAGCGTGAAACGACCGCAAGGTGCGTTCACGAGGTCATACATCGGCTGAGGCTCGAGGCGTCCACCCTTGCCAACCATAATGCGTTGCTGAGAGCCGGCCCAGTTACGAACCCACTGACGAGACTGCTGAAGAAGTGCATCGCGCTCCTTGCTCATCTCGGCAATAGTCGCCTGAGGCTTTCCGTCCATCTGCTTGGTGATCATGTGAGCCTTCAAGCGAAGACCATATGCGCGAGTAAACGCAGACACCTGAGCGTCGATGAAGTCAATGAAGCCCTGCTTGGTACGCGACTTCTCACGGTCAACGCTACCGATCTCAAACGAGGTCACGGGAACGCCACCCTGATGGGCATACGCAGCAACGATACGGCCTGGGTTCTCAATACGACCAGTCACGTCGATTGCACCTGCAGCCTTGAAGACGTCGACAGCGTGCTGAATACCAGCTTCAGATGCACCGAACTGCTGGAAGTACAGAGGCATACCGTTATTGAAGGTAAAGCCCATGTCATTCAGCGTACGCTCGAAAGCATCACGATCGACAGTCTTGCCGTTTGCGGTGACGAACTGGTAGAAGAGGTCGTTCAAAGAGACCTTCTGACCATCCTGGACAAGAGCGATGTTCATCTTCACAGGGTTCAAGATACCTGTGACGAGGAAGTACTCCTTACCAGTGTACGGCGATTCCTGCTTCAGAACCGAAAGGCGTGTGAGATTTGCGCTCTCAACACTGACTTCGTATGCAGTCTCGACGCCATTGATGGTGCCATTCATCTGGACAGTCTTGCCGACAGTCAGAGTGCGGGTAGACGAGGTGGACTTGAAAGCGTCCAAGTTCTCGCCAATCGCATCAAACAGGTCGAGGTCAAGACCGAACTTGTTTACGTCAATTGTACTCATTGTTTATTCCTTATGTTTTTAATTGTGAGTATATGTGTGGTAGGTGATTACAAGGGAATATCTTAATTCCCTTCTTTTTTGGGTACCGCTTGGGTTAGATCTCGTCGATGATTTCGACGTTTTCTGCACCTTCGCGATATCCAGAGACAAAAGCGTCCTTCAGAGACTTGGACTTGTCAGCAGTCTTACGCGGCGTTGACTTGATAGCTTCGAGCGTAAGAGCAGTGATCTTGCCAGTCTTTTCGGTGATCTTTTCAATCTTCATATTTTTTTATTCTCCTTCAGAGATACTAGTTCCGGGAAGGAACATTTCGATTATTGCTGTGATAAAGTCCATGATGAAATCCATGTGCACCCCCTTCCCTTCTTTTTTGCAGGGATAGGGGGGCACACAGTTTCAGTTCAGGCATTCTCCTGATCGTAATACACGTGCATGCGAGTTTGGGCAGGCCGGCGAACCTTTATTACCATGAACTCGTTGATCAATGCAACGTTGATCACAACCGAAAGAACAACCAAACCAGACACAAGACCAGTGATGTACCAGTACCAAGCCATTAGTAAATCCTTCCGGTGTACTCGCTGTCATCAAGGGTCTTGTAATTGAAGCCATGTCCGCCTTGGATTACAACACGCTTGAGCGGAATGCCGTTGCGTGTTGCGTGCTCTTTTGCGATGATGATTGCCTGCTGTTCGTTGAGACAACCGATGTCGAGCTGAATCCAGTCGGACGCGTCACCAGTTGGCGACGGAATGTGGAGAACAACCTGCCACTTGGAATACCAGTAGCCATCTCGCTCTTCAATTGAGATTTGCCACGGTATACCGCGAAACATTTTGTCTTCGATCATTCCTACTGGATGCTTGATTTCGATTGTGTCGGTTGGGATGAGGCTGTATTTCATTACTTGCTCCTTGTGATGTACTTGGTGCGTGCTGCGTCGCCGGCATAGAGTCCGATGACGAAACACACGGTGGTGATTGCTACGTTGATGTGCTTACGCATATTTGATTTTCTTCTTTCCGCAGATTGAGCAGTAGATGATTTGCCGGGGATCATATGGGTCATTGTTGAGCCACTTGGTGTTAAGCCAAGCATGACCGTGAGTCCAGCATTTTAGTCTACGCATTCTGCTTTTCCTTTTGCTTGTAGTGGTTATAGATGTCATCCAAGGTAGATGCCTTGTCTCCGGCCCAATCGACGTCCTTCTTTTCTTCTTTGTTCTCGTTCTCACCGAGCACCCAGCAGGTGAAGGCGATTCCGAGCAAGAAGCCGGCGTTGATAAGTCGAAGTGACTTGATGAATGATTTCATTTGGTTTCTCCTATTGTTTGAGATTTTTTGGACAAAGCATATCTTTTATGCGTTGCCCTTCTTTTTTGTTTGAACTTTGGGTTGAGGGTCTAAAAATAAAAAAGAGAGTGGTACCAGTAAGAGTAGGTGGGCCCAACAAACCAACTAAGTTGGGTGATCCACCTACTCTTTACCGGGAGGTACCATGCAAGAATAAGCATATTGATTAGACTTTGACCACGCATATGCGAGACGTGGCGGTATATCGGCTCTAATCAACCTAGCTAGTTCACATCCCTACTGCAGTAGGCCATTTGTCATCGATAATGCCAAACGGATGAGCACTCTAGCATGCTCAAGATAAAGATTTGTGAGCCTTTTTAGGTCATGCTCCAGGACCACATTAGTTTCTCCTAATGTTATTTCTCGTACATATGTACAAGAGCGAGAAAGGACCAGTTGCTATTATGTATAACTAGGGGACTGGCAACTCCCAACCATTTCAGATTTATACACCTATATGGTCAATAAGTGTTCTGTTGACAAGATGCCTAGGGGACAGAGAACTCCCAACCATTTTTTATTTATACACCCATATGGTCGATGGGTGTGATGATGTCACCAACGTTCGCGGACGAAATCACTTACGACATTGGCAATGCGCTCTTTGAAGAAGGGATCGAGCATGGAACCACGCAGTTCTTCTGCGATAGCTGGACGCACAATACACAGATCATTGAAGAAGATCTGCCCAAGACGAAGATCTCTTGGATTGGTTTGTGCTTGGTACTTGTTGAGAACGTCAGACAAGAACTGTTCGTAGGTCATCGCCACGATCCAGTCTGGATGATGTCGGTGATTTCAGCTTTAGTTCCCATGTACATGTTGCCGTTTGGATCGATCCAGGAAACGAGGTCGATCAGAGTGGCTTCTGCCATGTTCTGCTTGGTGTTGGCGAGTTCAATGAGATCTCGCACGCGGATGTTGTCTTGGGTCATGTCACGAAGAGCCATGATGTTTT